>Ga0255346_1000173_pt1 | contig 116624 bp, 104 predicted proteins | sample wastewater_treat_FD_194410 | JGI IMG/M metagenome (GOLD analysis project Ga0255346, IMG submission 194410) | Wastewater microbial communities from Lulu Island WWTP, Vancouver, Canada - plant22 | ecosystem: Engineered > WWTP > Wastewater > Unclassified | place: Canada: Vancouver, British...
TAAATATCCTTTAGCAATGGACAGTGGGGTGCGTAATTGATGAGATGCAATAGACAGAAACTCTGTTTTTTGACGATCTAATTCCTGTAAGCGTAAGTTAGCTCGTTCTAAGGAGTGGGTTAGTTGTGTCAAACGCGAATTAGATTTTTTTAAGGATTTAGATAATCGTGTTAATTGTTCTTTTTGTTTTATTTCTTTTCTAACACTGTTAATAAGTAATATCCCAAAAAAAGAAACCAAAATAAACACTACAATTGTAAATACTAAAGCAACAGTATTTTGAGCAATTATTATTTCAAAAAAAGTAATAACTGATAAACCAAATGCTAATAATTCAGTTCTTACTACTTTTGTATCTAATAATCCACGACGAATAATAGCGTAAGAAGAAAAAATAATAAAAGGCAAAATAAAAACCATACCATAAGGAATAAACTGAGGTATTCCAAAAACAGATGGTAAAATAAAATTAAAAGGTAATAACAAAGAAAAAGTTAAAATTGTACCTAATAAAATTAAACATAAATTAGTTCTTTGCTTTTTTCAATTTTTAATATTTTTTTAATAAGTATAGAAATTGCTCCAATAACAAAAATAAAAACTACTAAAGCAAACAAACCCATACCTGGTCCATTAGCAATCTTTTCAATTCTTCCATCTGGGAGATATTCTTCTACTCTAACTAAAGCTAATGGAGTTAAAGTAACAATAGAAGTAACAAGGGCTAAAGGTAATAATAAAAATTTATATATTTTATTAAAATTAAATTCAATATTTGGATAAACATAAAAAAATTGAAAAATACCAAAAGCATGCCAAGTACCAAAAAAAATAGTTAATCTAGTTAACCATAAAGCCATTGTTGGTTCATGAACCTGATAATTAGAATAATTAACCCAACCCCAAATTATTGTTATGCAAGCGAAAAACAAAAAAGCTTGATTGGTAACACTTTTCCTATTATTAAAATAAACTATAAAAGCTAAAAAACCAATCGCAGCTGTTGTTAAACCTACTGATAGTAAATCAAAATTACTTAAAAAATTCATAAAAATTTTAAATCAAACTAAGACAAGAAAGTAATATTTGGTTCCAATCTTGAAGAATAACCACTTGATTTTCCACCATCACCAATTTTAAAAGTAATAGTAATTTCACCTTCGTTTATTCCTAAATTATCTTTTATTTCAAAATAAGCTTTTTTCAATAAATCTACATGCACATCAGAAAACGCTTCATTTTTATTTTCATTTATACTCATCATCATAAAAACAACACCAGTCACAGGATGTAAACTTAAACCAAGTTGAGTTGCTTTCAGCCAAATTCTTTGCATTATCATCCCAGCTTTTATATATGATTCTGGTGAACCATCTTTCATAATTATAGCCCCAATTGTGCCTGTACCATAACCTTTAGCATTTTCTTTAGCAATAAATTTAGCAATTCCTAATTTACATAATATTTTATTTATTCTCCAATGACTTAAAATTTTAAATACTGCTAATTCTGGTGGTTTCAATTCCATTGTTTTAGCATATAATCCAGTCTTATGCTCTCTTTCTTGTTCGTCTGTCCATCTTACATCATTAAAAAAATACTTATGTAAAAATTTATTTTCTAACATTACTACCTCATTTATAGAAAAAGCTTTACCAAGTTTTTCCACTTTATTTTTATCTTCAATCAAGATAATTTTTCCATTATCAATTTCTTTTAAATCATCAAATATAAATTTTTTTTCCTCATCTGTAAGTAACTTATCTTTATAATGCTTTCTATTTATTGCTCTTTTAAAAATAAATTCAAAAAGAGGATCTTTTTTTATTGATTGATCAGGTAAAAGATCAATTTCAGCTATAAAATCAGATGATGTACCTTGTGGAAATAAATTTACTTTTACATTCATTCCATTTTCCTTAGCAGCAATAATTATATTTTCAATTAAAGCTCCATGTGCAATATGAGATCCTCTTTGTTTATAATTAAATATAGGATTATCTTTCTCTGGTAAATTATAAATTTTAATATTATTATTATTACTTACTTCAAAACGCCATGGCTGTGAATTATCTCCAGACGGTGCTCTTACCGCTGCTTTTAAAATATTTAAAATAATTTCTTTTTTCATAATAAATATAAATTATAAATTAATAATTTTTAAAAATGTATCTATTTTTTGATTTCTAATTTTTACTACTTCACTATCATTATAATTAGCTTGAAAAATGGCATCTAAATTAACTTCCTTTTTACCAGATACTAAAGATTCTCCTAATAAAATTCTTTTTACAACATAAGAAAGAGATACTCCAGCCAAAGTTGCAGCATTACCCATTTGTGGCCAAGAATAAATAGATTTACCTACCTCAAGTAAAGAATCTTGCATTCTAGCTGTAATTAATCTTGGTCCAGCAATTTTTGTAGCCAAACGAGGAAGTTCTTGAGGTGAAAAGTTTTTAAACTCTTCTATTGTAACTTTTCCAATTGCCCCATTAAACAATTCTAAATCTTTTTCTTCATCATAACGCTCTATATCAACTATCACATTATCACCATTATCTGTTGCCATCACAACTGGTACAGAATTTTTTTTGGCAGCTAAACGCGAGCTTATTTTTACTTCTAAATTATCCACTTCTTCAATTAAAACTTGAATTTTTTGAGGTTGATTAATAAATGCTTCAATATTTTCTTCATTTACCCCATTTGCATAAATTTCTATTTCAAGATATGGATTAATCTGATAAATTTGTCTAGCTATAAATTCACATTTATTAACACCAAAACTTGTAATATCAGCACGAATTCTATTTAAATTAGAAGCAGAAATAGTATCTGGATCAGCTAATTTAATTCTTTTTCCAATTCCCATCATAATTAAAGTTAATACTACATGACTACCAACGCTTAAACCTAAAAAACCTAAAGTTGAATTATATAATTTTTCCTGTTCTTCTTTAGTTATTATATTTCTATTTCTAGCAGTTCTTAATTCTTGATGTTCCATTTCTGGTAAATAATGAACTAAATTTTTTGACCATGGAAAATAAAACCAGTTTCCTTTTTCTTCAATTTTTTCTCCATTCAAATAATCATTTAAAAAATTTAACCAATCTGATTGATAATTTGATTCAAAACGAAAATGAGGATTACGAATTAAAAACAATTCTTTTAATTGTTCTTCAAAAGAATCAAAAACTTCATTAACCAAAAAGCGTTTTTTAAAATCAGCAATTTTTTCCTCCTTTATATTTAATTTTATAGGTTTATCCATCATACTATTTTAATTATTTATTTTTTAATCCATTTTTGTTTAATTCCTGGTTTAAAATAATCAGATTCTCCATTATTCCATAAAGTTATACGAGGATAAGCTTTTTCACCAATATGATCTTTTAATTCTTTGTATTCAGAACTATATTTATATAAAAAATCAACAACAGAATTACAAATCATATTTTTTAAATCATCCTGAATTATTGCTCCTTTTTTTAATTCAATATGTAAATCTAAAAATTGATTTTGTTGATCATCAAAATTAGTAGATAAAGTAAATTTACCAGTTACATATTTTTGTAAATCTTCATGTAATAAAGAATCTCTTATCAGCTGAGGATAAATATTAATTCCATATAAAGTAGTACTCATGTCTATTCTTTCATAAACATAAACAAAAGGTAATTTACTAATAAATTTTTCAATACCAACTTTTTTAGCTTCTTCCCAAATATTTATTCCATGATTTAATAATTTCTTTTCTATTTCATCAAAAGTATAAACTCCTCCTCTATCACCAATAGCATATCTTATTAAAGGCATATTATTATTTCCAGATAAAACAATTTCACCATTTACCTCTTCAAAATTAACAAAAGTCGGATCAAATTGTGCCAAAGTAGGAAATTTATTTAAATCACCAAAAATATCTTTAAATAATTCTTTATTTTCTAAACACAATCTTTTTATTAATACACCTGTTGGCATTTCTGCTGCCATTGAACCAATATCGGCACTTCCATAAACATGCAAAAAATTTCTATATAAATTACCATTACCTGAATTTTTAACTAGATAATCTCTAAAACCTTCCGTAAAAGTTTCTGCAGCACAAACAAACTTTATATTTAATTTATCAATTTCAATCTTTTCATATTTTGCTTCATCTAATAAATCTTTTACAAATGGCGGATAACCTACAATAACAATATTTTTAAAATTTGGCGCTAAATTTCTTAAAGCGTAAAATAATTCTTTTTTATTTACTCCGGGAGCTAAAATTGAAATAGGATAATTATTGCGTAAAGCCAATTGTTCAAAAGCTTGAAAAGTGATCAAACCACCAATCCACACTCCCATACCAAAAGCAATCAACACTAATGTTGGTTCAACTTTACCATTATTTTCTAAAGAATATTTTACAAAAAATTCATGAAAAATTGAAGATTGCCAACTAACTTGTGGACTACGAGAAAAATAAAATGGTTCGCCAGTAGTACCAGAAGTAGAAGTAAAAATATTTAATCCATCAATCATTCCATTGTAATATAACATTTCGCGTGGATATTTTTTTAAATAATCATTTTTATTTATAAACGGTATGGTTTGAAAATCTTTCCATGATTTTATTTTTTTATGATCAATTGAATTCTTTTTAAGAAAATCTTTGTAAGCTGGAACTTCTTCAGCAGCTTTGTGAAAAAAAATGCAAGATATTTTCTTGACCTTGTTTAGTCCAAAAATCACTATCTTTATTAAGAAAATCTTCAATAACTCTTTCACTTTTTGTATTTTTTAAATTCATAAATTCATGCTAAATTAATTATTCAAAAATTTTATTATTTTTAATTCTTTATTAAAAAAATTTATTTTATTTTAATTATTTAAATTATCATTTTTATGCAACTTTTTTATATTTAAAAACAAACCCACATCCAATCCAAAAATCAAAATTGTTAAAAAAGCTGATAACATACAATAAGGACAAATAGCATGTAAAATACCAAGTTGAACATAAACTAAGTAAACAGAAAACAAAACACCGAAAGTACTAACAGCAAAATTAAATTTTATAATTTTATTTCTATATTTACTAAAAAATAAATAAATTGTAGAAAGAAAAATATATGAATAATAAAAAACCCCCAAAAGAGCAATTGGTATACCCATTAAGCGTGAATATACGCTAGTATTTACTTTGAGACAATCAACCATACTTCCCATAGCGGGACAAGTCATATTCTCAAATTCATTATAATGTTCATAAGTTAAATAAGAAGCATTTACCACACCAATAAAAGATAAAAAAATAATTCCAATTAAAATAATTTTGGAAATTTTTACTTTTTCCCCAACTTTTTCTTTTAAAGAAAGAAAAGAATTATTATCCCTATAGATAAATATTTTATAAATAAAATTTTTACATCTCTTCCACTGTTTTAATTGTTAATATTTTCAAAGCATCTTCAATAACACGCCTTACTGCTAAACACAAAGCTAATCTAGCTTTGGTTACTTCCAAATCATCATTTTTCAAAATACTAAACTTATTATAATAATTATTAAATTCTTTTGACAAATCAAAACAATATTTTACCAATACTGAAGGATTGTAATTCGCTAAAGCTTTTTTTATTATAGCACTATAATTCGCAATAAACAATAATAAATTCTTTTCTTCATTATTATCCAAAAGTTGAAAATTAATTTTCTTTTTATTTATTTTCAATCCTGATTTACGCTCCATGCTATTGATCCGAGCTACAGTATAGAGAATATAAAGCGCATTATAACCTTCCATATTCGTAGCTTCTTTTATATCAAAAGAAATTGTTTTTTCTGCTTCATGTTTGAGTAAAGTAAATTTTAATACTGCTTGAGTTAAAATCTGAGTTACTTCTTTTAACTTTTTTTCATTCCACTCTTCATGTCTATTTTTAGTTTCTTGAAAAAGTTTTTCAAAAATTTCATTTTTCAAATCATCATACAAAATCACATTACCTAAACGAGAAGACATCTTGCCATCAGAACGATTAACTAAACCATAACCAATATGAGTCATTTTATTATGAAAACCTTCTAACTCTAAAATTTTAAATAATTGTTTAAAATAAAAATTTTGCTCTGTTCCAGTTATATTAATACTTTGATCTACTTTTATTCTTTTAAATTTTTCTTTAGCAAGCGCCAAGTCAGAAGTTAAATAAACTCCCGAACCACTAGACTTGCGTAAAAGAGCAACATCTAAATTGTAAGGTTGTAAATCTATTATAATTGCTCCACCTTCACCAACAGTAGCAATTTTCTTTTCTAATAATTCATCAACTATTTTTTGACCTTTATTTTTTATCTTACTTTCAAAAAAAACTTTTTCATGTCTTACTCCTAACTCTTCATGAATTTTATTAAATCCTTCAATACTCCATTGTCTAGTAAGCTGAAACAATTTCATAATTTTTGGATCACGAGCTTCAAATCTTTTTTGATATTCAACCAATTCCTGTTTAACTTCTTTATGTTTTGCAATATATTTATTAGCTTCAGCATAAATCATACCTAACCATTTTTGTTTATTTTTTATTAAAAATGATGTTTCTATTCTAGGATCTTCAGTTTTTTCTAAATACCAAAGACATTTTACTACATGAGAACCAAAATCATTAATATAATTGACTGGCACTACTCGATAACCACTCTTTTCCATAAGTCCAACTAAACTATTACCAATACAAACATTGCGTAAATGTCCAATATGAAATTCTTTATGAGTATTTTGAGAAGGATATTCAATCATCACTTTCTGTCCATTTCCTAAATTATTTCCCCCATAATTTTTTTGATCTATTTTAGTTAAAACAATTTCTGCTAATTTTTTATTATTTAAAATAACATTGACATAAGGACCAGAAGCTCGAAAATCTAATACTAAATCTGTTTTAGCTCTTTTTACAAAATGAAATCTACCAACAATTTCTTTGGCAAATTCTACTGGATCTTTTTTTTCTTTTTTTGCTAATTCAAAACAAGCAAAACATAAGTCTCCCAACTCTGGATTTGGAGGTAAAGAAAAATCTGTATCTTTTGTTACTCCAATACTTGTTATACATTCAAAAATATCTGGCTTTATTAAATCAAACATATTTAATCTAAAAATAAACTATTTTAATAATAATACATAAATAAAAAAATATCAAGAATTATAAAAATAATTTAATAAACAATTTTCAATAAATTGATTTTAATTAACAAAAATGATAAGCTATTCACAATATGACCACTACTCGCAATATTGCTCACAATACAGCTTATCAATTAGCAGGAAAAATTCTTTCCACTTTTTTAGGTGTTTTAGCTTTAGGCATGATGACTCGTTATTTAGGCACAGAAAAATTTGGTTGGTATGTTACTACTATTTCTTTTTTACAATTTGTAGGTATTTTAATTGATTTTGGTTTGATTCCAGTTACAGCTCAAATGATGAGTGAACCAAAGTATGATAAAACTAAACTTTTCCAAAATCTTCTTGGCTTTCGTTTTGTTACGGCAATTATTTTTTTAGGAATAGCGCCTTTTATTGCTTTGTTTTTTCCTTATCCTCCTGAAGTAAAAATTGCTATTGCTCTCAGTACTATTTCATTTTTGGCAGTAGCCATGAATCAAATTTTTATTGGTTTTTACCAAACAAAAATGAAAATGCATATTCAAGCTATTGGTGAAAATATTGGCAGATTAGTAATGGTGGTGGGTCTTTGGTTATTATTTCATCAACAAGCTTCTTTTTTGCCAATCATGTGTGTAGTAATTTTAAATAGTGTTGCCTATACAATATTTATGTGGTGTATGGCCACAAAATATGATAAACCAAAATTAGCTTTTGATTGGCAAATTTGGAAAAAAATTATAATTAAAATGTGGCCAATTGCTATTTCCATTATCTGCAATGTTGTTTATTTAAAAGGTGATACTCTATTACTAAGTATTTTTCGTAGTCAAACTGAAGTTGGTTTATATGGAGCAGCTTATCGTGTGATTGATATTTTATCTCAAATGGCAATGATGATTATGGGTATAATGCTACCACTTTTAGCTTATCATTGGAGTAGAAATTTAAAAAAAGAATTTAAAAAATATTATCAACAATCATTTGATATTATTATGCTTCTTGCTTTACCTATGACCTTAGGAATAATTATGACTGCTCCTCAAATAATGGAAATTGTTGGCGGTAAAGAATTTATTAGTTCAGGACGACCTTTACAAATATTGGCTGTTGCGGTTTTGGGAGTTTATTTAGGAGCAATTTTTGGTCACACAGCAGTAAGTATCAATCGGCAAAAACAAACAATTTGGATTTATCTTAGCAGTGCTTTATTTACTTTAATTGGTTATCTGATTTTCATTCCTAAATTTGGTATGTATGGCGCAGCCTGGTTAGCAGTTTTTTCTGAACTTTATGTTAGTTTAATGTTATTCTTAACTGTTAGATATTACACTCAAGAAAAATTAGCTCTAAAAACTTTTAGTAAAATAATTTTTTCTACTTTAATAATGACTGTGGTTTTATTTTTCACGAAAAATTATCATCTTTTTATTCAAATTGTTTTCGCTGTCTTGATTTATACAACAATGATTTTATTAACCAAAGCAATTTCACGAGAAACTATCAAAGAAATAATTTCCTTAAAAAAACATGTTTAATTTAATTATTCTAACAATTTTTATTATTCTTTTTTCTTGTTTTACTTGGTCAAAATTCTCCAATGGTTTGATTATTTTTTTTCTACTCTTACCCAGTTATTTAATTAGATTCCGGATCGGACTATTGCCTACTACTCTCTTAGAAATAATGTTCTTAATAATTTTTATAATTTGGATCATAAAATATCGTCAATCAATTATTAATAATTTAATACTAATTATAAAAAATAATAAAATATTATTTACTGCGATATTTTTTTTCCTCTTAGCAACAATTATTTCTATTTTTACTTCAATAAATATTCAATCCGCTTTAGGAGAAGGAAAAGCTTTTTATCTAGAACCAGTTATTATGTTTGTTATATTGATCACTACTATTAAAGAAAAAAAACAAATAAATAATATTTTATTAGCTTTAATTATTTCTGGTTTAATAACTGCCATTTTGGCTATTTATCAACATTTTACTGGTTGGTTGGTACCAGAAGCTTTTTGGTCCAATCGTCAAACCTATCGAGTTACTGCTTGGTATGGTTTTCCTAATGGCGTAGGTTTATTTTTAGCGCCACTTATTCCTTTTGCTATTTATTTAATGAAAGAAACTTGGCCTGTTATAAAAAAATACAAAACACAAAAAATAAATAAACTCTCAATCACAAACTCTCAATCACAAACTACACAATTTAAAAATTGGTTATTATTTTTATCTAGTATTTTTTATCTCATCTTAGCTCCCTTAGCAATAATTTTTTCCAAAGGCACTGGTCCTCTTCTTGGAATTATTGGTGGAATTAGTTTATTATTTTTAATAAATAAAAAAACTCGCTGGTTAATAATCTTAGTTGGTTTAATAAGTTTAATTAGTTTATTATTTTTACCACAATTATCTAATATAAAACAAGAAATCACTTTCCAAGATAGATCCGGACAAATTCGTCTAGCTATTTACAAAGAAACTTGGAATTTTTTAAAAGACAATCCTCTGGTTGGCGCAGGATTAGCTTCTTATAGTAAAAAAATTGCTCCCTACCACACTACTGTAAACAACGAAAACATAGAAATTTTCCATCATCCTCATAATGCTTTTCTTACCATGTGGGTAAATTTAGGAATTTTGGGTTTATTAAGTTTTATTATTATAAAATTTTATTCTTTATGTTTTATTCCTTATTCTGTTTATAAGCAAAAAAAACAATTACTTCCTTTAACTCTCTTTACTATTTCATCTTTATTTATTATCTTGATCATGGGTCTAGTAGATAGTCCTTATATCAAGAATGATCTAGCAATGTTTTTTTGGTTATTAATAGCTTTAATTTTAAGTAGTAAATATCACTTGGAAAACACTTCAACTAAAGAAAATTAACTGGAATTTTCTTTTTTCTTATTTATCCAACAAAAATCCCCAACGAAGTTGGGGATTTTTGTTTATTTAATTATTTTTTTTAAATACTTTCCTGTCCAACTCTTATCCACTTTCATCACCTCTCTCGGAGTTCCTTGCGCTATAACCTCTCCTCCACCTTTACCACCTTCTGGGCCCATATCAATAATCCAATCCGCACATTTAATTACATCCAAATTATGTTCAATAATTAAAACTGTATTGCCTTTTTCTACTAATTGATTCAAAACTTGTAACAATCTCTTAATATCTTCAAAATGCAATCCAGTTGTCGGTTCATCCAAAATATATAATGTCCGACCAGTCGCACGACGCGCTAATTCTGTAGCTAATTTTACTCGTTGCGCTTCTCCACCAGACAAAGTAGTTGCTGGTTGTCCCAAATGAACATAACCTAAACCAACATCGCGTAAAATTTGCAATTTTTCTGCCAAAGCTGGTATATCATGAAAAAATTTATAAGCTTCTTCTACTGTCATACCAAGTACATCAGCAATATCTTTATTACGATAATGAATCTCTAAAGCTTCTTTATTATATCTTTTACCTTCACATTCAGCACATTCTACAAATACATCTGATAAAAATTGCATAGGAATTCTCACATAACCTTCACCTGCACAAGCTTCACAACGACCGCCACCTTTAACATTAAAACTAAATTTACCAGCATCATAGCCTCTCATTTTTGCTTCTGGTACAGCCGTAAATAAATCGCGAATTAAACTAAACAAACCAGTGTAAGTCGCTGGATTGGATCTAGGAGTCCGACCGATTGGAGTTTGATCAATAGAAATTACTTTATCAATATTTGTTAAACCTTTTATTTTTTTATGTTCACCCGGTTCAGCTTTGGCACGATAAAAATGTTTACTCAAAGCTTTACTCAAAATATCACTAATTAAAGTTGATTTGCCTGAACCAGAAACCCCAGTCACGCAAACCAATTTTGCCAAAGGAATATCTACATCAATATTTTTTAAATTAAAAGCCTTAGCTCCAATAATACTGATATTTTTTCCATTTCCAATATGTAATTTTTTTGGTAAAGAAATTTTATCTTTACCGCTTAAATAATTACCGGTAATAGATTTTTTATTATTTTTAATTTGTGTTAAATTGCCTGCCGCTATAATTTCTCCACCATATTCACCTGCTCCTGGCCCAACATCAATAATATAATCAGCCGCTTCCATCATAGCTTCATCATGTTCAACTACAATAACTGAATTACCTTGATCTCGCAAACCGCGTAAAGTATCAATCAATTTATCATTATCTCTAGGATGTAATCCTATAGAGGGTTCATCTAAAATATAAATTACTCCTGTTAAACCAGTTGACAATTGTGTAGACAAACGAACTCGTTGCGCTTCTCCGCCAGCCAAAGTATTGATTGATCTATCCAAAGATAAATAATACAAACCTACTTTTAATAAATTATCTAAACGTTTATTTATTTCTCTTATCACTGGTAAAGCAATTTTTAAATCCGTAGTATTTAAAGATTGGTAAAATTTATTTTTTGTATTATTAAATTGTGTAAAAAACTGCTGTGCTTCTTGAATACTCATTTCCACTATATCAGAAATTGAAAAATCATTTATTTTTATCATCAAAGATTCCTGTTTCAGACGCTTACCATTACAAACTGAACAAGTTTTTTCTTTCATATAATTTTCAATTTCTTTACGCACATAATCTGAATCAGTTTCCATGTGTCTCTTGGTCAAATTACATATCACTCCTTCAAAATTAACTTTTTTCCCATCTACTAAATATTTTTCTCCATCTGTACCATAAAAAATAATATTCATAATCTGATTAGACAATTCTTCAACTGGAACATCTACTGAAAAATTATAACTCTCAGCAACAACTTCTAATAATTTTTGATAATAATTTTGATTACCTACAATACGAGTCCAAGGTTGAATTGCTCCTTCTGCCAAAGTCAAACGAGAATTTGGTATCACTAATTCTGGATCCACTTCTAATGTTTTTCCTAAACCCATACAACGCTGACAAGCTCCATAAGGACTATTAAAACTAAAACTTCTGGGCTCAATTGAATCAAAAATACGACCACATTGAACACACTTAGCTTTTAAAGAAAAAAAATATTCTTCACCACTATCTTCATCTACAACTAAACAAGAACCATTAGATAAATCAATTGCTTTATCTATCATTTTAGTAAGATCTTGTTTTTTTATATTAGTTATTCTACCAATCACTAAATCAATACTATATTTTTTTTCTTTATCAAACTTATATTTACTAAATTCCAAAAGTTTCATAATTATTCCATTCAATCTAACTACTTCAAAACCACTTTGTTCTAAATTTAATAAAAGTTCTTTTGTTTTTATTTCTTTTTCTACCACGATCGGAGATAAAATTAAAACACTACTAGATTTTCGCGCTAATTTTCTTGTTTCTTCTACAATTGAACCCAAAGTAAAAGCTTTAACCGGTTTTTTACAATCTGGACAATATTGCACTCCGATTCTAGAAAATAAAAGACGAAGATAATCATAAATCTCTGTGCTAGTACCCACAGTAGAACGAGGATTTTGTGCGATTGTCTTTTGGTCAATAGCAATAGTAGGTGAAAGACCTTGAATTTCATCTACCTCTGGTTTGTCCTGTACATCCATAAATTGTCTAGCATAAGCATTAAGACTTTCTGCATATCTTCTTTGTCCTTCTGCATATATTGTATCAAAAGCTAAAGAAGATTTTCCTGAACCAGAAAGTCCTGTTATTACTACCAATTTATTTTTAGGAATTTCTAGAGAAACATTTTTTAAATTATGTACTCGGGAATTAATAATTTTTATTTTATCCATATAATATTAATTTGTATCACCCTTAACCTCTTTAACTACAATATTCAACTGAAATTTTTGATTTGTATTACTAATAAAATAATTTACTGGAATCAAAAAATCTCCAGCATCATAATCTTGAGCCATAAAATTTATTTTTTCATTATTTGCTAATTTTTTAAAAAAATCTGTATATTTGCCACCTAAATCTACTGCTTTTGATTCGTCTGTTTTAATATTAGGTCTTCTACCTAACCAATGAGGCTCATCAAACCAATTAAAATCAAAACCCGTACCACCCTTTAAAAGACCAGCTTTAGCAATTTTACCTACTCTTTTATCAAAATCTGGATACAAAAGAAACCCAGCTGTTTTTTCTGGTCCACCACATTTACTCATAGCACTTTTTATATTATCACTTGTTGCAGTTACTACATAAGCTCCTTGTTTGTCATTTTGATCCTTAAAAATTTTATAACCACTTCCTGGAACTTCTTTTCTTTCACCATTATTACAAACTGCATAAAAATCAATATCATTAACTGCATTATCATCCCAAATAACAAATAATTGATCCAATAAATCACCTGGATGAATTTTGCCACTCAATACACCTAATTGACATTGATAGCTTTTTTTATCAGGCATTGCTATACAAACTGAATTTTCATCACAAATAGAACCTCGACAAATAGATTTATCAGTTGGAGCGCTAGAATAAATATATTGATTACCACATGTAAATGAATCATTATACTCTAAATCAAAATTACCAGCCTTATATTTTGAAGAAATTACTCCTTCATCCAATTTATCATTTGGTCCACCTATTAATTTAAATGCTTCCTTATCGTTATAATCTGGAATTTGATGACAAAATTCTATACCCATTAAAGATTTATTAATTATCCAAGTTTGAGGTAAACGAAAATTTACTAAATAAGGATTAATAAAATTTAAAATAGTATAAGATAAAGCTAAAATCAATAAACCTACTATTGCCCCAATAATTCTTTTTTTAGCTGCTCCAATTTTATCTTGATTACCAGCAGAAGATAGCCATTGTATGCCAGCTACCATAATCATAAATACTGCCAAAACTCCTGCAACCAAAAATCCATATTGATAAATAAATTTTACAAATTCTCCAAAATTAGCAAAAGTTTTTACTGTACCAAAACTAATAGCTGTTTTTACTTCAGTATAAGGAGAGCAAAAACCCATTACTTCTCCACCACGCATTTTTCCACAAGCAGCTTCGGCATCACTATGATCTTCCGCAGAATAAAATCCAGCCAAAGCATCATTGTCATCAAGAACCTTTAAAGCTTTTTTTCTATATTCTACGCAATCAGTTTTAGTCCAACAGCGCGCATCACCGGGAGTAAAACCAGAAGTAGATTTATCTGATTTAGACTTACTTGATCTGGGAGCAGAATTATCAACTGATACTACTTCTTGACAAACACCATTAACACAATTTGGCTTACTATAATCATAATATTTTTTTATACAATGATTATTATGTTTACATTCTACACATTTTAAATTATCACCACAAAAAGGAAAATCAGGAACACACTGAGTATCAACAAGACAATCAGCACCAACATCAACTGCCAAAGATTCATTAAAAACAAAAATACTTAAAAATAAAACTATCACTAAAAAACCTATTATTTTAATTTTTTTCATATATTAAAATTAAGAATACTAATAGTATAGCATATTTTTACAAAAGTCAACATCGCAAATTTATTTTTAAATAATCTGTTCTCTTTTAACGAATTTCCATCTTCCTACAGGCAAAACACCCAGTCCAACTTTTCCTATTCTTATTCTTTTCAAAGAAATAATCTGATAACCCAACCGACCAAACATTTTACGAATTTGTCGATTTTTACCTTCTTTCAAAATAACTGTAACAATTGTTCTGCGACCCTTATTAAAAACTTTTTTTACCTTCACACCTTGAACATATTCTCCCTCACCAATATCCATACCATATTCCAAAACTTTTATAGCCGCTTTTTCTAATTGTTTATTAATTGTTACTTCATATTCTTTTTCATGTGCAAAACTAGGATGTGTAAGTTTATTAGCCAAATCTCCATCATTAGTCAAAAGTATCAAACCTTCAGAATCTTTATCCAATCTGCCTACTGAATAAACTCTTTCTTTTATATCTCTTCCTCTTGGTTTCCAATAATTTTCTTTAGTTAATAATTCTAAAACTGAAGAACCTTGTTCAACTGAATTTGAACAAATATAATCAACTGGTTTATTCAAAATAATATAAATTTTAGCATCATTAAGATTTTTTATTTTTTCAATCTTTTTATTATTTATCATAATTTGATTATTTTCATCAACCGTCATACCAATTTTTGCTATCTTACCATCCACTTTTACTTGTCCAGCCAAAATCATTTCCTCAGCCTTACGACGAGAACAAATCCCTTGATCTGCCATATATTTTTGAAGACGCATTGCCGTCATAATTTAATTATTTTTATTTTTAATACTTTGTCTATCATAATTTATTTTAATTATTTTTTCAATAGTTAAATTAATTAATCTATTTTAATAAACATAAATTCTTAAAACTATTAAAATAACAAGAATTTTAAATAAAAATAAAACACTTTTTAAAAAAGTGTTTTTTATTTATAACTAAAACTTATTAACAATTATTTAATACCTATAATGTTCTTCTTTATATGGTCCTTGATCACTTATACCTAAATAATTAGCTTGAGCTTTGGTAAGTTTTGTAAGTTTTACTCCAATCTTCTCTAAATGTAATCTAGCAACTTCTTCATCTAAATATTTTGGTAAACGATAAACTCCAACTTCATATTTATTTTTCCAAAGATCTAATTGAGCCAAAACTTGATTGGAAAAACTATTACTCATTACAAAACTTGGATGACCGGTAGCACAGCCCAGATTTACCAATCTACCTTCTGCTAACATAAAAATTTCATGCTTATCTGGAAAAATATACTTATCCACTTGTGGTTTTATATTAACTTTTTTAATACCTTTTAATTTATTAAGTCTTTCCACTTGAATTTCATTATCAAAATGACCAATATTACAAACAATCGCTTGATCTTTCATTTTCTTTAAATGTTCCAAAGTAATCACATCTAAATTACCCGTAGCTGTTACATAAATATCTGCCAATCCTAAAGTATCTTCTACAGTTTTTACTTCATAACCTTCCATCGCTGCTTGTAAAGCGCAAATAGGATCAATTTCAGTAATAATTACTCGACAACCTTGACCACGAAGCGCTTGAGCACAACCCTTACCTACATCACCAAAACCACAAACTACTGCTGTCTTTCCACCCAACATTACATCCATCGCTCGATTCAACCCATCAACAATAGAATGACGACAACCATAAATATTATCAAATTTAGATTTAGTTACTGAATCATTAACATTAATTGCAGGAAATAAAAGTTTTTTTTGTTTAGCCATTTGATAAAGACGATGAACACCAGTTGTAGTTTCTTCAGAAACTCCGCGAACATTTTTTGCTATTTGAGTCCAACGATTTTTATTTTGTGAATATTCTTTTTTTAATAAATTCATCAATTCTCTAAAATCTTCACCTTCTTTTATATAATTTTTTTTCAAAATTTTTGGATCCTTTTCAATTTCCACTCCTTTATGAATCATCAAAGTAGCATCTCCACCATCATCTACAATTAGATCTGGTCCTTTGCCATTTCCAAAATCCAAAGCGCGACTAGTACACCACCAATATTCTGGCAAAGTCTCTCCTTTCCAAGCAAACACTGGTACTCCAGCTTTGACAATTGCAGCTGCTGCTTGATCTTGAGTAGAATAAATATTACAACTACACCATCGCACTTTAGCGCCAAGAGCTACTAAAGTTTCAATTAAAACTGCAGTTTGAATTGTCATATGAAGTGAACCAGTAATTCGTACATTCTTTAATGGCTTCTTGATAGAATATTTTTTTCTAATTGCCATAAGTCCGGGCATTTCTTTTTCAGCAATAGAAATTTCCTTGCGTCCCCAATCAGCTAATTTTATATCTTTGATCTTGTATTCCATATTTCTAACCACGATTAATTAAATAAAAAGTATAAGCTATATATAATAATAAAAACATTACTCCTTGCCAACGATTTAATTTTCTCTTTGTACCAATAAACATAAATATAAATAATAAAACAGTTGCACCAATTCCAACTAAAACATCAATATTTACATTTGGATTAAAAGGCATTTGCAACATAGTACCAGTTAAACCCAAGATCCAAAAAACATTAAAAATATTTGAACCTACAATATTTCCAATTGCAATATCATCATGTTTATGATAAGCAGCTACTACTGAAGTAGCCAATTCTGGTAAAGAAGTTCCTATTGCTACTATGGTCAAACCAATCAAAGCTTCGGACAAGCCAGCCAAACGAGCCAAAATAATTGCATTATCAACTAATAATTGTCCTCCTAAAACTAACAAAGCTAAACCTGCTATAGTAAATAAAATTGATTTTGGCCAAGAATAAACTTTTACTTCCTCTTCTTCTACTTCGCCTTTTTTGGCTAAACCAAAAATATAAAACAAAAAAATTATAAAAATTGCCATTAAAGAAAAACCATCTGTTCTAGTAATAGCATTAAAACCAGTGCCATCAAAAAACATATCATTACCCATTGTAAAAACCAAAATCATTCCTAATAAAGCAAAAGGAATTTCTCTAGTAACTGTACTTTTCTTTACTGACAAAGGATAAACAATTGCTGAAATACCTAAAATTAATAAAATATTAGAAATATTACTTCCCACAATATTTCCAATCGCAATATCTGTAGAACCACGAACAGCTGAAAACATATTTACTACTAATTCTGGTGTAGAAGTACCAAAAGCTACTATTGTCAAACCAATCACCAAAGAAGACACGCCCCATTTTTTGGCCATAGAAGCTGAACCGCGTACCAAACCTTCTGCTCCAAGAATTAAAATTCCCAAACCCAAAATAATTAATAAAATTGGAATTAGCATAAAAAATAATTTAAAAAATAATTAAAAACAGACTAAGTATAGCCTGTTTTTATTTAAAAATCAAATAACAATTATCCACCAAAAGTTTCTTGATATCTCTGATTAAATTCCTCTTTAGTAAAATGATGATTTTGTGTGCCATAATTTTCTATAGCATAAGTTGCGGCTACTGCTCCCCTCTGTGCGCAAGTTTTCCAATCTAAACCTTGAACATAAGCTGAAAAAAATCCTGCTCGATAAGCATCTCCAGCTCCAGTTGGATCATCTACAGAATTAGCCGGACAAATACCCACAGTAATTGTTTCTTTTGTAGTTACCACCATTGAACCTTTTTCTCCTAAAGTAATAATAACTGCTTCCACACATTTTAAAATATCTTCCATTTTCCAACCAGTTTTTTCTTGAATTAATTTAATTTCATAATCATTACCAATCAAAAATTTTGCCTGACTAATTATAGTTTTTAACTCTTGAGCTGTTAAAGCTGTTATTTGTTGACCTGGATCAAAACAAAAAGGGATTTTTTGTTCATAACATTCCTTAGCATGTTTGATCATTGCTTCTTTTTGAGTTGGAGAAATTAAAGCAAATTCAATTTTATCTTTTATTTCACTAACTGAAAGATTTATTGCCTCTGCCAAAGCTCCATTATAAAAAGCTGTTATCTGATTATCTTCTTTGTCAGTCGTAATATGAGCAGAAGAAGTCAACTTTTCTTTAGAAAATTTAATATAATCTACATTTAAATTATGTTTTTTTAAATAAGCAAAATAATCTTGACCATCACTACCTAAAGGAGAAAGAATTATTGGCTCGCCACCAAGTAAATTCATAGTATAAGCAATATTTCCTGCTACTCCACCAAAATTTCTCTTAAGAGAATCTACTACAAAACAAACATTCAAAATATGAATTTGATCTGGCAAAATATGATTCCGAAAACTATCTGGAAAATTCATAATATAATCATAAGCTAAAGAACCAGAAATAAGCACTGCCATAAAAATTAATTTAAAATAAATAAAAAATAATTTAATACACTCGCAAAACTAACCCACAAAAAATAAGGGACCAATAACCAACCAGCCTCTTTTTTAATTTTATAAAAAACTATAATATTTCCCACAATCAAAACAAGTAAAAAAGTAATATTTACTAATCCTGCCAAAGGATTTCTAAAAAAGAAAAAAGAATATGACCACAAAACATTAAAAAATAATTGTGCTCCAAAAACTCCCCAAGCTAAATTATTTTCTCTTTTATTTAATTTTTCTTTCTCTTGCCAAACTAAATATAAAGCAATTCCCATTAAAATAAAAAGTATTGTCCAGACTGGACCAAAAATCCAACCCGGTGGATTGAAACTTGGTTTATTAATATTTAAATACCAAGAATTCAAAGAAGTAAAATTTGCAATAATTCCAAGTAAACCAGCTAATTGAGGAATTAATAAAGAAATTATTAATTTCCGATAATTTATTTTTTTCATAGAATTTAAGATAATTTTATTATAATTATACACTAAAAAATCAAAAATAAAAAATTAATTGCTTACTATATTAAATAAACCTAAAACAAAAAGCAATGACATTATTTATCATTGCTTTTATTTAACCTTTTTTATTAACCATTAAGTTCTTGTAATTCTTCAAACGAAATAATTTTTGAAGCAGATTCTTCCTTTTTATATTCATATTCATCTTTAATAACCATACAGCTATTTTCATCAACTATATAATCAATTCTCCATCCATCTTCTATTTGACCTTTGCGTCTTTTTACTTTTACTTTTATTTTCTCTCCTCTTTGAAGAGCTTTTTTAATATTTTCAAAAGTAAATTTTCCATCAACATTTTCCTTAGATAATAATTCTTCAACCTTTTTTCTTAATCCTTCAGTTCTGGTAATCACATTAATACCAAATTTACCTTCTCTAACTTTTTCTATTCTATCTATTAAATCATTTGAATCATAAAAAATATCAGAACTTTGTAATCCACCAATTTCTTCCAAAATTTTATATAATTCAGAAAAATTATTAGCCTTGTTAATATTTTCTTTTTTTTCTATTCCTACTTCTCTCTCTCTGGTGAGAAAGGATGTGGTGATTCAAATTTCATAAATTTAATATTAATAATTAAAATTAATTTTATTAACTATAATTATATTTTACCAAATGTAAAAAATTCTATCAAATAATATGTTAATAAACATTACATTACTTTCTATATCTCCTCTAACACTTTCTCAATTTTCCCCTCCATTATCTCAATTAATCGCTTGTTAGCATCAATAATCTTTTGCTCCTCTTCCGTTTCGGCGATCATTTTCTGTTGAATTTCTAGAGATGGAAGAGGGATTTTAATAGAAGAAAGTACTTTAACAGAAGCTACGTTTTTAATTGCTACACCCTCAACATTTTCAAAAACAGATTTTTGAAAATATTTTCCATCCATCCAATACTTTAAATATCTTACATCTAATTTTTCAGTCACTTTTAATTTTAAAAGAGCCTGATTGGTTATTCCTCTTGGCGCATTTTTTGGAATTATAACTGTTTTACCAATGGTTCCTGAGCAGCTCATTATTAAATCATTGGGTTTAACCTCAAACCTTTTCATTTCTTCAAACTTATCTGGTGTTATAAAATATCTAAAATTTGTAAAGTTTCCATAAATAGCATGCTGTTGTTCAAAAACAGCAAATCCTTCTGTTACAAATATTTCCTTCTTTAAACTTCCACCAAACGGACCTCTCACAAATTCACACACCTCCCCCAACTCCACCCACTCAATCCCTTCTATTCTTCTAAGGCTTTCACCAAAATACGCTCTCTCTCTCTCTAAATTGCGGATAACTTCCTTAGCGGCGTCAATCGCTTTTTGTTTGACTTCAATTTTTTCCACAATTTCTTTTTGAACGGAGAGAGGTGGAAGAGAGATTTTAAATAAAGATAAAGAGCTCCTTATAATTTGTGGTTGTGCTGAACCCGATACAACAGAAGATAGATTTTTATTTTTTAAAAAATAAAACAAAAATTTCTTAAGCAATATATTACTATTTTTTGGACGAACAACCATTGCATTGCCTGTTACCCAACATTTATGCTCTGACAAATTTACAGTTCCACAAGTTGCACCTCGACATGTAACTAAAACCTCTGGATACTCCTCATTATACGAATGATAATATCCAATTGCTCCATTTGCTCCAAAAACTTTATACCAACCTTTTTTATATTCTTTATTAATTTCTTTAGATGTAACTGTTTTTGGCTGATATATTTCGCACACCTCCCCCAACTCCACCATCGGCCATTTTTGATTTGTAAAAGTTTCAACTTCCCTGTATCTCTCCCCCGTCAAATTATAATCTCCGCTTTCGGCAATTTTTTCTTTGGCGACCACTTGCGCCATTTCTTTTTCCGCTTCGGTAAAATTTTCATCGCTTTGTGTCTCGCGATATTTTTTGATAATTTCCAAAGCCGTCGGCAAATCGTTTTTATCAATCTCTCTTCTTTGCGCACCCAAATCAAAACCGTCGTTGGTTATTTTGACAAACAATAAATTGTTGGCTCTTTTGGCAATTTCATTGTCAAAAAGAAGAATGCTAGTTTTCACTCCAGAGTAAGGATTAAACACTCCTGACGGTAAAGAGATCACCGCAATTAGTCCATCTTCCACCAATTTTTTTCTTAAAGATTTGTAAGCATTGGCGGTTTGAAAAATAATTCCCTCGGGAACAATAATGCCCGCACGTCCCTTTAAGTTTAAGTGATTAATAATATAGTCCACAAAAAGTACTTCGGCACGATTGGCTTGAATGGAAAATCTTTTATGCGGTCTAATACCACCCTTTGGTGTCATAAACGGAGGATTAGCAAGAATCACATCAAAAGTTTCATCCCAACGATTTTCACTAGAAAGCGTGTCATATTCATAAATTTTGGGATTAGGTGATCCGTGTAAATACATATTCACCAGTGCTAATTTCACCATATCTGGAGAAATATCATAGCCTGCAAGATTATTCATCAACTTCAATTTTTCATCTGGTGTGAGTGGCTTTTTTTGTTGGTTTCCAAAATATGTTTGTAAGCTGCAATCAAAAACCCACCCGTACCACAAGCCGGATCAAGAACGGTTTCGTTTTTCCTTGGGTCAACTACTTCCACAATAAAATCAATAATATGGCGTGGTGTGCGAAATTGTCCGGCATCACCTTGACTACCAAGAACAGAAAGTAGGTATTCAAAAGCGTCGCCTAAATCTTCACTGTGATCATAAGAAAACTCATTGATCTCTTTTAAAAACAACGAAAGTGTACGAGGGTCGTTATATGGTAAAAATGCACCTTTGAAAATATCACGAAACAATTGTGGAATATGTGGATTTTTTGACATATTTGCAATTGCTTGAGTGTATAAATCAAGACGTTCTTGTCCTGAAAGTTTATTATTTAAAAGTTCTGTCCAGGAAAACTTCTTCCAATCATCAATAAAGAATTGAGCTTTTAAGCCAACTTCTTCGTTTTCCTTATCCATATCATCCATAAACTTATAGATCAAAGCGTTGGTGATTTGATCCACTTGTTGTTTGGGATCGGGAACTTTGCCGACAAGAATTTGTCGAGCAGAGTCAATTTTTCTTTTTGTTTCTTGGTTCAGCATATTCTAATATATTATTTTTTCTTTAAAGATTTCTCAATTTTTTTAATTGCCCGATCAAAGTCGGAAATATACTTTTTGTCTTGTGCTTTCTTAAATTTCGCAAATTCCGCCTCGGCTTTGGTAATTGCTGTTTTGGAACTAATTTTACCTGCATCATCTAAAAGATTTTTTTCACTCAACTTCAAAAATTCATCTAATTTATCAATCCAATCATTCATTTTCATGGGTCTTTCATTAGTAGCCTGCAACTCGGCAAAATCTAAATATAAAGAAACAATAAGATTTAACTGGTGAAGTTCCTTTTCTGAGAGATAATTTTTAGCAATTTTCACGTCACCTGCTGTTATGTACTTTCCCTTAAAACTTGTTAATCCCATCATGGGTTTTGTGCTATCTACTCGTTCATTGATAATTTCCGCTGCTGTGTGCCCATGTACAGCATAGTGCATTTTGTTTTGCACTGTGGCAAAAAACTTTCTCGTGCGCTCATCATCAACATTATAATCAATACTTGTCGCATAAATATCCGTCACTTTTTGATAAAAATTTCTTTCGCTGGAACGAATATCACGAACTCTTTGTAAAAGTTCTTCAAAATATCTGGATCTTGTGCTATTTTGCTTCATTCTTTCGTCATCAAGTGCAAACCCTTTAATGATGTAATCTCTTAATCGGGCAGTCGCCCAAATACGAAATTGGGTAGCCCTTTTTGAATTAACGCGATATCCTAAGGCAATAATAGTATCAAGATTATAGTGTTTTGCTTGGTATTCTTTGCCGTCAGAAGCAGTTATTCGGAATTTCCGAATAACTGAATTTTCATCTAACTCTCCTGTGGAGAATATGTTTTTTAAATGTTCATTTACAGTTGGCACGCTTACTTCAAAGAGTTCTGCCATTAGCTTCTGGGTAAGCCAAACTGTCTCATCTTCAAAATGAACGTTGACTTTTGTTTGCCCATCTTCTGTTTGATAAATAACAACCTTGTTATTCAATAGTTTCTTCATATTTTTATTATTTCATATATTGATTGATTGAGACATAGTATTTCACATACTCAGGCACTATTTCACGATAACCGTTTAATGCTTTATACTCAGCCATTGTAAAGCCAGCATATTCTCGTGGGAATCGCTGATTATTTATTTCATTACGAAAATACTCGTCAGCAATATATGCTTTCAAATAATTTTTGATATGCAGAACATATTTGCTTTCTGGTTTGTAAATTGAAATAAATTTTTCACATTCTTCTTCCAGTTTTTCGTCTTTGGATTTAAAAACATCAATAAAACCAAAAACTCTTTCCAAAAATTCACGCCAAGAAATACGGCGATCAAGATTTTCGCTCTTGCGGATTTTTTCAAGATTAAGGAATAGTTGTGGTTTATCTTCATATTTGTCGCGCATAATTTGCACGGCTTTATCCCATTGTTCGTTTTTAACAGCTGATTTTACTTCTATATCTTTTTGTAGTTCTTCGCGGGCTTTTTCAAAAAGTTTACGATCAACCTTCATTCCTTCAATTCCAACAGGTGTTTCAGTAATTGTTTTAACTTTATCAGGATTAAAAACTTCTATTTCATCAATATCAACACCAACAGGTCCGCCTTCACCTGTCCTGCTTTGCTTAACTGGTAATTGTAAAATTTCATCATAATTGAATTTTTCTTCAAAATATTCGCAGTTGGCAAAAAAATCAAAAAGCTTAAAATGCTCTTTTGGCTTTTTGTATTTCTCGTCATATTCATCAGTATATTCAAAAATAAATTTTCTTGTACCACGTCCTTTAATTTGAATAAAATCAGTTGGCGAAAAAACGGGGCGCATCAGTGCAAGATTCAAAATATCTTGACAATCATAACCAGTCGTCATCATTCCAACTGTTACACAAACTCTTGTTTTACTAGATTTGTAATTTTCTAAAAATTTAGTGTGTCCGTTTAAATTATTATTTGAAAAATTGAGAGTCATTTGTTGTGCACCTGGAATACTAGAAGTGACTTGTACCGCAAAATCAGAATTATATTTATCTGGCCAAATTTTGCTTGCCATTTGATTGAGTGTTTGAGTTATTTTTGAAGCATGTTTTTGACTAACACAAAATATAATACTTTTACCAATTTCACCACTTAGCGGATCCCTAAGAGCATTTTTTATAAACGTTTGACAAAAAACTTGATTAGTCTTTTCTGAAAAGAATCTCTTTTCAAAATCTTTTTGGAAAAAAGTTTCTTCACTTTCTCCACCTTCTTCATTTTCAACCATAACCGCATAACCTTTTTCCGACAATAATTCTGTAGTGATTTCAGTCCTAGCGTCTGAAACAATAGGATTGATCAAAAAACCTTCTTTTACTCCATCTAATAAGCTAAAACGAAAAGTAGGTTCACCATTTTGACAACCAAAGGTAATATAAGTATCTAAAAGCTGACGCCTTTCCCAAGCCCTCGGATCTTTTTGAGAAAGTTTATTTGGATCAATATTTTTTAAATAGTCTTTTGGGGTGGCTGTTAAACCTAACTTATAACTGACAAAATATTCAAATACAGCTCTGGCATTTCCACCAATAGAACGATGTGATTCATCAGCAATAATTAAATCAAAATCAGTTGGCGAGAAAAGTTTTTTATATTTATCTTGACTTGATAAACTTTGAACCGTAGAAATAACAATTTCCGCCTTTTTCCAGTCATCACGATTTTGCTTGTAAATAACGGAAGAAAAATCATTGCTCAAATAACGGACAAAGTTTTTGTAAGCTTGGTCTTCCAATTCCAAACGATCAACCAAAAACAAAATTCTTTTCGCGTTACCTGTTCGCAAAAATAGCTTGATAACGGCGGCGGAAATAAGGGTTTTTCCTGTACCTGTCGCCATTTCAAAGAGAAAGCGGTCATTTCCTGCTTCGGCTGATTTTTGCAAAGCGTGAATTGCTTTGAGTTGATAAGGTCGCAAAATTCGTAAATTTTCGTCTCGAAGGTATTGTTCTCTGGTTGCTTCTTTTTGATAACGAGGATCATCTTTAAAGTTTGGGTTTTGTGTAAGAGCAATATAATCATCATTAACTTCTTCATTCGCTAAACGTTTATTATCGGGTTTAAAATCTTGTCTATATTTCAAAGATTCTTGTGTCGGAAACTCTGTAATAATTTCAGGTTCTCCTCGTTCTAAATCCCAAAAATAATGCAAGTTGCCGTTTGAGAGAATTACAAAACGAACATTTTCGGTATGAGCATATTTTCTGGCTTGCTCTTTTCCATCTAACGGATTTTTATCTTCTTTTTTAGCTTCTAAAACTACAAGCGGAAAACCTTTTTCATCAAGTAATAAAAAATCAATAAAACCATTTTTTGTAGATTCAAAATCTTCACCAAACGCATCAATATCTTTTTGGGTAATTTTTATATTTGGTTCAAGCAAAATATTTGCTTGCCCTTTTTCGTTATCAAAAAACCGCCAACCTGCTTCTTCAAGCAGTTTATTTATTTTTATTCTAGCTTTTGCTTCTTTAGTATTTCCCATATTTTTATTTCATTAAATTATCAAACTATACTTCATCATTTACTTATAAAAAGTTCAATAATCACATAAGCCAACCAAAAAACTGCCATCACCACTCCTTCCTTTTTAGTAATTATTCTGTCCGAATGCATAAATTTTAATAATATAACTGATGCTATAACCATAAATATTCCTGTAACATAAATAATTTTTACTGGAAAATAAAAAGGACTAATAAGCGCAATAATTCCCACAACAATAGTTGCATCTGCTAATACCGAACCCATAATATCACCAATTGCTAACTCATCATCACCTTTTTTAACTGCTTTAAGTGAATAAAATAATTCTGGCATAATCGTTCCAAAACTAACAACAAACATACCAATCAAAATCGGATTAATACGCAATGCTTGCGCCAAAGCAGTGGCTGAAATTACTGTAAAATGTGAACCAGTCAACAAGAGTGCCATCGCAAAAAGTAAAAAGAAAACATTTTTATATCTCTTGCGTTCTTTAGAAAAAACTTTTGCTGGTTTAGACCCATTTCTAAAAATTAAATAATAAAAAATTACTCCTGAAACAATTAAAATCAGACCTTCAATTCGTGAAAAATGTCCGTTTAATCCAAAAATAAGAGGAATAAGAAGAAATAATGGATATATACGAACATTTTTTAATACTTTACTTTTTATTTTTATTCCTCGTCCAGCATAAAAAATCAATATTGTAAATACTAACGAAAGATCAGCCACATTAGAACCAAATAATGTTCCTAAACCAAATTCTGGAATTCCTTTTAAAGCCGAATTTATTGAAATAATCATTTCAGGTAAAATGGAAATAAAAGCCACCACTACAAAACCAATAATATATCTAGAAACATGAAAATTTTCTGCAAGCTTAGCAGAATATTTTGTCGCCAAAGTCGCACCTTTTACAACAAGAAATAAAGAAAAAATTAAAATTAAAAGATTTTCTATCATAAATTATTCAATAAATCATTAATCTTGTTTTATATCAATCATTTTATACTAAAATAAACATAAAATCAACATTTTATTTTTTAAAAAAATTCCCTTATTTTTTACAAAAATAAACTCCAATATAATAATTAAATTTTTATAAAAACTCTACTAAAATCTTTATGATCAATTTTAAACAAACTTATTTTAAACTAAAAAATAATCCAAATTACGAATTATTATTTTAGCGGAGAGGAAGGGATTTGAACTCTTGATAGTTTTTCAACTATATTGGTGTTCGAGACCAACGCTTTAAACCACTCAGCCACCTCTCCTTTTTATATCAACCAATCTTATATCAACAACAAAATTAAATCAAGAAAAAACACTTTCATTTTTGAAAGTGTTTTTTAATTTTATTTTTTTACTTCTTCTACTTTTTCTTCAGTTGAAACTTCTACTACAGGTTCTACTTCTACTTCCATTTCTTTATGAGTCAATTCATTTTCTACTTTTTCTACTTTAGTTTTACCAGCCTTATCGCGTTTAATTTCTTTTAATTTCTTTTTATAAGTACGAATATAATTTGGTTTAGCTTGACGAACTCTCATCTCACGAACCAATTCAATCTTAGCTACTACTGGAGAATGAATAGGAAAAATTTTCTCTACTCCTACTCCATCAGAAATTTTACGAACAGTTACTGTTGCACCAGCTTCTTTACCATGTTTAACAGCAATTACCATACCTTCAAAAATTTGGATACGCTCTTTTTCCTCTCCTTTGGCATTAGTTTCTTTAATTTTTTGATGAACTTTTACGATCATGCCGGAACGTAAATTGTTTCTAATATCATCTGACATATTTTTAATATTATGGAGAGGTTGATACAAGAATAACCAACATCGCAAATAAATTATTTAATAGTGGCATCATTTTACTATATTTTTATTTAACTGTCAAGAGTCTTAATAGAATTTAAAATTTCTCTTATTTTGCTTACTGTTTCTTCAAATTTACCATCAACATTAACTATTTGATAATCATAAAGAACTGATTTATTTATTTCTTTTTGAGCAATCTCCAATCTTTCTTTAATTTTTTCTTCATCAAGACCGCCCCGATTACGAATTCTTTTAGCTAAAATTTCTAAATTCTCTGGTAAAAGAAAAATAGAAATATTAGGTATATTTTGTTCATCCAAATGCTGTTTTCCATTTACTTCAATCTGAGTAAATACCCATTCATTATTTTCCAAAGCTAAAATTAAATTCTTTTTTTCTATACCATAATAATTGCCAGCATAATTATTATATTCTACCATTTCTTCATTTTGAATTTTATTTTCAAATTCAGTTTGAGAAACAAAATAATAATCTATACCATTTTGATTGCCTGGTCGAGGTTCACGCGAAGTTGTAGTAATCAAGCGTGTTGAATTAGGTATTATTTTGAGTAAAGCGCTAATTATTGAATCTTTACCTCCGCCAGAAGGTGAAGAAATAATTACTAACTTTCCTTTATTCATAATTTTATTCTAAATTTTCTAAATAATTTAATAATTCTTTTGGTAAAGAACTTTTACATTCAATTTCTTTTTGATTCAAATCACGAAATACTAATTTATGTGCGTGTAAAAATAAACGATCAAGTTTTTTTTCATTTTTTTTAATCAATTTTAAATTTTGATAAAGAGTATCTCCCACCACCGGATGATTCATAGCAAACATATGAACACGAATTTGATGCATTCTTCCAGTATAAATTCTAACTCTTAATAAAGAAAAGCGTCCAATTTCTCTTTCTACCCAATATTCAGTCAAAGCTTCTTTACCAGGTTGAATTTTTCCAATATTTTTCAATTTTAATTTATCTATTTTTGGTCGAGCTACCATTCGACCTCCTTGTCCACGATCAATTTCAAAATCTATTAAACCATGTTGATTAGCAAAATGTCCATAAACCAAAACATAATATTCTTTTTCTACTTCCCGATTTTTAAATTGTTCTTTCAAATTTTTAAACATTTTAGCATTACGAGCAATTACCAACAACCCAGAAGTCTCTCGATCCAAACGATGAACAATTCCTGGACGTTTAAAATTTTCTCCAACATCTTTTATTTCTGGAAACTGTTCTATCAATAAATCTGCTAAAGTATTTTGTTCAGCTGCTTCTGTCTTATGTACCAATAAACCAGCAGGTTTATTAACTACTAAATAATCAGGAGTTTCTTTAATAATTTTTATTTTTACTTTCTGCGTTTTATTTTTTAAAGAAATTTTCTTTTTTGTAACTGATTTTTTTCTACTAAACTAATCACATCCCCTAAAAACAATTTTTCACCAAATTTTTTTGGTGAAACATTATTTACAAAAATCATTCCCTTTTTTATCATTTTTTGAATTTGAGAACGAGTTATACCAAGTTCATTAGTTAAAAAAACATCCAAACGCTGTCCAGTTTGTTCTGAAGTAATTTTAATTTTTTTAGGAAGAACTATCATAGTGCGTCTGGATGGATTTGAACCATCGACATCCACCTTATAAGGGTGGTGCTCTAACCACTGAGCTACAGACGCATTTTAAAATATGTTTCATATTATAACAAACAAATAAAAAAAATCAAGAGTAATAGTTTGACAAAAAATAATCAAAAAAGTAAGCTATTTTTATCAAAATAATTTACTCCTCGTAGTTCAATGGATAGAACTTTGGTTTCCGGAACCAACAAAGGAAGTTCAATTCTTCCCGAGGAGACAAAAAATACTTTTATCAAAAGTATTTTTTAATTTATAATTTTGTAAACATCTAATTTAAAAAATAAATAAAAAACTTTAATAAAATATAAAAACAAACTTAAACTAATTCGTTATTATTAATTTAATAAAATTAATGTTTCATAATTTTATTTTTTAAAAAATATTTTTTGTTTACTAAAAATTTTTAAATTCAAAATTAATTTTATAAATTTTAAAATTATAAAATTTAAAAAATAAAAAGTTATACACAGTTTTTCTTGACTAACTGTTCAAAAAAATTAAAAAACAATTTATAATATGGATGAGGTCGAAAAAATAATTCAAAATTATTTTTATAAATTTTTTACATCAATGCTTGTCATGTAAAAAATGCATCAAGTAACTAAGTGGTGTGCACCATGGTCACATCAAAAAAAATTTTTGATGCTTATCTCTAAAATGAAAGGGGGTGTCTCTATGCCAGTAGCAAAGAAAAAAGTTGCTAAAAAGAAAGTAGCAAAAAAACCAGTTGCTAAAAAGAAAGTAGCAAAAAAACCAGTTGCTAAAAAGAAAGTAGCAAAAAAACCAGTTGCTAAAAAGAAAGTAGCAAAAAAACCAGTTGCTAAAAAGAAACCAGTTGCTAAAAAGAAAGTAGCAAAAAAATAATTACTTCTTTAAAAAATCCTCTCACTTAAAGTTAGAGGATTTTTGTTTTTATTTAATTATAACTTTATTTATTTAAATATATCGCGTTCAGTTTTATCTGAAAAAACTTTTACTATTCCAAATTTTCCATCATAACCAGGTTGAATAAAAATATCTCCCTTTCGTACTCGTTCAATCGCTTTAACAATAATTAATTCACTATACTTTTTTATTTCTAATAAATCTTTTTCCAATAAAATAGAAAATTCTTTTCCTAAATTTTTTAATAAATTATTATACTCAGTAATTACTTTTTTAGTATTGACTCCACACCCAAAAGCATCAGCAATAATTTCTGGTAAAGGAACTAAACTTTTATAAGGTATAAAATTATTTTTTATTTTTTCTACTTCTTTTTCAGTTCTATCAGATAATTCTCTTATCCGATTTTCTACGCCAATAACTAAAGGTTTTTTACAAACTGGACAAAGTCCTTTTAATTTTTCTGTTTCTTCAGGCGAACAAACAAATTTACAATCACGATGTCCATCATAATGATATTTTCCTTCTTCTGGAAAAAATTCTATAGTATAAAGAAATTTATTTTTATCCCGACTTTTAATTATATTAAAAATATTATTATAAGTAATTTCTTTTTCATTTAAAAAATGTAAAACATTAGCTTCTCTTCCAATTTTTTCTAAACTATGCGCATCTGAATTAGAAATTAAAGCAATATTATCTAACATTGAACAATGCCAATTCATTTTTGGATTACTAGATAAACCAGTTTCAACAGCAAAAATATTTGGAGTCAATTCTTCAAAAGCTTCTTCTAAACTATCATAACCACCTTTGGAACCAAAAATACCAAACCAAGGTGTCCAAACATGAGCTGGAATCATAATCATTCTTTTGTCAATCTCCAACATTATTTTTAATAATTCTTTGACTGTTAAACCAAGAATTGGCCGACCATCAGATCGTAAATTAAAACCCCTTGCTTCTAAACGCTGATTAAATTTTTCTGCCACTTCAATATTTGGAGCAAACACACAAACATGAATTCGTCTAGTTTTGCCTTTATGTTTTTTAATACAAGATAATTCTGTACCAATAATAAATCTAATTTGATTTCCCTTTTTATTTAAAAAAGAATTAAAAGTGGCAGAAGTATTAAGTTTATAAACTCCTGAATTATCAATTTCCACTAAACTATTTTTAATATGTTGAAACCATTTAGGATGAGTAAAATCTCCAGTAGCAACAATATCTATACCTCGCAAACTACAAACTTCAGCAATTTTAGGTAATTCTAAATCCTTAGAACAAGCTCGTGAATATTTAGAATGAATATGTAAATCTAAAATTTGTTTAATCATAATTTAAAATTCTTTGAAATTATAACAAAATAATATTAATTAGCCAATTATAAAAATAAATATAAATTAAAAAAATGAACAAACAAATTTTAATTATAAAAAACACCAGCATTTACCAGTGTTTTTTATTTTCTACTATTTTAAACTTCAATTACTACTGGAAGTACCATTGGTCGTTTTTCAGTTTTACTAAAAAGAAATTGTCCAATTTTATCACGAATATTATTTTTAATTTGATTGGTATCTGCCCAACTAACAGGATCAGATTCAATAACCATTTTCTTAACTCTTTTGCGTAAATCTTCAATCAATTCTTTATTGTCTTTTAAATAAACAAATCCTCGAGAAATAATATCAGGATTTTGAACTAATTTTCCAGTCTTACTATCAACAGTTGCAATTACTACCACCATACCATCTTCAGCCAACACCTGTCGATCACGCAAAACAATATTTTGAGTATCAGTAACTCCTAAACCATCTACAAAAACATAATCTGTTGGAACTTTTTTATCCAAAATATTAGCTGATTTTTTATTTATTTCAATTACTGAACCATTGTCTGGAACAAAAATTTTATTTTTATCAAAACCCTGTTTCTCTGCCAACTTAGCAGCTTCTTTGAGAAAATAATGATTAGCATAAACTGGAATAAAATAAGTAGGTTTAATTTGTTTTAACATTTCTACAATATCTTCTCGAGTAGCATGACCAGAAACATGAACATCCATAAGTTCACCATGAATCACATTATCACATTGACGATACATATTATCTTTCAATCTCTGAATAGATCTTTCATTACCAGGAATTACTGAAGAAGAAAATATTACTGTATCATTTTTCTTCAAAATAATATGTTTATGTTGTTTATTAACAATCCTTGTCATAACTGCTTTTTCTTCACCTTGAGCGCCTGTACCAATTACAATAATTTTCTTATCTGGATATTTACCAATTTGACGCACATCAATCAAAACATCTTTTTTAATTTTGATATAACCAAGTTCTTTGGCAATTTCAATATTAATTCTCATACTATAACCTTCTAAAGCAACTTTTTTACCTAATTTTTCTGCCAATTCCAAAACCCATTTTATTCTTTCAATCTGAGAAGAAAAAGTACCAATAATTACCCGCCCCGGAGCATCAGTCAAAATATTTTTTAAATTTTTATACATCTCTTCATAATTACTACTACGCTTTTCATTAAGTGAACCTAAACTTTCCAACATCAAAATTGATGGTTTAGGAGTATTTTGTAATTTACTATAATCAATAGTTGGTTTACCTTGACGATCTCTTTCCATAGTCCAATCTCCCGGATGAATAACTGTTCCTGCTGGTGTTTCTAATAAAACTCCCACTGCATCCATAATTGAATGTTCTACTTGAAAAAATTTCAAAGTAAATTTTCCTAAACGAATTACATCATCAATACTTTTGATAGTAATTGTTTTTAAATTTTTAGCAGTGCCTTTTTTATAATCTTCTTGTTTATGTCTTACTAAAGCCAAAGTCATATTACGCCCCACAATCAAAGGATTGCCTAATTTTTCCAAAAGAATTGGTGCCGCGCCAATATGATCCAAATGCCCATGACTAAATATTACACCTTTAATATTTTTTTCTTTTCCTACAAGATATTTAGTATTAGGAATAATATAATCAATTCCTGGCATATCTTCTTCAGGAAATTGTAAACCCATATCCAAAATAACAATATCATTTTCATATTCAAACAAGGTCATATTACGCCCCACTTCTTCACAACCACCCAAAGGAATTATTCTTAATTTACTTTCTTCGTTTCCAACCTTTGAAGTGGAATTAGAAGAAAAAGTTTGATGTTTTTTTCTAAAAAACACCTTTTTTGATTTATTATCAAAACGAGAAGAAGAATTTTGAGAACTTTGTTGTTTTCCAAAAGTTCTTTGTTTTCTTACATTATTAACTTTATTTTCTACTGCCATATATTATTAAATAAGAAGTTTTATAAAATAAATTTTGTTTTAGACTTCCTACAACTAAAACGAGAAGTTAGTTTTAAATAAAAACTAATTTAAAAGTAAACTTAGTGCCGTAGAAGAGATTTGAACTCTTATGACCTTACGATCGCTAGCACCTGAAGCTAGTGCGTCTACCAATTCCGCCACTACGGCAAATTTAATTCTTAATTATCTAGCAATCTTTAAAGTGATAGCGAATTATTTTTTTGTAAAATAAATTACAAATTATTTTTTAGAAGCAAAAGTCCATTCCCCTTTAGTCTTCATATACCATGAAGTTACATCAGAAAAACGATCAGCTGGTTGAGAAATTTTTTTAGTATTTATACCTTTAATATTATCTGTTACCGCATAAGTATAAGTTGGCATATAAAGAAAAATAGCAGGCACTTCACTTAGTAATATTTCTTGAAATTTTGTATAAGCTTCTGCTCTTTTGAGGTCATCAGTCATTCCTCTAGCTTGTTCCAACAAAGTATCAACATTTCTATTCACATAAGAACTTAAATTTAAACCTGGAAAAACTGCTTGACTAGAATGCCAAAATGGATAAGGATCCGGATCACTACCTACTATCTCTCCATATAACAACACATCATAATTACGATTTTTCAAAATATCCCGAGAAATATCTTTAGCTGAAACATATTTTATATTTACTTTCACTCCTATTTCTTGCCAAAAACCAGCTATCATTTTTGCTGCTTGTTGATATTCATTAGTGCCTACGGTAACAATAGTAATTTCTAAAAATTTATTTTCTTTATTTTTACGATAAAAAATTTGTGATTCACTTAATTCTTCATCTAATAAAATATCAATTTCTTTTTCTGCCTGTTGTCTTGGTGAAGAAGTAGCAATTTCCAATTCTTTATTTATTTTTTCTGTACTAGTTGAATTATTTTGTTCTATCATCAATGTAGATGATGTTGAAGGATTTTTTTCTTCCCATTCTTTTAATAATTTTTCCTTTTTTAAATTACGATATTCTTCAGCTCCAACTCGAGTCCAAGTTTTATCCAAAATATCATTAGCCGAACTTGGAGAAAATTCTTTTTTACCCAATTCAGAATTATAACCCAAAAATCCCGGTAATATAGGACTATTGATAACTTGTCCTTCACCACTTAGGGCTTCTCTTAAAATTCTATCTTTATCTATAGCTAGTTCCAATGCCTGACGCAAACTTTTTTCTTTTAAAAAAACATTATTATTTTGATTAATAAACAAAGCCGTATATTGTGGCATTTGTAAAGTATAAATATTTATATTCTTACGCTCTACTTTATCGCGTAATTGTTTTGGTACAAAACTCAAGCTGTTAACTTTTTTTCCTCGCAAAGCCTGAATAGAACCTGCATCTCCTTGATATTCTGTATAAAATTGAAAAATAAATTCATCTAAATAAGCCAATTCTCTATAATAACGATTGAATCTTTTTAATTCATAAGTATAAATATGTCCATTATCATCTTTGGTCAAACGAGAAAACATAAATGGTCCAGTACCTATTGGTCGTATATTACTTTGAGCCAATCTTATTTGCTCTGGAGCTACATTATACCAAATATGTTCTGGTAAAATACCAACTGTAAGACTAGATAATAAACTAGGATATGGTTCTTTAGAAATAAATTGAACTTTATAATCATCAATCGCTATTACTTCTACACCTTGAAAACTAATATTCAAAGGACTGCTCACCATATTATTTTGAATAGTCTCAATCGTAAATACTACATCTTGAGCTGTAAATGGTTGATCATCATGCCAAATAACATCTTTACGCAATTCAAAAGTAAAAACTTTTTTATCATCACTAATTTCATATTTTGCTGCTAAATCTGTCATTAATTCATTATTTTTTCCATAACGCATCAAACCAGAAAAAACCAATCTACTAATATCCATATCAACATCACTTGTAACAGCAAAAATAGGATTTATAAATTGTGGAGAACCAACAGAAGCCTCAATAAATTTACCCCCATTTTTAGGAACTTCAATTCTATTATTATTTACAAAATTCAAACCTAACCAAATTAAAGAAATTAAAAAAACTAAAAAACTTAATCTAAAAATTTTTCTTTCCTTTTCATTAAATAATTTATTGATATGAAAAATTTGACGCAACTTAGGAAATTTTTTACCTAAAGCTTTTCTCGCCAAACTGATATCATAATTATAGGAAACAAATGGACGCGCTTCTGGACGCTTCCTTTCTTTTATTTTTTTCTTTAAAAAAGACTTAAAAGAAGTCAACATAGATTTGTCCTCCTTTTAATTTAAGAAGTTTAATATAACAAATTGAGAATAGCTGCTACAAAAAACAAAATTGCTATTACAATAGTAATTTGAAATAAAATCTTATCCATACCTCTTCTAGTACTATAAACACTACCACCACCACCAAAAGCAGATCCTAAACCAGATCCTCTTTGTTGAAGTAAAACCGCTACTATTAAAAAAATTGCTAAAACTAGCTGAATAATTGTAAAAACCTTATCCATATTTAAATATTATTAATAAGATAAAAATATTATACAAGAAAAACTAAAAAAGGTCAAGATTCCTAAAAAATAATTAAAAAATTTTTACACACTTATAATTGACAAAAAAAAATCTCTATGTTATACTCACGACACTTAAATTTTATTTAAAAATGAGTGTAAACGATATATGAAAAAAAATATCCACCCAGAATACCATGAAGAAGTAAAAGTTACCTGCGCTTGTGGTAATAATTTTGTTGTTGGTTCTACTTTAAAAGAAATTCGTATTGAACTTTGCAACGAATGTCATCCTTTTTATACTGGTAAACAAAAATTGGTTGATGCTACTCGTAGAGTAGAAAAATTCCAAGAAAAATTAACCAAAGTAAAAGCTGTAGCAGCTACTAGAAAAGGTAAAAAAGCTAAGAAAGCTGCTGTTAAAGCCAAAAAAGAAACTACTAAAAAAGAAACTACTAAAAAAGAAACTACTAAAAAAGAAAAATAGTTTTTATAAATAAAAAACAGATTCATTTTATGAGTCTGTTTTTATTTGGTAAAAAATGTATAATAACAATCTATACTTAATAAAAAATTATGAACCCTAAATACGAACAAATCAAAGAAAAATATCTACAACTAGAAAAAGATCTTCAAGATCCCCAAATTATTTCTGATCAAAATAAATTGAAACAAACAGCTACTGAATTTGAAAATCTCAAAGAAACTGTTGAAAAAATTAATGAATTATTTAGAATAAAATCTCAATTAATTGAAACTGAAAATATTGTCCAAAGCGAAACTGATGAAGATATGCGAGGAATGGCAGAAATTGAAATAATGGAACTTAGAGAGAGAAAAAAAATAATTGAAAATGAATTGACTGAACTTACCAAACCTCAAGATCCACTTGATAATAAAAATGTTATTATAGAAATTCGCGCTGGCGCAGGTGGTGATGAATCAGCTCTTTTTGCTGGAGACTTAATGCGTATGTATTTAAAATACGCAGAAAAGAAAAATTGGCAAACTACTTTAATTGATGAAAACCGAATTGGTATTGGTGGTTACAAAGAAGTTATTTTTTCTATTACTGGAAAAAATGTTTATAAAAATTTGAAATATGAAATGGGCGTTCACCGAGTGCAAAGAATTCCTGAAACTGAAAAGTCTGGACGTATTCATACTTCTACTGCTAGTGTAGCTATTATGCCAGAAATTGAAGAAACTGAATTAGAAATCAATCCTAATGATCTGCGAATTGATACTTTTTGTGCTGGTGGACACGGCGGACAAAGTGTTAATACAACTTATTCTGCGGTGCGTATTACTCATATTCCAACTGGAATAGTAGCTCAATCTCAAGATGAAAGATCACAAATTCAAAATCGTGAAAAAGCGATGAATGTGCTCCGAGCTAGACTCTATGAAATAGAAAGAGAAAAACAAACTGCTGAAATTGATGCTAAACGCCGAAGTCAAATCGGAACTGGAGATCGTAGTGAAAAAATCCGTACTTACAATTATCCTCAAGATAGAATCACTGATCATCGTATTCATGAAAATTGGAATAATCTTGAAAATATTTTAAATGGAAATTTAGATGACATTATTGAAACTCTTAGAAAAGCAGATTATGCTGAAACTGAAATATCATCTTAAATAAAATAAATACTAATAAATAAAATCAAAAAAATCCTCCTACTGAAAAGTATGGAAATAAAAAAATTAATTCCACAAACTAATTTAGCGACAACTGAAGCTGAACTTATTCTCGCTCATGTAATAAAAAAATCGCGTGAATTTATTTTGGCACATCCGGAAAAAAATATAAATAAAATACAAATAAAAAAATATAATCAACTAATAAATAAGCGTCTAAAAAATATTCCTCTTGCTTATCTTACTGGTTACAAAGAATTTTTTGGCTTAAATTTTTTAGTAAATAAAAATGTTTTAATTCCTCGTCCTGATACTGAAATTATAATAGAAAAAGTTTTACAAGAAATCAAAAAAAATAAAAATCAAAAAATTATTTTAATTGATATTGGAACTGGTACTGGCTGTATTCCAATTTCAATAATAAAAACATTGAAACAATTATCTAATATACCTGCTAATAAGTTAAACCAAATAGAAAAAAATATTACAACCTTGGCAATTGATATTTCAAAAAAAGCTCTTGCACTAGCTCAAAAAAATGCTCAAAAACATCAAGTAAAAATAAATTTCTTACACGGCAACTTACTCAAACCAATCACAAAATCTAAAATATTCAAACAAAAATCAAAAATTATAATTACTGCCAATCTTCCTTATCTCACTCTTAAACAAATTAAACAAGAACCTTCAATCCAACATGAGCCTAAACTTGCTCTACTTGCTGGAAATGATGGTCTAAAATATTATCGTCAACTTTTTAAACAACTGCAAAAAAAATTATTCTTCACTTCTTATTCTTTATTTATTGAAATAGACCCTTCGCAAACTACTTTGATTAAAAAATTAATTAAAAAATATTTTCCCAAAGCAAAAATAACCATTTATCAAGATCTGACTAAAAAAAACCGAATAATAAAAATAATTTAAATTCCTCCCTTGCCTGTCTCGCCGAAGGCGGAAGGGGAGAATTACTATTACTTCATCTTGTCATTCCCGCGAAAACCAACTGTCATTCCCGTGACTGTGTGTCGCTGAAGCTTTAGCGAAGGCGCAAGGCGGGAATCCAGTAAAACAAAATGCAAAAACAAATAAAATTCCCCCTTGCCTGTCTCGCCGAAGGCGAAGGGGTGTTGACAAACCCAACTGTCATTCCCGCGTAGGCGGGAATCTATTCAAGACAAAAGAATATTATTTAATACCAAACGGCCAACACCCCCTACCCCCTCAAGGGGGTAATTTACTATTACTTCATCTTGTCATTCCCGCGAAAACCAACTGTCATTCCCGTGATTGTGTGTCGCTGAAGCTTTAGCGAAGGCGCAAGGCGGGAATCCAGTAAAACAGAATTACAAAAACAAATAAAATAAAGATTAAATGAATAATGTTTTATTTAAAAAAATAATTAAGATGTTATAGATTTTTGCTTTGAATAGATTCCCGCTGGAGTTTATCCTCGCGTAGGCAGGGACGGGAATGACAAAAAAAGTTTTTGCAAAAATAATAAATTATTTTAATAACTTACCTTTGTTCTCTCATTCGCTATTTCAATCCAAATTTTTCCCGGATTTAATTTTATTTCTTCATCATTAGAATCATAAAATTTTGTTCGAGAACTTCTTTCTTCTTTTTTCCAAGTACCCTCAATAAAAAAACCATTTTGAAAAATAATCACCTCTCCACTCCCAATCGTATCAATCGCTAGTCTTCCAATAGAATCCAAAACTTGACTAGTAACTTTTTGTACAATCACATTATCAGCAATAATCGGTGTGTTATCATAATCTGTATGTGGCTGACCCATTTGATAGCGTTCATATTTATTTGTAGAAGTATTAAATTTCCAAATCGCCTCATAGATTGGTGATAAAAAGGAAATTTTTATTTCTTCCACAAAATTTACTATTGAATTTTTATGAGTTATTGATTCTTCCTTATTCATTTTTAATTCATTATCAAACTTCCAACTTTCATATTCTTGATTTTTATAATTATCTTCATAATTCTCCAAAGCTTTATTCCACAATTCACTAGAAGTATAAACATTATGTGGAGCACTTCGCTTAGTACTACGCCAATAATACCAACCATGATAAAACTCATTTAAATCATTTATCTTATATTTTTTTATCAAATCAAGAGAAACCGGTGAGCCACCTACATGCATATATTGTGCCTCACCATATTCTGACAACCAATCTAAATAATAGGGTCGAGCACTACGAATTGGACCTACTTCATTTATACTAATATTTGCTGGATAAATAACTAAAAAACGAGTATAATTTGCTTCAACAGGAACTTCATAAACCACACTAGCCTGAGACAAACCAGATTGAGGACGAGCTTCAGAATGATTTTCTATCATCACTGCTACTAACTTAGGATTTATTTCACTATTAGTTTCCACACAAACTCCATCCAAAATTCTTTGATACTTACACATCTTTTGATTTTCTTCTTGATTTTTTAAATTAATCACAGTGTTTTCTCTATTTTCATAAGTAAAATAACCATAAATAAACCAAACTCCTAAAATTATTCCAACCAAAATAACTATCCCTGCTAATAAATAAATAATTTGAATTTGATCAAATTCTTCATCTTTTTTCTTTATTTTTTTCATAATAAAATTATAAATAATAAAACTATAATACAATAAAATAAGAAAAAATAAAACACTCCCCAATCTTTATTTTTAAAACTACATTTAGCAAGTACTAATAATTATTATTTAATAATATAATTAAAAATTTGCCTAATGAAATTTTAACGAAATTGGAGAGTGTTTTTATGTAATTATTTTTATTTCTTTGGTTCTTCTTTCTTTTCTTCTTCTTTTACCTCTTTACCTTTCTTTTCTACCTCTACTTGTTCTACACTTGGTACTGAGGCTTCTTCCATAGCTTTCAATTCTTCTTCTGTTAAATTAGGAGTTACTTTAGCAACCATAGTATCTAAATTACTAATAATTTGTATACCTTTTGGTAAAATTAAGTCCTTGACATGAATAGCATCTTCACAAGTCTTTAATACTGATAAATCTACTTCAATTTCACTTACCAAATCTTGAGGTAAACATTTAATTTCAACTTCTTCTAAACCTTTGAATAAAGTACCACCAACTTCTTTTACAGCTGGAGCTTCACCAACAAAATTAAGAATCACTTTTGCATGAATTTCTTGACTCATATTAATTTGACGCAAATCAAAATGAATCATTCTACCTTTAACAGGATCATATTGTACATCTTGAATCAAAGCTTTAACAGTTTCACCACCTTCTATTTTGAAATCAACTAAACTTGATTCACCAACTTCTCTTAACAATTTTTCAAAATTGTTATAATCAGCCATGATTGAGATTGGTTTCATTTCTGATCCATAAATAACTCCAGGAAGTTTACCTTGAGAACGTATTTCTTCGGCTCGTGCATCTCTTTTCTGCACAGAAAAACTGACTGTCATAATAAATTTAATTAAAATTTAATTTTTCTTTTTGTAATAAACTATAAAAATTCAATAATTCATCTTCAGTAATCGGTCCTAATCTTTTTAAGCGACGCACATCATTTACATTTAAATCTGTTATCATTCCTACTGAACTCATACCAACTTTACTTACAATTATTAAAGCTAAAATAGAATGAAGACAGTGAGGACAAGTAATATGAACTAAATGAGCACTATTTTTTTCTTCAATTACTTTCGCTTTTTGTTCTGAATAAGCCTGCTTACAAAGAGGACATTCTGCCATCATTTTCAAACCTTCTTGAATTGATTGAGATTTAAATTGTTCCAAATCTTTGTCCATATTAAGTGAAGATTAGTCTAACATTTGTTTAATAAAAAGTCAAGAGTGACAAGCCACACTTTCAGCAATACCAATTAAAAACATATTGATAATCAATGAAGAACCTCCATAACTCAAAAATGGTAAAGTTACACCTATCACCGGCATAAAACCACTTACTGCACCGATATTAATTAAAATATGAATAAAAAATAAAAGTATAATACCTAAAATTAAATAAGTAGAAAATTCATCTTGACTTTTTTTGGCAATATACAAAAGACGCCATAATAAAAGAAAAAATACTATTAAAACTAAACTTGAACCAATAAAACCTAATTCTTCTGAAACAACTGCAAAAATAAAATCAGTTTGAGCTTCTGGTAAAAAATGTAATTGACTTTGAGAACCAAAACCAAGACCTCTACCCATAACTTGTCCTGAACCAATCGCAATTATTGATTGAGTTACATTATATCCTACACCAAGAGGATCTTGACTAGCGTCAAAAAAATTCATAATTCTATTTTTTTGATAATCTTGAAAAATAAAAAACCAACTAACTAAAAATAATAATAAACCCGAAACAACTAATAATAAAATATACCTTTTTTTAATTCCTGTTAAAAATAAATAACCAAACCAAATACCTCCCAAAACCAAAGCTGAACCCATATCTGGTTGTAACATTATCAAACCAACTAAAACTAAACAAAAAAATCCACTAGTAAAAACAAATTGCCATTTATCAAATCTTCTACCATAACGATTGATCCACCAAGCCAAAAATATTATTAAACCAACTTTAGCAAACTCAGCTGGTTGAAAAGAAAAACCCGCTACATTAAACCAACCACGAGTTCCACGAATAGTTTGTCCAAAAAATAAAACTGCAATCAATAAAAAAATTGCCAAAGCATAAAATAATTTAGCATTGGTACGAAAAAAACTAATATGAAAAAAACTTGCTGCAAAAATCAAAACCAAACCAATAAAAAAAGCAATACTTTGTTTAGGAAAATATTGCAATTTTTCTCCTTGTGATAAATCTATACTATAAATTGTAGCTAAACTAATAGCTACTAACACCACCACCAAAGACAAAAGCACCCAATCAAATTTACGCAAAGAAGCTCTAAAATTAATTACCGCCATAAAATCTTTTTTCAATTAATCTCCCAATTTTATATAAATTTCTTTATCAAAAACATTAGTAATTGGATAAATTTTTATATTATCTACATATAAATTATTCACATAAGAACGAATATCTATATTTCTAATCTCTCCTGTACGAAATTGATTAATACGTAAAAAAGTTATACCAATAGGACCAGTAGAACCATATAATTCTATATAAAAATCTGCCTCCCAAAAACTATAAGCAGAATCATTCCTAATATCAAACTTAATCATGTTGTTGGGAATATTTTGCGCAATACTAGAATATTTATATTCAAAATTATCATAACTAATTGCTTGTCTAGACTTAATAAAAGTATCAATATCAAAAATTTCATGTGGATCAATTTTTTTCCACTCAATACTTTCAATAACTAATTTTGGTTGACTAGGATAAGAAACTTTTTCTTGACCTAAATAAACCATTGGTTGAACTGCTCCCGGTAAAATAACAGCCGTAGTCACTGGTGTCTCTCCACCAGAATAAGTAAATTTATATTTTACATTTGCTAACCATCTAAGATTAGGATTTTTTACTTCTACTGCAAAATCATAAGCGTGTTCACGAATAGTTTCATAAATTGCTAATTTACTAAAAGTAAGATCTTTGGGACCATAGTTGACATGCATACTTTCATAATCTTCTATTTCCAAAATTTGTTGTTTCATCATTCTTTGATCTTGAAAATAACCCGTAGTAAAATAATATATCCAATAACCAAAACTAAATAATACCGAACCAATTGACCAAATAGCTAAAATTGTAATAAAAATTTTTCTTAATGTAAGTTTATTTTTTACATACCATTCTCCAATTTCAAAAGTTCGGTTACTAAATTCACCGGTCGGATCAATATAACGAGAAAATTGATCATCAGCTTTTTTATTAAACATATTTTATTATTTTTATATATACAATAATTATACAACAATTACACTTTTTAAGCTATACAATCTCTTGCTGAATAACTATAAATATGCTACAATAGCATCATCATTTTTACTAAAATCTATTATCCAATAATTAAAAGTTAAACAAAATATGCCTATCAAAAGAGTTTTAAAAGGAAGAATTGAAAAATCAATAACTAAAAAAACTGTTGTCAAATCTATTCCTAAAAAAGAAATTTCCAAACCTGAAATTAAAGAAAAGAAAAATACTTCCAAAACTATAAAAAAGGATAATTATAGTGCCAAAAATATTACTGTTTTAGAAGGTCTTGATGCTGTCCGAAAGCGTCCTGGAATGTATATTGGTTCTACTGGCGAAGCTGGTCTTCATCATTTAATTTGGGAAGTAGTAGACAATGCTATTGACGAAGCTATGGGTGGTTATTGTAATAATATAGATATTACACTCATGAAAAATCATTGGATTTCAGTTACAGATAATGGTCGTGGTATTCCCGTTGATATTCACCCTACTAAAAAAATCAGTGCCTTAGAATTAGTTTTAACTCAACTTCATGCAGGAGGAAAATTTGGTGATAGTGGTTATAAAGTTTCTGGTGGTCTTCATGGTGTGGGAGTATCTGTAGTCAATGCTTTGTCTACTAATTTAAAAGCTATCATTCATCGTGATGGAAAAATTTGGGAACAAGAATATAAACTTGGTAAACCAATCAAAAAAATTAAAGCTACCGGTACTTCCAAAAAAACTGGTACTACTATTATGTTCACCCCTGATCCAACAATTTTTGAAACTTTAGATTTTCAATGGGGAACAATTATAAGTCATTTACGACAACAAGCTTATTTAACCAAAGGAATCAATATAAATATTATTGATGAAAGAAGTGAAGAAGAAAAAATTAAAGATCCCACTTCTTTACCATTTCCTATTAATAAATATCGCCTTTATTTTGAAGGTGGTATTGCCAGTTATGTTAAACATATCAACAAAAATAAAGAAATTAAACATGAAAATATTTTTTACATTGAAAAAAATATAGATAATATAAATGTAGAAATTGCTCTTCAATATACTGATGATTATTCTGAGTCTCTTCGCGCTTTTGCTAATAATATTATCAATCCTGAAGGTGGTATGCATGTAGCTGGTTTTCGTTCTGCTCTTACTAGAACTTTAAATACTTATGCTAGAAATAAAGGAATTTTAAAAGAAAAAGATGCTAATCTTTCTGGTGAAGATGTTCGTGAAGGTTTAACTGCAATTATTTCTGTAAAAATTCCTGATCCTCAATTTGAAGGTCAAACCAAAGCTAAATTAGGAAATCCAGAAATAAAACCAGCAGTAGAAAATATTTTCTCAGATGCTTTTATGATTTTCTTAGAAGAGCATCCCAAAGACGCTGAAGGAATTTTAGGAAAATGTATTCTTGCCGCTAAAGCTAGAAATGCAGCTCGTCTTGCTCGTGAAACAGTTTTACGAAAAGGTGCTTTGGAAGGTTTTACTTTACCGGGAAAATTATCTGATTGTTCCAGTCGAGATGCTAGTATTTCTGAACTCTATATTGTAGAAGGAGATTCTGCTGGCGGTTCTGCTAAACAAGGTCGTGATCGTAATACTCAAGCAATTCTTCCTTTGCGTGGTAAAGTATTAAATGTAGAAAGAGCTCGTATTGACAAAATTCTTACTAATAATGAATTAAAATCTTTAATTATCGCTTTAGGAACAAATATTGGAGAACAATTTGATATTGAAAAACTACGCTACCATAAAATTGTTATCATGACTGATGCGGATGTTGATGGAGCTCATATTCGCACTCTTTTATTAACTTTCTTTTTCCGTTATTTTCCAGATTTAATTACTCAAGGACATATTTATATTGCTCAACCACCACTATTTAGTGTCAAAAAAGGTAAAGATATACAATGGATATACAATGAAGAAGCTTTAGAAGAATACAAAAAAGCCAATGGTATTAGTGATGCTGATATAGAAATTGTTGAAGAAGAAACTGATGAAGAAATTAATTTAGATGAAACTAGTAAAAAAACTAAAACTGCCACTTCCAATAAATTAAATATTCAACGCTATAAAGGTTTGGGAGAAATGAATCCAGAACAACTTTGGGAAACTACCATGAATCCTGCTAATCGTGTAATGAAACAAGTTACGATTGAAGATGCCGAAGCGGCTGATGAAATATTTGATATTCTTATGGGTAGTGAAGTTGCTCCACGCAAAAAATTCATTCAAACTCATGCTAAATCAGTTAAAAATTTAGATATTTAAAAACCAAATACAAAATTCAAAAAATCATCCTCAATATTAGGATGATTTTTGTTAAAATAACTAATAATATTTAAAAAACAACTATTTTTTATCCACTTTAAACAAAACTTGACAGAATATTAAATTTATTATATGATGTATTTAAGAAATCAGCCGAAAGGCTGTTTTAAAAAACTTTTTTTTAAAACTAGAAAATATAGAAGCGATTATAATAACCGCGATCTATAACTATAGTCCCTAATTAATATGAAGAAACTTATTGAATATTTCAAAGGCTCAATTACAGAAATTAAAAAAGTTGTCTGGCCAAATAAGAAACAAACTATTACTTATACTATAATTGTTATTGGAATGAGTATTGGTGTTGCTGCCTTTCTTGGTATTTTAGATTATTTTTTTAATATTGGATTGGGAATTTTATTAAAAATAAAATAACTGGAAATTTTAAAATCTAGTTTAGATTATTAAATCTCCTTATATTTACAAATATGGCCAAACAGACTCTCAACCTCGGACGTCGTTGGTATGTACTTCATACTTATAGTGGTTACGAGGAAAATGTAAAACATAATTTGGAACAGCGTATTGAATCTTTTGATATGCAAGATAAAATTTTCAATGTCATGGTTCCCAAAGAAAAGAAAATTAAAATTAAAAATGGTAAGCGTCAAACTGTTGAAGAAAAAATCTTTCCTGGATATGTATTAGTAGAAATGATTGTAACTGATGATTCTTGGTATGTAGTTCGTAATACTCCAAATGTAACTGGTTTTATTGGTTCTGGGACTACTCCAACACCAATTGATGCTAAAGAAATGGAAGCTCTAGTCAAAAGAACAACTGCTGAAGAACCAATTCATATGATTGATTTTGTTGTCAATGATAATGTCAAAATTGTTGATGGTCCTTTTAAAAATTTTGATGGAAAAGTTAGTAATGTTGATGCTGCTCGTGGTAAATTAAAAGTATTAGTATCAATGTTTGGTCGTGAAACTCCAGTAGAATTAGATGCTTTACAAGTTAAAAAAATCTAATAATTTATTAAAATTGTTTGCTTATAAAAGCGCTTCTAAACAATTTTATTTAAAATTTAAAATTATAAATTTTAAGTATATGGCAAAAAAAATAATTACTCAAATAAAATTACAAATTCAAGGTGGTGCTGCCAATCCAGCCCCTCCAGTCGGACCAGCTCTTGGTCAACATGGTTTGAATATTCAAGACTTTTGTTCTCAATTTAATGCTAAAACTGCTGATAAAAAAGGTGAAGTTGTTCCAGTAGTGATTGATGTTTATGAAGATCGCACTTTTAGTTTCATTACCAAAGTTGCTCCCGCTTCTGAATTAATCAAAAAAGCCGCTGGTATTGAAAAAGGTGCCAAAAATATTTTAAAAGACAAAGTCGGTAAAATCACCAAAATTCAATTAAAAGAAATTGCTGAAAAGAAAATGGAAGATCTAAATGCTAATGACATTGAAGCAGCTATGAAAATTATTGCTGGTACTGCTGAACAAATGGGTGTAGAAATTACTGACTAAATAATTTGAAATTTTTAATTCCAAATTTACAATCAAAATCACCAATTAAATATTGGTGATTTTTTATTCTTTTTTTACTTTTTATTATTATTGTTCACTCCATATCATTCCCTCTGCCTGTCTTTTTACTATTCCCCCCTTGCCTGTCTCACTAAAGGCGGAAGGGGGGCAGGTTCATCTCGCCGTAGCTTTAGCGGAGGCGAAAGGAATTATTCACCACTTGCCTGTCTCGCTGAAGGCGGAAGGGGGGCAGGTTCATCTCGCCGTAGCTTCAGCGAAGGCGGAGGGGTGTTGGCTCGTCTCGTTAAAGGCGGAAAGATATTATCTCATAATAAATTGCCAACACCCCTCTTAATCTCCCCTCAAGGGGAGAATTTACCTGTCATTCCCGCGAAAACCCACTTGTCATTCCCGTGTAAACGGGAATCCAGTAAAACAGAATTATAAAAACAAATAGAATATAGATTAAAAGAATAAAACAAATTTAAAAGAATAATGTTTTATTAAAAAATTAATTAAGATGTTATAGATTCCTAGATTCCCGCCTACGCGGGAATGACAAAGGATGAGATAGATTCCCGCCGGAGTTTATCCTCGCGTAGGCGGGGACGGGAATGACAAGAAAAGTAGGTGGGAATCTATTCAAAACAAAAGAATATTATTTAATACCAAACTGTCAACACCCTTCTTTATTTTTCTTTATAAAAAATTTTGCTTTTGTATTAAAAATTGCTATAATCAAACTAACTTAATTTACAATTTATATTTTAAAATTAAAAATTTTCACTATGTCTAACTCCAAAATAATTATTCGTAATATTTATCTTTATCTAGCCACATTTATTGGCTTAATGATGATAGTAATCACTGCTAGTATTTTACTTAGACTAGTTTTACAAACCTGGATTTTTCCATTAGCTTCTGAAGATCTATACCAATACGACAGAATCCCTACTACTCCATATATAAATTGTATTAATGAAAATACTAATTTAGAAACTGTTCAACTAACTTCAGAAGAAAAAGAATCTCTAGCCGTCTGGCAAACAGACTATAAAATTTGGAAAGAAAAAAATGATAAAATAGATTGGAAAAAAGCCAATCTTCAAAAACAAGCTGTTAATAATTTCTCCGTTATGTTCATTGGCTTGGTACTTTTCCTAAGCCATGGTTATATCCTTCGCAAAGATAAGAAAAAAGAATAATAACTAAAACCTTCCAAAATAATGGAGGGTTTTTTATTTTCATCATTTCTGCTATAATCTATTTATAAATTAAATATAAAAAATTAAATACTATGCTTACAAATAATTTTAATAAAACCAAAATTGCTATTATCGGAGCTGGAGCTGTTGGTGCTACTAGTGCTTATGTCGCAACTTTAAAAAATCTAGCTAGTGAAATTATTTTAATTGATGTCAATGAATCAAAAGAAGCTGGTGAAGTTATGGACATTGATGACGGTCTTTGCTTTGTTGGCACAGGCTGTATCAAAGGTGCTGATTTTGAAGATGCTCGCGATGCTGATATTATTGTCATTACTGCTGGTCTAGCTCAAAAACCAGATGAAACTAGATTAGATCTTGTTAAAAAAAATTCAATTATTTTAAAATCAATTCTTAAATCAATTGGAAAACTCAAACCAACAGCTATTCTTTTATTAATTACCAATCCAGTAGATATACTCACTTATCTAGCTCAAGAATGGAGTGGTTTACCAAAAAACCAAGTCTTTGGTTCTGGAACAGGATTAGATACTGCTCGTCTTCGTACTGATTTAGGATATTTATTAGAAGTAAGTCCTAAAAATATTGATGGTTATGTAATGGGTGAACATGGTGATAGTGGATTTGTAGCTTGGAGTACAGTAACAATCGGCGGAATACCTATAAATAATATAAAAACTGCTAACAAAAAAATATTAGCTAAACTTGAAACTAAAATAAAAAAAGAAGCTTATGAAATTATTAATCGTAAAGGTGCTACTTTTTATGGAATCAGTTTGGTAGTCTCAGATATTATTGAAGCTATTCTTTTAAATCAACACAGAATTATGCCTATAACTAGCCGAATAACTAATTATAATGGTATAAATAATATTTGCATTGGCGCCCCAGCTGTTATCGGTAGAAAAGGAGTAGAAAAAATTTGGCCAGTTCAATTGAATACTGAAGAAAAAAAGAAATTAAAAAAATCTGCTAACATTTTGAAAGGTTATTTAAAAGAAGTTTTATGAAAAAAATATTATTAATTCCAATAATTTTTTTATCAATAATAATCTTACCCGGTTGTGGTAAAGAAGAAAAAAAACCTGTTATTACTAATAACAACAATTTAACTTCTACTGTTACCACAACTACTCCCAAAGTAATTAAAATGCCAGAAACAGAAGCTAAACCAGAACACACTTTTTGTGAATCTCGGGGACATGAATTAATTATCCGTTTTGATAAAGAAACTCAAAGTTCCAAAGCTTATTGTCGTTTCCCTGATACTACAGAATGCGAAGCTCTAAGTTATATGCAAGGTAAATGTAATCCCGGAAATAATTCTATAAACTATTCCCCTACTACCACCGAACAACCAACAAAAACTATCAAAGATTGTCCCAAAAATTTTGATCCTGTATGTGGTGAAAACGGTATAACTTTTACTAACGAATGTATTGCTGCTTCACAAAATATAAAAGTAGTAGCTATTGGTAATTGTCAAAAAGATGAAGAAAAAGAATTTGTTGATAAAAAAATAAATAATAATAATAATAGTAATAGTAATAGTAATAGTAATATCAATACTTCCCCACCTTATTGGTTACCAGTAATTACTGATATGTTTATTTTAGAACCAAAATCTTCTCCTGTGGCTTTTGTAGAAAAATGTATATATGATAAAACCATCGTTTATTATGCTTCTTATGGTTGTGAAAATTGTGAAGACATGTTATATAACGAAGAAGCAGTTTTAATTTGTTATCCAAACAAAGATTTAACTAAAGCTTGCCCAAATTATTTTGATTTAAAAACCAAAAAAAATTATTGTCGAAGAATTTGGAGTGATCCTCGTTAAACTTGACAAAAAAAGATAATTAATGTATAAATAGAGCACTCCAAAAAAGAGTGCTTTTAATTATTTGGTGGGACCTAAGACCACTCTTAGGGTTAAAACCACTATACAAAATACGAAATCTAAATAATATATTAATTTTGTATATTGTAAAAAAAAGAAAATATGTCAAAAAGAATGACAACTGCAAAAGCAGAAATAGACCAAAATAAAGTCTATAATATTGATGAAGCATTAGCGCTCATCAAAAAAACTAGTACAGTTAAATTTGATGCCTCTGTTGAAGTACATGCTCGTTTAGGCATTGATCCAAAAAAAGGCGATCAGCAAGTTCGTTCTACTGTTATTTTACCTCATGGAACTGGAAAAACTAGAACTGTGGCTGCATTTGTAGGTAATAATGATGAAAAAGCAGCAAAAGAAGCTGGTGCAGATTTTATTTATAATGAAGAAGATATTAAAAAGATTAAAGATACTGGTAAAATAGAATTTGATATTGCTGTAGCTACTCCAGAAATGATGCCAAAATTAGCTGTCGCTGCCAAAGTATTAGGTCCAAAAGGTTTAATGCCAAATCCAAAAACAGGAACTGTTGATGCTAATGTCAAAAAAATTATTGAAGAATTAAAGAAAGGTAAATCAGCTTTCAAAAACGATGATGGTTCAAATGTTCATATTGCTATTGGTAAAATAAGTTTTGCTGATATTAAATTAAAAGAAAATTATGAAGCTTTTTTAGAAGCTTTGAAAAAAGCTAAACCTAACTCAGCCAAAGGAACTTATATTAAATCAATTTTCTTGACTAGTAGTATGGGACCAAGTATAAAAGTAGAAATATAATCCAAAAAATATACAGATAATAAAAACCTCCAATTATATTGGGGGTTTTAATTTGCAATTTATAATTTTAAAAACAATTCAAAACAATAAAAACCAAAATAAATCACTAATAATATTTTAAAAAATAATCCAAAAACTAATTTTTAACTCTTGCCGTAATAATTCAATTCTGATAAAATAATTATGTATTTAATAATTAAATAATATGCAAAAACCTCGCGAAAATTTTATATCTTGGGATGAATGTTTTATGCGCATGGCTAATGTCATTGCCGAAAGATCCAAAGATCCTTCTACTCAAACTGGCGCTGTAATAGCTGATCAAAACAATGTAGTAGTTGGTTTAGGTTACAATGGAATGCCCCGAGGAATTGATTCTAATAAATTTCCTTGGGAAAGAGAAGGAAAATTTTCTGATACTAAATATGCCTATGTTTGTCATGCCGAAGAAAATGCTATTTATAATAGTAATAAATCTACTCACAATTGCAAAATTTATGCTACTTTATTTCCTTGTAATGAATGTGCCAAAACTATTATCCAAAATGGTATCAAAGAAATAATTTATGAAAGTGATAAATATCATGATGATGATGTTTGGGTAGCTTCTAGAAGAATGCTTGATGCTGCAGGAATAAAATATCGACAATATATTAGTGCTTTTAATAAAAAATAATTTATGAAAATAATTTTAGGCTTTGTTGGTGATTTAGCCAGTGGCAAAGGAACAATTTGTAAATATTTAAATGAAAAATATAGTGCTAATACTTATCGTTTTTCAACTATGCTTCGCGATGTTTTGAACAGAATGTATGTACCACAAAGTCGAGAAAATCTACAAAAAATTTCTACAATTCTTCGTCAAAATTTTGGTGAGGATGTGATGAGTAAAGTTATTGCCGAAGATGTAAAAAATGATCAGAATAATATTGTGATGGTAGAAGGTATTCGTCGTCCTTCTGATATTACTTATTTAAAAGAAAATCCTGGTTTTCATTTAATTTATATCACTGCTGACCCAAAAATTCGTTGGGAAAGATTAATCAAACGCGCTGAAAATCCTGGTGACACAGAAAAAACTTTTGAACAATTTTTGGAAGATGAAAAAGCTGAAGCTGATTGTCTAATAAAAGATTTAGGCAAAACAGCTAAATTTATTATTAATAACAATGGAACTTTTGAAGAATTATACCAACAAATGGAAGAAATTATTAAAAAAATAAATTCCTAACTAACAATTCATAATTTGTAATTAAAAATCCTGAACTAACAAATCTATGAAAGTAAAAATCAAAAGAATTGATAAAAATTTACCCTTGCCAGAATATCATACTGATGGCGCAGTTGCTTTTGATTTATATTCCCGAATTAGTATAAATATAAAACCAAAAACTTTAGAAAGATTACCCACCAATATAATTGTTGAAACACCAACTGGTTTTATGTTAGAAATAAAAGATCGTTCTAGTACTTTAAAAAAAAAGGGGCTACTTGTAACTACTGGCTACATTGATAATGATTTTTGTGGAGAAAATGATGAAATACTTTTACAAGTTTATAATATTACTGATACTGAAGTAAAAATAGAAAAAGGTGAACGACTTGGTCAAGGTGTTTTTATAAAAATTGATACTGCTGAATGGGAAGAAGTAGAAAAAATGGAAAATAAAAATCGCGGAGGGTTTGGTAGCACTGGTTGAATTTTAAATCTGTTCAAAGTTCTGAATTTTAAATTCATAATCAAATCTAAAAACAAAAACTGTAAATTAATAACTAAATTTTTATGCAATCATATTTAAATATTGTCAAAAAAATACTTGCTGAAGGAGTTGAAAAAACTGATCGAACTGGGACTGGCACAATTGCGATTGCTGGAGCCATGTTTGAACATAATATGGCTGATGGTTTTCCTCTGCTCACTACCAAAAAAATGCCTTTCAAAGTTATTACAGCTGAATTAGAATTTTTTATCAAAGGAATTACTGATAAACAATGGTTAATTGATCGTAAATGTCATATTTGGGATGAATGGTGTAATCCTAAAAAAGTGGCTTATGCTCATGATGAAGAAACAAAGAAAAAAATGGTTGAAGAAAGAGACTTAGGAGCAATTTATGGTTTTCAATGGCGACATTTTAATGCGCCTTACCAAAATTATGATTCTGATTATTCTGGACAAGGCATTGATCAATTAAAAAAAGTTATTGAAACAATCAAAACTAATCCTAATGACAGAAGAATGCTTGTTATGGCTTGGAATCCTTGTATGTTAGATCAAATGGCTTTACCGCCTTGTCATTATGGTTTTCAAATTACAGTTCTAAACGGAAAATTAAATCTACTTTGGAGCCAACGCTCAGTAGATACAATGTTAGGCTTACCTTTCAATATTGCTAGTTATGCTACCCTACTTCATTTATTAGCCAAAGAAACTGGTTTAAAAGAAGGTAAATTAGTTGGTTTTTTAGCTGATGTGCATATCTATAAAAATCATCTTGAAGGAGCAAAAGAACAAATTAATCGTGATCCTCATAAATATAAATTACCAACTATTCAAACTAAGAATTTTCAATCAATTTTTGATTGGCAATATACTGATACTGAATTGATTAATTATGAAAGTTATGAACGAATTCAATTTCCTATTGCAGTTTAATTAACTATTATCTTAAACTTGCCTATTTGTTAAAATAAATTTTAAAATTTCTCATAAAAAATTATTTAAAAAATATTAAAATTATTTACTAGTAAATATACTAAATTCAATTTAACAAAATTCTATGTTCTCACTCATCGCCGCTGTAGCAAAAAATAATTGTATTGGTGTAAACAATAAAATTCCTTGGAATATTCCTGATGACTTTAAATATTTCAAAGAAAAAACAATGGGAAAAACTTGTCTTATGGGACAAGCTACTTTTGAATCAATTCTTGGTTATCTTGGTAAACCTCTACCAGGCAGAAAAACCGTTGTTTTAAGTCAAGATCCAAATTTTCAAGCTCCAGAAGGAGTAAAAATTTATAATGATTTAGACAAAGCTTGGGAAGAATTAAAAAATGAAGAAGTGTTTGTTTGTGGTGGAGCTACTATTTATCGTCTAACTATCAATCGAGTTGATAAACTTTATATTACTCATGTAGATATGGAACCAAATGGTGATGTTTTTTTCCCAGAAATTGATCCTAATATTTGGCAAGAAACTTGGCGAGAAGATCATGAAGGATTTAGTTTTGTAAAATATTCTCGAGTTTAAAATTTATAAAAATTCATAATAGCTAATAATTCAAAGTACTATACTTAATATTTTATATAAATAATTTATTAAAAAGATGGTAATGAAACTTTTGTATAACTATCAAAAAAATATTTAAAAAAATATGAAGCCTAAACCTCAAACTTTGAACCCTAAACTTTGTAAAGGATTATTCATCATGATTGAAGGAACTGATGGCTCTGGAAAAAGTCTTCAAACTGAACTTTTAGTTGAACATTTAAAAAAAGAGAATTACCAAGTAGAACAAATTAGTTTTCCACAATATGGTAAAAAAAGCGCGGCTATGGTTGAAGAATATTTAAATGGAAAATTTGGTACTGCCCAAGAAGTTGGACCATATCGTGCTTCTATTTTCTACGCTATTGATCGTTATGTTGCAGCTCCAAAAATAAAACAGTGGCTAAATGAAGGAAAAATTGTTATTGCCAATCGCTATGTTGCTTCTAATATGGGACATCAAGGAGGAAAAATAAAAAATCAAATAGAAAGAAAAAAATATTTTGATTGGAACTACGATCTTGAATATAATATTTTTCAAATTCCTAAACCTGATGTCAATTTAATTCTTCATGTCACCCCAGAAATTTCTCAAAAATTAGTAGATCAAAAAGAAGCGCGAGAATACCTTCATGGTAAAAAACGAGATATTCATGAAGATGATCTTAAACACTTAGCTGACGCTGAAAAAGCTTATTTAAATATTGCCAAATTATACCCTGAATTTAAAATTATTGAGTGTGTAGAAAATAACAATATTATGCAAAAAGAGAAAATTCATGCTATAATATGGAAAGAAGTAAAAAAATATTTAAATAATTAACTCAAAAATTATAAATTATTAAACATATGTTAATTTCTGCTACTAATTTAATTAAAGCAACCATTAAACTATATCGAGAAAATTTCAAAACTATTTCTCCTTATTTATTAATGTTATTTGCTGTTACAGGATTATTAACCATAATCAAACCATTATTAGGATCTTTGGCTTCTACTATTCTACTTTATGGATACAGTTTATATACTTTATTATATTTTGCTTTAATTGTTGTTTCAATAATTATAACCATGTGGATTTCTATCAACTTAGTAAGAGCAATAGTAAAAATCTATCATAAAGAAAAACCACCTGAACTAAAAACTGAATTACGACAAACTAAACATTTAATAATTCCTGCATTTTTAAATTCTTTTTTAGTTGGCTTAATCGTTATTTTAGGCACTTTAATCTTAATAATTCCTGGTATCTTTTTAGGAGTTTTATTAACATTTTCTTATTATTCTGTTATTATTGATGAACATAAAGTTTTTCAATCTTTAAGTACAAGTTGTAATTTAGTTAAACATCGTTGGTGGGCAACATTTTGGCGTTTATTTTTACCTGCTTTATTTTTTACTATTATTCTTTTAATAATCCAGTGGATAATAGCTATACCTACTGAAATTATTTTTAATAATTTAGAACAAGGAACAGCTTTCTATACATTTTTATTAATATTATTTTCTTTAATTTCTGTCTTAATTGGTGTATTTTTTACTCCTTTAACAACCTTTCCTACAGTCATACTTTATGAAGAATTGAAAAAAACTCCTTATGTAAAAAAATTAGAAGAAATAAAAGAAGAAACACCATCCGAAATAACAAAATTATAATAAAATATTTTTAAACCGCCAATAAATTATTGGCGGTTTTAATTTTTATTTTTCTTTATTTTTAATAGAATATTTTATTCCCCCTTGCCTGTCTCGCCGTAGCTTTAGCGAAGGCGGTACCTGTCTCGCTGAAGGCGGAAGGGGGGTAGGTTCATCTCGCCGTAGCTTTAGCGGAGGCGGAGGGGTGTTAGCAAAACCACCTGTCATTCCCGCGAAAGCGGGAATCTATTCAAGGCGGAAAAATATTATTTAATACCAAACGGCCAACACCCCTCTTTCCGCCTTTGGCGAGACAAGTATCTCCCCTCAAGGGGGGAATTTATTTGTCATTCCCGTTCCCTGTTTATTTCCCCTTATCATTTCCGCGAAAACCCACCTGTCATTCCCGCGTAAGCGGGAATCCAGTAAAACAGAATTATAAAAATAAATAGAACACAGATTAAATGAATAGTATTTTATTAAAAAATTAATTATGATGTTTTAGATTCCCGCTTTCGCGGGAATGACAAGAAAAGAGTGGGAATGACAAAGGAATAAGATAGATTCCCGCCGGAGTTTATCCTCGCGTAGGCGGGGACGGGAATGACAATCAGGTTAACACTATTCATTTATTTACTTAATCCATGTTCTATTCGTTTTTTCAATAAAACATAATATATAATTTAAATCTTCAAAAGGGTCTTTATTTTTATCTAATAAAATGTTAAACTAAATATATAATAACAATAAAATTTTATGAAATATATCCCAATTATTGGCATGGAAGTCCATGTAGAATTAAAAACCAAAAGTAAAATGTTTTGTGCTTGTAAAAATGATCCTGAATTAAAAGAACCAAATTCTCACATTTGCCCCATTTGTTTAGCTCATCCTGGAACTTTACCCGTACCAAATAAAACTGCCATTGAATGGACAGTAAAAATTGGTAAGGCATTAAATTGTTCTATTCGTGAATTTTCTAAATTTGATCGCAAACATTATTTTTATCCTGATTTACCAAAAGGCTATCAAATATCTCAATATGATGAACCTATTGCTGAACATGGTTTTATTGAATTAGAATTTCCTACTGAAGAAAATATTCGTGATTATGCCAAAATTGGCATTGCCCGTGTTCATTTAGAAGAAGACACTGCTAAACTAATGCACTATGGTAAAGATAGTACACTTGTAGATTTCAATCGCGCTGGCACTCCTCTTGTTGAAATTGTTACTGATCCAGATTTTAAATCTGGTCTGGAAGCTAAAACTTATTGCCAAGAATTACGTACTCTTTTACGCTATCTCAATGTTTCTGAAGCTAATATGGAAAAAGGACAAATGCGCTGTGAAGCTAATATTTCTCTTCAAGAAGAAGGTAAATTTGAAATTATAAATGGCATTGTCAAGCCAATTGCTGATTATAAACTAAATCCTAAAGTAGAATTAAAAAATATCAATTCTTTCAAAGCTGTTGAAAAAGCAATAAATTATGAAATCAAGCGTCAAACTGAAATGCTAGAAAAAAACCAAACATGGGAACAAGAAACACGCGGTTGGGATGATAATAAAAATGAAACTGTATTACAGCGTGTTAAAGAAAATGCAGCAGATTATCGTTATTTTCCTGATCCAGATATTCCTCCTTTTCATCCTCTTCAAATTGCTGGTGAATTTTCTTTGCCTGAATTACCTCAAGCCAAAAGAAAAAGATTTCGTGAAGAATTTAAATTTTCTTATACTGATGCCAAAATAATTTCTGAAGATAAAGATCTAGCCGAATTTACAGATGATGTAATGAGTGAACTAAATGAATGGTTAGACACTCTAGAAGAAAGTAGAAATAAAGCAGAAAACATTCCTCAAAAAATTGCTCGTCTAGCTGGTGGTTGGATTACTACTAAACTTCTTGGCTCATTAGCTAATCAAAACAAAACTATTTCTGATATAAACTTTTCTGCTGAAAATTTTGCTGAATTAATTGCTTTAATTTACAATAATCGCATTAACTCTACTAATGCTCAAAAAATATTAGACGAAATGATTGTTTCTGAATTTGATCTTGATCCTACACATGTTATGAAAGAAAAAGGTTATGGTCAAGTAAGTGATGAAAATCAATTAAATAAAGTTATTGATGAAGTTATAAAAAATTATCCTATTCAAGTAGAACAATTCAAAGCGGGTAAAGAACCAATTTTACAATTTTTAAAAGGTATGGTGATGAAAGCAACCGAAGGTTCAGCTGATCCAGCTGTCGCTGAGAAGTTGTTAAGGAAAAAATTAAAATAATATTACAAAAATAAATTAAATTTCCCTTGCTTATTTTTTTATTCCCCCCTTGCCTGTCTCACCGTAACTTTAGCGAAGGCAAGGGGTGTTGGTTGGTATAATAATTTCATTGTTTATAGATTCCCGCCTTCGCGGGAATGACAAGAGAAGGTAGGCGGGGACGGGAATGACAAGAGAATGTAACAGTAATTCCCCCCTAGAGGGGGGTGAAGGGGGGTGTTGGCTCATCTCGCCGTAGCTTTAGCGGAGGCGGAGGGGTGTTGGTAAACCCATTTGTCATTCCCGTGTAAACGGGAATCCAGTAAAACAGAATTACAAAAACAAATAGAATATAGATTAAAAGTATAATGTTTTATTAAAAAATTAATTAAGATGTTGTAGATTCTTAGATTCCCGCTGGAGTTTATTCTCACGTAGGCGGGGACGGGAATGACAAGAAAAGAACAGGAATGACAAAGGAAAATAATAATAATTCCCCCTTGCTTGTCTCGTTGAAGGCGGAAAGAAGGTTGGCTCATCTCACCGAAGTTTTAGCGAAGGTGCAAGGCAGGAATCTATTCAAAGCGGAAAAGTATTATTTAATACCAAACTATCAACATCCCTCTTAATTTCCCTTCCACCATTTTGGCAAGACAGGCAAAAGAAGAATTTATTTGTCAAATTTTTTGACACAAGATAATTATTTAAATTAACCATATTTTTAGCTTATTATAGCTAAAAATATAATAAAATTAAATATCTTACATATTTAGTAAAAATTATTGACAAAAAAAAGAAATTATGATAAAGTACATTATTCTTTAAACGGGTGTTTAAAGAATTTTGTACTTTTTTCTTTTATGGAGGGTAAAATGGATAATTTGTTTTTCTTTTCTTTGTTTTTAACGGTCATTGTAATACTATCCCCTGTTGTTTTCTGTTCTGTCACAACCAAGGCAAATCCAGATGCTGGTTTTGAAGTGGTTCTGGTAGACAAACCATTCTTTTTTGGAAAGGGTGGTGTTCAGCCAGAACCAGTAAAAACTGGTTCAGAATGGACGTGGAGATCAACAAACCATATCCATGTAGACATGCGTCCAGTCCAATTTAAAATCCATCTTGATGGGTTTATGTCAAAAGATGGTGTTCCGTTGGATTTTGATGCTGTAGTAAGACTTCGAGTCACAGACTCCGTAAGTCTAATCTCCAAATTTGGAGAGGGATGGTATGAAAACAATGTTGAAAACGAAGTGATTAATCGTGTTCGTAATGCCGTACGAAAACACAAGGTAAACGAAATAGCGATTAACACTATAGCCATTGAAGCTATTGACGAGGAGGTAACTAATGGATTAGTTTCTTATATAAAGGAAACTGAGCTTCCTGTAGAACTAATTCATTTTACTGTTGGTAAAGCCAATCCTCCGGTTAGTATCAAATATCAAATATTTGTAACCGCAATCCAACAGTGGAGAACTCTTACAGAATACCAAGGGAAAGAAGCGGAGACAAGTAGCGCCGAAGCTGACAATGCCTTTCGTAATGCAATGAATATGTCCCCCGAACAATTTATTGCCTTAGAGTACATCAAGGCAATACGAGAAGTTTGTGGATCTGGGGGTAATTGCACTTTCCTTATTGGAGAGAACGGTGTTTCTCCTGTCATCCCAACCGCAACAGCTAAATAGCTCTAGCTCTTTCAAAAACCACGAAAATCATCGTGGTATCACAAAGCCCCAGATCTTAATAATATAAGACGACGGGGCAATTCCAAAAAATCATCTTTATATAAAGGTGATTTTTTGTTTAATATTTATTCTATTTTTTTATTAAGAAAAAAATCAAAAAACCATTATTATTTTATTTTTTCAATAATACTTTTTATTCCCCCCTTGCCTGTCTCGCCGTAGCTTTAGCGAAGGCATGGGGGTGTTGGCTCGTCTTGTCAAAATGGTGAAAGAAAGATTATTCCCTTCCTCGCCTATCTTCTCTTGTCATTCCCGCGAAAACCCACCTGTCATTCCCGCGTAGGCGGGAATCCAGTAAAATAAAATTATAAAAACGAATAAAATTTCCCCCTTAAGAGAGGTGTTGGCAAATCCAATTGTCATTCCCGTGACTGTGTGTCGCTGAAGCTTTAGCGAAGGCGCAAGGCGGGAATCCAGTAAAACAAAATTACAAAAACCTATTAAAAAAAATTAAAACTAATTCATTATAAACTATTTAAATAATTCAAAACTATCCACTTGCATTCAAAAAATAACCTGCTATAATACATTAGTATGAGAGATAAATCACTAAAATTCGTTTCACATTTCTGAAGTTTTATAATACCCAAATCCCGATCCAGTCGGGATTTTATTATGTCTAAATAATTAAAATTTATTCTTAATTTTAAAAACTATGAAAATTATCCCCTACGCTCTTACTTATAATGATGTCTTAATTGTACCTCGTCGTTCCAGTTTTTCATCTAGAAGTGAAGCTAATACTAAAACTAGATTAACCAAAAAAATTAATATCAATATTCCAATTATTTCTGCTAATATGGATACTGTTACTGAAGCTGAAATGGCTATTTCTTTAGCTCGCTTAGGAGGAATAGGAATTATTCATCGTTTTATGAGTATTGAAGAAAATGCAGAAATGATCAGAAGAGTAAAACGAGCTCAAAGTTTTATTATAGAAAATCCTTATACTATTGATCCAGATAAGACTGTTAATGAAGCCAAAAAATATGCTGAAGAAGTTGGAGTTACTGGTTTAATTGTTGCCAATAAGGATAAAAAATTACAAGGTATTTTATCTCGCCGTGATTTTATTTTTGCCAATGATAATTCTGACACTCTCAAAGTTCGTGATATTATGACTCCACGAGAAAAATTAATTACCAGTCATGCTCATACTACTTTTGAAGAAGCTCAAAAAATATTTGCTAATCATAAAATTGAAAAACTACCTTTAGTAGACAAAGAAGATCGTATTATTGGTTTAATTACAGTTGATGATATAAAAAATATTATTGAATATCCTTTAGCTAACTTAGATGCTGAAGGTCAATTAATAGTTGGAGGAGCTGTGGGAGTTCATGGTGATTTTTTGGAAAGAGCCAAAGCTTTAATTCAAGCTGGAGCTGATGTAATTGTTATTGATATTGCTCATGGACATTCTGATCACATGATTGAAGCAATTAAAAAAATCCGAGAAATTTCTTCTGAAATTCAAATTATTGCTGGCAATATTGCCACAGCCCAAGCAGCCAAAGATCTTTGCGAAGCTGGAGCTGATGCTCTGAAAGTTGGTGTTGGTCCGGGTACAACTTGTATTACTAGATTAGTCACTGGTTGTGGTGTGCCTCAACTAACTGCTGTAATGGAATGCGCCAAAATTGCAAAAAAATATAATGTACCAATAATTGCTGACGGTGGTATTCAAAAATCTGGTGATATTGTTAAAGCTATTGGTGCTGGGGCTGATACAGTCATGCTTGGTGGCGCGCTAGCTGGCACAGAAGAAAGTCCCGGAGTAGTCATGAGGCGTGGTGATAAAAAATTCAAAGTTTGTAGAGGAAGTGCTAGTTTCTCAGTTACTTTAAAAAGAAAAAATATTAATTTAGAAAAGAAAGATTTAAATGAAGTTGTACCAGAAGGAGTTGAATCTCTAGTCCCTTATAAAGGACCGATCATTGATTTAATTTCTCAATTTATTGGTGGCTTAAAATCTGGAATGAGTTATACCAATTCTCACACCATAGCTGAACTTCAAAAAAATACTGAATTCGTTCGCATTACTAATGCTGGTGCTAAAGAAAGTGGACCTCATGATATTAATGTTATTAATTAATTAATTATAAATAAACTAAAAAACTATACTAAATTACCAACTAATCTAAAGACTAGTTTAGAATTTATTAAAAAAGAAATTAATTATTCAATTAAAATTATCTCTTTTGAAACAGATAAAAACCAAACTATTTTAAAGTAAATTTTCTTCTTAAAAAATAAAAACTCTAACTCAAAGAGAGAAATTAATCAAAATATTTTTCAAATAATTATTAGAAAATCTTAAATTCTCAAAGAAAAAAACAAAAAATATTAAACTTACTCTATAAAATTATTTTAGTTTAGCCCAAAAATTATCCACTTTATAAAGATTTGCCTTAAAATAATTTTTCTGCTAAACTATTACCGATATGAATAAATTTAAAGACCCAACTTATAATTATTTTTAATAAACGGCCACCCGATAAGGGTGGCTTTTTCATAATTAATATTTTTTATGCCAACAAACTTAAAAAACAAAGACATTATTTCTATTAAAGAATTAACTAAATCAGATATTTTAAATATCTTAGAAAAAGCTCAAAAATTAAAACAAAAACCACAACCAAAATTATTAAGTGGTTATGTTCTTGGTAGTTGTTTTTTTGAACCCTCAACTCGGACTAGATTATCATTTGAAACAGCTATGAAAAAATTAGGAGGTAATGTAATAGGTTTTGCTGATCCAAGTATCACTTCTACCAAAAAAGGAGAATCACTTTATGATTCAATCAAAATCATTGGTCAATATGTAGATGTGATTGCTATGCGTCATCCATTAGAAGGTTCTGCCAGACGAGCAGCCGAAGCAACTGATAAACCAATTATAAATGGTGGTGATGGAGCAAATCAACATCCCACTCAAACTCTTTTAGATCTTTTTACTATTAAAGAATGTCAAGAAAAAATTGAAGGTTTAAAAATTGCCATAGTTGGCGATCTAAAATATGGACGCACAACACATTCCTTAGCTCAAGCCTTAATAAATTTTAATGCTCGTCTTTATTTCGTTGCTCCTGAATCATTGCAAATGCCAGAACATATCTGTAATGAATTAAAAGCTAAAAAAATAATTTTTTCTAAACATAAAAATATTGAAGAAATAATTAATGAAGTAGATATTCTTTATATGACTAGAATTCAAGGTGAAAGATTTCCTGATCCAATGGAATACGAAAGAATTAAAAATGTTTACATATTAAAAGAATCAATGCTTAACAATGTCAAAAAAAATATGCGTATTCTCCACCCCTTACCAAGAGTAAATGAAATTACTGCTGATGTTGATAATACTAAACATGCTTATTATTTTGAACAAGCAGAAAATGGTTTATATATTCGTCAAGCACTTCTTGCTTTAACTTTAGGAAAATTATAATTTATTAAATAAATATTTATCTATGTCTAATCAAAAAAAATCCCCTCTTAAAGATATTCGTGCCTACAAAGTATTCGCTATCAAAGAAGGAACTGTAATTGATCACATCAAAGCTGGAAAAGCTTTACAAATAATTGAATTGCTAAAATTAGATTCTAATAATAAAATAGTTACTTTAGGAATGAATTTTCCTAGTAAAGCTCTAAAAAAGAAAGATATAATTAAAGTAGAACAAAAAGAACTCACTCCCGAAGAAGCTAATAAAGTAGCTATTCTTGCTCCTCAAGCAACGATAAATATTATTCAAGATTTCAAAGTAGTAAAAAAATTCAAAGTAAAAATACCTACTCTAGTAGAAAAACTTTTAATTTGTCCCAATCCTAAATGTATTACTAATAATGAAAACATGATCACTCGTTTTAAAACAAATGTTAATAAAAATTCTGTAAAAGTTCATTGTGAATACTGCGAAAAAATTTTTGATCAAAATGAAATAAAAAATTATAATATTTAAACTTTTTAAAAAATATGGGCAAAAGAATTGTTTTAGCTGTGGGAGGAAATGCATTAATTACAGACAAGAATCATCAAAGTGAAGCTGATCAATATGAACAAGTAAAAATTACTTGTGGTCATATTGCTCCACTTATAGAAGCTGGACATGAATTAGTTATTTCTCATGGCAATGGTCCACAAGTTGGTTTTATTCTTGAAAGTTCAGAACTAGCTTTTCAAAATAAAATACTAGATCGTATTCCTATAGATTCAGCTGATGCCCAAACTCAAGGTTCAATTGGTTTTTATTTAGTACAAAATTTACGCAATATTTTAACAGAAAAAAATTTATCCTATGAAGTAGCTGGTATAATTACTCAATCTTTGGTTGATATTAATGATCCTGCATTTAATAATCCTACTAAACCAATTGGTTCATTTTATACTCAAGAAGAAGCTCAAGCTCTTCATGAAAAAAATAATTGGACAGTAGCAGAAGATGCTGAACGCGGTTGGAGAAGAGTTATTCCTTCACCAGAACCAATCAATATCATAGAAAAAGAAATAATAAAAAAATTACTCAAAGAAAAAATAATAATCATTGCTAGTGGTGGAGGTGGAATACCTGTTATAAAAAAAGATAATAAATTAATTGGTATTGAAGCTGTTATAGACAAAGATAAAGCTTCAGCTCTACTTGCTAATGAAATTTCTGCTGATGAATTAATTATTGCCACTGCCGTAGAAAAAGTTTATTTAAATTATAAAAAATCCAATCAACAAGAATTAAATAAAGTAAATTTAAAAGAAATTAAAAAATATTTAGAAGCAGGACATTTTGCCAAAGGATCAATGTTACCAAAAATCCAAGCCGTAATAAAATTTTTAGAAAATGGAGGTAAAAAAGCAATTATTACTTCCCCAGAAAAATTATCCGAAGCTCTTGCTGGCAAAACTGGCACTCACATCACTAATTAAATTAAATAATTTAATAAAAACTAATTATATTTTAAATAAAAAAACTCCAGTTGAAACTGGAGTTTTGTATAATAAAAATTATTTAATAATTAAAAACACTTTAACTCCTCTGAAAAACTACTTTCATGATTTTTTTCTTCTTCTAATCCTGGAATAGGATCATAATCTTCCATAGCCTTTTCTGGAATTGGTTTACCATATTTAACTTCAGTATTGCGAGGAATTTCAGCATTAGGTAAACTAATACTTTCTTGCTTTTCTAGCCACTCTGAAAATCCTCTCCACTCAATTTCAGATGAATTTAAAGCTCTTTCATACTCATTCCACCATTCAATTCTAGTTCCACCTAAATAAGCATGAGAAACTAAAATTAAATCATTTGGTTTTTTGGCAATACTTTCATCCAAAATTTGACCAAATTCATCAGCTCCTGCTCCTCGAGCCCAAAGACTATAATCACAAAGAGAACCTCTACCCATTGGCTCACCAACATCAACATTACTAACTGATATTATTTTTGTGCTATATTCAAGTGGTTGATAAACATTAGCTTCAACATCACTTACTCCTCTACCTAAAACATATTCAATCCCTAAATCAGAAGCAGCCTTTAAAGTTGTTTCATCATAAGAAAAATATTGAGCGCCAAAAACTCGCATTTTCTTACCAGTAATATTTTCTACTAAATCTTTAGCATCTTTTAAATGTTTATATTGTTCTTCGTAAGACATATCCCAAAAAGGAGTTTGATTGTAAACACCAGCAATTTCATAACCTTTATCAGCTAATCTTTTAAAAACTTCAGGATGTAATTTTAAAAATTCATCACGAACTTCAACTAAAGCGGTCAATCCGCGAGAATCTAATTCTTTTTCCCATTGTAAAATACCTTCAATACGCTCAAATTCAATTAACATCATAAGAGCATTAATTTTTTTCTCTTCTTTAATTTCAGCTTGTGGTTTTTTGAGAGAACAGGCACCGCCTAAAAGTACAAAACTCAAAAGCAACAAAGAAGCTCCTATACTAAAAAATTTTTTCTTAATCATATTTTTTTATTTAATTATTATATTTATATTATAACATAATAAATCAAAAACACCAAAAAATAGACCAATTTAGTCTATTTTTAATTTATTTTTTACCATCTTTTTTCTCAGCTAAATCTCTTTCTTTTTTACGAGCCATTGCCAATCTACGAATATGTTCATATCTTTTATTATCTGCCTCCTCTTGATTATATTCATCTGAATTATTTCCTATCTTTGTATGAGAAACAGAAGTTGAATTATTATTATTATTATTCGGATTCGTTGCTCTATTTATAGAAGTAGTTGGTCTTTGAGTCTTACCTACTTGAGAAATAGAAACTTTGGCTTCATCAATATCTTTACGAATATTCAAACGAGAAACTGAAAAATTCTGAGCTCGATTGATACTACCAGAAGTAGGTTTATTAATTAAATTACGATTGGAAAATAAAGGAAGATTATTATTCAAAGCCATATTATTTTTTATTACCATCTTCTAAAAAATTTAAAATTAAATTATCAGCTTCTTCAAAATTTTTTACCCAATGAATTCTAGGATCTCTTTTGAACCAAGTTATTTGTCGTTTAGCATAATTACGATTTGCTTTTTTTAAATTTTCAATAGCTTGTTCTAAACTCATTGTCCCTTCAAAATAATCTTTGAATTGACGGTAACCAATCCCACTCATACTAGGTAAATCCCAACTATATTTTTGTTTTAATAAATTTTTTATTTCCTTTAGCAGTCCTGATTTAATTTGTTCATCTACTCGTTTATTTATTCTATCATATAAAACTTCTCTAGGTTGATCAATAGCAATTTGTAAAATATCAAAAATTGGTTCTCCTTTTTGTTGTTGAGCTGAAAAAGGTTTACCACTCAAAATACAAACTTCCAAAGCTCTAATAATTCTTCTATTATTATTGGGATCTACTGTTTTGGCTGTTACTGGATCAAGTTTTTTTAACCAGACCATCAATTCTTCATTAGCTTTTGTTTCTAAACTTTCTCTTAATTTTTTATTTGGAGGAACTCTAGGAATATTTAAATTATCTACTACAGAATGTATATACAAACCTGTTCCTCCAACAATAAAAGGAATATTGCCTTTATAATGAGCTAATTTAGCATATTTTACAGCTTTATCTCTAAATTCAGCCACTGTAAAATTTTTTCCTGGATCCAAAAAATCCATTAAATGATGAGGAATTTCTTCAATATAAAAAGTCTTTCTTGCATTTATTGTTCGCCACTCACCCTTTTCTTTGGCAGTACCAATATCCATTTTCTTGTAAATTTGTCGTGAATCAGCAGAAATTATCTCACCATCATATTTTTGAGCTAACTTTAAACTCCAAGAGGTTTTTCCACTTGCAGTTGGTCCACAAATAACAATTAATTTCTGTAATTTTTGAATTTCTTTTTTCATTTTTATTATTAAAAACTACTAATATTATACCATTTCACCAAATAAAATCCATCTTTCTGGATTATTAATTTTTACTTGAACAATTTTTCCTAACAAACTTTTATCACCAAGAAATTTAGTCAATTTCATTTCCTTAGAATTACCTTGACAATAACCATCCTGACATTCTGTTACTAATACAGAAACAATTTTATCTTTATAAAATTGATTCTTTTTCAAAGTTTGTTCTTCCATTATTTTTTGTATTTTTTGCCAGCGTTCTTTTTTAATTTCTTCACTAATATCATCTACAAATAATTTATCAGCTACAGTGCCAGGACGATTACTATACTTAGCATGATAAGAAATATCAAAATCGCATTGTTGATATAAATCCAAAGTATTTTGAAATTGTTCTTCAGTTTCACCACAAAAACCAACAATAATATCTGTACCAAGCGCAATTTCTGGTTTAACTTGACGAATTTTTCTTATTAATTCTATAAAAAATTCTCTCGTATATTTACGATTCATTTTTTTCAAAATTTTATTATCACCACTTTGTACTGGAATGTGTAAATAATTCATCATCTTGGGTAAAGTCAAAGCCTCTATTTGCCAATCATTAAAATACTGAGGATCTGGCGCAGTAAAAAATATTCTTTTTACTCCCTCAATTTGATTTACTTCCCAAAGTAAAGCTGCAAAATGATCTTTTTCTTGATAAGGATTATTTAAAGAAAAATTTTCTGGATCTGGCGCTTGATAATTATTTACTACTTGACCAAGTAAATCAATTTGTAAAAATTTTTCTTTATCTAATTTTTTAATTTCTTCTAAAATTTCTTTCAAAGGACGATTTTTTTCTCGACCACGAGAATAAGGCACAATACAATAAGTACAAAAATTGTTACAACCATTTTGAATAGTAATTGAAGCTGAAAAATTATTTTGTCTAATAGGCTCATACTCCCAATACTCAGATAATTGTTTACTTTTTTCTAAAGGAAATAATTCCGAATTAATTTTATTTAATTTTTCTGGTAAATTAGGTAAATCAATAATAGGAAAATAAAGATCAACTTTTTCAAATTTTTTTCTAATTTTTTCATCTTTATCATGACCTGGCAAACAACCAGTAATTCCAATAATTAAATTTGGTTTATTTTCTCTAAATTTATTCCAATTATGAATAAAACCAAAAACTCTTTGTTCAGCATGTTCTCTAACACTACAAGTATTAATTAATAAAACATCAGCTTTTTCTGGATTAGTAGTCTGTTTTAAACCAAAATCCACTAAAAAACTAGCAATTCTTTCTGAATCGTTTTTATTCATTTGGCATCCTAAAGTTAAAATATAAAATCTTTTTTCTTGATTCATAGTTTTATAAAGGAAATCTATTATACACTTTCAATTCAAAAAAGCAACCCTTCCTAGCAAAAAAACCAAAAAACAATTAAATAAAATGATAAATTAGCTAAATTTAACAAAAATCTTGACAAAATCCCAAAAAAATGATATAATACATCTATATTGTAATTAATTTTATAATATAAATTTAAGTATAATTTATTTAAAATTAAAAATATGAGTAGAATTCATCGTATTTCTGAATATTATGGTGATCCATCACCAGAAGAATTAAATAATACTTCTAATGAATCAAAATCAGAAGTACCTCCTTTACGTTATATAAAAGGTGATCTTAATAAAGAAACTTCTTTAGATCAAGAAGCTGCTCCAGTTATAGATAAAGTGCAAATCAGAAGAGATATTGAAAATTGGCTAGTAGAACCTAAATACCAAACTGATATAAAAGGTAAAATTGAATTATTAGAAAAATATTTAGAAGATCATCCTGATGATTCTTCCATAGCTAAATTAATAACTAGAGCTAAAGAAGTACAAAAGAAATCTATAAAAAAATTTATAGATGATATGGACCAAAAAGCTAAAGCAAAAGCTGAAGCTTATATATCTAGACAAAATGAAGAATCTGAAAAAGAACAATTTAAATTAAAAATTGATTCTATCATTAATGCTCTTGTCTCTTTTGGAGAAAGTAAACAATCTCAACCAACTGATGATACTTTAATTGATATTGTATCCTTACCAAAAGAACAGGCAAAACAAATTTTTGAAGAAATATTAAATAGATTCAATGAACAACAAAATGATTTACCTCAAGAAGAATCGCGTTTTAAAAAAGTTATATCTTCTATAAGAGGAAAAAATGATGCCCAAATTAGAGAAGAGAATTTTTTAAATGGTTTTGTTAAACTCCAAACTACTGTCTTTAAGGCTAAACCAGAAGCTATCCATGCCGCCGTTAGTCGAGGAATATCTAGTAAAGATAAAGTTGGAAATATAGAAGATAATTTAAGTGGAAATATTATGGGTTCTGATATTGAAGAAAAAATGAAAAAATAAATAATTTTCTTAAAAACACTCTCAATATTGAGAGTGTTTTTTTATTTATATTCTTTCTGCAATTTCTTTGGTAATTTTTTCTAAGAAATCATTTTTACTCATTTTTAATTGTTCTTCCTGACCTCGAACACGAATTGTCCAATCTTCTCCATTTAATTCATTATCTCCTACTACTACAATATAAGGAATTTTTTGAGTAACAGCTTTTTTCACTTTTTTGCCTACTGTTTCATCTGCATCATCTACTACAGTTCTAATTTTTAAATTCTTAAATTCATTTTCTAATTCCCTTGTCCCACTAACATGTTTTTCTGAAACTGGCACAAATTGCACTTGAACTGGTGATAACCAAATAGGAAAAGCACCAGCATAATGTTCTAACAAAAAACCAATTAAGCGTTCATGTGTAGAAAGTGGAGCTCGATGAATACATATAGGAGTTTTTTCTGTACCATCTTTATCAATATAAGTAAGATTAAATCTTTCTGGTACAGCAAAATCTAATTGATTGGTAGCCAAAGTAAATTCTCTACCAATTACTGACCAAATCTCCACATCAATCTTAGGTCCATAAAAAGCTGCTTCATTTTCTACTTCTACAAATGGCAAGCCAGATTTAATTAAAGCATTTCTAACTTGTTCTTCAGTCTTGAGCCACAATCTTTCATTATCTACATATTTTTTACCTAAACCTTCTTCAGCATGTTTGGACAAACGCATTTGATATTTAGTAATACCAAAAAGTTCAAAATAAAATTTATATAAATCTAAAACTTTTATAAATTCTTCTTCAAACTGTTCTTCTGTGCAATAAATATGCGCATCATTCATTGATAATGATCGAACTCGCATCAAACCAAACAAAGCACCCGAATCTTCATAACGATAACAGTGTCCATATTCTGCATAACGAATTGGTAACTCACGATAACTTCTTTTTTTACTACTAAAAATTTTATGATGATGAGGACAATTCATTGCTTTAAGATAATAAATTTCTTTATCCATTTCCATAGGTGGAAACATACTATCTTTATAATAAGGTAAATGACCAGAACGCAAATATAATTCTTGTTTGGCTATATGAGGAGTTTGAACTCTACAATAACCAAATTCATATTCTTTTTCTTTGGCTAATTTTTCTATTTCTTCAATCAAAATTACACCATTTGGATGCCATAAAGGTAAACCCGAACCAACCTCATCATCAAAACTATAAATATCTAAATCTCTACCTAATTTACGATGATCTCTCTTTTCTATTTCTTCAAGCATTTTTAAATAATTATTCAATTCTTCTTCAGAAGTAAAACAAACTCCATAAATTCTTTGTAATTGAGAATTTTTTTCATCACCACGCCAATAAGCTCCAGCTAATTTAGTTAATTTAAAAGCTCCTATTTCTTTACTAGTTTCAATATGTGGACCACGACATAAATCTACAAATTCACCAGTTTTATAAAGAGAAACATTTTTGACTGATTCTCCAAAATGTTGTAATTCTTCAGTTGACATTTTGGTAGTACCGCGTTCTTTTAAATCATTTAATAATAAAACTTTATAAGTCTGATTTTTATCAGAAAAAAATTTAATCGCCTCATCAATACTCATTTCTATTCTTTCAAATTTTAAATTTTGTTTTACCAAATGTTTAGCTTTCTTTTCAATTTCTTGTAAAGCTTCTTCATTAATTGTTTCAGGAAATTCTACATCATAATAAAAACCATTTTCTACAACAGGACCAACACCAAACTTAGCTTCAGGATATAAAGCTTGAATAGCAGCAGCAACTAAATGCGCGCAAGAATGACGCATTATTTCTAATTTCATTTGAGCTTCATCAAGTGATTTTCTTTGTTCTTTGTTCATATATTTATTATTTATAATTATTATATTATTTATTATTTAAAATATTCTTCTTTTAAAATACTCATAAAACCAGTATCATCATATTTCTTAGTGATTAAATTAAAATAATTTTTTCTTTTAATACCTTCTTTTTTAAAACCAGCTTTTAAATAAGCTTTCTCAGCTTTTTTATTATCTATTTTATATTCCAATTCCAAACGATTATATTTCAATTTTTGAAAAACATAATTTTTTAATAATTCTAAAACTTCACCAGCATAACCTTTTCCCCACTGTTTCTTTTCACCAATCATTATTCCTAAATTGGCAAACTTATTTTTAACATTCAATTTCAAACAAGTATTTCCAATTAAATTACCTTCTTCATTCTCTATCGCCCAAATAATTTTATTTTTATTTTGAGCTTGAGATCTTATCCATTTAATTTGCTCTGCTAATTTTATACCTGACTGTGAAAGTAAATATTTTATCACTTCTTTATCATTCATCCATTGATAAAAAGAAGTAGCATCAGACAATTTAAGTGGACGCAAAGTAATTCTTTTATTTTTCAAAATTGGTCCTTTCATATTATTAAAAATAAAAACCCCAACACCAAATAAATGGTATCGGGGTCCTTGGTTTAATGGCAAACTTTAAACGGCTTGTCATCCGTAGTCCCAAAAAGGACAAAGGACGGTTCCACCCGAATATTTAACTCTTTTATTTAGACTTAGTCCTAAAAATTAGAATTCTTTTGAAGAAATATGGTTGGTAGCCATATCAATCGTCTAACAATACTTTATAATATAATAATAATTCTGTCAAATCGTGCTTTCAATTACTCATCGCTTTTAAACTAAGATAAATTTTAAAATTTTATAAACTTTATAACTTAAAACTTTTAAACTTATTCCACATTCTTTACTACTACTGTTACATGATCATGTACATGAGGTACAGTTCTCATCCAAGCTGGACTAAATTTAATTTCTACTCCTTGAACATGATCCAAAGATAATAAATATCGTCTAACTTCATCTTTATTTTTACCAAAAAACATTTCTTTACCAATCTGTGGACTCTCTGGACTAAGAGAAACTAATCCATTACAATAAACAATTAATTCTGCTTTGGAATTTTCTAAATCAAAATTACCAAGAGAAACTGTCATATTATTATCACCAGAAGAAATTAATTCATCTTCACCAATAAGGCGTTTATTTAATTCTTCTTTTAGTTTTTTCTTTACTTCTTCAATATCATAATATATTAAAACTAATTTTGCCTTACCTGTTGCCTTAAATGATTCCAACTCATCACCAACTTTTGCTTCACTAGTCATTTCAAAATCAGTCAATCCATAAACTACCGCATAACCTTCGGTAGTAGTAGAAAATTTTTCTTTACCAAAAACTTTTAATTTTTCTTGCATTTCCTGCTGCGCTCTACTCCAATCATCAACACTAAGCACACCCGTTTTCTTTATCCCACCTTTCATACTTTCTTTACTAACAGCATAAATCAATTTTTGTAAATCTGTACGCAAACCAGGAATAGTAAACTGTGAAGGACCAATTTCACTAGCAATACCACTTTGATCAGCATAAACTTCAACTTCAATTTCTCCTCCCGCTGGCACATTTACTCTATCTTTTAAACGAAACAAAACACCTTCACTAGTCAATAATCTAGTCGTAGCTACCAATGGCTGATTATTATTACTTTTGTTATATAAAGTTACCCAACCACTAGCAATTGATTGTTCTTCTTTTACTTCAGTTGGTTTAAAATCTACAGTCAGTTCTATATCTTCAGTTTTAATTTCACCTTTTACTCCCTCTTCACCAACCATAATTGCTTCATTTACTTCCAAAGCATTAGATCGAGTAATAACAGTAATTGTTGCTCTTTTAGAAGACATAAAAATAATTATTCCCAACAAAACTATTGTTAATACCAAAAATGTCAAAGCCACATATTTATAAAAGCGTACTGGCTGATCTGCTTGACCATTGGTTTCTTTTCTATAAGAAGTCATATAAAAAATAATTTAAGAATTTAAAAAATAATTTAGAAATTTTATTCTGCTACTCGGAACACTTCTTCAAGTGTAGTTAATTTTTCTAAAGCTTTGATAATACCATCTTGAACCATTGTTACCATACCATTATTGATAGCAGCTTGTTGAATATCATATTCAGAAGTTCTACCTCCTAAAATCATCTTTTCAATCTCTGGAGTTATAGAAAATATTTCAAAAATACCAATTCTGCCTTTATAACCAATTCCACTACATTCTTTACAACCTTTACCTTTATAAAATTTAAAATTTTCTATATCTAAACTTTTTTTAACTTCTTCTGACATATTTTCAATTGCTTTACCAACTTTTTCTAAAGTACGAATATCTAATTCTTCTTCTTCAATACAATGAGGACAAATTCTTCTAACTAAACGCTGACCAATTACAGCATTCAAAGCTGGAGCCAAAAGAAAAGGTTTTACTCCCATAGATAAAAATCTTGGAATTACTCCTGCAGCATTATTGGTATGAATAGTAGACAAAATCAAATGACCAGTCAAAGCTGCTTGTATAGCAGTCTCCGCAGTTTCTAAATCACGAATTTCTCCAACCATAGCAATATCTGGATCTTGGCGTAAAATAGATTTCAAACCTTTAGCAAAATCATAACCTTTACTAAAATCTACTTGACTTTGATTAATCCCTTCCATTCTATATTCAACTGGATCTTCCAAAGTAATTATTTTTACTCCTGGTTTATTAATTATTTTCATGATCGCATACATGGTTGTAGTTTTACCAGAACCAGTTGGACCAGTAGTAATAACCATACCACTTGGTCTTTCAATTTCTTGTCGCAATTTTGCATAAGCAGCTCCTTTGAGTCCCATACTATCTAAATCTAGACCTTCTCTTGATTGATGCAATAAACGCATTACCACACTTTCACCAAAAACTGTAGGCATAGTTGAAACACGCAAATCAACATCACCATCTGGCAATCTCATAGTAAAACGACCATCTTGTGGTTTGTCTGTAACATTAATTTTTAGAGAAGCTACTAATTTTATACGAGAAATAAGTCTTTCATAAGCACTGCGTGGTATCTCTGCAGCATCATGTAAAATACCATCTAAACGAAATCTAATAGTAATCTGATCTTTTTCAGCTTCCACATGTATATCTGAAGCATCTAATTTTAAAGCTGCTCCTAAAAATAAAGTTAAAATATCACTAGTACTTCTTTTTTTTAATAATTCTTGAAAAGAATTAAGATCAGTAATTATACTAGCCACTTCATCTAAATCTTCTACACTAATATTAACATCTTTGGTAATTGGTTTTACTTCAGGAAGATTATCATACAATCTCATTACTCTATTAAAACTATTTTCTGAGATAACATAAAGTCCGCCTTCAGCTTGATTTTTATCTTGTAATTGTTCCAGTAAATCTAAAACTTCTGCATTAACAGGATTCATTGCTCCTATTCTAATCTCATCCTGATCATAAAAAAAACAAACAGTTTTCAATCTCTGAGCTTCTGTTCGTGGTATTTGTTTCAAAGCTTCATGACTAATAGGAAATTTATCTAAATCAATATGAGGTAAATGTAACCTTTGAGCCAATTTCATTGTCTCATATTCTTTTTCTTTCAAATTTACTTCATTTATTTTCTTTTTAAATTTTTCTTGAACTTCAGAACTAGAAATATTCAAAGCCGAAGCAATACGCTGTTTAGCATCAGCAGTAACATCTTCCTGTTTTTGATTTTTTTTCAACAAATCATCAATTGTCGGCAAATTGCTACTCATAATTATCTAGTCAAAAATTGAACAATTCTACTTACTATACCTTCACGATGCATTTTGGTAAATAAATATGTCCAAATAGAAATATTAAATACTGAAAAAACTGAGACGATTAAAAATATAAAAAGAATGAACAAGACTAATCCAATTAAAGTGCCGATAAAAATTAACAAAGGATTGTATAATAAAACTGCTCCTAACCAAAATAATAATGAAGGAAATAAAATTAAAAATAAACCAGCTATAGAAACTACTGCCAAAACTATATTTAACAACATCACAATCAAACCAACTTCTAATGATACTATCCAATGTTTTGTAAATAATTTCCAAGCTGAAGAAATAGATTTAAATAGTTTATAATCTTTGATCACAATAAAACAAGCTGCATATATAGAAATAAAAGAAATAATAATACCCACGCAAGCTAATAATATAAATAATAATATAAATAAAAAGATACCCAATCCCGAATTATTAAAAACTAATAAAATTGATAAAGTTCCTAAAAAACAACCAAAAGAAACTAAAATTATTTTTTTAATAGTATTCAAAAAAAACAATGGCCAAAAATGTTTTGTTCCAGCTTGCCAAGATTTTTCTAAATCCGGTAAATCATTCTTTTTAACTATTTTTGAAGCAGCTTTAATTATGGCGCCTTGAGAAACAGTAGCCATAAAAATAAACAACACCAAAAAACCTAATAAAATTATCAATAACCATAATAACCACACCCAACCACTAGCATTCATATTTAACTGAGAATATATTGAAGTATCAAACCAAACTCTAGGAGTCATCCACCAAACTGGTGAAAATCCAAGATAAGAAGGTGATAAATAAAATTTACTCAATAAATCCATCAAACCTAATTGCCCCCAAAAAGCAGCAAATAGACCAAATATCCATAAAATTTTATGATTCCAAGCTAAACTCCAACTAACTTTTAAAGCTTGACGATAAGTTGGTTCACGCATATTAAAAAAATTAAAAACTATAAAATAAAAAGTTTAAAAATAATTTAATAAACAAAACTTTTGACTACAATTATTATACCACATTTTTAACATCAAGACTATTTTTTAGTTATCAAACTACCCCACCATCCCTGCCAAATACTTTTCATAGACATAGCAATAGCGCGATCTTCAATAATTACTGCAGAATATGGTCGTCGAAAACTCATCATTGCAACTTTATTACCATAAATATTTATTTCTGTATCAAATTGTACTTTATCTGCTAATCTTGTTTCTCTTAATTGCTCTTGATCTTTTGCTTGAACCTTTCTTCCCCATTCATCATTTTTAGCAATACAATAAAAAGTAATTTTATTTTTTTTTCTTCTCTCTGGAAAATTCCAAGCCCAATCTTCAGGAATAGCTTCAAACATTTTTTTATAATCAGAAAATCCATAAATTGCTTTTTCACCTGATTCCAACATTTCATTATAAGCTTTTTTCAAACCTTCTAAACCTTCATAAAATTTTACTTTGGGTTTATTGCCCGGCAAATTAAAAATACTCATAAGTTCTGGTAAAGTATTTTTAATTTCTTGGTAATTTTTTTCTGCGCGTTTAACTAAAACATTAGGATTTTCTGGAATTAAAATAATTTTATTATCTTCAAGTACTTCACTAATAATACCCTTATCTTTCATAGAACCGATGAAATTATAAACATTAGTGCGATTAACTTTTGATTTATGTGCTATTTCTTGAATCGTTCCACTGCCTAATTCTAAAAGTGCCAAATAAATTTTAGTTTCTTTTTCTTCTAAACCTAAATTTTGTAAAGTTTTTTGTATTTTCATATTATGATTGTCATACTCTTTTTATTAAAAGAGGATAAATTATTTTTAATATTCTTATTATACAGCAAAAATATATATTTGTCAAGTTTTTTGACACAAACTTATTATTTAAATTAACTATATTTTGGCTTATTCTAGCTAAAAATATAATAAGATTAATTATCTTATATATTTAGTAAAGATTATTGACAATATTACTTTCTAAGATTATACTTAAATGTTTTATTGATGATGACAATGGGTCATCAAAAATAAACAAGAGTATGTTCTTTACAATTTATAAAAGGAGAAAAAAGATGAGATATCTACATGTTGAACTTCCTTCTCTTCACCTTGTGTGGAAAAGACCAGGAAAAAAAGATTGGGTATGTTCGGTAATCCGAACAAACTATCCAAAACCAAGTGCGCTTTTAGTTTCAGCTATCATGCGTGAAGCAGGTTTTGAAGTCAAAGTCGTGGATATGAAAATCCATAACCAAGACACAATAACTCCGTATCGTGAGTTCACTTACGAAGACGGTCTGATGATAGCTTCTAGAAAAGGAATGATTTTTGAGGAGGTAAATGAGGAAATACGATGGGCAGAAGTAATTGGATTAACTATTAATCCAACTTCATGGGCAAACATTGCTCTAGATTTTGTCAAACATGCCAAAAGTATTAATCCTAAAATCAAAGTGTGGGTCGGCGGTACTGATCCTACCTTTCGTCCCAATTTTTATCTCAAACAAGGAGTTGATGCTGTAATTAGAGGAGAAGGAGAAGATTTGGCAGATAAACTTTTAACCAATTCCTCTGCCTGCGGAGTTACTACCAACAATATGGACAATGGAATTGCTCGCGGATGTGATCTTGATAGATCACCATTACAAGCACTTGATCTGTTTAAAGAAGATATTCCCTTATGGAATACTCCTATTGAAGGATGGAATCTTCTTGACCATAATATTCAACCGCCCATTGGATTTCTATTTGCAACTAGAGGTTGTAATCAAAGATGTGCTTATTGCACTACTCCTGCCAAATACGGAGCTCTAAGATTCAAAAGTTTAGCTAAAATAAAAGCTGAACTGGAACACTTCAAAGCCTATGGGATTAAGACAATTAATATTTGGGATGATTCTCTTTCGTCTTTAATAAAATTAGGAAGAAAAGAACATCTTTTAAATATTGTTCGATTGTTGAAATCTATGGGATTTGCTTATGAGTTTTCCCAAGGAATGGTTATAAAAGACCTTTGGGATAAACAAAACAATAAACCAGATGAAGAGCTCATTTCTGAATTGTTTGGACATGAAATTCATAATGGACAATGGGTAGGATGTTATGCAGAATATTTCCCTTTTGAATTTCTGCAATATGAAGATCCTCGTGGTGCTGCTCAAAAACTCATGTCCTACGACAAAGAGTTAAAAGTAATGGAGACAATTCTGGAACAAGGAATAAGATGGTTAACCTATTCTTGTATTCTGGGGCGTCCTGAAGATGGACCAAAAGAATTTCAACTGGCTACCCAACGACTCAATGAAGTAACAGCCATTATTGAATCATATGGAGCAATGGGATTACCTACTCCATTTATGTACTCAGTTTTCCCGGGTGCTAAATTATGGAAAACACAACCGGTTAAACTAAACTATGAAATAAACGAATATCCAGAATTGTACCAATTGAACGCCACCCCACACGGCACAACATTCTTTACACCAGGCGAACTGATGGAAGCTAAAAAAGAACTGGAAAAGAATGTTCTCACTCCAAATCAATGTAAGCGTTTATGGTCAGAAGGACGCTATACTTGGAAAAAACCTGTAGTTTAAAAAACTACTAAACAAACAAGGAGGTCAATATGAAACCAAAGCAGTATCGATTTATGCAACTTCAAGGACTTCATGTTCTTGAACCAACCCCCAAACTTCGGATCTTAGTGTTAGATATATTCAACACTTGTAACTTTCAATGTCGTTATTGTTACGGCAAAGCTGAGAGTTTCCAATCTCAAAACAAGTTGTTGCAATATGAAGACTACATAAGACTGATGGACGAAGCTGTATCTCTAGGCGTCAAAAGTTTATGGTTTTTAGGTGCTCACGAAAATACCTTAAACCCAAATTACTTGCGTCTTTTAGAGGCAGCTGAAAAGCGTGGTTTGTTTACAGTAACATTTTCAAACGGCGCACCTTTTGGAGATGATGTTATTGCCAAAAAGATCTTCGGTATGTCTGCAGAAAATTTCACCAAAACTGTAGCCTCATTTTCTAGATCTTCTGTCATAATAAAATGTGACAGTCTAAAACTAGAAACACAAAATCTTTTGGCGAGAAACAAAAATGCCCGTCAACAGATAAAAAAGGCTATTCAAAACGCTAAAAAGACCGAACTTTGGTCACCCGGAATAAACGGATTACCACGATTTGGACTTAATAGTGTTTTGACCTCACACAATTATGGTGATATGGCTAATATCTTTCAGTTTTGTTTGGAAAACAAGTTGGCTTACTTCTGTGATGCGCTTTTGAGCAGTGGAGCAGCCACAAAAGAAGAAAATCTGGCTCCTATTTCAAAACAAGTAAAGATTACACTTGAAAAGATTAGGCATGTTTTACAAAGTTTTGAAATGGATTTACCGCCCGAAATGGTAGTGAACTTCTATGATCAAAAATGTATATTGTTTGACAATTACATTTTCATAATTCACGATGGAAGAATCCTACCCTGCGCAGGTTTTCCCGAAAACTCTAGTATACTGGGGCATGTAAATGAAGGATTAACTGTTTTATGGGAGAAAAAATCAAAAATGATTTCCACCTACTATAAACACTGTTCTTTTATTCCTAATAAATGCCCTTGCAGAGCACATCTCGAAAATCATCTTATTTAGTTCAACACACCCTTTTGCGCCGCCTGTCGCAATCTCCACAAACAGGCATCCATCTCTGTTTCAAAACATTTTGAAATAGAGAAAATAAAAAAATCCTGATTTAATCAGGATTTTTTTATTTTAATTTATTTTACTTCACTTAACTTATTTCGCTATTTCTAAATTATCACCTTTATCTGATACACCTTCAGTAAAACCACCGGACATAATCTGTTTAAACTCTTCTTGTTCTATTGTTTCTTTTTCTAATAAATGTTTTACCAAATCTTCCATTTCTTTTCTATGTTCTTTAATAATCGTTTCCGCTGTTTTTTCAGCATCAGCTAAAAGTTTATTAATCTCAAGATCAATTTCTTCGGCTACTTTTTCTGAATAATTTTTTCTATTATGAATTTCTTGAGCTAGGAAAATTAATTCTTCATTTTCACCATACATTCGTGGACCTAAATTTTCACTCATTCCATAACGCATAATCATTTTACTAGCTATCTGAGTAGCTTTTTGTAAATCACTAGAAGGACCAGTAGAAAGTTGTTCTTCACCATAAATTAACTTTTCAGTTACATAACCGCCAAGAATCATAGCTAAATCATCTTTGAATTTAGCGATTGTCTGATAACGCACATCTTTATCTGGCATTGACAAAGTATAGCCTCCAGCCATTCCTCTACCAATAATAGAAACTTTTCTTACAGGATCACAATTTGGTAAAAAATGTCCTACCACAGCATGACCTGCTTCATGATAAGCAGTCATCTCTTTTTCTTTATCAGTCATTACTCGTGATCTCTTTTCTGGACCTAAAATAACTTTTTCAATACTTTCCAAAATATCTTGTTTATCAATTTGTTTTTTATTTCTTCTCACAGCCAAAATGGCAGCTTCATTCAAAAGATTAGCTAAATCAGCTCCTGAAAAACCCGGTGTTCGTTCAGCAATTTCTCGCAAAGAAACATTTTTGGCAATTGGTTTTCCTAAAGCATGAACTTGAAGAATCTGTTCTCGGTCTTCTATATCTGGAAGATCTATTACTACTCGACGATCAAAACGCCCTGGACGAAGAAGAGCTGAATCCAGAACATCTGGACGATTAGTAGCAGCAATCACAATCACACCTAAATTTGGATCAAATCCATCCATTTCTACCAAAATTTGATTCAAAGTTTGTTCTCGTTCATCATGACTTCCTCCCAATCCAGCGCCGCGTTTACGACCAACCGCATCTATCTCATCAATAAAAATAATTGCTGGAGCAGCTTTTTTAGCTTTATTAAAAAGATCACGCACACGACTAGCTCCTACACCTACAAACATTTCTACAAATTCAGAACCAGAAATAGAAAAAAAAGGAACATTAGCTTCACCAGCTACTGCTTTTGCAAGTAAAGTTTTACCAGTTCCCGGAGAACCCATAAGTAAAACTCCTTTAGGAATCTTAGCACCCATCACAGTAAACTTTTTTGGATCTTTCAAAAAATCAACAATTTCTTCTAATTCTTCTTTAGCCTCTTTGGCGCCAGCAATATCTTTAAAAGTTTTTTTATTTTTATCATCTGGCTTAGATTGTCTAGCAGAACTTTGACCAAAACCCATAGCTTTATTATTCACTCCTTGTACTTGTCTAGTCATGAAAAAAATTATTCCCAAAACTAACAAGATTGGCAACAAAAATGGCAATAATAAACCTAACCAATAAATCCAACCTGACTGGTCTTTGAACTCTACCTTTTCTATCATTTGTAGTTTTTCAGCTGGCACTCCATAATCAGTCATAAGCTGAGAAAAACTCTGTCCTGATTCTTTTTTTAATTCTTGAACTTTATTATCTGTCTTTAATACAACAGTAATAATATCACCAGCAACAGAAATTTCTTTTACCTCATTATTATTTATTTCTTGAACTAACTTAGTAACTCCAATATTTTCCGGCTTTTCATTAGGCATTGGCACGAAACTTAAAAAACTAGCTATTAATAATAGCGAAATAAAAATAATTCCAAAATTCTTTATTAAATTTTTCATAATTTTTTCTTAAATAAGTAAAATTAGTATATGATAAAATTAGAGAAAAGTCAACCTACAAAAAATCATTTAATTATTATTTATAATTTGTCTTTTGTTTAATTTATTGTTAAAATACCTTCGCTTTAAAACACTATTATAAAAAATTTAAATTAAAATTTTATCTTAACTTAGTTAAAAATAATTTATTTAATATAATTTGTTATTTACAACCCCAAATAATCTATGACTAATTTAAAATTTTTTATTACTCAATCTCGACCTATTACTACACTCAATCAAAAAAATACTAAAAAAATTAAAAACTTAAAAAATATTTCTATTTGGGCTTCTGGAAACGGCTCTAACGCCGAAAATATTATAAAATATTTTAATAATCATAAAAAAATAAGAATTGACCATATAATTTGCAATAATTCTAAAGCAGGCGTTATAGAGTGTGCACAACGACTTAATATTGATTGCTTTGTTTTTTCAAAAAAAGATTTTAGCGAAGGAAATGCTGTTTTAAATAAAATTATAGAACGAAAAACAAATTACATTATTTTATCTGGATTCTTGCAAATGGTTCCTACAAATATTATCAACAAATTTCCAAATGCGATAATAAACATACACCCTGCTCTACTACCAGATTTTGGTGGAAAAGGAATGTACGGCAACCATGTTCATGAAGCAGTAATTAATGCTAAAAAAAATGAATCTGGTATTACTATTCATCTTGTTGATGAAATTTATGATCATGGAAAAATAATTTTTCAAAAAAAATGTAAAATCAATAAAAATGAAACACCAGAATCTCTTGCTAAAAAAATTCATAAATTAGAATATAAATATTTCCCAAAAGTAATTGAAAATTTTATCTTAACTTAGTTAAAAATAATTTATTTAATATAATTTATTATTTACAAATTAAAAACCCCTTCTTTTGATCATCAATATTTTGATGTACAAAAGAAGGGGTGGAGCGTGGTTTTTGTTAAACCAACGCCCCAAAAATGGTTCATTGACATCTCCTTTTTATTCTGTACACTAACTCAGGAGTCGGAAATATAATGTCAATGCCATCATATAAAAAGATTTGTATTAGTTTTTTCTCTAATAGCCCAAAGATTCCCTTCCAAAGATATTCTGGTCCAAAGAAATACACCCCACTAAAAGGTACATCTTTGAATTCCTTTCCAAGAACCCATCCTTTTCTATGGTGATATTCAACTACTTCCTCAGCTGCAATATCAAAAAGATAATACAGACTGATTCCACACCATTCACCCATGTCTTGGGCGATAGAGATAATCCTAGCGGCCACCTCTTCTTCTTCCACTTGTCCAAGTGTGTTTGGTAGTGAATATCTCCTCACAGTTCCTAATGAATTTGGGTCACACGGCATAACCATTTTCATAGAAAATAAACTAGTTTCTCTTTCCATGATGTTCTCCTTACATTACAACAAAGTCAATGAACTCCTGTTTAGAAGTTATCACCAACATTAAATGGTAATCAACTATACTAAACAGACAACTCATTATATCATAATATTTTTATTTGTCAAGAATTATACCAAAAAATTAATTAAATAAATATTTTACTTATAAAAAATAAAATAATTTATAATATTTAAAAAACACTCCAAAAATTAGAGTGTTTTATTTTTTATTTTATATTTTTCATTTTTATTCATTTACTCTGCCAGCATATAAACCAGTTTCAGTATTAACCAAAATCTCTTCTCCTTCTTTAATAAAAATTGGTGCTTGAATATGTAAATCATTATCAAGAACAATTTCTTTAGTAACATTACCGCTAGCAGAATCACCTTTAACAGCTGGAGGAGCTTCTTTGACAATATATTTTACTTTTTTAGGTAGTTGCATAGCTACTGCTCTACCTTCATGCATAGCCATAATTACTTCCAAACCTTCTCGTAAATATTGCACATCATCACCAAGTAAATCAGCTGATACTTCTATAGTTTCATAAGTTTCCTTATTCATAAAAGAATAATTTGTGCCATCATTATATAAATATTGCATGTTAGTATATCCTACTTGTACAATATCTACTGACTCTCCACTTTTATAAGTTATTTCTATTCCTTTTCCAGTACTAATACTTTTTAATTTAGTCTTAGTAAAAGCTGAGCCCTTACCCGGATTAACAAATTGAGCAAAAGTAACAACATATAAATCATTATTATGTCTAATAATTGCTCCTTTTTTAATATCAGTTGTATCACCCATATATTTAATAATTTTAGTCAATAGATCTTAATCAATAAATTTATAAAGATTCTCTATATTTATTTATAAATAAATATAAAATCTCATTTTAAAATTTATTAAGCACAATCCATTGATCAGTAAATAAAATTATGAATTATTCACTAAATAATTCTGACGCCGGTAATGTTATCACATTATTTATATTTTGACAAGATAAAAGCGCCATTACAAAACGATCTACTCCAAGAGCAATTCCGGACGAAGAAGGCATTTGCCCCAAAGCAGAAATAAACTCTTCATCAATCTCAAAAACTGTTTTTCCTTGTTTTTGTCTTTCAGCTCTTTCTCTCAATAAACGCTTCTTTTGTTCTTGTCCATCAGTTAATTCTCCAAAAGCATTACAAATTTCTACTCCATTTACATAAGCTTCAAATCTTTCAGCATAACCAAACGCTGTAGTAGTTGCACGAGATAAAGAAGCCATTATTTCAGGATAATTAAAAATAATAACTTTTCTATTTTTTAATTTTGGTTCAATTTCATTAAGAAAAATCCGATAAAATAAAGTTTCATAATTTTCATTTTCCGCTGGATTATATTTTTTTTCTTGACAAAGTTTTAATAAAGATTCTCTAGTTAAATAATTATCTAAATTAACTTTTACATATTCTTGCCATAAATCTTTCATACTTATCCGTTCAAAATTAAAAATTAATTTTTCTGAAATAATTTTTTGTTCGTATATTTTTTCACTTACAAAATTAAATAAATTTTCTACATCATCCATAATTTTTTCTAAACTAACTCCTGTATGATACCATTCCAACATTGTAAATTCTGGATTATGAATTCCTCCAAAACTTTCTTCATTACGAAAACATTTTCCCAAAAAGAAAATTTTTTGAAAACCAGCAGCCAACATTTTTTTCATTGTATATTCTGGTGAAGTATGAAGAAAACCTGAAAATACTTGTCCTCTTTCATTGATAACCTTCAACTCTATTGGAGATAAGTTTGGTTCTTGTCCAGGATATTTTACAATCAAAGGTGATTCTATTTCTAAAAAATTTTCTTGATCAAAAAAAATTCTAATATATTTTAAAATATTAAATTTAGCTTCTAAAAATTTTTTATTTTGTAAAATATGTTCCAAATGTGACATAATAATTTTATCTTACTCCAAGATCTAAAAAAGTCAATTATTTTAAATAATTACTTTTATTTTAAATAAAATTTAACTGAATAAAAAGCAAAAACCACCCAGGGTTGGTGGTTTGTGCCATACAGTATTTAAAGGGCGAATTTTTAATTTACCCTGGAGCGGCAGACCGGATTCGAACCGGCGACCTTCTCCTTGGCAAGGAGACGTTCTAGCCAACTGAACTACTACCGCAATTATTTTAATTTTATCAGAATTACCTTGTATAAATTTTTATGTGAAGTAATTAAACAAAATTAAACTAAAATTTATATCAAAATCTTCTACTTACATTTAAAATATTTTTTCAAAATTACAACTTAAGATTAATTTAATAAAAATGCAAAACCATTTTAATCAATAAACATAAAATTATATAATCATTAAATATTGATTTGTAATAATATAATTCTAATTTAGTTGAAAAGAACCTTGTTGCGGGGGTTGGATTTGAACCAACGGCCTTCGGGTTATGGGCCCGACGAGCTTCCTGACTGCTCTACCCCGCGATAAAAAATAATAACCTCAATAAGTATAACAGATTTCTTTATAAACAGCAAGACCTAAAAACATCTTATATATTATAAAAAACAAAATAAATTATCTTAGACAAGTAAATTTATTTTGAGCGGGCAAGGGGAATCTCACTCGGTATTTCATACCTCTTTGAGAAACCTTCGGGTTTCTCAAGACTCTTCCTCAAATAGAGAAAACTATCGTTTTCTTCCTTTCCTGTTCGATTCTTTATTAAATCATTATCTTATAAAAAACAAAATAAATTATCTTAGACAAGTAAATTTATTTTGAGCGGGCAAGGGGAATCGAACCCCTGTCACCAGTTTGGAAAACTGGGATAATAACCATTATATGATGCCCGCGCATACAAATTAGTGTTAATAATTTTACTATATTAAGCTTTTTTTGTCAACAATCTTAATAAAATTATTTTAATAATACTCTTATCTTTAATTTAACAAAAATATAAAATTTAATTTTTTATATCTTATAAATAAATAATAATAAAAACATAATAAGAGCAGCAGTAATCGCTTCAAAATACCAACCCACACCTACTGCCATACCAATAGCAGATGATGCCCAAAGACTAGCAGCTGTTGTTAAGCCTTCTACTATTCTTCCATTTTTATGTATAATCATACCTGCACCAAGAAAACCAATACCAGTAATAACTTGAGAAGCTACTCTGGCTTGATCTGCTGATTCAAAAGCATTTATAGAAATCATAGTAAAAAAAGCTGAACCAAAAGTTACCAAAGCATAGGTTCTAAATCCGGCAGTCTTTCCAATACGCTGTCTTTGCCAACCTAATAAACCTCCCAAAAATAAAGATAAAACAGCACCAATAAGAAATTGTATATAATCCATATTTTTATAATAATTTAATAATAAAATTATTATAACATAAATTATATAATTTTCAATTAGTAATTTTCATTTTTCAATTTTAATTATCATTCCCTTCTGCCTGTTTTTTATCATTCTCCTCTTGCCTGTCTCGCCGTAGCTTCAGCGAAGGCGAAACCTGTCTCGCTGAAGGTGGAACAGGGGGTGTTGACAAATACATTTGTCATTCCCGCGTAGGCGGGAATCCAGTAAAATAAAATTATAAAAACAAATAGAATAAGGATTAAATGAATAATGTTTTATTAAAAAATTAATTAAAATATTGTAGATTCCCCCCTTGAGGGGGGTGTCTGTCTCGCCATAGCTTTAGCGAAGGCGCAAGGCGGGAATCCAGTAAAATAAAATTAAAAAACAAATAGAATATAGATTAAAAAAAATAAAATAAATTTAAATAAATAATATTTTATTAAAAAATTAATTGAGATGTTATAGATCTCTTCTTTGTATAGATTCCCGCTGGAGTTTATCCTCGCGTAGGCGGGGACGGGAATGACAAGAGGAATTAGGCGGGGACGGGAATGACAAAAAATTAGACAAGGACAAAAATGACAAGAGAAGATAATAGAAATTCTCCCCTCAAAGGGAGAATTTTATTTATTTTTATAATTTTATTATTTATTAAACTATTAAAAATGAAAGGACCCCACACATTACTTACTTTTTCAAGCTTTCATGTGTGGGGCAATAAAGGAGGGGCAATGGAGGGATATGAAGAGGTTTAATAACATTTCACACTAAGAAATCCACACTGCGGAGGCCAACTCCATCCAACTGGACGTAGATTAACTTCGCGTTCAAATTCATCTCCAAAGAGATAAATTACATATTGGTCTCCACCTAAGTCAGTCCAAAGAGAGCCCAAACCTACAATCATTAGGTCTCTCTGAGCTTCGGGATATGTCTTCCCGAATGCTAGAATTTCTCCGATTGTAGCTGGACGCATCTTTTTAAGTCTAAAATAATCCAACACCTCCTTTGAGCTGATCTTTTTATTAAACTGGACCAGTTCTAAATTTTGAACCACTACTGATCCTTTTAACAACAGCTTAAAATTTGAGGAGTTAATCCTTGAATTTACAAAGTCATAATGACCAGTAAATAACATCTCCTCAATTGTTTTGCAGTAATCAACGTAGACTCGAAAGGTATTGGGTTTACCTATTACACTCTGTGGACTCTCCAAAAAAGCTTGGAGGAGTTCGCGAGTAATGCGATTTTCCTTACCCTGAGCGATCAGCTCACTCACCTGTTCTATAGTAATCTTACTCATTGAATCATCTCCTTGACATCTGCTGTTAAACAGTTTTACATCCGACACCATTGTCAAACATATTACTGCCAATAACAGACAAACATCCGTAATTGACCAAAGGTTATCTTTGGTCTTCTTTTGATCAATTTTTTAAGTAAATTAACCTAAAGAAAACCAAGATAAACCTATTTTTTTGTTAAAGAACAATATTTAACAAATTACTATAGCATAAAAACAAAATTTTGTCAAGATCTTAATTCACAGATAGATTTTTATATTATTATTATTAATAATAATAATAATAATAATTTTATACCTCTCTAACCTTCTGCTTGTCTTTTTGTTATTCCCCACTTGCCTGTCTTTTTGTTATTCCCCACTTGCCTGTCTTTTTGTTATTCCCCCTCGAGGGGGGTAGGAGGTGTTATCTTATAATAAATTACTAACACTTTCTCCATCTTCAACGAGACCGACCAACACCCCCCTGCACCCCCCTCAAGGGGGGAATTTATTTGTCATTCCCGCAAAAACCCACTCGTCATTCCCACCTAAAGAGGTGAAGAGGTTGTTAGTAAACTCAACTGTCATTCCCGCCTTAACAAAAATAAAAACCACCAGTTAATACTAGTGATTTTTTTTCTTTATTTTTAAACGAATATTTTATCTTTTATTATGAACAACCTAAACTATCTCCACAATTTAAGCATTTATAACAACTTCCATTTCTCACAGTAATATGACCACAAGTTGGACAAGCTGGAGCATCACCCATCATATTACTTAAAGCTGCATCCGAAGCATTTTTAATAACTTTCTTTTCTAAAGTTGGTAAAACTTTCTGCCCTTCAATTTCTTCTTCTGTTTTTATTGTCTCTTCAGGCTTTTCCAAAACCATAGTTTCTTGAACTATACCAGACTCAGCTATTTTAGCAAGATTTTCAAACTTATTTTTTTGAATTCCTTTTGGTGGTACTTGAACAAAATCTGTACGACCAAGATATTCCATACCTAACACCCGGAAAATAAAATCAATAATAGAATTACAATTTTTTACATTTGGATGATCAGTAAAACCAGCGGGTTCAAATTTTGTAAAAACAAAATTTTCAACAAATTTTTCTAATGGAACACCATATTGAAGACCCATAGAAACAGAAATAGCAAACATATTTAATAAACTTCTAACAGTGGCTCCTTCCTTATACATATCTACAAAAATCTCTGCTACTCGTCCATCTGGATATTCCCCTGTTCGCAACCAAATTTGCTGATTACCTACTTTGGCAGCAACTGTAATACCACTTCGTTTAGAAGGAAGACGACGCTTTTCACCATGAAGATAAACTCGGCGTTCAGTTACTGAACCATCACGACCATAAGATTCCATTGGAGTATTAATTCCCACATGTTGACTCAAAATTTCACTTGCTTGACGCACAGCATCTTCCATATTTTTCATATTAATATTTTTTGCCAATTCTACAATTTCTTCTTGTTTCAAAACTGCCACTTTTCCACCTTCTACTTTTACTTCTACTTCTTTTATTTCTTCTTTTTTCTCATCGCCTTTATTTTTAGAAGAAGTAGAAAGAGGTTGGCTAAGTTTACAGCCATCACGATAAAGTGCTACAGCTTTGAGACCCAAACGCCATGATTCCTCATAAGCAAATTTTACATCCTCAACAGTTACATTATGATCCATATTAATAGTCTTGGAAATTGCTCCTGATAAAAAAGGTTGTACTGCTGCCATCATTTTAATATGACCAATAAAAGGAATATATCTTTTTCCTTTTTTACCATTTTTATTAGCTGTATCAAAAACACCATAATCCTCTATTCGTAAATGTGGCGCACCTTCAGTTGTCATCGTTCCGCAAACATATTCATTAGCTTGTTCAATTTGCTCATCAGTAAAATCCATAGCTTTTAACATATTGAAATCTGGTGCATTATATTCTTCTGGTTTAAAACCAGCACGTTTTAAACAATCTTCACCCAAACTCCAAACATTAAACACAAATTTAATTTCAAAAGCACCTTTCAAAGCTTTGTTAATAGCTGTTATATCTTCATCATTAAATCCTTTAGCTTTAAGTGTAGTAGCATTTATATGAGGAGCAGTAGTAATATCTGCTGTTCCTCGCATATAATTTACAATATCATTAGTTTCCACTTCACTATATCCAAGATTTTTTAAAGCTAAAGGAACAGCTTCGTTTACAATTCTAAAATATCCCCCTCCAGCCAATTTTTTAAATTTTACTAAAGCAAAATCTGGCTCTACTCCAGTAGTAGCACAATCCATCAATAAACCAATTGTTCCTGTTGGAGCTAATAAAGTTGTCTGAGCATTACGATATCCATATTTTTCACCCATTGCCAAAGCTTCATTCCAACTTTCACGAGCAGCAGCTAATAAATAAGCTGGAGCAAATTCAGCTTTGATACCAATTGGTTTCACAGTTAATTTTTCATATTCACTTTCTTCAACATCAAAAGCAGCACGACGATGATTACGAATCACACGCAACATATCAGCTCGATTGTATTCAAACTTAGGAAAAGGTCCTAATAATTTAGACATTTCAGCACTTGCTTTATAAGATTCAGCGGTCATAAGAGAAGTTACTGAAGCTGCAAAAGCATAAGCTTCTTCTGATTCATAAGGAATACCACTCATCATAAGCACAGAACCAAGATTAGCATAACCAAGACCAAGAGTACGAAAATCATAACTACCTTGAGCTATTTCTTTACTTGGAAACTGAGCCATCAATATACTTATTTCTAAAACAGTAGTTACTAAACGAGTAGCATGTTTAAAATCTGAAACAAAAAATTCTTTGGTTTGCGGATTGAAAAATTTTACTAAATTAAAAGAAGCTAAATTACAAGCAGTATCATCTAAAAACATATATTCAGAACAAGGATTTGAAGCATTGATTCTTCCAGACTCAGGACAAGTATGCCAATCATTGATAGTATCATCAAATTGAACACCTGGATCAGCGCAAGCCCAAGCTGCATAAGCAATTTGATTCCACAGTTCTCTGGCTTTTAAAGTTTTACAAGTTGTGCCATCAACTCGCCAAGTAAGATTCCAAGAACCATCATTTTTTACAGCATCCATAAATTTGTGAGAAATTCTAACAGAATTATTAGAATTTTGACCAGAAACAGTAGCATAAGCCTCGCCTTCATATTCAGAAGAATATCCAGCAGCAATCAAAGCAGCAACTTTTTGCTCTTCTTTTGCTTTCCAATTTACAAAAGCTTCAATATCTGGATGATCTATATCTAATACCACCATCTTGGCAGCTCGTCTAGTTGTTCCACCAGACTTAATTGCTCCAGCACTACAATCACCAATTTTTAACCAACTCATAAGTCCAGAAGATTCACCACCACCAGAAAGTGGTTCACCTGCTCCTCGTAAACTAGAAAAATTAGTTCCTGTTCCAGAACCATATTTAAAAAGACGAGCTTCACGCAACCAAAGATCCATAATACCACCTTCATTTACTAAATCATCTTTGATAGATTGAATAAAACAAGCATGGGGTTGTGGATGAGAATAAGCATCTTTGGCTTTAGTCATTACTCCAGTATCTGGATCTACATAATAATGTCCTTGTGCTGAACCATTAATTCCATAAGCCCAATTCAAACCTGTATTAAACCATTGTGGAGAATTAGGAGCTACCATTTGTTTTAAATGCATAACAACTAATTCATCATAAAAAATTTGTGCATCTTCTGGAGAAGCAAAATAACCATATTTCTCTCCCCAATAACGCCAAGTACCAACTAAACGATGAATAGTTTGCTTGACACTAGTTTCAGATCCAAGCACGGGTGATCCGTTAGCGTCAATTTGTAATGTACCATCAGGATTTATTTGTGGTACATTAGTCTTACGAAAATATTTTTGAGCAATAATATCTGTTGCTACTTGAGACCAATCTTTGGGAATTTCAATATCTTTCATTTCAAAAACAATTGTTCCATCTGGTTCGCGTATAGCTGAAACTCGCTTCTCATACTCCACCATATCAAAAGGATTAACACCTTCTTTACTAAAAATACGAGAAAATTTCATGCCATTTTCAAAATTATATTTGAAATTAACATCATTTTCTTGTCCAAGATGAATATCTTGAAGTATTTTAGAATCAATTGGTCCCATAGGTTTATAATTAAAATATTTTTTATAAAAAATTATTGCTTAAAGAGATTACATTTTATCATTCTAAGTCTAAATTTCCAAACTTTACCAAGAAGATAAAATGGGGATAAAAAATGTCACCAAAAAATTATGGTCACATTACTTTTTATTTAATAAAAACACTATATATAGTGTAATCTGTCTTTTTCAAACCACAATATATTGTGTTTATGCTTTTAATACTATTAATTATAACATACTCAAAACTACTCGCCAAATATTAACCATCATAAACATTTTTTGACTAAACAAAGAGAATAAATAACTTAGACTAAAAAAGTATGTTTTAATTTATCCACAGGGTAAAAAAATAAATTTGTTTTAATTGCTTTTTTTTGAGTAAAAAAGTATAATTATATTATTATGATAAATGAAGAAATTTACCAATTGGACGATAATTTTGAACCAAGATTGGTTGAGCCTAAAAAACAACCAGACGAAACCTTGATCGAAATTACTCTTCGCCCTCAAACTCTAAAAGACTTTGTTGGACAAAATCACATCAAAGAACCTTTGGCTATCTCTATTGAAGCATCCAAAAAAAGACAAGAATCTATTGAACATATTTTACTTTATGGAAATCCTGGTTTAGGTAAAACTACTTTAGCCAATATTATTGCCAAAGAAATGGGTTCTCATCTAAAAGTAACTGCTGGTCCAGCTTTAGAAAAAGTTGGAGATCTAGCTGCTATACTTTCCAATTTACAACAAGGTGATGTTTTATTTATTGATGAAATTCATAGATTAAATAAAACTATTGAAGAAATCCTCTATACTGCAATGGAAGATTATGCTATAGATATTATCGTTGGCAAAGGTCCTACGGCTCGTACTTTACGAATGCCTCTTGAAAAATTTACTTTAATTGGAGCAACTACTAAAATAAGTTTATTATCTGGTCCACTTCGCGATCGTTTTGGACATAGTTTTCATCTTAATTTTTATGAGCACATAGACATTCAAAAAATTATTGACCGTAATGCCAAAATACTTGAAGTAGAAATACAACCAGAAGCTAGTAAAAAAATAGCTGTTTCCGCTCGTCGTACTCCCCGAGTAGCTAATCGGCTACTTAAAAGAGTTCGGGATTTTGCTCAAGTACGACATAATGGTAAAATAGATAAACAAATTACTGAAGAAGCTTTGAAAATGTTAAATATTGATGAACAAGGTTTAGATGATGTTGATAGAAAAATATTATTAGCTATTATTGAAAAATTTTCTGGTGGACCAGTCGGACTAAACACTCTCGCTGCAGCAGTTGCAGAAGAAATGGATACTATAGAAAATATTTACGAACCTTATTTACTCCAACTTGGTATGATTGAAAGAACTCCGCGTGGACGTAAAGTTACTAAACTCGCTTATGAACATTTAGGTAAAAAATACACTGAACAAACAGGTTTAATTTAATTTATAAAAACTATGTTTGAAATATCTTTATATATATTTTTATTCATTTACTTTGGATTTTTAGCAATATTTTTCATATTTTCAATTTTAAATTTTTATCATATAGTTGTAACTGCTTCTTTTACTTTAGCTAGTTTTATTGTTAGTTTTTTTGTTTTTAGTTTAGCCACTCTTATTCTTTACGCAACTTGGTATTTATTAATTAATGTTGATTGGCAAACAGCAGTACCTTTATTTAATTATGAATGGTTTAATGGTATTTTAATTTTTTAAATATGATTATTTCCAATCTCATTCGACAAAAAAGTTATGAAAAAATAGAATATTTACTGCGTCGACATCCTATTACTTTTTTGCCATCTTTTTTAATTTTTTTATTAATGTTGGCTGTACCAGTTATTGTTTACTTGCTAATTAACAATCTTTATCCTAATATACTAGATCCTCTAACAAGTAAAATTTTATTTCCTCTTGCCACTCTCTCAGCTAGTATTTATTATTTAGGGACTTGTCTCTTTTTTTATTTCCGCTTTATAGAATTTTATTTAGATATTTGGATAGTTACTAATGATAGAATTGTAAGTATCAATCAAAAAGGATTATTTTCTCAAACAATTTCTGAAATGGATTTATATCGTATCCAAGATGTAACTGTTGTGGTAAATGGTTTTTTTCCTTCTATATTTAAATATGGTGATGTGCAAATTAAAACTGCTTCACAAAATATAAAAATTATTTTTAAAAATGTTCCTAAACCAAATGAAATTAGAGAAGCTTTAATACAACTTTCTGATGAAGATAGAAAACATCATAATTCATAATATGCTTGAAAATTTTTTTCAACTTTCTCTTATTGTTCAGTTAATAATTATATATTTAATAATAATCAATATCATAACTTTTTTTTATTTTGGAATAGATAAAACCCGTTCTACCTTATCTAAAAAAAGAATCTCTGAAAAAATGCTTTGGTTTTTAACAGCGCTTGGCGGCTCTCTGGGTGCTTTGGGAGGAATGTACTTTTTTCGTCACAAAACAAAAAAATCTTCTTTTCAAGCTGGGATTGCTATTATTCTAGCTTTACAAATTTTATTATTATATTTTTTATTTAGCTAGATTATTGATATTTAGAAAAAAAATTTACAATAATAAAAATAAAATTAACTAAAAACCGACCAAAGTCGGTTTTTTAAAAATATCTTTTTTAAAATAATTAATCAACAATTTTTTGTTTTAAACTGAATTTTTTATTCAATATTATAATAAAATAAACAAGCTAATAATTAATTATTAGTTAATTTTATTTTAAATTCTTTACCATAATCTTCAAATCCAAGTTTTTTATACCATTCATGAATTTGTGGGCGAGAATAACGACTACAAGCAATTAATTTATAACAACCAATATTTTTTGCTTCCTCAATTATTTTCTTTACTAATTTTGTTCCTATTCCTTTTCCTCGTTGATTGTCATCTATAAAAATATCTTCTATCAAACCATAAGGTTCAGAATGTAAATTATTATAAATTAAATATAAAAAAGCTCTACCTATAACTTTGTTATTTTCTTTAATTTCCCATTTAATAGCTCGAGATTGCTTTTCAGTTTTTTTAATTTCCATATTTATATAAATTATTTTAATAAAACAAAGCTTAAATAAATCAGATAAATTTAAATAAAGCTGTTTTTATTCATTAAATTAATTTAATTTATATTCTATTTATTTTTATTTCAAAATTTCTTTTTTAATAATTTCTCTTAATTTATCCGGGCACAAACCGCCACCAAATCTTTCATAATCACCTAAAATAATTTTCCTATTTGGTAAATTTTCTGGATCAAAAGGAGTTTCTTCCCAACATCTTTCTTCATATTTTTTCTTTTCCATTTCATTAAACTGATGAGAATTACGAATAATAAAATCAAGTGGTCGTGGTAAATAATTCTCCAAAGTTTTGACAAATTCACTCCACACTCTAGGACCTGTTTCTCCATTTTTTTGACGAGCATTGCCAGCAATATAAATGAATTTAGCTTGAGAATTTTTAAACGCTTCTTGAAAACCATTTGGTAAAAAAGAAGCAATTACACTAGTATAAAGACTCCCTGGACCAAAAAATATATAATCTGCTTCTTCAATTACTCTTTTGGCTTCAGAATAAATTTGAGCTTCTGGTTCTAACCAAACTTTTTTAATTCTTAAATTTTTATTATATTCTGGAATATCAATTTTAGCTTCACCTTTGATCAAACTATTATCAGACAATTCAGCCACTAAATCCGTTTTATTTAAAGTTGCAGGATAAACTTGACCAACCGCTTCTACTGCTTGTTCCAAAGTTCTTATACTATCAATAAAATTTCCAGTATAATTTTTAATCAAGGTCATAAATAAATTACCTAAATTATGACCAGCTAATTTTATATTGTCTGAAAAACGATTGATATGAAAAATTTTTTTCAAAATTGGATAATCATAAGGTGATAAAGCTAATACTGCTCGAAGAATATCACCTGGTGGCAAAGTATCAAATTCTTGTCTTAATCTTCCAGAAGAACCGCCCGAATCACTAACTGAAATTACAGCTGAAATCTCAAAATTATCAACAAATTTTTTTACAGCATTAAGTGTAATAGCTGAGCCATTGCCCCCACCCATAACAACTATTTTTTTCTTCATATTATTTTATATTCAAAAATTCTAATATTTTTTATCAAAAAAAATTAACTCTAAAATCTATTCAAGACAAATCATTTAATAAATTAAAATTCATATTTCTAATTATTATTTTGAACTGACCATTTTTATTAGCTAATAAAGTTCAAATTTTTTTAAAGATTAAATTTTCTAAATAAATTATAAATAAAAAACTCCTAAAATATTATTTATTAAAATTAACTTTAATAAATAAAAATTTTCTATTTTAAACCTATTCTACTGTTACACTTTTTGCCAAATTTCTCGGTCGATCTACATCTTTTCCCAATATTACTGCCATATGATAAGCAAAAAGTTGTAAAGGAATGGTATTAAGCAATGGCTCTAAAAGTTCCATTGTTTTGGGAACATAAATAATTTCATCTGATAATTCTTTGGCTTGTTCATCTCCTTCAGTAGCAATTAAAATAACTGGAGCTTTACGAGCACGAACTTCTTCCACATTACTACGCATTTTTTCATAAAGCTGATTCTTGGTCATAATAGCAAAAACTGGAAATTCTGAAGAAAGCAAAGCCAGAGGACCATGTTTAAGTTCTCCTCCTGGATAAGCCTCACTATGAATATAAGATATTTCTTTTAATTTAAGTGAACCTTCCAAAGCTACTGGATAATTTATTCCTCGACCAAGAAAAAAGAAATCCTGACTATTTTTATACTTTTCAGCAATCTTTTTTATTTCTTCATTTTGTGATAATATTTTTTGCATTTTTTCAGATATTTCTAAAAAAGCATTTAACAATCTCTGTCCTGTAGCCAGACTTAAACGACGAGAACGACCAAATTGTAAAGCATACAAAAGTAAAACAGTAATCATATTAGTATAAGCTTTTGTTGAAGCTACTGCCAACTCTGGACCAGCATGAATATAAGTACCTCCATCAGTTTCTCGAGCAATAGTTGAACCAACCACATTCACAATTCCTCTAACAAAAGCTCCCTTTCTCTTGGCTTCACGCAAAGCAGCCAAAGTATCAGCAGTTTCTCCAGATTGAGAAATTCCAAATACCAAAGTATGTTCATCAATAATTGGATCCCGATAACGAAACTCACTAGCAACATCAACTTCAGTTGGTATACCAGACAATCTTTCAAAAGCATATTTTCCAACCATAGCAGCATAGGAAGCAGTTCCACAAGCAATTAAAATTATTCTATTTATACTTTTCATTTCTTCCGCTGTCATATTGAGACCGCCAAGATGAGCCGTGCCTTCTTCCATATTTGTTCTTCCCCGAATAGCATCTTTGAAAACTGTTGGTTGATCAAAAATTTCTTTTAACATAAAATGTGGAAAACCTTGTAATTGAGCTTGAGCTTCATCCCAATCAATTTCTTCAATTTGTTTACTTACAAAATTATCTTGCACATTATAAGTTTGCACACTATCTTTAGTAATGTCTGCCATCTCTCCATCTTCTAAAAAAATAACTTTTTTAGTATAAGCTAACATTGGTGTAGCATCACTAGCAATAAAATTTTCTTCTTCGCCAATGCCAATCACTAATGGACTACCCATACGAGCAGCGATTAATAATTCAGGATGATCAACATGCATTACTACTAAACCATAAGTACCTTGAACTTGAAATAAAGATTTTTTAACAGCTTCATGTAAATTACCTGTATAATTCTCTTCAATTAAATGAGCTAAAACTTCAGAATCAGTTTCTGAAATAAATTTATGTTTAGCTGATAATTTAGTTTTTAATTCACGATAATTTTCAATAATTCCATTATGAACTAAAACTAATTTACCAGTACAATCTGCATGAGGATGAGCATTGATTTCTTTTACACCGCCATGAGTAGCCCAACGAGTATGAGCAATTCCCACAGCTCCAAAAATATTTTCTGTTTTAGTTTTTTTCAATAAATTTTCTATCTTACCTACTGATTTTACTTGTTTAATTTTTCCACCATTAAATATTGCTACTCCAGCCGAATCATAACCACGATATTCCAAACGACGCAAACCATTCAAAAGTATAGGTAAAGATTCTTTTTTCCCAATATAACCAACTATTCCACACATAAGTATAAAAATTATGAATAAAAAAAATTAAAAATTAAATGATAAACCTAATGCAAAAGCTTTTTTATTTTCTTCCCAATTTGGTTTACTACTTAATTTTTTTTCTAAAGCTAAGAAAATTTCTTCAGCTAAATAAATTTTTTCTTTTTCTAACATCTTAGTTAAAAAACCTAAGAAAAAAATATTATAATTCTTTGAATTAATCTTCTTTTCTTGTAAATAAAAATTATAATCCTTAATATCAATAATTTTTTTACTTTTAGAAATATATTCTAAAACTCTTTGTCGTGATTGATCCGACATAATTAATAAAATATCAGGATTGCTAAATTTTGGATAAACTATTTCTTGATCACCAATTTTAATAAAAGCTAAAGAAACACCCCCTCTTTGTTCTAAACCATAATTTGGTATAAAAGAAACAGTCAAACCTTTTTCAAAAGCCGCACGAGAAATCACTTCAGCTATTGTCTGAATTCCTTGTCCACCATCACCTGAAAGTAAAATTTTTATTTGCATATTATTTTATTTCTCCCACTTTAAAAACTGATTTTAATCTTTCTTCCAGAAATTTTACAGTATCAATTCCTTTAGTACGCCAATTCGTTGGACAAAAAGATAAAAATTCAATTAAAGCAAAATGTCCAGCTTGTTGTGTCTTTATTGCTTTATCTAAAAAATCTAACATTTGTTTTGGATCATTAACAGCAGTACGAGCAATAAATGCTTCAGGATTTGATACTTGATGTAAAATTTCTGGACCATACATAGTATTACCTGTAAAACCATCAGGAGAAGTAGGAGTTTTTTGTCCAGACAAAGTAGTTGGAGCAGATTGACCACCAGTCATTCCGTAAACTGTATTATTTACAACTATCACTAATACAGGTTCATCACGCAAAGCCGCATGAAATAAACTTTGCCAACCAATCGCATAAGCTCCACCATCACCAACATAAGCAATTACCAAAGAATTTTTTCTAGCACGCTTGAAACCAACCATAGTAGGTACTACTCGACCGTGATGAGTTTGAAAAGTATTAATGGGTAAATAATTCCAAGCCAACAAAGAACAACCAATATCTAAACCTAACACTGCTTGTGCTTCTAAATTATGCTGTTTTAAAATTCTTTGTAACATCATAAGAACTATCGGATGTCCACAGCCGGGACAAAATTTTGCTTGTCTGCCAATAGGCATAGCTAAATTTTCTGACATATTATATTTTTATATTTTTATATTTTTAACAAATTCTATCACTTCTTCTGGTTCAATTCCTAAACCTGGTTTTTGTAAATAATCAAAACTAGCATCAATCTCTGGAGCTAATTGATCCCGCACTATTCTAGCTAATTGTCCAAAACTAGATTCAACTACAATTATTTTCTTTATTTTTTTCCAACCACAAATTTTATCTAATTCTTGTTTGGGAAAAGGACGAAGAGTGATCGGACGAAATAAACCAACTTTAATATTTTGTTTCCGCAATTCTTCTACTGCTATTTTAGTTACTGCTCCCACAATTCCATGAGCAATTAATAATATTTCTGCATCTTCAATTTCTTTACTTTCAAAACTAATAATTTCCTTAGCAATATTCTCAAAATCATTTTTAGTATTTTCTAAAACAATATTTAATTCTTCTTCTGCTGTATAAATATTTGGCCAGTGAACTATTTTATTCTCTGGTACTAAAGAAATTGGAGGAATATTCTCTATTTTTTTAAATTGATCAAAATCAACATTTTGACGAATTTTCAAAGTATAACCATCAGTCAAAACAATTGCTGGATAACGATATTTCCAAGCTTCATTAAAAGCTCGACGAGTCAATGAATATAATTCCGATAAATTAGAAGGTGAATAAACTAAACGCATTCCTTCACCATTTCCACCAAAACAAGCTAAAATAACTTCTTGTTGTGAATAAATTACTGTTCCCGAACTTGGACCACCTCGTTGACCAACAATCAAAACAACTGGCAATCTCATAGCTTCTGCCATGCTAAAACTATCTTGTAAAAGAATATGTCCTGGACCAGAAGAAGCAGTAAAAGATTTTTCTCCAGCTAACACAGCTCCACATACACCAAAACCAGCTGCAATCTCATCTTCAGTTTGCAAACACTTTTTTCCACTTTCAAACCAACCTGATAAAATTTCACAAGTTGGAGTAATAGGATAACCAAACATTGATTCTGCTCCAGCATCTAACGCCGCTTGAACAACTACTTCATGACCAGTCAAAAATTGTTTTTTATTATTTTGCATAATTTAAAATATATTTTTCTATTTCTTTTAAAGTTTTAAAATATGGTAAATTAGAATTAATATATTTTTCTACAGGAATATTTGGACTTTGTCTTAAAATAATTTTCATTTTAGGAAATTTTTCAACTAAATTCAAAGTCTCTTCTACTTTATCGTTAATAAAAATAATTTCTTCTTCTGATTCTTTGGTAAAAATTTCTTGCAAAATTTTTTCTTTAGTTTCATCAATCATAAAAATTCTGTCAAAAAATTTAGCAATCTCAGTTTGTTTCACTTTTATTTCTTGATAATGAGAATCTCCTAAACTCAATAAAATAATTGGTTGTCCTAATTTGCGTAAAAAAGATAAAAACTCTATTGCCCCAGGTAATAAAAAATATTTAGCCCGAGCTGTAATCTCGTGCAAAAATTGTAAAATTTCTTTTTCTTCAAAACCATATTGAGATAAAATTTGAGCATGTAAAGCATCAGAATAAGTAAATATACCATCAACATTATTTCGAGCTTCATAATATGTTTCCCAAAATAATTTTTCATCAATACCTAAACCCAACATAGCTTGCAAACGCGCTTCTTTGAAAGCTTGAGTGTCAAATAAAGTATCATCAAAATCAATTATAAACATATTTATATTTTATTCCAAAGATTATCAAAAATTAATTTTTGTATTTGAAACACACCTTGATTTTCAATTAAAACTCCAATTGGTTCATTCTTGGCATTTAAAGAAATATAAGCAGTCTTACCTGGATAAAGAATAATATAAGTAGGAGTATTATTTTCTGCAGTCAACCATTTTCTTTCGTCTAAACCACGCAATTCACCTCCCTGACCAATAGCAATCGCTTTCACAGCAATATTTTTGGCAACCCGCACATCACTAAATGTAGGAAAATCTTCATATAAATAATTCCTAATTCCTTCAGCTGAATAAATCCGATATTCCATTTCTCCAGTTTTTTCACAAGTCTCCAAAATATCTTCCAAAATATTTTTTAATTCCTGTCTTTCATAATATTTAGCTACTGGTCTTTCTCCGCCACTATTATATAAAGCTTGTAATTCTGGAATCATATTTTGCAATTTTCCTTCTATCTTTGTCAATTCTTCTTCACGATTTTTAACTAAAAAATATAATTTATCTGGATTTTCTACAACAAAAATTTGTTTACTATCTTTATTATAAAAACTAACTAAATTATTTTCCTGAAGCCATTTTAAATTATCATAAGTAGTGCCTCGATTTAAATTACAAAAATCTGCTAATTTACGAACAGAAGACGGGCCTAAATTAAGTAAAGCAAGATAAATTTGCGCAGATTTGTCAGAAAATCCTAATTTTTTTAATATATCTATATTCATATTTTGGCTTATTTTAATATAATATAGCTATAAAAAAGTGTCAACTTTTTATCGACACCTTATCCACAAGATATTTTCTAAAAAAATAAAAAACACCCACTTTGGAGGTGTTTTTAAATTTGGAGGTGTTTTTAAATTTAAAATTAATTTAAATTTAATATTTTTTTTGTTAATTTAAGCAATTTTTTATTACCAGCGGTTATAATTCTAAAAGTCAAATTATTTATACCTTCATTACCAGCTATAAATAATTTATTCAAAATTTTATTTTTTCCTACATTTATATTTTTATTATTATATAATTCTACTATTCCCCCTGCTTCCTCTATAATCAATTTTGCAGCAGCAATATCATGAACTTTTACTCCACCACTCATACTAACATATATATCATAATCACCAGTAGCCACCTGACACAAATCCAAAGTAGTAGAACCAATTCTTCTCTGACAATGAGTAGCTAATAATAATTTATAAATTCCTCTTTTAAAAATATCTTTTAACTTTTGACCACCCCTATCTAAACTGGTACCTAAAATTGCTGTTTCCAAATTATTTAATTGAGAACTATTTAATTTAAGATTATTTAAAAATGATCCTGAATTTCTAATTGCAGTATATTCCAAATCATGAAAAATATCTTTTATCAATCCTACTTCTACAGCATCTAATGACATTTTACAAAAAATATTTTTTAAATTACCAATAGCAATAGAAAAACCTAAAAAAGGTTTAGGAGTAAAATGTGGTCGCATATTATTAGATCCATCTATTGGATCAATAATAATAAAAATTCCTTCAACTTTAGAATTAACCTCACCAATAATCATTTGTCCAGTTTCTTCTGAAACAAACCAACAATTTTTAATTCCAAATTTTTTTAAAAATAATGGTAATTTTTTCTTTAAAATATTTTCTACAAGTTGATCTCCATTTTTTGTTTCATCTCCTCCAACTCCAACACTTCCCACATAATCACCTAAATGCTTGCTCTTTTTTATTTCTTTAACTACAACATTAGATATTTGTCTAGCTAAATTTAACATTAAATCTTTTTTCATATTTTAACTTAAAAAACAATTTTATATTAACATAAACTTTTAAAAAACGAAAGACCGGCTCAAAATGAGCCGGTCTCCTCCTTGCAAAGAGCCTAACTTAAATTCACTATCTCAGTCAAAAGTCTTAAACCTTCCCCCAAAAGAGGAATAGCATATTGACTGCGATTCCGTGCTTCCAAAAAACGCAAATCTCCAAGAAGCAAGATAGCTAACTGTAATTTAATCTGCTGTTCAAATTGCTTTTCTTTAAAAAAATTTCCCATATTTTCCATAAATTTCCAAGCCTCAGCCAGCAGTGCTGAAACTAATTCAGATTGACCAATTTGGTATTTTATACAAATTGTGTCATTGCCAACCTTTATTCGGGAAGCTTCTTTTAAGAAACTAGCATTAGATAGCCACCAACCCACAAAATGCGAAGCTGGAATTCTCCAATCATGTCGACCAACCCATTCAAAATCTATCAGCCACCAATCCATATCAGAATCGATAATGATATTATCCATATTAGGATCGCCATGACATAAAGTAGTATAATTCGGAGAAGAATATCTGTCAGTCATTAGTTCTAATAAAAAATCTAATGAATATCCAGTTTCTACTTCGTTAATAACTACTTTATTACCAGCTATTTCTCTTAAATTTTGGCCATCAAATACTCTTCTAAAAACTGCTTCTCGAACTCTCTCTGCTCTAGGAATTGGCTGTCTAGCCAGAGATACAGTACTGGAAAATGGTTCAGCTGTTTTTTTCCAAACCTCACCAAATTTTTCCAAAATCTTTTTATACGCTTCTACCAAAGAAGGTAGGTCATATAAAGATTTTATTACTGCTTCATGAAATGTCTGTCCTGAGATCGCTTCCATAAGCATGACTTTTTCACCCGAAATAAAAATCTCAGGTATGTATCTCTCTCCAAAAAGAGAAACCATTGTTTGACAATTTCTTACCTGTTGAAAAATTGGTACTCTAGTTTCTCCATACTTTAGAGCATACATTTTTCCAGAACTAATGTCTCTTAAAATTACTACTCTAGGACCAGAAGCCCCAGATTCAGCAACCGATACAATTTCATATCGGTCTGCTTCAGTGCCTAAAACAGATCTAAGATGAGCATACCACATTTCTTTTCCCTCCAATTATAGACTAATATCAACTTAACAAAAAACAGAGCAAAAGTCAAGCTTCTATCACTAATCAATAAAAAAATAACTGTAAAATATTAACAGTTATTTTAAATAATTTATATTTTTTACACTCTGCCACTACTTCCTAACACTTCTTTATTTTTTCTCTTATACATTTCTTTGAGAGCTTCACGCGCTGGACCAAGATATTTTCGAGGATCAAATTCACTAGGTTTTTCAAACAAAATTTTACGCACCATACCAGTCATAACAATTCTGCCATCTGAATCTATATTTATTTTGCAAACAGCTAAACGAGCTGCCTGACGCAATTGTTTCTCAGAAATTCCAATAGCATTTGGCATTTGTCCACCATACTTATTTATCATGGTTACATAATCTTGTGGAATAGAAGACGAACCATGAAGAACAATCGGAAAACCTGGAATCATTTTTTCTATTTTTTTCAAAATGTCTAATCTAATCTCTGGTTTTTGTCCAGGTTTAAATTTATAAGCTCCATGTGAAGTACCAATAGAAATTGCTAATGAATCTACTCCTGTTTTTTTAACAAAATCTTTTACTTCTTCTGGCTTAGTATAACTATGATTTTCAGCTTTAATATCATCCTCTACACCAGCTAAAACTCCTAATTCACCCTCTACTGTTACTCCATGCTTATGAGCATATTGAACTACTTTCTTAGTTAGTTTAATATTTTCGTCATAAGTTAAATGTGAACCGTCTATCATCACACTAGAAAATCCATTATCTATACAAGATTTACAAATAGCAAAATCTGTACCATGATCAAGATGTAAAACAATAGGAATTGGTTTTAATTTTTTAATCTTAGCTTCCCGTTTCATCATTTCTACTGCGCCTTGCGCCATATATTGAAGCATAGTCTGATCAGTATATTCTCGCGCACCTTTAGAAACTTGAAGTATTACTGGTGACTGAGTTTCTAAACATGCCATAACAATTGCTTGGAGCTGTTCCATATTATTAAAATTATAAGCTGGAATAGCATAACCACCAGACATTGCTTTTTTAAACATTTGTTTTGTATTTACAAAACCAAGTTTTTTATAAGAAATCATAAATTATTTTTTAAAATTTAAATTATATTATTTATTATTTAAACATGTCTTTAAATTATTTTAAAATATTTTATAAGTACTTAAACTATACCATAAAAAAAATACGCCCTCAACTAGAGCGTATTTAAATAAAAATAAAATTAATAATCCTCATCAGAATCATCTTTGGAATCAGAAAAAACTGTATCTGCTTCTTCTAAATCTTCTTCATCGTCATTTGCTTCACGACTATAATTATCATAATTCCATTCTCCATTTAAAGCGCTTTCCCACAATTCATCTACATCATAATCTAATTTCAAATCTTCAGCATTATCAGCATACCAGCGTTCAAAAGCTACTCGAAGTTCATCTTCATCTGCTGCTCCTTCAAAAGAATCTTCTAATAAAGCATATTTTTCTTGATGACTCATAGCCATTTCTTGTTCTAATTCAACAAACATATTTTGTATATGAGTCAAAATAGCTTCTTTGACTTCATCATAACGTTCTTCAGGTGACATAATAAAAAAATTTAAAATTTAATTCAGACAGAATATATCATATACTATATTGTATTTTCAATAGAGTTAAATGTGGATAAATATCTCACCAATTTATAATTAAAAAAATATTCCCAACTCTTGTCTTTTTATCTTTTTTCTTTTATTATTATCTATATGCCTCTTACTCTCATATCTTGGAATATTAATGGAATCCGCGCCGTTCTTAAAAAGGGTTTTTTAGAATTTTTAAAAAAATATCAACCAGACATTATAGCTTTACAAGAAATAAAAATAGCTGAAAAAGATCGTTTTGATGCTAAACTTAATTTTCCTAATTATACTGAAATTTGGCATAGCGCTGAACGCCCTGGTTATTCTGGTACCGCAATTTTAATACGAGAAAAAAGTAATCTAACAATAATAAATCATTGGAATGGCTTTGGTAAATTTTCCACTCCTGATCAATCTGCTTTAAACAAAGATCCTGAAGGACGAATTCAAACAATAGAATTTGAAAAATTCTTTTTAATTAATGCTTATTTTCCCAACACGCGTCATGATCTTTCTAGATTAGATTTCAAAATTAAATTTAATAACAAAATTTTTGCTTATGTAAAAAAACTAGAAAAGAAAAAACCAGTTATTATTACTGGTGATTTCAATGTAGCTCATAGAGAAATTGATCTAGCCAATCCAAAAGAAAATGAAAAAAGTGCTGGTTTTACTATTGAAGAAAGAACTAGTTTTGATAAATTTCTCAAAAAAGATATGATTGATACTTTTCGTGAATTAAATCCAAAAAAAATTCAATATACTTGGTGGACTTATCGCTTCGGTGCCAGAAGAAGAAATATTGGCTGGCGTATTGATTATTTTATTGTAAGTAAAATATTAAAGAAAAAAATAATTAAAGCAGAAATTCTTGATCAAGTAATGGGTTCAGATCATTGTCCAATAAAATTAAAAATTGATTTATAACTCTTGACAAATATTTTTATATCTAATATAATTGCAACTGAATTGCAATTATATTTTATTTATGAATAACTGGATAATTAAAAAACTTAAAGAAAACAAAATTAAAATCACTATCCCACGCCAAAAAATAGCTATTTGGCTAGACAAAAAAAATGGTATTTTTTGTGCCAGTGAAATTAACAAAAAAATAAAAACCATAGATAGAGTATCTATTTATCGTACTTTAGATTTATTTCAAAAAGAAAAAATAATTACCCCAATAATAAGTCTAAATGGTGAGCAATTTTATGAAAAAAATAATGATAATGAACACCACCATCATATCATTTGTACAAAATGTCACAAAACTGAATGTATAGAATGTACTAAACCAAAAATTAAAAAAACTAATTTCAAAAATTTAAATCATTTACTAATATTTACAGGTCTTTGTCAGACTTGTGCTAAATAAAAAATATGAAAAAAGTATTTTTTTCTTTTCTCTTATTGATCATCACTATCACAATAGTAAGTGGTTGTGCTTTTCAAAATAGAAACAAAACTGTTAATTCTAATGAATCTAAATTAAAAGTCGCGGCGACCATCTTTCCTCTTTACGATATTGTTCGTGAAGTTGGGGGAAATTTTGTAGAAGTTAATTTAATTTTATCACCTGGCTCCAGTCCTCACACTTACGAAGTATCTCCAGCTGACATCAAAAAACTACAAAACACCAAAGTATTTTTTACTATTGGTGGTGAAGTTGATCACTGGATTGAAAACATAATTACTTCTGTTTCTAATGCTGAAGTATTTAACTTAAATCAATTTGTTACTTTAAAACCTTTCCAAATTCAATTAACTAAAATAGCTGAAAATGAAAAACACGAAGAAAAAGATCATAAACATGACCATGAACATGAAACTGAAAGCATGGATCCACATTATTGGCTTGATCCAAACAATGGAAAAATTATAGCACAGAAAATTGCTAACAAACTTAGTGCTTTAGATCCTAAACATGCAGATTATTATCAAATAAATAGTCAAAACTTTATCAATAAACTAATTATCAAAGATCAAGAATGGCAAACTAAGATTGATAACTTAAACAACAAAAATTTAGTTGTTTTTCATGATGCTTGGGGTTATTTTTCTGATCATTTTAATTTAAATTTGGTTGCTTCTTTTGAACCGTTCCCAGGAAAAACTCCTAGTCCACAATATTTAATTGCTCTTCAAGAACAAGTAAAAATGAAAAACATTACTTCATTATTTATTGAACCACAACTTTCTCAAGAAGCTATAAAAACTTTAGCTAATGATTTAGGAGTAACCATTAACATATTAGATCCGCTTGGTGGAATAGAAAATCGCAATAGTTATATTGAATTAATTGATTTCAATGTAACCAGTATTATAAACACATTGAAATAAACTCAAAAATCAACTAAAATAACAAAGTAAATTATAAAATATAATTCGCTTTAATAATATGGCAGAAAATATTATTGAAATTAAAAATTTATCTTTCTCGTTTGGTAATTATCAAGCATTAGATGATATTTCTTTTAATATTAAAAAAGGTGAGATTGTAGCTATTATCGGTCCTAATGGTTCAGGAAAAACTACTCTGTTAAATATTATTATTGGCAATTATAAACCTCAAACTGGAAGTGTTCTTATTAAAAAACAACTACCTAAAAAAGTTCGCCAAAAAATTGGTTATGTTCCCCAAAAATTTCAATTTGATCGAGAAATTCCAATTACTGTTTATGAATTTATGGCTCTAGAAAAATGTGAACAAGACAATCATCGTCCGCGTCATATCAAAAAAATTTTAGAACAAGTTGGTTTGAAAAATAAACAAAAGCAAAAATTAGGTTCTTTGTCAGGCGGACAATTTCAACGAGTAATGATTGCTCGAGCTCTACTCCATGAAAAAGATATTTTAATTTTTGATGAACCTTCTAGCGGAATTGATATAGTTGGTGAACAAACAATTTATGATTTGATTAAAGATATCAATCAAACTCGAAAAACTACTTGTTTAATTGTGTCGCACGAATTAAATATCGTCAATAAATATGCTGATAATGTTTTGTGTTTAAATAAAAAAATGCTCTGTTATGGCAAACCCGAAACAACTATCAGTCCTCAAACTTTAACTGAATTATTTGGTATTAACGCTGGTCTGTACCATAGTCATAATCATAAATAATATGCTGGAATTCTTACATTACCCTTTCATGTGGCGCGCTCTTTTGGCTGGTGGCTTTGTCGCAATTCTCCTTGGTTGGCTCGGCGCTTTTATTATCACTCGCCGAATGAGTTTCATTGGTGATGGTGTTGCTCATGCTTCCTTAGCTGGTATTGCAATCGCAATTCTCCTTGGTTGGACACCAATTCCAACGGCTATAATTTTTGCTATCTTTATTGGTATTGGTATTTATTTATTAGAAAAGAAAACTTCTATTTCCGGTGATGCTGCAATTGCTATCATTTTTACTACTTTCATGGCAATTGGTGTAATTCTTTTACATTTTTATCAAGGCTATCAACCTGAATTAATTAGTTATTTATTTGGAAATATCTTAACTATTAATAATACTGATCTCTTATCTATTATAATAATCGGTTTGTTAATTTTAAGTTCATTATTCATCTTTCATCGTCAAATACTTTTTACTACTTTTGATTCGGTTGGTGCTTATTTGAGCGGATTAAATACAACTTTTTATGATTTACTTCTTTATATAACAACTTCCGTCGCGATTGTGCTCAGTATAAAATTAGTTGGAATTGTTCTTGTCAGTGCTCTTTTGGTTACTCCTGGTGTAACAGCTAGACTTTTTGCTCGTTCATTTAAACAATTTATATTTTTTACTATTATTTTTTCTTTTATTACTGTCATCCTTGGTTTGATCGCTTCTTATTATTTGGATTGGCCGTCTGGGGCGACAATTATTATTACGACAACTGTTGTTTTATTTCTCTCTTATCTAGTCAAAAAAATAATCTCTCTAAATGTTCACCAACAACATTAATCCAACAATTTTATCTTTTAATTTAATCACTCTTCACTGGTATGGATTATTTTTAGCTACAGGTATTTTACTATCAATTTGGATTTTACTTAAACTAGCACAAAAAAATAATTTATCTAAAAATATTATTTTTGATTTATCTATTTGGTTAATTATTGGTGGACTAATTGGAGCGCGATTGGGATATATTATTTTTTATCAATTAAATTATTATCTTAGCAATCCTATTGAAATAATTTTTATCAATCATGGTGGACTATCTAGTCATGGATTAACTCTTGGATTAATAATAAGTTTTCTTTTATTTAAAAAATTAAAAAAAGAAAATTTAGATTGGAAAAAACTTATAGATATTTTAATTGTTCCCATTCCCCTTCTTGCCTCTTTTATTCGCTTGGGAAATTTTTTCAATTCAGAAATTGTTGGTCGAGCGACTGATCTACCTTGGGGAGTATATTTTCCTCGTTTTGAAAATAATCCTATTCTGCGTCATCCTGTTCAACTTTATGAATTTTTCATCAATCTTTCTTTATTTTTTATTCTTTATTTTTTATATAAAAAATATAAAAATAAAAAACCATCCTTATTTTTCTTTCATTTATTTCTTATTCTCTATTTCGCTTCAAGATTTCTTATTGAATTCACCAAAGAATTTCAAGTTGATTGGGAAAATTTCTTCACTGCTGGACAATGGCTATCTATACCATTTATACTTTGGGGAATAATTTATTTTATCAAACTAAAAATTAAACAATAAATAAAACAAAAATTAAACAAATGAATTAATAAAAACTAATTTGTTATAATCTGTTTAATTGGTGTTTTATTAAAAAAATTAATTAAAATATTGTTTGCTCTAATTTTTTTTATTCTCGTTTTATCTGTGTTTTGTTTTTTTAATTTTATTTTACTAGATTCCCACCAGAGTTTATTCTCGCGTAGGCGAGGACGGGAATGACAGTTGAGTTTGCCAACATCCCTCCGCCTTCAGCGAGACAGGTTCCGCCTTCGCTAAAGCTACGGCGATACACAGTCGCGGGAATGACAAAAAAAGTAGGCGGGGATAAACTCCGGCGGGAATCTATAAACAATGAAATTATTATACCGACCAACACCCCTCCGCCTTCGGCGAGACAGGCAAGGGGGGAATAGTCTTTTTCACCTTCAGCGAGACAGGTTCCGCCTCCACTAAAGCTACGGCGAGATGAACCTACCCCCCTTTCGCCTTCAGCGAGACAGGCAAGGGGGGAATAAAAAACCTTTTCCGCTATTTTAACGAGATAAGCAAAGAAAATGGTAATAAATTGAAATAAATAATATTTAATCTAACTGTAATTCCCGTGATCGTGTAAAGAGCTCTAAAGCTCTTTTTAAAATAAAAAAACAGGTACAAAGTCTGGGCGCCGACCTACTCTTGCCTTGCGACTACCATCGGCGATGATGAGCTTAACTTCTGAGTTCGGGATGGGATCAGGTGGACCCTCATCTCAAAAAGCACCCAGACTTTATACCTGTTTAAAATATAAAATCAAAATTGAACAAACAAAAAATTTAATCTTCTCAAAAACCACAACTCTGTGTTTTCGTAGTACACTCGACTTATTAGTACACCTTGACTAAAACTATTACTAGCCTTACATCTAGTGCCTATCAACCTCCTCGTCTCGAAGGAGTCTCAAATGAATACCAATCTTAGGAACGGCTTCGCGCTTAGATGCTTTCAGCGCTTATCCGTGCCGAACTTAGCTACTGAGCAGTGCTCTTGGCAGAACAGCTCATACACCAGAGGTTCGTCCATCCCGATCCTCTCGTACTAGGGATGGGTTCCTTCAGTATTCGAAGCCTACAGTAGATAGGAGACCGAACTGTCTCACGACGTTCTGAACCCAGCTCGCGTACCGCTTTAATAGGCGAACAGCCTAACCCTTGGGAGCTTCTCCACCCCCAGGATGCGATGAGCCGACATCGAGGTGCCAAACCGCGCCGTCGCTGTGGACGCTTGGGCGCGATCAGCCTGTTATCCCCAGAGTAACTTTTATCCGTTGAGCTTCCGCCGTCCTATATCGTACGGTCGGATCACTAACTTCCACTTTCGTGACTGCTCGGGTGGTAGCCCTCGCAGTAAAGCTGGCTTATGCGTTTGCACGTCCAGTCCGATTTCCATCCGGACTAAGCCAACCTTTGTAAACGCCTCCGTTATTGTTTGGGAGGCAACCGCCCCAGTTAAACTACCCACCAGACACTGTCTCCCCCGGCTGATTCAAGTCGGGAGATTAGGTACATCACAACACAAGGGTGGTATCTCACTGACGCCTTTCGGCTCCCACCTATGCTGAACATGTGAAGCAATATACCAATATCAAGTTATAGTAAAGCTTCATGGGGTCTTTTCGTCTAACTGCAGGTATGTCGCATCTTCACGACACCTGAATTTTCGCCGAGTACATGGTTAAGACAGTCTCCACATCATTATGCCATTCGTGCGGGTCGGAACTCACCCGACAAGGAATTTCGCTACCTTAGGACGGTTATAGTTACCGCCGGCGTTCATCAGCGCTTCAGATCAAAGCTTCTCCCGAAGGATAACCTCTCCCCTTAACGTTCTGACACTGGCCAGGCATCGCCCCCTATACTTCAGCTTACGCTTTTGCAGGGAGCTGTGTTTTTGGTAAACAGTTGCATGGAGTCTTTAGCTGCGGCCCTAAATAAATAGGGCAGACCTTATCCCGAAGTTACGGTCGCTAGTTTGCCGAGTTCCTTAACCATGTTTCTCTCGTGCGCCTTAGTCTTCTCGACCTACCACCTGAGTCGGTTTGTGGTACGATTTGCTATTGCCTAACGTTATTATACTTTTCTAGACACCACTTAAACTCGAATTGACATTACCCGAGGGCTCTATCTTCATCTTGCGAAACGTCCATAGCCAAAGAACGCTCGAATCATTATGATGTGCATATAATAACAAACAATAACAAGTGCAGAAATATTAATCTGCTCTTCCATCGGTTACGCCTTTCGGCCTGGCCTTAGGATCGACTAACCCAGGGACGATTCTCGTTGCCCTGGAAACCTTGGGTTTTCGGCGTCCCGAACTTTCATCGGGATTTTTGCTACTTGTGCCTGCATTCTCACTTCTGAACGCTCCACCGGTCCTCACAGATCCGGCTTCAGTGCATTCAGAACGCTCCTCTACCACTATCTTAACAAAATGTCAAGATAATTCACAACTTCGGTATAATACTTAGCCCCGGTAAATTTTCAGCGCGAAAACTCTTGACCAGTGAGCTATTACGCTTTCTTTAAATGATGGCTGCTTCTAAGCCAACATCCTGGTTGTATGAGAATTAACACCACCTTTAACACTTAGTATTAATTTAGGGACCTTAGTTTGTGATCTGGGCTGTTTCCCTTTTGACTATGAAGCTTAGCCCCCACAGTCTGACTTGCATACTTTTAATCCATGGTATTCGGAGTTTGATAGAAAGGGGTATCCTTGCGGACCCCACTCTCTTCCAGTGCTCTACCACCATGGGAAACATACACAGCTAGTCCTAAAACTATTTCGAGGAGAACCAGCTATTACTAGGTTCGATTAGAATTTCTCCGCTATCCACAACTCATCCCCGTATGTTGCACAATACGTGGGTTCGGTCCTCTTCCCAAGATTAGTCGGGATTCAACCTGGTCATGGATTGCTCACCTAGTTTCGGGTTATGTATATGCTACTTAATCGCCGGTTAAGACTCGGTTTCCCTACGCCTTCGGACCATAAGTCCTTAAGCTTGCAACATACACATACTCACAGGCTCATTCTTCAATAGGAATACTGTCGCCCATCTTCGCTCTGTACTCCGTCAGAGCTATAATAAAACAAAATCTTTATTAAACAAATTTTTTAAATAAAAACTTGCAGACTTTGTTTATTACAGCTTTTTACGAAGTAAAAAGCGAAGACGGGCTCCAGCTTTTTGTAAACGCACGGTTTCAGATACTATTTCATCGCCCTCTCCGGGCTGCTTTTCACCTTTCCCTCACGGTACTAGTTCACTATCGATCACTGTTAGTATTTAGCCTTAGGTCATAGTCGACCCAAATTCCGACGGAATTTCACGTGTTCCGCCATACTCAGGAATACAAATATCACATACAGTAAACATTTTACTTACAGGGCTATCACCTTCTTTGACGCTCCTTTCCAGGAGTCTTCAGCTATGCAATAACTGTACAATGACTGACATCACAGGTAGTCAACATTGTATCCTATTACACCTATATCACAACGGCCTGTCCTTTAAGCATAATGTCAGAAAAACTCCGAAGAGAAATTAATTCATTATACAACATGATATAGGTTTGGACTATATTCCCCTTTCGCTCGCCACTACTAAGGGAATCGAAACCACTAAGTCTTTCACACTAATCAAATCCGATTAAAATCGGAAAAGATTAGTGCGAAGAAAAAAAGTGGCATTATTTTTCTTTCTTTTCCTCTGGTTACTGAGATGTTTCACTTCACCAGGTCTTCTTCATATACCTATGTATTCAGTATATGATACTCCGCCATTACGCAGAGTGGGTTCCCCCATTCGGAAATCTCCGGGTCAAAGGTTGCTTATCACCTAACCGAAGCTTATCGCAGATTGCTACGTCCTTCATCGTCTAACAGTGTCAAGGCATTCACCGTGCGCTCTTACTGCGCACTACGAAAACACATAATTGTGCTTTCAAAAAATATTAGAACTTCCTATAAAATTCTAATATCGAGAAAATTATTAATTTATGTTTGATTAATTTATATAAATTGTCAATGAACTTTCTATTACAATCTTTTATAATTAATTCTTTCACACGGATCACATCAACTAATTAGTTAATATAATTCGTATAAAAAATTTTTTAAAAAAAAGAACTGCTTCCAAGCAGTCTTAAAAAGATTCTTAAGTCCTATAAGCTTGGATGATCTGAGTATATTTTATTAGAAGTAAACATTATTTTTAATTTTTATGTCTATCTAAACTTTGATACCCAGAGGTCCAAACACAGTTGGGACATGGTGCGTAAAATGAATTTAAACGCTTGATTATTTTATACTAAACAAAAAACCCTGTCAAGTCAAGGGTTGTGGATAGAATGTGAAAAAAATTAAAACAAATAATATTTTATTAAAAATAAAACAATTTAATAATCTCTTGATTTCTTCACAATTATTTGTTATAATCATTTCAAAATTTAATATATAAATATAAATTTTTCTAAATCAATCTAACGGTACGGTAGCCAAGTGGTAAGGCCGCGGTTTGCAAAACCGTTATGCGTGGGTTCGATTCCCTCCCGTACCTCACTCAAATTAAACTTCTATGTATTATGTATATTGTTTACAAAGTCTTAAAAGAAAAGACTGGCTTTATGTTGGTTCAACTGCTGATTTAAAGAAGCGTTTTAATGAACATCAGAAAGGAAAAATTTATTCAACTTCTAGATATTTGCCTTTAAGATTAATTTATTATGAAAGTTATTTAGTAAAAAAAGATGCTACACAGAGAGAATATGAGCTTAAACATAATAGTCAACAAAAAGCTATATTAAAATCTAAATTACAAAATTCTCTTAACATATAATAAAGGTTTGTCTCCCTATGGGAGATCTCCCGCAGGGAGACAAAACCGTTATGCGTGGGTTCGATTCCCTCCCGTACCTCACTCAAATTAAACTTCTATGTATTATGTATATTGTTTACAAAGTCTTAAAAGAAAAGACTGGCTTTATGTTGGTTCAACTGCTGATTTAAAGAAGCGTTTTAATGAACATCAGAAAGGAAAAATTTATTCAACTTCTAGATATTTGCCTTTAAGATTAATTTATTATGAAAGTTATTTAGTAAAAAAAGATGCTACACAGAGAGAATATGAGCTTAAACATAATA
>Ga0255346_1000188_pt1 | contig 112205 bp, 109 predicted proteins | sample wastewater_treat_FD_194410 | JGI IMG/M metagenome (GOLD analysis project Ga0255346, IMG submission 194410) | Wastewater microbial communities from Lulu Island WWTP, Vancouver, Canada - plant22 | ecosystem: Engineered > WWTP > Wastewater > Unclassified | place: Canada: Vancouver, British...
TGAACCCAGTTATTAAGTTTACGACCCTTTTCGGGCTGCTCGCGACAGAGATTGCAGTGACCATGACTTCCCAGGGCCTTAAAACAGGTCTGGGTATAGTGTTTCTCATTATATCACTGATCTTTGTATACCGATCCTTCTATGGTATGAGAGTAGGTGAAGAAAAGCTTGAGTAATAAAACATTCTGACAAATAGAAAAAAGGCGCTTCTTTTGAAGCGCCTTTTTTCTATTAAAAGAGGGATGAGTAATAACTGATCCGCGGATCCCGATAAAACTACCGGGGATTATGGTACTCAACATCCAGTAAGAACGAGTACAACCAAGAACAGCATAATAACAACTTTCACCATTGGAGCCCTCCCACAAAAATTAATTTTCTCGAAAGCCGAGTCTTAAAGTGTATGCGTCAGGCAAAACCTCTTTTTTTATGACAAAACCCATTTTTTCAAAAAGGTGCATCATAATCCTGTTCTCTTTGAGTACCTCAGCGGAAAAACCAAGCAAGCCCTGTTTTCGTGCGATAATGGTTAGGTGTTCAAGAAGTTCTGTGCCGATACCCTGGTTCTGATATTCATCCTTGACCATAACAGCTACCTCTGCAGAATGGCTCTCCTCGTGCCCCCTGTACTGACCAACGCCTGCGACTACTTCCTGATCCTTCTGTTTCAAAATAGCAAGCATGACCATTTCTTTTGTATAGTCAATAACAACAAAGAACTGCTGCAGTTTCTCGTGAGGCATATCCTTTCGCGGGGACATGAATCTCTTGTATACCGTTGATTCGGACAAGGAGTAGTAGAAATTCTTTAAAAGAGGTTCGTCACTTATCCGTACTGGTCGAAGAAGAATCTTCAAACCTGACCGTGTGGTTTTGTAGAGCTCGAGCTCTTCAGGGTATTCACCACCCTTTCCGCAAATAAATGCCTGGTCTTTATAAATCAAAGCCTGTTTTTTTGCTTCTTCTATGAGCCATGGCTGAAATTTGGGATTGGCAATTGCAATGAGGGCCATAGCTCGCTCTCTAATATTTTTACCGTGGAGATAAGCGATACCAAACTCGGTTACAACATAGTGTACGTCTCCCCGTGTAAGAGTTACGCCTGCTCCTTCTCTCAAATAAGGCACAATCCTCGATACTGTGCCATCTTGTGCGGTTGATTGCAGAACAAGGACGCTCTTGCCGTTGGGCGTGAGTACTGCCCCGCGCATAAAATCTGTGTGCCCGCCAATGCCACTATAAAAAGTTTTACCGATTGACTCTGCCGTTGCTTGTCCGGTGAGGTCTATCTCAAGGGCGCTGTTGATTGCTGTAATATTTCCAAGCGCTGCGATTACAGCCGGGTTATTTGTGTAGTCTATAGTTCTGAATTCGACAGCAGGATTATCATGAATAAATTCATATGTCTCTTTATTGCCCATGCAGAAGGCTGCAACCGTCTTACTGTGGTCAATACGTTTCTTGGTATTGTTCACTACCCCTTGTTTCATAAGATCTGCGATTCCATGGGAAAACAATTCAGTATGCACGCCCAGATTATGTTTGTTGGAAAGCGCTGCTATTATTGCGTTTGGTGTAGACCCATAACCCACCTGTATTGTATCGCCATCTTCAACGATACTGGCAACGTATTTTCCGATCCGTTCAGCCACATCACTGGGTACTGTTGTTTCGTACTCTAAGAGGGGTTCATTATGAGGTATTATAAAGCTAATATCATTGATATGAAGAAATGTATCTCCGTGAACACGAGGCATGCGATTATTGATCTGGGCAATTACGAGGGATGCCTTTGCAACAGCAGCCTTAATTATATCAACGCTCACCCCGAGACTCATGAAGCCATGTTGGTCAGGAGGCGTTGTCTGGATGAGGGCAACATCGATGGGAATCATACCCCTCCTGATAAGCCTTGGCACTTGAGAAAGAAATATGGGCGAATAATCACCTTCGCCTCTGTTAATTGCTTCGCGAGCATACTCACCAATGAAAAAAGCACTCTGACGAAAATTTCGTTTGAATCTAGTGTCTGTATAGGGGGCTACCCCGAGACTCCAGATATGAAGGACCTCAGCATCGAGAAGCGCTTTGGGATTTGATTCTACATAACGGATGAGAGCTTTTGACAAGTATTGTGGTTCGCCACATGCTGTACCAATGAAAATTCTGTCACCAGCCTGGATGTGTTTAAAAATATTCTTCTCAGAGACGAATTTTTCAGGATATTGTTGTTTGAGTGATTCCAAGTGAGTTTTATCGCCAATCATTTGTCCATAATATTATCTTAATTGACGATTCTTTGCAACGCATTGATGGAAGGGTACAAGAGGATGTAATCATCCAATGCTACATTATTCTGCTATATCAATTACAGTGTACGATCCTACAGTATATGATGCGTATGCATATAACACTCTGGAAGGTAGTGGCAGGTATGTTCTACAGTTTCCGTGCTGAGGCGACCTTAATTCTTGTTATAGCGCGAAGCAGTGCCAGTTCATATTTGCGGTATTCAGCACTATCTATTGTTAGATCCTTGAGCCTTTCCTGTGCTTCCTCCATAGCAATCTGGGCTCTTGCCACATCAATGGTTTCAGCCAGTTCTCCTGTATCAAGAAGAAGGGTTACCTTATCATTAACAACCTCTGCAATGCCTCCGCTCATGGCCAGCGTAAAGGTTTTTCCGTCTTTCATATACCTTACCTCGCCAATTTCTAAACTCGTAAGAAGCTCTGTATGACCGGGGAGAATGCCGAATTCACCGAGAGAGCCATTTGCTTCAACCATATCGACTTCTTCTTTAACGAGTATTTTCTCAGGCGTGATGATTTCCAGACTGAGCATAGCCATTTACTATTCTCCCATAAGCTCTTTAGCTTTCTCAACTGCTTCTTCGATGGTACCGACCATGTAGAAAGCTTGCTCAGGTAGTTCGTCATGAAGCCCCTGGCAGATTTCTTTAAAGCCCCGGATCGAATCCTTAAGCGCCACATATCTTCCTGGTTGTCCGGTGAAAGCTTCTGCGACAAAAAAGGGCTGTGAAAGGAATCTTTGGATTTTTCGGGCTCGAGCCACAACAAGCTTATCATCTTCAGAGAGCTCATCCATGCCGAGGATTGCAATGATGTCCTGAAGGTCTTTGTACTTCTGAAGTATCCTTTGTACTTCACGGGCACATTCATAATGTTCTTGCCCAACGATTGTAGGGTCAAGGATACGGCTGGTTGAGTCGAGTGGGTCAACGGCAGGATAGATACCAAGCTCTGCAATCTGCCGTGAAAGAACTGTTGTAGCGTCGAGATGAGCAAATGTTGTTGCCGGGGCTGGGTCTGTGAGGTCATCTGCTGGAACGTAGATTGCCTGAACCGAAGTAATTGAGCCTTTTAACGTTGAAGTGATTCTCTCTTGGAGCTCTCCAAGGTCTGTTGCAAGGGTTGGCTGATAACCAACTGCAGAAGGCATCCTGCCGAGCAGTGCAGACACTTCTGAATTTGCCTGAGTGAAACGGAATATGTTGTCGATAAAGAGGAGCACATCCTGGCCTTCCTCATCCCTGAAATATTCGGCAGCTGTCAAAGCGGTGAGACCTATCCTTGCTCTTGCACCGGGAACCTCTGTCATCTGACCATAAATGAGTGCAGTCTTATCAATAACACCTGATCCTTTCATTTCAAGCCAAAGGTCATTCCCTTCGCGGGTTCTTTCGCCTACGCCTCCAAAAACGGAAATACCACCATGGTGCATGGCAATGTTGTGAATCATCTCCATAATGACGACTGTTTTACCCACACCTGCGCCGCCAAAAAGTCCAACTTTCCCACCTTTTGAATATGGTTCGAGGAGGTCAATCACTTTAACGCCTGTTTCGAGGAGCTCAACCTTTGTGTTCTGCATGGTGAGGGTAGGGGCAGGCCGGTGAATAGGATACATTTTATCTGTTGACAGGGGAGGTCCGCCATCTACTGGGTTCCCGATAACATTCAATACCCGTCCGAGAATTTGATTGCCCACGGGGATGCTGATCTGTGTTCCTTTGTAGGTAGCTTCCTGGCCTCGACGCAAACCATCAGTAGTCTCCATAGCTATAGTCCGGACTGTGCTGTCACCAACATGCTGGGCAACTTCAAGGATGAGGTTGTCCGGTTTGTCGCTGATTGTTGGATTTGTAACGTATATTGCTCCATATATTGGAGGGAGGTTATCAGATGGGAATCTAATATCAACTACCGTTCCAATTACCTGGACAATCCTTCCTTTTACTTCCTCGCTCATCTATTCTCCTCCTTAATTATGTGCCTCTCAAGGCTTCGGCGCCACCAACAATGTCCATCATTTCGCTGGTGATGTTTTCCTGCCTACGTTTATTATATATAAGTGTTAGATATCTTACCATCTCACCGCAGTTGCTCGTTGCATTTTCCATAGCACTCATTCTGGCGCCGTGTTCCGAAGTTTGGGACTCTACCAGAGCATAGTAAATTTTTGTACTGAGATATTTTGGAAGCAGTGTTTCAACGATTGCGTCCCTATCAGGCTCATAGAGATACTCAAAGGTGGCCGCTTCGGTTTCAGCTCCATTTTCCGTTTGTATGGGCAACAGCTCTTCAAAGACTGCAATTTGCTTCACAGGTGATGCAAAATGGGTATAACTGAGATAGACCTTATCGAATTCTCCATTTATGTATAGTAGCGCAAGCTCTGATGCTATGGCCTCCACAAGCTCCTGGTCAACTTTTTTTATATCGACCCATTCCTTGAAAATGTCGACTTTCCTGCGAGCAAGATAGTCCTTTACTTTTCTTCCAAAAACCCAAACCCCTATTCGTTCATACTGATCCCTGTTCTGTATGGTAAAGTTCTCTGCCAGAAGGCCTATATTTACATTAAAAGCACCACATAAACCTCTGTCAGAGGCTATTGAAAGAATAAGCACTTTTTTTACTTCATCCCGTGTCGTCAAAAGAGGATGGCTGTCAACCGGTAACATCCTGGTAACTCGTCTCACGAGTTCTTCCATCTTGAGTGCATAAGCCTTTATTTTGTCGAGCTCATCCTGGGCTTTTCTCAGCTTTGCCGCTGAAACCATCTTCATTGTCCTTGTGATGGTTTGAGTGCTGTTGATACTACCGATCTTCCGTTTGATGTCCCGTAGGGTAGCCATTGTGTATCCTTAGTAGACGAATTGTTCTTTAAAATTGTTCAGTGCGCTAGTTAGTTTGTCCTCAATCGTGCTGTCCAGTTGCTCCTTTTCCTTAATCTCAGCCAGAAGGTCAGGATGCTTGTTTTCCACATAGCTGAGCACTTCCTGTTCATATTTTTTCAAGGCACTTTCTGGGTAATTGTCAATATATCCATGTGCTCCTGCATAGAGGAGTACCACCTGTTTCTCGACAGGAATTGGCACATACTGACCCTGTTTCAGAAGCTCGGTCAATCTGGACCCGCGGGCAAGGAGTTGCTGGGTAGCTCTATCGAGGTCGCTGCCAAATTTTGCAAAGGCAGCCATTTCTCGGTACTGAGCAAGTTCAAGCCGTAATCTTCCAGCAACCTGTTTCATTGCCTTTATCTGAGCATTACCTCCAACCCTCGATACGGAGAGTCCAACGTTGATTGCAGGTCTTACGCCTGCGTAAAATAATTCCGGCTCGAGGTATATCTGTCCATCAGTAATAGAAATAACATTTGTTGGGATATATGCTGATACGTCTCCTGCCTGTGTTTCAATGATGGGTAGAGATGTCAGTGAACCGCCGCCATGGGCATCATCCCATTTTGCAGACCTTTCAAGAAGTCGTGAGTGAAGATAGAAAATATCTCCGGGGTACGCTTCCCTCGCTGGAGGACGTCTGAGTAGGAGCGACAATTGGCGGTATGCGACGGCATGTTTTGACAAATCATCATACACAATAAGTGCATGTCTTCCAGTATCTCGGAAGTACTCACCTATCGATGTTCCTGCAAAGGGAGCAAGATATTGAAGAGGCGCAGGGTCACTTGCAGTTGCTGCAATAACAGTGGTGTACTCCATTGCTCCATATGTTGTAAGCAGGTCTACCAGGCGTGCAACTGAAGAGCGCTTTTGGCCTATTGCAACATATATGCAGAAAACATCTGCACCTTTCTGATTGATGATTGTATCTATGGCAATGACAGATTTACCCGTTCCCCTGTCGCCAATTATCAATTCCCTCTGGCCCCTTCCAATAGGAATCATGGCGTCAATTGCCTTTATGCCAGTCTGTATAGGTTCTTTCACAGGCTGTCGGACAACGACTCCAGGAGCTGTCTGTTCTACATTCCTGAATTCTTTTGCTTCAATGGGCCCTTTGCCATCAATAGGGTTGCCAAGGGCGTCGACAACTCTTCCTATAATGGCTTCACCAACAGGAACCTGTGCAATTCTCCCTGTTCTTTTGACAATGTCACCCTCTTTGATTTTGTAATCTTCGCCAAAAACGACGGCGCCTATGTTGTCTTCTTCAAGGTTAAGTACCATACCGGTAATGTTTTGTGGGAATTCAAGCAACTCCCCGGCCATCGAGTTTTCAAGGCCGTAAATTCTTGCGATACCGTCACCAATGGAGATAATAACACCCGTTTCCTGAAGGTTGACCTCCCTTTCAAAGCCCGATATCTTCTGTTCAATAATCCTGCTTATCTCGTCTGCCTTAATCTCCATATACGTTACTCCTTCAAAATATTTTCCTTCAAGATTTCCAGTTGTTTTTTTACACTACCATCGATTATGGTTCCTTTCACTGCCACTTTAACTCCACCAATGAGGCTTTTATCCTCAATTGTGGAGAGAATGACTTCTTTCTTTTGCAACCTCGTTTGAAGGGCTTCTTCGATTCTCTTTAGCTGGGCTGGGTCGAGGGGAAAAGCAGTCCATACAATACCCCGTGCCCTGTCTTCTTTATCATCGACAAGATCGCTATAGACATCCTTTATAATAGGAAGATAGCTCATCCGGTTTTTTTCCAGGAGTATGGTTAGCATATTTGCGAGGGGAAGGGACGTGCCGGAAATCCTCATGGTATCGCTCAGGAGTTCTTTTCTCTTTTGTACCTCGAGGAGCGGAAGCATGAGAGCCTTTTTCAAGCGTTGCTCCTTTTCAAAAAGATCCAGAATATTTTCTAATTCTACTAAGTAACCTTTATACTGACCGTCTTTCTCTCCAACTGCGAATAGGCCTTTCGCATATCTTTTCGCGATGGACTGTCGTATCAATTTAAACTCCTTAGTTTTTCTATGAATTCATCCACTATCTGCTCATGATCCTTGGCGTTATATTTCTCAATAATGAGCTTTTCGGCGCGGGCCATGGTAAGCTTTGCAATCTCTTCTTTAATCTTGGCCGTCATTTCGCGCAGTTCCTGTTGATAGGTGATATTTGCCTGTTCCCTGATTCTATTTGCAAACTCAGTCGCTTCAGTAAGTATCTTCTTCTTTTCTTTATCCGTATCTTCTTGGACTGTCTTCTTGAAATCTTCAATCTCTCCATCAAGCTTTGACAGTCGTGCCTGGTATTCGTTTCTCAGAGCCTCAGCTTCCTTATACAGCCTGTCAGTTTCGTCGAGTTTTGCCTGTACCCCGGCGCTCCTCGACCGAAGGAAATTCATCAAAGGTTTACCTGCAAATTTTACCAGTATGGCCACAAGGACTGCGAAATTAAAAATCTTAAATGCCCAATCCAACCAAGACCCCGAATCTGCGGACATTAGACACTCCTTTTCAATATCTTTTCTGCAACTTCAGTGGAAAGCTTTTCTACATCGCCCTTCAGAGCTTCAGAAATGCTCTTGCTTTGCCTTTCAATCTCGGTCTTCACCTTTGCAAGTTCTTGTGATAGTTCTGCCCGCGCTGTTTCAATAAGGCTCAAAGACGTCTGCCGGGCCTCGGCAAGGGTAGATTCTTTTCCATCTAATATGGGTTTTTTGCGTTCTGCTGTTCCGTCAATATATTCCCGCTCAAACTTTGCGGCTTCCTGCTTTGTATCCTCTACTCTGTCAGAAAGTGAACCAAGAGTTTTCTCGCGCTTATTAATTGCCTTTAGAACAGGTTTGAATAGGAGAAAATTCAGGAGGAACAACAATACTAGAAGGTTAACAAACTGAATGAGGAGCGTAATATTGAACTCTATCATTCGCTACTCCTTTTTTGGTCAAAAGAATTATTTCACATAGTTTTCTAACACAGCTTAAAAAAATTTGCAAACCTTTTTATTCATCTTTTTCAGAAAATATTGACATGATTCTTTCAAGGTCATCTTTTGAGTAAAACTCTATAATAATCTTACCTTTATTTTTCCGGTACGTAATGTTTACCTTTGTTTTTAGCACGTCCCGGAGCGTCTCTTCCACAAAAGTAAAAGAAGAATTCCGTTGGGCTTTTTTCTTTTTGACTTCCCTTTCCAGTTCCCTCACAGATATACCTTCTTTGAGAACTCTATCGACAAACCTTTTTTGCTCTCTTTCACTCTTGAGGGATGTGAGAACCCTACCATGGCCCTGAGTCAGCTTGCCATTACGCATCAAATCTTTGATCCATTCAGGAAGCTTCAAAAGCCTGATAAAATTGGAAATAGAGCTCCTATCAATTCCAATTTTTTTTGCCAGGTCCTCCTGGGTGTAATCGAACTCTTTAAGAAATTTTTCGTACACCATAGCAACTTCAACAGGGTTCAGATCTTCCCTTTGAAGGTTCTCAGTAAGGGCGAGTTCCAGTGCTTCCTTATCGTCAACATCTTTAATGATGGCAGGTACTTCTTTGAGACCGGCCTTGAGTGAAGCGCGATAACGCCGTTCCCCAGCAATTATCTCGTATTTACCATCTTTTCTGCGAAGTAAGATTGGTTGGAGTAAGCCCTTTTCCTGAATCGATGTTGCAAGCTCCAGTATAGTCTCTTCCCGCATGGCAATTCTGGGTTGCTCAGGATTTGGAATAATCTGTTCGATCGGTATTAGTCTTGAAGAACCTCTTTCTTCTACGTCCTGGAGTATTGCCGACAGACCTCTCCCTAATGGATCCTTCTTTAACATTTACCCTCTTTTTTCCAGTATTTCTGAGGCAAGTTCAAGGTAGCTTTCTGCCCCTCGTGAACTTATATCATAAAGTATCACCGGTTTTCCATAGCTTGGTGATTCGCTAAGCTTCACATTTCTTGGAATAACTGTTTTAAAGACGCCGTCAACAAAACATTTATTGACTTCTTCCCACACACGGAAAGAGAGGTTGTTTCTTCTATCGAACATTGTGAGAAGAATTCCCAGGGTATCCAGTTTTGGATTCAATCGTTTCTTAATAATGGAAATTGTTCGTTGAAGCAGAGCAAGTCCCTCTAAGGCAAAATATTCGCATTGAAGTGGTATGATGACATAATCAGATGCAGCGAGTGCATTGATGGTCAGAAGACCTAATGAGGGTGGACAATCAATGAAAATAAAATCGTAATCCGTGATTATTTCATCAAGCGCCTTGCGTAGAATAAATTCCCTTTCTTCAGCTTCGAGGAGTTCAATTTCGCATCCTATAAGGTCCGGATGTGAAGGAATGATATCAAGAAAAGGAATCATTGTTTTTCGAATAACATCCTTAATGCTTTTTTCGCCAATAAGGACATGGTAAAGGCTTGCATCGAGCCTGTTATAGGAGATACCAAAGCCTGATGTGGCATTACACTGAGGATCAATGTCAACCAACAAGGTTCTTCGCTCTGCAACTGCTATGGATGCTGACAGGTTAACCGCAGTTGTTGTTTTGCCAACGCCACCTTTCTGGTTTGAAATGGAGATGACCATGATGTCCATAAGAGTACCATAAAAACATATGAGTTGCAAAAGGTTAGATACACGAGGTAATTGAAATTACAGAGATGGTTTGATAGAATATTTTTCAGGCAAGAGCCGTCGAAGGAGGAGGATCAGTGAAGATCGAGATCACAAAAATTGACAAAAGCAGATTGCAGAGTGTGGACTTTGACAGACTACAGTTTGGCGAGATTCTTTCAGACCATATGGTGCTTATGGATTATGACAATGGAAGGTGGTTGAGTCCAAAGATTGTTCCATACGGGCCCATGGAGATATACCCTGCCCTGTGTACGTTCCATTACGGCCAGGCGATTTTTGAAGGCCTTAAGGCATTCTATGGCCACGGTGGAGAAATAAAGGTTTTTCGTCCTGATAAATATCATGCAAGGATGCTGAGGTCATCAGAACGCCTTTGCATACCTGATATAGGTTTTGAAACCTTCATAAGTAGCTTAAAAGAGCTTCTCCTTCTTGACCGGGGTTGGGTACCCAGAAAAAAAGGCTATTCACTCTATATCCGCCCTTTCATTATTGCAATGGACAATTTCCTTGGCGTAAGGGTTTCTGAAAAATACCGTTTCATGATTATCACATCCCCTGTCGGTGCATATTATAAAGAGGGCATTAATCCTGTTAAATTGATTACCTCAGGCGAATTTGTTCGGGCCGTTCGTGGAGGACTTGGTATGGCTAAAACACCGGCAAACTATGCAGCTAGCCTTTACCCCGGAGAAGAAGCAAAACGCAAGGGATTTACTCAGGTACTTTGGCTTGATGGTATCGAAAGAAAATATATAGAAGAAGTGGGCACCATGAATATTTGTTTTGTGATCGACGAGGAGCTTGTTACACCTCCCCTTGAAGGAAGCGTTCTGGATGGTATAACGCGTCAGACAGTCATTCATCTCTGGAAAGATAGAGGGAAAAAGGTGTCAGAGCGGCGCATATCCATTGACGAGGTCATTGAAACGGCAAAGTCTGGGGCAATGCAAGAGTGCTTCGGTACTGGAACAGCTGCAGTCATTTCCCCGGTGGGAGAAATCCGCCATGGCGATGTTAACGTGGTCATTAACAGCGGCAAAATAGGCCCGGCTGCCCAGAGCCTGTACGATGAAATTACCGGAATTCAATATGGAGAACGACCAGATAGATTTGGGTGGTGTTTTAAGATATAGAAACAGGCAACCAACATATAGTTTTTTCCATGCCACCTTAGTTTGCACAGTATTACTACTAATCGAAACAATCGCATGCAGACTGTATGATTGACTTTCATCCCCTAAAACCTTATAATATTCGTGATATTTTTCACTTTGTACAAGGAGGCTTAAAAACATGACACAGTCCGGACAAGGCTACAGGGGTAGTGATGACTACATTGCCTCCAAGCCCCTAATGGAGATAGTGAACGTTTCAATCGCCCTGGGGAAACCACTTGTTATAAAGGGTGAACCGGGCACTGGTAAAACACTTTTGGCACACAGTATTGCAGAGGCTCTCAACAAGAAGCTCCTCATCTGGAATATCAAATCAACCACAAAGGCAAAGGACGGCCTCTATGTATATGATACGGTTCAGAGGTTAAACGATGCACGTTTCAAAGACAAAGATATATCTGACATCCGTCAGTACATCAAGTTGGGAAAACTAGGGCAAGCCTTTAAAGCTGATGAAAAATTGGTGCTTCTTATCGATGAGATAGACAAGGCAGATGTTGAGTTCCCGAACGATCTTCTCAATGAATTGGACGAAATGTCATTTCATATCCCAGAACTTGATGAAGAAGTTGTTGCAACCCAAAGACCTATAGTAATCATCACCAGTAACTCTGAAAAGGAACTTCCTGATGCCTTCCTGCGGCGTTGCATATTCCATTACATTGAGTTCCCTGATGAGGAAATGATGGAACGGATTGTAAAGGTCCATTATCCAGACATCGAAATGAAACTTGTGAGAGAAGCAATCAAAAGATTCTACTGGATTCGCGAGGTTGACGGGCTGAGAAAAAAACCCTCTACCAGTGAACTTCTCGACTGGATAAAAGCGTTAGCATTAGGTGGTATCAATGTAGACAAAATAACTTCGGAAATCCCATTCCTGGGAACGCTTCTGAAAAACGAACTGGATACCAGCAGGTTTGTGCGTCTTTCCAATGCTCAGGGCGGTGGGATTTTCAGGAGAAGATAGCAGATGTTTACTGACTTTTTCTACACGTTGAGGCAAAAAGGAGTACCTGTTACCGTTACTGAATGGGTTTCCTTTATGGAAGCTCTTTACAACGGGTATTTCCAGTCAAGCCTCAACCACCTTTACTATATAGGCCGTGCGTTTCTTGTGAAGAGCGAAGCCTACTACGACATGTTCGATATTGCGTTCCAAGAGTACTTTGGCGGCATCTCGTCAAGTCCTGTTGAACTTGATAAGGTTATGGAATGGCTTGAGAACCCCCTTCACAAGTTACCAAAACTTTCTCCGGAAGAAATGGCTGAATTCCAGAAAAAGCTGGAAGAGTTCAAAAAAGAACATGACATGGAAGAACTCATGCGCCAGTTCAGAGAGCGCCTAAAAGAACAGAAGGAGCGCCATGATGGGGGCGGCAAGTGGATTGGCACTGGAGGTACCTCGCCTTTTGGTGCCTATGGATACCATCCGGGTGGTATAAGGGTTGGCGGTGAATCGTGGATGCAATCTGCTGCAAAGGTTGCAGAAGAACGCAGGTTTAGAAATTATCGGAACGATATCATTCTGGATGTGCGGCAAACCAAGATGGCCCTGAAGAAGCTCAGAGAACTTAAAAGGGAAGGGTCCCAGGAAGAATTGGACATTCCCGAAACAATTGACAAGACTGCAAAAGAGGGTGGAGAGATAGAGCTCGTGTTTAACAGATCACGGGAGAACTCTATTCGTCTCATTTTGCTTATGGATACAGGCGGGTCAATGCTTCCCTACACCCAGCTCTGTGAAAGACTTTTTTCAGCCGCAACCCAGGCTAACCATTTTAAAGAATTAAAATACTATTTCTTCCACAACTGCATCTACCAGGATGTTTACGAAGATATTGCTAATTATAAAAGAGTGCCTACGGAGAAACTCTTTTCCCAGTTCCACAAGGGATATAAGGTTGTACTTGTGGGTGATGCGCGGATGGCATATTCGGAGCTTTTTGATATCAATGGTTGTATCGACTATTTTTCATACAATGATACGCCAGGACTCGAGTGGCTTCTCAGGATTAAGAATCACTTTCCCCACTCTGTATGGCTCAACCCGACTCACAAAAATTTCTGGGGACACTATACAGTGGACACCATCGGCAAGGTCTTTCCTATGTTTGAGCTCACCGTAGACGGCCTCAAAGATGCAATTAAGTCCCTCACGGGACGGGCACGTCCGGTGCAATTTCAAAATTAGAAAATAGTGCTTCCAATGAAATTGAAATCAGGTCTGCATCGTGCTTTCTCTTGCAGGTATACTCACTCTGCTTCAGTGACTTCGCTTGCACGCTGGAATGCTCAATGGCATGCTCATCCTCCCAGTTCAACCCAGACAGTTTTTTCAGCATTGTAATTCACAAAATGTAATAGGAGAATATTGTAGTTAATTTGATGATATATGGTGCTACCAATAATCCGCTTCGATCACTGATAGAAGAGATTAGGGCCCTGGCAGCCCTTGGTTTTGACTATCTGGAGCTCTGTCTCGACCCACCATATTGCTCACCTGAGGTACTTCGGACTCAAATGGTCGAGATTCGCTCTGCACTGAACAATGAAGGCCTCAAACTTCCTGTTGTTCATTTACCGACTTTCGTCTGGCTGGCCGACATATATTCATCAATTCGTGAGGCTTCCCTGGACGAGATTTTCAAAGCCCTCGATGTGGCGGTCGAATTTGGGGCGAAAAAAGCAGTACTTCATCCGGGATATCTGACTGGTCTTATGAGCTTTGCTCTGGATATGGGTAGGTATTATGCTGCATCTTCTCTCAGTATGATCCTGGAAAGGTCTGCTGACCTTGGTATAATGCTTTGTCTCGAAAATATGTTTCCGCGAGCAGGTCACATGTATCGCCCAGAGGAGTTCGCTGAAGTATTAAGCAAAAATCCAGGGCTGATGATGACGCTGGATTTGGGGCATGCCAATATCCGAGCCCCAAAAGACCAAGCTCTAAACTTTGTCAAGGTAGCCCAGGGACGGATTGGACATGTCCATATTGGAGACAACAATGGTCAGGAAGATGAACACCTACCGGTAGGCGCTGGTAAGGCAAACCTTGTCGCAGGGCTAGAAGCTGTCAAGGCATCCGGTTACGATGGAACTATAACACTGGAGATCTTCTCAGCGGACAGAGACTATCTATCCATTTCCCTGAAAAAAGTAAAGGAAATCTGGAAGAACATATAGGCAAGGCAATCAGGCCCTGCATCAAGATCTGGTTTCTATTATTCGTAAATAAACTTGAATAATCTGAGAGCTATCTGCTCATCGAGTTTCGTTAAAATACTGTGTTCACGCAAAGCAGCATTTCTATCGTTCAGACGTGTGTAGGCTACTCCCAGATGATAGTGAGCGTCAGTATAATCGGGTTTTATCCGTATGGCCTGTTTATATGCATCGATTGCATCTTTGTGGTTGTCTGATTTTCCATAGGTAATGCCAAGCCAGTAATGAATTCTTGCATCATAAGGTCGCATTTGGATGGCCCCTTTGAAAGCCTCAATTGCCTGCTGGTACATACCTGATTCCCGGTAGGCAAGGCCAAGGCCACAATGGGCCATGGCCTTATTCGGTTGTATCCTTATGGCTTCTTTGAAGGCCTCTATGGCCTCTTCGTACATGCCCGATGCGTTGTAGGCAAGGCCAAGGTTGAAATGGGCTGTTGCGTCGTTAGGTTCAATCAGGATAGCCTGCTTGTATGCCTCCATCTCATCATTGCGAAGGTGCAACCTCCCATATGCATTGCCAAGGTTATTGTAAGTGGCTGAGCTGTCGGGTTGAATTTTTATGGACAGCTTATATGCGCTTATGGCTTCTTCATACATGCCTGATTCCACGTAAGTATTGCCAAGGTTATTGTAGGCAACTGCGTTATTTGGTTGTATCTGTGTTGCCCGTCTGAGTGATTCAATAGCCTCTTCAAACATACCTGATTCCCGGTAGGCAAGGCCAAGGTTAAAATGGGCTGTTGCATTATCAGGCTCAAGTCGAATAGCGCGCCTGAAAGGCTCAATTGCCTGCTGGTACATACCTGATTCCCGGTAGGCAAGGCCAAGGCCACAATGGGCCATGGCCTTATTCGGTTGTATCCTTATGGCTTCTTTGAAGGCCTCTATGGCCTCCCTAAACATACCTGATTCGCGGTAAGCAAGACCAAAGTTAAAATGGACTGCTGCATTATTCGGTTCTATCCGAATGGCCCTCCTAAATGCCTCTATTGCCTGCTGGTACATACCTGATTCCCGGTAGGCAAGGCCAAGGCCATAATGGGCCATGGCCTTATTTGGTTGTATCTGTGTGGCCCGTCTGAGTGATTCAATAGCTTCTTCAAACATACCTGATTCCCGGTAGGCAAGGCCAAGGTTAAAATGGGCTGTCGCGTCGTTAGGTTCAATCTGGATAGCCTTCTTATAGGCCTCTATGGCTTCTTCGTGGAGACCTGATTTTCCGTAAACAGCGCCGAGGTTGTTATAGATAGCACCGTTGTTAGGCTCAAGTTGTATTGCTTCTTTATACGCGTCAATAGCATCTTGAAACTTGCCCGAACGTACATAGTCAACACCAAGGTCAAACCATTCCTTTTGTGTTCTCATAACACCCACCTTACCTGTTTAATCTACAGTAAATCCCCGCTGATGCGTTACATTAAATTATGCTTATTATATCTACATTTTACACTGTTGCGCAGAATTGTCAATATTTCAAAGCTGACAAAACATAAAACCTCAATTGATAATCATTGTTGCATAGAAATATATTTATGATCACCACTCCCCATTATTATTCCCCCTGCACCCTATCTATCCATGTTCATGGTAACAATATGCTTGAGTGATGCTCTGTTAAGGATATGGATAAGGTTCTTCCGGTCAAGGGATATTACACGACGGATAATCCTGTGTCTTTTGGTGTAACGGTATTTCATTGCTTCAGGCATGAAGCTGTCCACAACAAACATGAGGACCCTTATCTTCAATAGAGGGGGTGTATATATGCCTCACATCCGGGGATATCAGTCTTTTATGCAAACCCCTCGATCTTTTGCTGTCCAACACCGGAAGAATCGATAGTCATTCACCTCTTTTCCCGGGCGACATGTATCATGCCCTCTTCATGTTCAGTGAATACTGCTTCATCAAAAAAATAATCGATATATGTCTTATTGAAGAAGAGCCGTCCTGAGTCTTATCCAGATCAATAGAACCTAATCAAATCCTCCCACTATCCCTGAAGACGGTAAAGCACATATCCTTCAATATCTAATAATCCCTTTTGATATCAGTGAGCAATCCTTCTGTGCCCTGGGGTGATACCAATGGCCTGAAGGAGAATGTCACTATGAACCGCTTTGTTTCAGACTTGAAGAGAAGCTAACGAAGTTTGCCGAAGTGAAGGATGTCTTCTGTACCGCCGGGCATGATCTGGGAATGAAACCGGTCCTCCGTCAGAGGAAAGAACGGGCCCAGGTCCATATCCTCATCTGTCTCCTCTCCCTGACATTATTGCGGACCGTGCAGCAGTGGATGGATGCATCAGGTATCAGTAGTGGTCCGAGAAAGCTGCTCGAGGAAATGCAGGAGATCAGGCCCGTTGACGCCCTCTTTGAAAGTGATGATCCATAGTTCCTACTTCTGGAATCTGCTACTACGGAGAATGAATATTTTTTATCAGGAGCTGGATTCAAAAGGTTGCCACTTTTTCTATTACCGGGAAAAGAAAAAGTCAGGTTGTTTAGGCACTGCGAATTCATTTTTGACCATTCGCATAAGATAAACAACTCCTTGAAATAATCGATTATAAGTTGGTTGAGATGTTAGGATAAGCATGCGCCGGGATTTCCCTGAAAATATATTCGTTCACTCCAGCAGTGACTTTTACTCGAGTTTGTATTGTGACTTTTGCTGACGCAAAAGACCATGCATTCTTGTCCGTTAACGGTTGACATAAGAAAATTCGACATGATGCGTCAATGACTTAACTGATTAAAAAAGTTATTAAAATTATTTAACTTTGATCTGCGTTGTTGTTGACCGTCATGTTTGATAGCGGCGCCTGGGATCAAAGATATCACGAAGACCTTCTCCAAGAAGATTATAGCCCATGACTGTAAGAAAGATGGCGAGTCCAGGATAGAGAGAAAGCCACCAGGCTACTTCGATATTGTCCTTTGCCTGGGTCAGTATGTTGCCCCAACTGGGTGTTGGCGGCTGAACTCCGATCCCAAGAAAGCTTAAAGCGGACTCTGTGAGGATTGCACCTCCGATACCAAGTGTTGCGACAACGTAAACGGGTGATAATGAATTGGGCAAAACATGTCCAAAAATGATTCTCCTGTTTGGAAAACCCATGGCCTTGGCAGCAAGAACATATTCCTTGTTTTTAATGCTCATAATCTCAGCCCTCACTAGGCGGGCAATGCCCATCCAGTTCGTTAGGCCAATAACAATCATAATATTCCAGATGCTGGGTTCAAGTAAGGCAATTACAGCAAGGATGAGAAAAAAGGTAGGAAAACACATCATAAGATCAACAAAGCGCATAATGAGTTCATCAACGATGCCCCCTGAGTAACCTGAAAGTGCCCCGACCATTATGCCTATAAGCGTTGCAATCCCTACAGACACGAAACCGACAAGAAGGGATATCCTGCTCCCATAAATTACCCGTGAAAATACATCACGCCCCAGGGTATCTGTGCCGAAAGGATGTGACCATGACGGCGAGGCAAGGATGTTTTTTAGATCAGGTTCTACGGGGTCGTGAGGGGATATAATAGGCGCTGTAACTGCACAGATAAACATGGGAATCAGTATGAGAAGGCCTACTAATGCAAGATTGTGATTGATTATGCGTCTAAGAAAATTCATGGAATAAAACAATAAAATGAAGGAGTTATGAGTTGAAACCTGCGCTCGTTTAGTTCGTAACAACTTATGAATAATTGTTTCATTTGACTCTCAAATCTAAGGGTGTTGTTGGTGTTCCTCCTGCTCCTTTGCCTGCCAACTCGCTCAGAGCCCATGCCACAAAACAAGTTGTCTGGGTGTTTTTCTTAGCAATCTTATTGAACTGAATCGGAGACGCGCTGATGAAGGCCCCGTCAGGTTGTTGTGCTTTACCAAGATATTCAGTGCCCTTATGGACATTCATTTTTTTGTCGGGGTACTTGCTCAACGCCATGAGTGCATATGCTGTAGCTTCAGGGTCTTCTGCGGCAGGAAGGGCCGGTGCAAAGCCTCCCTGGGACTTCTGAGTTGTGACAAGGTAATCTACAGCATCTTGAACAAATGGTGTCGTGGGTGCTGCCCCATAAGCAAGGAGTGCTTTTACTACCCAAGCTGTGGCAGGGCCAATCGAAGGCGTACCCTTCAGCATCGGGTAACCACCATCTGTATTCTGACATCCCATAAGCCAGTCTATTGCCATTCTCACCGCTGGATCATTCCGGGGAACTTCTGCTTCCTTTAAGGCGGTTAGAACGACTGCGGTGTAAAAAGAAATTGGAGCCCCTTCTTTCCCCAGTCTCTTGAAGCCTCCATTATTATCCTGAACGTCCCGTAGGTACTGAATCCCTTTGTTGATTGCATCTTCACCCGTGTTAGCCTGTTTGAGGGCTATGATAGTAAAAGCTGTGCCCGCTGTATTGTTGCCCCAACTCCCATCCGGCCTCTGATCTTTCAGGAGGAAGGCCACACCTTTTTCAGCCTTTTCCAGGGCCATTCCATTCATGGTGAGCACTTTTACCGCCAATGCCGTTGGTTCTGCCTCTGGCGGAAACTCACCTTTTAATCGCGACCATGTGCCATTCTCATCTTGCATAGTCACAATGTGAACCATTGCCTTTCTAAGGGTATCTTGGGGTGCAGCAAACACAGTGAAAGAAACCACTATAGTGAAAAGAAATGTCAAAAAGATCACCTTTCTCATACTGACCTCTTGCTGTTTTTTCTTTTTATAGCACTCTAAGATTGGTGTTGCAACAGTAATAATGAAAGGAACAGGCTAAAGCCAGGAGACAATAGATTTAAACCCGTAGCCCATTGCCAGAAAGAGTTATCCGCTTTCCTCCGGAAATATCTTTCCCGGGTTGAGGATGCCCTTAGGGTCGAAGGCGTACTTGATCCGTTTCATGAGAGCAATCTCTGCGGGTGACATTTGAATCTTCATGTAATCCTTTGCAGTAATCCCTACACCGTGTTCACCAGTCAACTTGCCTCCCATTTCGATAGCCTTTCTGTAAATATCGCCAAGGAGCTCATTAGCCTCCTCCAGCTCAGCAAAATTCCTTTTACGATATTGAATGGTAACATGAAGATTGCCATCCCCTGCATGACCGAAGGTAGCTACTTTAACCGTTTTTGTAGCAACACTTTCCTGAATGGCTCTGACGAGAAAGGGCAAGCGATATCGAGGCACAACAACATCTGCTTCGAGATGATCTTTGCCCTTTGCCTTGAGGGCAGGGAGGGTATCTCTACGGATTCGCCACAGTTTTTCAGCCTGTTCATCATTTTCTGCATACTTTGCTTCAATGACACCGGAAAAACCCTTACTCAGATCCATAATACGACGGGCTTCATAGTCTGTAGCTATCTCATGGTTGCCATCTACCTCAACAAGCACAAGGGCCTCAGCATCGCGCCTTATGAGCGATTCCGCAGTTGGCAGATAATCGGCCACACAGTTGATGCTCATGCTGTCCATGAACTCAATTGCACAGGGCAGTATGCCGGCGCCAAATATTGTTACAACCAGGTCTGCTGCAGCCCCGAGATCATCGAGGTACATAATGCAGGTTTTCCTGATGGCGGGTCTGGGAAGTACCTTGCAGATGATCTTGGTGACAATTGCCAGTGTTCCCTCAGAACCGATAAGAAGAGCAACGAGATCGTATCCTGTTACGTTTTTGACAGTTCTGCCGCCTATATTGATAATCTCTCCATCAGGTAGAACAGCTTCGAGGCCAAGCACGTAATCCCGGGTGACGCCGTATTTTACCGCCCTTGTATAGCCTGCGTTTTCAGCAACATTTCCTCCCAAAGTGCTTTCTACAGTACTCGATGGGTCAGGAGGAAAGAAGAGGTTATACTTTTTCAATTCCATCTGAAGGTCTTCCGCAATAACACCGGGCTCTACCACGATTTGCATGTTCTTTTGGTCGATTTCAAGTATCTTGTTCATCCTGAGAAGTGAGAGTACCAGTCCCCCATGAACAGGGAGTGCCCCTCCTGAGAGACCGGTCCTTCCACCCTGGGGCGTAACAGGCAAATCTAACCTGCTAGCCAGTTTCATAATCTTCGACACCTCTTCAGAAGAGCAGGGCAGGAGAACAATGTCAGGCATGAACCTCATCTCTGTGGCATCGTAACAGAAATGTGACATACCGTCCTTGTCCGTTATGATCTGTTCTTCCTTGAGAAATCCTCTGATCTGGTTTATGAACACGTCAACAGATTCCTTGTCCATCTGCTCTCCGCCATACTTGCTGCAAAATCATTAACGCATTAAGCCCCGAATTAATTACTGATAAATCTGAACCACAGTTACCTGGCCGCATTGCGTCGAGGTATCACATATGGCCCCTCCGGGATAACAGCCACACGATTGTCCCTGAATGTATCCATGCTCCGCTGGACAGCATCCATGACGGACTGAACAGGCTCAACACCTGTTAGCCTCATGTCCTCATCACACAGGCAACCACTGTAAAGGTGAATTCTGCCCACTTTAGCTACTTTGAGCTGCATCTGTGTCTCCCATTCGTCGATATCTGCCATTGTTTTTGACAAAATTTCCTTCATAAAGGCTTCCGGGCCAAATTCGATGAGCCGTCTCTGGCATTCAACAAATTCAGGTGAACCGATACCTTCCGAGCACTCTGATACAATGAAAAGATTTCCTCCGGGCTCAAGAATATCGATGGCTGCCACCATACCCTTAACTGTCTGGTAATAGTTCTTGTCCAGGGGATATCCAGCACCGCTTGTAACGACTGTTTTGAACCTCTGAGTAACCGGGATTTCCGCAAAAGAACGAACAAATGTGACTGCTTCCCTGTGGCTGTCCTCAATATCTCCAAAATTTAAAAAAGATATTTTGCGCTCCTCATCAATCACAACGTTCACTGCAAAACACTCTCCTACCTTTTTGACAATCTCTGTTAATTCCTGATGAAGGGGGTTTTCTTCAATCGTACAATTTTCTACGCCTTTTTGTTCGAGCATACCGGCTGAGTGAATTGAAGTTATAGTATCGCGATGGGCTATGCCTGGGGCGACCATCTTTCTTCCACCTGAGTAACCGGCCATAAAATGAGGTTCAACAAGGCCCACGACGATGCGAAGATTAGCGTGTACAAAGCGTCTGTCAAGCTTTATTACAGTACCCCGACTGGTTTTTCCGAAATCCTCATGGTCTTCATCACGACGAGCAAAGTGGTTTTGTATCTTAACCGTGTCCATTACCCATTTGCTATTCACAATTTCAAGCAGTTCCTGGCCTTCATTTGGCCGGTGGAGACCTGTTGCCACAAGTATAAGGATGTTCGAGGGCTTTATGCCTCCATCGATAAGTTGTCGGATTAATGTTGGCAGAATAACTCCATTTGGAACAGGTCTGGTAATATCACAGATAAGTATACATGCGTTGTTGCACTTCCTTGACAACTCAGTGAGGGGGTGCCCCCCGGTAGGATTCTCAAAAGCTGACTTCAAGGATATCTCAGGATTCTGGATAGATGGCATAGGTTTTTTTCGGATTATCGTGATGTCCCATGCATCAGGAAATTCAAGTGGCAAACCGGTTTTACCATAGTGCATTGTAATGTGCATCACCATACTCTCTTTCTCAAAAAGTATACGTTTCTTACGGGAATCTGTCAAAGAATATAGGTGAGAATGGCAGGGCGCGCGGGAAAGACCGTGACGAACAATGCCTAATCCGCAGTTGGTTTATAACCTATCACTCTTCACTATTCCCTGATCTATGGTTGTTTGTCAATATTTTCTGATTGTATTCCAAAACTTTAGCTGTTATATACATGAGACAGTGATGGATGTTCAGGCAGATCTTATCAGGCGTCTGGAATCTGGATTTTCTTTACCCACCCTTTCTATGGTGGCGATCAGGCTCGTGGAACTTGCTTCAGATGAAGAATGTTCGGTCAACGACCTCGCATCTCTCATTGAAAAGGATCCCTCCCTTGCTGTCAGACTGTTACGAATTGCCAATAGCGCCTTTTTCAAAAGTGTCGAACCTGCAAAGACCCTAAAACAAGCGGTGATTAGGATTGGATTTCAACAGTTACGTATTATGGCACTTTCTATATCGCTCAGGGATACATTTCCCATGGGTATCGTAAAAGGCTTTGATTATGAAAGGTTCTGGAGGGCGTCACTATACAGGGGTTTGATGACAAAATCTTTGGCAGAGCAAATAAAGAACTGCAACCCTGAAGAGGCTTTTGTAGCGGGCCTTACCCTTGGGGTTGGCTTTCTGATCTTTTTTAATATGTTTATCAAAGACTCCGGAGAAGAGATAGATCATAGATTGGATAGCCTACAAAAACTCCTCGTATGGGAACAGGAAAAGTTTGGTGTGAATCATCGTCAAATAGGCGCAGCAGCACTTCATTACTGGAAATTCCCTGATTCGATTGTAGAATGTCAGGAGGGATTTCTCAGGCATCCTGATAGCAGCCCTTTATCCAGTATTTGCGAACTTGCGAGGAATATGTCCATGAGTCTGCTCGGGAAATCGAAGGACTTCCATGATCTTTATCGTGATGCAAAGGACTGGTTTGGGCTCGGAGGAAGTGCAATCAATGTAGTTATCCTGTCTGTGTTTCAGGAGGTTGACGCAATAGCGGAAAACCTCAAAATTGAAATGGACAAGGAAAAAGATCTTCTTGGTTTAATGGAGAAGGCGAACCGTGCCCTGAGCAGTATCTCTGAAAAAATCTCCATGATGCAATTACAGAGAGGAGGAATTGAGCCGCCTTCATTTGAGACGATTAAGGAAGGGAAAGGAGGAGGTCAGGATGTGGTCAGTCATACCCTGCAGGCGGTAGCCCATGAGATCAGAAACCCCCTTATCGCAGTGGCTGGTTTTGCGAGAAGGCTCTCCACCACCCTTGACCCTGAATCGAAAGGTGGAAAATATGCTCAAATTATACTCCAGGAAGCCCAGCGCCTCGAAGAAGCACTTAGCCAGATGAAGGCGTAACGCAACTAATATTATTCAAATCCTCAACAAGACCCAGATCCTCTTCCACATTTATGTTGGTAAATACCGATATTTTTCCATTTATAAAAGCCGGATGTTCCCGGACCTCTCTAACGGAAAAAAAGGGAAGAGTTCGAATAATTTTGAGGCGGTTAAACCATATATGGGTGAGCATGACAGAAAGGCATGATCGGTTGTACACTGCGTGAAGGGCTTCCCAACCATACTGGGTGCGAGGGATTACAACCTCTTCTCCATGAACCGCTTTCAGCATATACCCAATGGATTGTTCAGTCACAAATGGCATGTCGCAGGCAAGGACGAAAACGTAGGGTGTATCTGCCGAGAGCAGGGCCGAGGCAATGCCTACCATGGAGGATCGAAAGGGCGCAATGTCTCGAACAATAGGGGCATCAATGCCGGGAAATTGATCATGAACACTCGATACAATAATGATCTTTTTGAATACGGGCTTTACTTTTTCATAAACCAGTTGAATCAGCGGCTTATCGCATACTTTCATTGTGGCCTTATCTTTGCCCATTCGGGTACTTTTTCCACCGGCGAGTATTGCGCACGTAACATCCATGACAGGTATTTATCATCTTTTTGAAAATGAGTAAAGAAACAGAACCCGCTTTCTATATTCTTGTTTATATCAGTAGTTTATTTATGCTATTTTTCATGATTATGAGAGCATGGTTTCCAATAAGAAACGCTGAAGCAGGTTTTTCGACAATAGAGGTTGTCATCAAAGAGATGATTCAAGCAGTAAGGAGAGTCTGACAGGGTGTCGTGAAAAATAAACCGAATCCAAAAATAGTTGTGGCTGCTGTAATAGAGGTAGAAGGCTGTATACTTATTGGGAAGAGAAAACAAGGAAAGATGCATCCCGGAAAGTGGGAATTTCCAGGTGGCACCCTTGAAGAAGGGGAGACCCCTGAGCAATGCCTGAAAAGGGAGCTCCTCGAAGAGCTTGCGGTAATAACAGAAATTGGAGATCTCATATGCACAAGTGAGTATATCTATACACCTGATTGGGTCATTAGATTGCTGGTTTATAAAACAACCGTTGTCTCGGGCAGTTTCAACCTCAATGCTCACGATGAGATACGGTGGGTAAGGCCTGCAGACCTTGCTGCGTATGATTTTCCCGAAGCAGACAGGCCTATTGTAGAAAAGCTTATTAGAGAGGGTTGCCGTTAAAATATTATTGGTTTGTTGGTGTTAAATATGGGTACCATGGGCATAAAGAGTGTTACTTTGACAGAGAAGGCAGATACCGCCATGGTCCAGGGGATATACTTCACGGCATTTGGGGCATAGGCCTATTTTGCCTTTATGTTTTTTTTGAGCTGCTTCAGGCAGTATCTCAACCTTCTGCGCACTGAGAATAGTGGTTCCTGCCGCTTCTATTTCCTTATTAATGAGTTCCAATACCTGTTCTTTTTTAGATTTTATCTTAAAAAACCATGCCTTGATTTCCTTCCATGATTCTACCTTCTCAGGATCAAGAAAGACCCGTACTCCCTGACAGGTGGATTTGTCATAAAGAGTTAATGCAAAAAGCCCTAAGTGAATTACCGTGAGCCAGCCATTACCTGTGGTGCATGGCGTCAATAACTGAATGGCATCAGGAAGGCAGGACTTCGTTTCGCAGATGGCATCGTAAAGAATGCCATCTGGAAGATTCCGTATGGCAGCATCAACCATAAATCCACCAATAAGTACTCCTGGGGCTGCAGCTCCGTGGAATTTTTTTACTATCTCTGTGTATTCTTCAAATGTGTACTCAAGAACATGGACGCTCATTTCAGATTAAACTTTCTTAAAAGTTGCTTTTGTATGGCAATAGATAGCATAAAGTCTGTATAAGAAAATGTCATAAGAACAGGTAAAATTATAAAGAAAGTTGTTGAGAATTACAAACAACCGTCAATGCTTTGTTTGAAGATATCCGGTTTTACCATGCTTGTATAATTGACTGGAGCATATGACCAGTCTCTTGCGGTCACGGAGCGCCACATCAGGTAGTTTCACTTGTTGCGAATTTTCTGCTCATATACAGATATAGGGGTGAAAAAGTTTAAATACATTTGCGACATTCATGGTTAACGGATCATCATGGGAAAGCATACCCAGTATTTAGTAGAATACAAGGCTACAGGGGGTTACAAAAAGTGCTCTATAGCCTGCGGAATTTTGAGGAGAGTGCGGTAGTGAAGCAGCGGATGAAGATCATACGGTTCTATGAAACCTATGGAGAGAAGGCAACGAAAGAAGCCTTCGGTGCAGACCGCAAAGTGATCAGCAGATGGAAGAAGAGACTTACGAACAATGGAGGCATCGTTAATCCCTCTCTCTACTCGTCCCAAAAGGATACGCATGCCGCACATCCACTGGAAGGTTGTCGCCTATATGCGATCATTGCGGGAAACCTATCCGGGAATCGGCAAGGAGAAGATCAAGCCTCTCCTGGATGCGTACTGTGAGAAGGAAGGGTTAAAGACCATCTCCATATCCTCAATCGGCAATACCATGAAACGGCATCATCTGTTCTTCCATACCACACAGAAGGTTTACCATGATCCCTCATCAGGGTGGGCACACAGGAAAACAACAGAGAAACGGACGAAAGTTAAACACTCCCCTAAACCCAAGGAGTTTGGTTATGTCATCTCAGATACCATCGGGAGGATTACGGATGGGATCAAAGATTACTTCTACAACGCTATGGAAATAAAGTCCCGCTTTGCCCTGACCCTTCACTACAAGCGCCTCTCCCGTAAAACCATGCAGGAGTTCTCCGAACAATTCCAGATGATCTACCCGGGAGAGATCCATACCTGGCAGACAGACAATGGCTCAGAGAACCTCGGGGATTTTCATAAATATCTCAAGAAGGACGGTATCCTTTATCCCCGGTGTCCGAAAGATCAATGCCTACATTGAACGGTACCACAGAACCGTCCAGGAGGAGTTCATTGACCATCATATACATCTTCTTCCTGATGAAGAGCTCTTCAATAAAGAACTTGCCAAGTATCTTATCTTCTAGAATACCAAAAGAGTTCATAAAGGATTCGGCAATATAATGACGCCCATCCAGTATCTTATCGATGAGGGGGTATTGTCGCAAATGTGTTTGACTTATACAATAGGTTGACATCTCAGCAAAAGGTGCTATAACACATAATAAGAGGACAGTATAGTAGGACTCGCAATCAGATAGGATATCGTGGCTTTATCCCGTTCGTCGCATCAACGTTCGTAAACACCGTTTCTCCAGTTTAGTTAGAAACATATGGCTCATAACTGCAAAATTCCCTTGGGATTTACCGATGGAGAGTTTCCGCCTGGTATTCACATGTGCTACATTTATGCCGATGAGGAAGAGCGGAGACGGGTTATCTTCCGGTTCCTTGAAAGCGGTTTACTCAACGGGGAGAAGGTGTCTTATTTCATGGATGCCGACACAGAGGATACAATGAAGGAACAACGGGCTGTGCTCGGTATAGATACGCTATATCAAGAACAGCAGGAACATTTATCATTGGCATCAACGAAGGATGCATACTACCCGACTGGAAGATTCGTCCCTGATGATATGCTTTGCCTGTTGAGTGACTTGTACACACAAAGTAGAGATGCAGGTTATACTGGTACGAGGGCATCGGGGGAGATGTCATGGGCAACACGGGATATATCTGGTTCTTCCCGACTTATGGAATATGAAGCCCTTTTAAACCACACCCTAAAAAAATATCCGATCACTGCAATCTGTCAATACAATGCAAAGCGGTTCAACAACAGCGTGTTAAGAGATGTTCTAGCCGTCCACCCCATGATAATTCTCCATGGTCGGGTACTTAAGAATCCCTACTACATAAAGTCTTGGTGGCTTCTGAAAAAATACTTGGAACGAAAATAGATTCTTTTCATCGAGGAAGATAGAGATAATCTGGTCCTTCCTCAATGTGGGCATTGACAAATAACATATCTCATTTATAATACAATAATGAAGAAAAGTTTAGTCATTTTAAAGTTATGTTATTCCCATAGCTTTTCTTGCACGGCTTGGTGATTCGTGAAGGTTGAAAAAAGACAACAAGTCAGTCAACCTTGCCATCTCGTCTCTGTATCTCGTTAAGTGCAATAAACATGAGGGAGGAAAAAATGAGTTTGCTTGTTCGGCGCTTGATATATGCTTTTGTAGTTGTTATGACGGTTGCCCTTTCGCAACCGACAAACGCCCAGAAATACGCCATAACTGACCTGGGCACTTTAGGAGGAACGGAAAGTTTTGCCTATGCCATCAATGATTCGGGAGATATTATTGGATACGCTCGTTATCAGGGTGATACTACAAGTGGACCCTTTCTTTGGAGTAACGGCAAGATGACCGACCTCAATGCGTATTATGGGCCCGAACAAGGGTTTTATGCAGGGATAATGGGAAATATAAATAACCTCGGCCAGATTGTTGGTAATTCTTCAGACGGCCATGCTGTTATGCTCAGTCAAGGCGAGGTTACTGACCTGGGCACCTTTGGCGGTGACTATGCGAGCGCGCTTGGAATAAACGATTTAGGGCAGATAGTAGGATATTTTGCTCTGCCTTCCGGACACCACCATGCCTTCTTGTACACAGATGGTGTTATGACTGCGCTCGGCCCTTTCGGTGAAGAGGCTATCAGTGTTGCCACGGCTATTAATGACTCTGGTATGATCACGGGTTTTGCCACTGATTCATATACGGTCTCTGCGCGTGCCTTTCTTTACAACAACGGGATCATGACCGACATCAGCCCCTTTGATAGCAGGGAAAGCTATGCACGGGACATCAACAATCACGGACAGGTCGCTGGTGAATATCTACCTTATAGTGGTCCTTTCCGTTGTTTTGTCCGAAGCGAGCACCTCATTTCTGATCTTGGAACGCTTGCCGGTATAGATTGTGTTGCCCTGGCTATCAATGATCAGGGAGAAGTGGTGGGATCATCGCCTGCTGTAGTCGGCACAGAGATTTCCTGCGATTTTGAAACCGGAATGTGTTATGAATACCCTGTCTATTCTTGGCACGGCTTTCTTTATAAAAACAAAAGGATGATTGACCTGAACGAATTGATCCCTTCGGACTCTGGGTGGGAACTGGAGTGGGCATACGATATCAACAATAAGGGGCAAATTGTTGGATATGGGACATTTGGTGCTCCGTCTGTGTACCGTGCTTTTCTATTATCACCAGTTACCAGAACCACCATCAGGATCAAACCATCCCATGTATTCAACAAGATCAATTTCAAGAGAGGTAAGAAAATTCCGGTTGCCATACTTTCCTCTGAATCTTTTGACGCACCCGGCCTGGTGGACAAGAGTTCTCTGACCTTCGGAGCCGTAGGGGATGAGGCCAGCCTCATAGGCTGCGATCGCAAGCAGAAAGATGTCAATGGAGATGGTCTGAAGGACCTTGTGTGCAAGTTTTCAGTAAGGCTGGCAGGGTTCCAGTGTGGGGATACTGAAGGTATTCTCAAAGCGAAGATGATAGACGGAACGCCCATAGAAGGGAAAGACTCAGTCATAATCATTCCATGCAAGTAGACTATTTAACCTGACGGGCGAGTAGCCCCAAGCGTTAGGTTAAGAGTTTATCTATCGAACAGTGCAAGACCGTCTGCGAGTTATTTCTTAAAAGATATTCTTTGGGTAATTTAGCTAGAGATGCCGTATTTCACATGATATTTCACTATTGCCCAAGTTATGTGGATGTTGATTGATATGGCCCATCACAGCAATAATTTGCTGGACGTTCTTTTTGTCCTTCCCGCGGTTTTCTACAATCTGAAGCATTCAAACCGCCCTGCCTTCTTGATTCTTGCAAGCATGGGGCGTCTTTTTTGACGCTCGTAATTTACTGTGTTTAAGCATCATTGTCAGGGAAAATAAGCTATTTTTTGGCACCACGTTTTTGAAGATGTGTCACTTTACAGGTGGTGCATCCAATAAAAAATCAGGGTTATATGACTGGCTGTTCAAACGGTTGTTAAAAGTTTAGGTCATAAAGATCATCCTGCTTGTTTACAGTTTTATTCTAATTATCTTCGGAATATTCTTTATTAGTAAAAGCTATAATTTTATTCGATAAAAAACCTGACTGTTATTCTATAAATCAATTTGACGAATAGACAATCTAAATGTTTATCTTCCTTTGTTTGAAATGACGGCTATAGTTATCAAAATAGCCCATATGAATGCGATTGGATGCACCGGGGTCGGGGAGGGTGCTGCCAACTGAAGGTTACAACCCTTTATGTATAATCCAATAACACAAACGTGGTAAGGGATCTTATGGGTTTTTTAAGAAGCATTGGAAAATCATTTCATGCGGTATATTTATTGGCATCATTGCAACTATTCTTCAAAAGTTTGGCAACCCTGCAAACATGGGTATTTGCGTTGCTTGCTTCGAGAGGGATAATGCAGGTGCTCTCGGACTTCATCGCGCAGCGCTCGTCCAGTATATCAGGCCTGAGATTCTGGCATTCGTTCTCGGTTCACTCGTATCAAGCCTCGCCTTTAAGGAGTTCAAGCCGAGAGGTGGTTCTTTGCCCCTTGTCCGTTTCTTTCTTGGCTTTTTGCCATGATGGGCGCCCTTGTTTTCCTTGGCTGCCCATGGAGAGCGTTTTTACGGCATGCAGGCGGAGATTGGAACGCAATAACTGCGTTTGCTGGTCTGGTATAGGTATGTTCATGGGAGTTCAGTTCATCAAGGGGGGTTATAATCTCGGGAGGAACTATCCTGCTTATAAATTCACCGGGCTTATTATGCCTTTACTTATGTTAGGTCTTCTTCTCTTGCTTATCAGGCCAATAGTGCCTGGCGGCGCGCCGTTCTTTAGTGAGAAAGGCCCGGGTTCACAACACGCACCAATACTCATCTCCTTTGCAATCGCATTTTTCATTGGAATTTTTGCTCAACGTACACAGTTCTGTACTATGGGGGCTGTCAGAGATATCATCCTCATGCGCGACTTCCACCTGGCCAGTGGCGTAATCGGCCTTCTCATATTTGCATTCCTTTCAAACCTCGTGCTTGGCCAATTCAAACCAGGCTTTGCCGGCCAACCTATTGCACACACAAATCAGATATGGAACTTTCTTGGTATGGCCCTCTCTGGTCTTGCGTATGCCCTGGCAGGGGGTTGTCCAGGGCGACAGCTATTCCTCTCGGGAGAGGGCAACATCGATGCAGGTGTTTTTGTAATTGGCATGATTGTTGGCGCTGGCTTTGCTAACAACTTCGGCGTTGCTGCATCTCCTGCCGGAATAGGCCCCTGGAGCGCATTTGCTGTTATTGTCGGACTACTTTTCTGCATTGCTACCGGGGTTTTTATGAGAAAGAAGATTGTCTGAAGAATAGCATAAATCATAGGGCATGTGGCATGGAGTTGCCAACAAAGTACACCCCTGCGAGTTTGTTGAATTATTCAAGCTGTTGAACGGCTTGAACACTCCATGCTATCTGCATGGGGTGATTAAGTAAAAGAATAAGGAGTAAAACGATGCCAAAGATGGTTCTTGATTTACGGGGACTTTCCTGCCCACAACCAGTATTTGAAACAAAGAGAGCGATTGAAAATCCATCCTTTGAAGAATTGGAAGTGATTGTAGATACAAAAACATCGGTTGAGAACATCCAGCGCCTCCTCGCTAACTTTAAAGGCATCTTTTATACAGTAGAGGAAGGAGAAGACATCAAGGTTACCATCTCAAGGAGGCAAGGTTGACATCTCAATTTTGTTTGTTGTATATTCTTGACTTATGTCACTTCAGAAAAAATTGGCATTGTCAACAATCTTCATCATGATGCTGTTGTGCTTTGCTTTTGTCTCACAAAAACCGACCCGTATCTTGTATAAAGAACACCTCAAAAAGGAAGAAATAGTAAACCGGGTAACCAGTCTGGTAAGGGTTGAAAATGAAAGCCTGAATGATAATGAGTTGAGGACTATTGCAAAAATAGTGTACGACGAATCACTCAAGAAAAAACTTGATTACCGGCTGGTTCTTGCAATCATGAAAGTTGAGAGCAATTTTCGGTATAGTGCAATTTCGAGGAAAGGGGCAAGGGGCCTCCTGCAGGTGAAACCATCTCTTGCCAAGTATATAGCGCACGATGTGGGTGTCCATTGGAAGGATGACACAACGCTCGATGAGCCGGAAAAAAATATTAAAATCGGGGTACACGTTTTCTCTAAACTTGTAGAAGATTTCGACAGCATCAACATGGCACTCCATGCCTACCATGTTGGCCCGACAAAGCTAAAGGAAATTGTTGCGGAGAAGAAAATACCGCAAAAACGCTACCTGAACCTTGTCCTCAACGAATATGACAGGAATAAGTCGATCCTTCCGCCACCTTAGCAACAAGACTGGAAACTGTTATCACTAAGCTGAGAAGGAAAAAAAAGCGCAGATTGTCCTGTCGAGGCCCTCTGAAAGCCCCGTTTTAAACTATGAATGCAGATTTTACCATCTAACCCGGTATATAGTAGAATACCCTATCCATGCGCGAGCTCAAAAAAACAGGCACGCTATACATCACCGGACAAATAGGATCGTTTCTATCATTCCTCCTCTCTCAAGCCGGGAGAAAAGCACTTATCTTTTATGAGACTGATGATGAAGCACTTATTTTGCGTGAAGAAATAGAATTCTTTTCCCGAAAAAGCGCATACATTTTTCCCATATATTCAGATCGGGTTTTCGAGAAAGAGGACGAGGTCAAGCGTACAGCATTCCTTCATCATCTTGCAATGGATACAGATTTTATCGGCCTTTACCCGTGTAGCGCAGTAGGGCATAACATTATAAGCCGGGAAATGATTCTGGATAATGCCAAAGCCATTCATTTTGGAGATACACTGTTTCAAGAAGACCTAGTTCGCTATCTTGATGACCAGGGATATGAAGTGGCACCCCTTGTGAGGGAGGAAGGTCAGTATGCCAAAAGGGGAAGTATCATAGATGTTTTCTCATCATCTTCAGATCGACCAGTAAGAATAGAGTTTTTCGGCGATGAAATATATTCCATCCGCTTTTTCGACCCCCTTTCTCAACGATCTGTCAAAGAAATAGAGTCTTATAACCTTACCTCTATAAAATCTTTAATTAACAGCAATACAACAATCATAGATTACATAGGCGAGGGCATGATCCTTGTCCACAAAGGCTTTAAGCATATGGAGGTGGCGCTCAAGGAAACAGTCAACGTGCCTCAATTTATGGAGGCATTGCAAAGAAAATTTTTCTCAAACCTCAGTATTGATATCTCAGGTGTACAAGAAGACGGAGGCGATATGATAGAAGCGTTGTCAAATGATGATCTTCGACACCTTTTTGAACTGAGGAAGGCTGAAATATTCAATACATTATCCGAAAAAATGAGAACAGAATGGTGGGATAGCCCCTATCTGTACCTCTTCGCCAGTAGTCCGCGCCAGGCAGAACGGCTCCATGAAATTTTTCAGAGTTATCAAATCACTCTGCCTATTCTCAAGGAGATTAACTGTCCACAGAAACAGAAAGAATGGGGAATCGTTGTGGGACCTCTCAGAAGAGGCTTCAGGACACATGATATTATTTTCCTCACTGAAGAGGATATCATTGGACCCAAGAAGAGGGTCATGAAAAAGAAGTGGGATGGATTTGATGATTTCCTTAATTCTTTCAAAGATCTCGCTATAGGAGAGTGGGTTGTCCATATCGAACATGGGATCGGCATATACCAGGGAATCACAGAGCTGAAGATTGAAGATTGTAGGAAAGATTTCCTCGTCATTGAGTATCAGGACAGGGACAAGCTATATGTGCCTATTGATGATCTCCATCTTGTTCAGAAGTTTATCGGCGGAGAAAAATACAAGCCCAAAATTGATAAACTCGGAACACAGTATTGGATAAATACGAAAAGAAGGGTAAAGAAAAATGTTGAAGATATTGCGAAGGAATTGATTGAGCTTTACGCTGAACGTGAAATAGCAGAGGGTCACCAGTACCCTCCTGAAGATGAGCTTTTTAAAGAGATGGAATCACGTTTTGAATATGAAGAAACAGAGGGGCAGATCCAAGCGATTGAAGATGTGTTAAGGGATTTGAAGAGCTCAAAGCCTATGGATAGGGTTATTTGTGGGGATGTAGGCTTCGGTAAGACTGAAGTAGCGTTACGTGCATCTTTTAAGGTTGTGATGGATAACAAGCAGGTTGCCATCCTTGTTCCCACAACCATCTTGGCCCAACAGCATTACAAAAACCTCCACGAGCGTTTCAAAGACTATCCGGTAAACATAGATATGTTGAGTCGTTTCAGATCTAAAGAGGAACAAAAACACATCATAGAGGATGTAAGGCGCGGTAAGATTGATATTGTTGTAGGGACCCACAGGATTCTCCAAAAAGACCTGGATTTCCACGATCTAGGCCTTCTTATTGTCGATGAAGAGCATCGTTTCGGTGTGAAACACAAGGAAAAACTCAAGAATATAAAGAAAAATGTCGATGTCCTCAGCCTGAGCGCAACACCGATTCCGCGAACACTTCACATGGCTTTATCCGGAATTAAGGACCTGAGTATTATTAACACTCCACCCCTTGACAGGCTGGCAATAAAAACCTATGTCGTAAAATTCAACGATGAACTTATCAAAAAGGGAATCCTTAATGAACTCCAAAGGGGCGGACAGGTGTTTTTTGTTCATAATTACATTCATAATATTGGTGTCGTACAAGACCATTTAATGAAACTACTAGATGGTGCGCGAATAGCCGTAGCCCATGGAAGAATGGAAGGCAAACAACTGGAGAAAATAATGCTTGATTTCATTGACAAAAAATATGACATCCTCCTCTCCACCAATATTGTTGAATCAGGGCTGGATATATCAAACGTCAACACGATCTTTATCAACAACGCCCATCGCATGGGGTTAGCCGATCTCTACCAACTCCGTGGGAGGGTTGGACGAAGCACAAAGCAGGCATATGCCTACCTCCTTGTCCCAAAAGAAGAGGTTCTCACAAAAGATTCAACATTACGCCTGAAGATCATTGAAGAGCTCACAGAACTTGGGTCAGGCTTCCACATAGCAAATTACGACTTAGAAATACGGGGTGCAGGAAACCTTCTGGGGAAAGAACAGTCAGGAAATGTAAACTTGATCGGATTCGAACTTTACTGCAACATGCTGGAGGATGCAGTCAAACAGATGAAGAATGAAGCAGTTCCAGTAGAGGGCGAGATTGTGACAGAGATGAATTTGCCCATAGATGCCTATATCCCTGATTCATACATTGAAGATTCCACTCAAAAACTTCTCACTTACAAGAGGCTTTCAAAGGTGCGGGAAGAATCGGATCTTAAGGATATAGAAGCCGAACTGAAGGATCGTTTTGGAGACATTCCACGGCCACTTTCGAACCTCCTCAAAATCATCTCACTGAAATGCTTTCTATCCAGGGTAAAGATTAAAAAGATTGAATACGCTGACAAGCACATTATCCTCCATGTAACCGACAAAACACCTGTTGATATGAAACGGCTTCTGCTACTGGTAAAGCAAAAAGGAAAAATTAAGCTTCTCCCTGATAACAGAATCATTATATACGCCGATACAAAGGCAGCCGAACTTCTTGAATTCACAAAAAATGTATTGATGGAACTTGTGACCGTGTGATATAACTCCTGAGATAAACTTTCAGTTATGAGAAGTTAGTATTTTTTCTTATCAATGTTTCTCATTTTGTCACGTACAACTCATATCTGAATACATATCAAAAAACAATGAGGTGATTGAATGAAAAAGTATTTAGTATGCCTGCTTATGGCATTGCTTGTAGTTTCATGTGCGAAGAAAGATAATGGCAAGATACTGGCCACCATAGACGATGATAAGATAACCTTGCAGGAGTTTAATAAAGAACTCGACAAAATACCCATGAACATGAAAATGCTTGTAGCTTCAGAGAGCGGGAAAAAGAACTATCTTGATCGGCTGGTTGTCAAAAAACTTCTTCTCAAGGAAGCATCGAAGGCAAAAATAGAAAGTGAAAAAGAGTTTCAGGACCGTGTTAACGATATCAGGGAACAACTGCTTATAGAGGCCCTCCTGAAGAAGAAGATTTCTGCGGATACACAGATGTCTGAGGATGACCTCAAAAAGTATTATGAAGAGCACAAGGAAGATTTCAAGAAAGACCGTGAGATCAATACACGACATATCCTCCTAAAGACTGAAGAAGAAGCAAAGCAGGTTCAGGCGAAACTGCAAAAAGGAGAGGACTTTGTTGAACTCGCAAAAAAATATTCTATCGATCCTAATGTGAGACAGTCAGGAGGAGAGATTGGTTTTCAGCCAAAAGGTTCGCTAATCCCTGAATTTGAAAATGCTGCCTATAAATTAAACAAGGTGGGCCAGGTCAGTGGTATCGTAAAGACACAATTCGGTTATCATATTATAAGGTTAGAAGGCGTTAAACCACCTAGCTACGTGCCGCTGGACGAGGTAAAGGAGTTTATAAAACAGAAGAACTCACAGGAAAAACAAAAAGAAGTGCTCGAGAAGTATATCGAGGAACTCAAGAAAAACGCAAAGATAACAATCAATGAAGCGCTCTTGAAAGATGAGAAGTCTGAGCAGCCTGTTAAGGCTGAATCTCCAGACAAAGCCTCGTCACCTCAAAAAGTAGGAACACCACAGAAACAGGAGGCGCCTTCAAAACAGCCAGAAGCTGAACCGTCGAAATCAAGCGTAAAGGAAGAACCACAGCCCAAAAAATAAGATATGAAAATCATAACCTGTATTGTCATTGTTATCATTTCATTTATTTTTCCTGTTCTCTGTGCAGGGGAGGTAATGGACAGAATCATTGCAATCGTTAATGATGACATCATCACCCTTAAGGAAGCTGAAAAACATGTCCAGGTTGAAAAAGAAGGCAGGTTTGTCTCAATTAATGAATACATGACGAATTTAAGACTTAAAGAGAAGATCGATCTACTCATCGATGATGTCCTCATACGGCAAGAGGCGAAAAGAATGAAGATCGACGTTGAGGAAAAGGAAGTTGAGGGGATTATTGAAAATATAAAAAAACAATACCTTATAGACGACACAGAATTAATGCAAAAATTAAAGGATGATAACATCAGTCTCGATGACTTTAAAGTAGGTCTTAAGAACAATGTGCTCAGAAGCAGGCTGCTGAATCGCGTTATTTCTCCGGAGGTAAATGTAACTGAACAGGACCTCAGACAATACTACGACAAGCATAAAGAAGAGTTTATAGATGAAGAATACAGATTACAGCAAATCTTTGTATCTGGACAGCGAGAAGATGCTCAGAAACGTATCATAGAAGCATACAAACTTCTCCAGGAAGGAAAACCTTTCGAGGTTGTTGTCAAGGATTTCTCAGATGATAAGAAAAGTTCTGCAACGGATGGGGATATAGGTTTTGTTAAAAAAATTGACTTGATTCCCCAATTACGCGATGTTGCTGGTATGCTTTCGCCTGGTGTATACAGTTCGATAATCACAACACCCTATGGTTTTCACATTTTGAAGCTTGTGGAAAAGAAAAGGGGTGAAACGATGACCTTTGAAATGGCGAAAGAGGCCATCAATGAAAAGATTATTCAGGAAGAATCCGAAAAGCGTTACAATGACTATATCGTTAAACTGAGAAAAGGATCATATATCGAGGTCAAGATCTGAACAGGATCGCAATTACCATGGGTGACCCTGCCGGCATCGGTGGGGAAATTATTCTGAAAGCGCTTCACCAACTGTCCCGAAAAAGCATCCCTCTCATTATTGGCGATTACTCTGTTATTAATGACCATCTCCGAACCATCAAGACCATGAGCAAAAGACCCCACTTCAAAGGGTTCATGGAAGGAGGAAAAGGGGATGTAGAATTTATTGACATTGGTTGTATCAGGGGCCTTCGCTTTGGAGCTATTGATGGGTTATACGGACAGGCTTCCTATGCTTACCTCATTGAGGCTCTTAAACTTGTTTTTCTTGGAGATGTTTCTGCCATTGTAACATGCCCCATTAGCAAAGCCTCTTTTCACAAGGGAGGGATAAGTTTTCCAGGGCATACAGAAATTCTGGCACATTTTGGCGGAGTGACAGACTATATTATGATGATGGCTAATAAAATCATGAGAGTCTCTCTCGTAACGATCCACATTCCACTTAAGCATGTCCCGGAAGAAATTACTATAGAGCGTGTTTTTAAGTGTATTGCCCTTACCCATCACTCTCTCAGAACCTATTGGGGTATTGGTAATCCATCGATCAAAGTGTGTGGCTTAAACCCCCATGCAGGTGAACACGGTATAATGGGAAACGAGGAAAATGCCATATCAGAAGCAATCAACAGAGCTAAATCGATAGGTATGGAAGTCGGAGGGCCATACCCAGCTGATACATTGTTTCACTCCCCGGACTGCCATGCATATATTGCCATGTATCATGATCAGGGCCTCATACCCGTGAAAACAGTAGACTTCAGAGGAACTGTCAATATCACCCTTGGACTCCCTTTTATCAGGACATCTCCAGGCCACGGAACAGGATTTGATATTGCAGGAAAAGGGATTGCCGATCCGTCAGGGCTCGTTGAAGCCTACCGTACTGCTGAAGAAATGTGCATAAAAACTTCTTGACAAAAAGGCGTTCATAAAGTACAAGTGTATCATACCTATTTTTGGATACTGTATACAATGGGTTAAGCGTCACCAAGGCATCGGCAAAAGAGAGGGGGGTTCAAGATTAAAAAACATTAAGGGGGTATGTTATGGGTATTAAGAGAGCTTTGGTACTATCTGTTGTAGTTACACTTTTTTTTGGCTTTGGTCTTATCCTGCCGCAAACCTCACATAGCCAAGCAACAATCACGCTAAAATATGCGAATTTTCCACCTGCCACTACGTTCCCGTGCATTCAGATGGAGCGCTGGGCTAAAGAGGTGGAAAAAAGGACAGCCGGGAAAGTAAAGATTCAGACCTTTCCCGGAGGCACTCTTCTTCCTGCAAAAAATATCTTCGATGGGGTAATAGCAGGTACTGCGGATATTGGCAACTTTGCCATGAGCTACCAGCCTGGTAGGTTTCCTATTTCAGAAGCCATCGATCTTCCTGTAGGATTTACCACCGCGAAAGCAGCAAGTATGGCCCTGTACGACCTGATAGAAAAATACAATCCGAAAGAATTTGAAAAAGTGAAAATGATTACGCTCTTTACCTGCCCGCCGGCCGACTTTATGACGAAAACAGCGGTAAGGTCCTTAAAAGACCTGAAAGGAATGGAGCTTCGTACATCCGGGACAGGTACTGAAGTACTAAAGCGTATCGGCGCAACGCCTGTAGGAATGCCTCAATCAGAGGCACCAGAAGCAATACAGAAAGGCATTGTGAAAGGAAACGTGTCTTCCATGGAAATCCTCAAAGACTTTAACTTTGCAGCATACCTGCCTTTTGCAACAGAGGCGAATCTCTTTGTGGTTTCCTTTGCAGTTGTCATGAATAAGGATAAGTGGAATTCCCTGCCTGCAGACGTGAAGAAGGTGATCGACGACATGAGGCGTGAACAGGCAGAATGGACAGGCAAATACGTGGATGATCACGTACAAGAATCTCTTCAGTGGTCAAAGGAAAAATACAACCATCAGCTCATAAAATTGTCTAAAACAGATATGGACGATATCGCAAAGCTCACCAGGCCGATGATCGATGAATACATCAAGAAGGTAAACGGCCTGGGTCTTCCTGGCGACCAGATCGTCAAGGATGTATACTCTTTAAGAGCGAAATACGAAAAACAATATACAAAGTAAGTATAGGACATGATGCAAAGAGGTGTCTTTATGCATAGCCATAGATACCTCTTTGCATGAAAGACCAATCATTTACCAACATATCAGCTTCACGGAGGCTTTTCATGAAGTACTTCGAGCAAGCCATTATATTTTTAAACAAGATATTTCTCATAGTGGGCGGTATTGCAGTGCTCGCGCTTATGTCGGTTGCAACAGCAAATGTAGTACTAAGAATCTTTCACATCCCATTTCGCGGCGCCTATGAGCTTGTATCATTCATCGGGGCAATTGTTATCGCATTTGCTCTTGGATTCACCCAGCAACGAAAAGGCCATATTGTTGTAGATATCCTTACAGAAAGATATCCAAAAGGATTAAGCAAGGCATTCGATATCGTAAACCACCTTGTCACCATGATCTTTTTTACCATAATTTCCTGGCAAATATACAGGGTAGGTATGCAGATTTGGAACTCCGGAGAGCTTTCCGAAACCTTGAAGATTATATACCATCCATTTATTTTTGCCGTATCTTTAGGGTTCATAACATTATCACTAACAGCTCTTGTTCAGCTTATAACCGATATTCAAGGGGGAGAGGAGAAATAGAGATGGAAGGTCCGGTTGTTGGTGTATATGGCATCATCGTCATGTTCGCAATACTCTTTCTTACGAAGATCCCAGCAGCATTTGTCATGGCTCTGGTCGGTTTTCTCGGGGTTGCTTACGTTACATCGTTTCAAGCCGCCCTCGGAATGATCGGCGCAGATATGTGGAACATCTTTTCTAGTTATGGATTAACAGTGATCCCTATGTTTATCCTTGTAGGTGAGTTCGCCCATTACGGAGGTTATAACAACAGCCTGTATAGTGCTACGTATAAGTGGTTCGGGCATTACAAAGGTGGGCTATCAATAACGACGATCATGGCATGCGCTATTTTTTCAGCTATAAGTGGTTCCAACACTGCAACGGCTGCAACTATGAGCACTGTTGCCATCCCTGAGATGAAAAAATATAATTACCACCCTCAACTGAGCGCTGGATCAGTTGCTGCCGGAGCTACCCTTGGAGTGCTTATCCCTCCAAGTATCGTACTCGTTGTCTATGGGCTTTATACAGGGCAATCTATAGGCAAACTTTTTTTTGGAAATGTTATACCAAGTGCAATCCTTACCGTTCTTATTGCATCGACAGTATTCTATATCTGCTGGCGCCATCCCGACTGGGGTCCCAAAGGACCGAGGAGTGGGTGGATTGAACGGATCAAAGCGCTCCCAGACCTTGTAGATATTTTTATCCTTTTCGGTATTATAATGTATGCCCTCTTTACCGGTGTTGTAACAGCCACTGAGGCTGCAGCAGCCAGCTGTGCCATCGCCCTCGTTCTCTGCCTCGCCAGGAGAAAACTCTCATGGTCTGGGTTTCTTAAATCTGTTTCAGACACTCTGTGGATTTCCTGTCTCGTTTTCATGATTGTTGCAGGTGCAGTCATATTTGGACGGTTTCTTGCCGTGACAAGACTTCCCTTTGAAGCAGCGGCAATGATAGGTTCCCTTGCCCTCCCGAGTTGGGTTCTTTTCTGGATCATTATTGCCTGTTACATTATTGGTGGATGTGTTATGGATGCTTTGGCTTTCCTTCTCGTATCTCTGCCCATATTTTACCCGATTGTGATGCAGATGGGCTATGACCCCATATGGTTTGGCCAGGTCATCTGTATTGTAACAACCATGGGCTCAATAATGCCACCAATCGGTATCTGCTGCTATGTTGTTGCAGGTATGGCAAAGGACATACCTCTGGGTACCGTGTTTAGGGGAAGCTTTTACTACATACCGTCATATATTCTGTCTATCATTGTGCTCATGCTTTTCCCCTATGCCACGGTTATGATCCTGTCAGATCTTGTACGTTAGCAAAGTAATCCGTGACATGTGACGCATAATTAGCTAATATTCTACAGTCCCTGGCTGGTCAAAATCTCCAGTATTTCGATGTATCGCGCCCGCGCCTTTGCTGCAATTGATTCAGGCAGTTCAGGACCAGGATATGTTTTATTCCAGTCAAGCGTCAGAAGATAATCCCGAACGATCTGTTTGTCATAGCTGTCCTGGGCACCACCCGCCTTGTAAAGCTTCTTTGACCAGAATCTTGAAGAATCAGGGGTTAAAATTTCGTCCACAATAACAATTTCATTATCGACTATACCAAACTCAAATTTCGTGTCGGCAATTAAAATGCCTTTCCTTTCCGCAATTTCACACCCCTTTTCATATATTTTGATGCTAAGGTCCCGGAGGGTTGCTGCAAGTCTTTCCCCAATCATTGCTGTTAAGTCTTCGAAAGAGATGTTCATGTCATGCCCTTCTTCTGCTTTTGTCGTTGGCGTAAAAATAGGGTGTTCCAATTTGCTTGACTCAACCAGACCTTCAGGCAATTCTATTCCACAGATTGTACCTGTCTTTTTGTAGTCACTCCAGCCTGAGCCGGAAAGGTATCCCCGAACAACGCATTCAACTGGTATAATACGTGCTTTTTTTACCAGCATACTGCGGTCTCTCAGGGAATCGCTGTGCTTCTTAAGAATCTCGGGATATCTGTCCACATCTACTTCGAGTATGTGGTTTTTAACTATATCCTCTACTTGCTTAAACCAGAATACGGAGAGTTTGGTCAGCACTTTTCCTTTGTCAGGAATTCCAGTGGGAAGGACAACATCAAAAGCGGATAATCTGTCACTTGCAACGATAAGGAGTTTTTCACCGAGATCATAAATATCTCGCACTTTTCCTCTTTTGGGTGTGCCAATGTCAACAAAATTAGTTTTTATGAGTGCTTTTTCCATGCCAGCCTTCCTTTTTTTCGGTCTTTTCGCATTAAGTGGTTCTTTTCAACTTTATCCAGCACCCAACGCAGCGTATATGGCAAATACTATCCTTCCTTCTCAAATTCGCTTTTTGGTGCACCACATACCGGGCATACCCAGGTATCAGGCAGATCTTCAAATTTTGTCCCTGCCTTGATCCCGGAATCAGGGTCACCGTTCTGAGGGTCGTAAATATAACCACAGACGGTACATTTGTATTTGTCACCCGTTGCTCCAACCGCGGTACTCTCCTCTTTAACGTATGTCGGGGCAGTCTTTGGCGATTTTCCACCCTTTATCTGACGATAATATGAATAGGTCATTGGTTCTGCATCACTTAAAACCTCACAATCGACTACCTTTCCGATAAAAATCGTGTGAGTTCCCACATCGGTACTGCTTAGTACCTCACATTCAAGATAACCAGTGGCATAGTCAAGGACTATAGGAACACCTGTAACCTTCCCAGCCCTGAAATTGGCATCTTTGAATTTATCTATATCCCTGCCTGATTTAAAACCCCAGTTCCCAATAAAATTCATGGGAGCCTCTTTTGAAATAATTGATGCTGTAAACGTTTTGCTTGTGGTGATATATTCATGGGTTAGGTTTTGTTTGTTGATACTCACAGCTACTGTTGGCGGGTCAGAGGTTATCTGAAAAAGTGTATTGGCAATCTGGCCGTTTATTTTATCATCTTTTTTAGAACTAATGACATACATCCCATAACAGATTTTCTGGACAGCTTTGATGTTCATAAAATATCCTCCTTAATTTTTAAAGAATAGAGCCCACCGGCCTACATTCATCCGTTCTTGAGTTTCGGAAGATAGGTCTATTCATACTATATCCTGACAAACACCTTAATTAAATCCATATATTGAGTCCGTAGTCAGAGAAACTGTAATTGTAACTTTTTCTCCCAAATCTTTCTACCAAAATAATTGCTCGGAACACTTTATTGAAAATTTCTCTTGCATGACCAATACCAATAACCGTAAACTTTTTTTTACAGCAGATTGAAACAAAGGGGGACTCCATGCGCACAAAAACCTTGCTGTACACTACAATCTTTGTTGCGGTAGCATTTTTTGTTATAAGTAACGAATTATATGCGCAAAAAAGGAAAAGCGCACCTACTGGCGTTGATGTCAGCGAATGCTACAGTTGCCATGATACGATCAAAGATTTACGCAAAATGGGGAAACATGTGAAAGTAGAGTGTACAAACTGCCATAGCAACCTTGAAAAACACCTTATCAATCCAGGCTCAGAAACAAGGCCCAACACAAATACCTCTTGGGAGGCATGCGGACAGTGCCACAAGGAGCAGTACAAGTCATCTTTCGAAGTAGCTTACCACCGACCGGCGAGGGACGATAAATCCCAGCTCACAAACAGGTCTCCCAATCCCTTCTGGGACAAATTAATGATGGGGCACGGCTTCACCAAAGAACATGCCCTTACAAGAAGCCATCCGTGGAGTCTTATCGATCATCTCCTGGTAGACAGGGCGTATGGAGGCAGATTCCAACCGAAAAAAGGGTGGGAATACACATCTGAAAAGCCACACTCGAAAATCTGGGATATCCTTTATGACAAGTTTCCTGATGTAAAAGAGCACAAAGCCTTCCTTCCTCAGACCGCAGCAGGGGCAAATCCTACCTGTTTTCAATGTAAAACCCAGGACCAAATTCTTGACTGGGCCTATATGGGCGACCCTGGCAATGGGGCAAAATGGTCACGGATGTCTAAGCCCAATGAACTTGCAAAATCTGTTAAGCACAGCCTGAACTGTTATACCTGCCACGACCCCCATGCAGCAAGGCCAAGAATTGTAAGAGATGCGCTAATCGAGGCCCTGAACAAGCCTGCTGGTGATACATTATGGCACACCGACCCAAAAAGGACTATTTTTAAGGTCATAGATATGGGGATGCGTGGTTATCCACGAAAAATTGCTATCCTGGAGAAATATGATACAAAGCTTCAATGTGGTCAGTGTCACATGGAGTATAATTGTAATCCAGGAACAGATACAAAGACCGGCCAGCCTGTTGGTTTTGCTGACAGACGAACAAATCATGCTCCATTCAAAGATTCTCTTGGACTTTATGATCATTACGTGAACCAGATTCATTTTCTTGACTGGAGACATCCCCTTACAGGAGGGCTTCTCTGGAAAGCCCAGCATCCCGATTCTGAAGCCTACTACAATTCAAAACATGCGAAGGCAAATGTTAGCTGTAATGACTGTCACTCTCCGAAGGTTAGAGATAAAAAGACAAGAAAGACCTACACATCACACTTTGTTGTGACTCCAAGGTTTCAGCTGAAAGAGACCTGCTTAAAATGCCATTCTGGTTGGACCGAGGAACAGGCACGATACACTATAGACTCGGTAAAGGCTTACACAAAAGGCCGGATGCGGAAAGCTGAATTCTGGATTTCGAACCTTATCGACAAGATCGTTGAGGCAAAGGTTGCAAACGTTGATACTGTAATTCTTAAGGAAGCTCAAAACCAGCATCTGAAAGCCCACATTCTCTGGGAGTTCTGGACAGCGGAAAATTCTGACGGTTTCCATAACCCGGGTCTCGCCCGTGAGTCCTTAACAGGTTCCATCGACGAAGCCCAGAAAGGAATTGCTATCCTCAATAAGGCAATGGGGAAATAGAGATGATAACCCAGCTGTAAGCAAAAGAATAATAAAAACATTGCACCTCGCTCCAAATCCAGGCCCCAGTTGCGCAGGTCAAACCTTGTGTTTTCCAAAATTCATAAGATTAGGAGCAGAACAGGCATGTTTGCAGCGAATGCCCGAGCATGTATTCGTCCTCATGGTAAACAAGTTTTATATTCTGTTTTTTTAGAAAAACTCTTTGATCGTCTTGCGGAGTTTTGATTTTAAGCCCTCTATTGATACCGGTTGTTTGACAAGTGTCAGCTCGTTTATTACTGGCACCCTCTCTTCGAAGGTAGGTCGATTGTTGCGATAAATAACGCCGATGGGGATCCTGTCCCCCCACTCAAGGGCCTTCTGAAAGGCCGCCACACGATCTTCAGGATTGTAATCATCCTCTATGTGGTAGACGCGCTGGCTATACCATGCATACGTATTCACCCGGTTAAAGGTAACACAGGGCTGGAAGATGTCAACGAGGGAGAAGCCTTTGTGATTTACCGCCGTCTTAATCAACCCCTTTAAATGCTCGTGGTCACCGGCATATCCCCGTGCCACAAAGCTGCAATCAAGGGCAACAGCCAGGGCCATTGGGTTTAACTGCTCTGACAATACACCAAAAGGCTGGTTCTTAGTAACCATCCCCTCCATGCTGGTAGGCGAAGCCTGGCCCTTCGTAAGACCATAGATCTGGTTGTCGTGAACAAAAAGCTTAACACCGATGTTGCGCCTGATGGCATGCATCAGGTGGTTACCACCCTCACCGTAACAGTCGCCATCTCCTGCTACCGCAACAACAAGCATCTCGTGGTTTGCAAGCCTTGCCCCTGTTGCAACCGGGAGGGTACGCCCGTGAAGGCCGTTAAAGGTGTTACACTTCAGGTAATGGGGAAACTTACCGGACTGGCCTATACCAGAGACAATGAGAAATTGGTGCGGTTCAATGTCCATTTCCACAAACGCCTCCTTGAAAGCCCTGAGGATGGGAAAATTTCCACAACCAGGGCACCAGGCTGGCTCCTGTCCTTTGTAATCATCCAATGTAGGCACTTATCTCTCCTAAAAGCTCTTCCACGAGGAAGGGCCTGCCATCGTAGCGATTGATCTTTCCGGTAAACTCAAAACCTGTCTCCGTTTTCATAAGCCGTGCAAACTGGCTTGAGGCATTCTGTTCAACAATAATTGTCATGTTTGCTTTTCCCAGTATTTCCAGATAATCGAGTTCCTGGCTGGAAGGAAAAGGGAAAATCTCGCTGAAATGGAGCATCGCGACTTTTGTTGTCTCTGAAAGGATATTGACTGCCTCTTTCATGATCCCGTATGTTGAACCCCACCCGGTGAGGATAATGTCAGGCCTGCTGTTGCCATAAAAAACAGGGGGTGTAATTTCGGATCGAATAAGGGGCATTTTTCTAAAAAGCCTCTTATCAACCATCTGAACCCTTGTGGCAGCATCTTCAATAAGATGTCCATCTTCGTCGTGTTCATCGCTGTCCGTCACAACGAGATGTCTCGAAGTGCCTGGCCTGGCAAAGGGAGATATGCCATGATCTGTTAGAAAATGACGCTTGTAATCTTTAACCCCTTCCAGTTCAGACTCAGTTGCCCGCCAGTCTGTCAAGGTAAGCTTATTGAGGTTAAACCCATCATATGTCCACTGAGAGTCTGAAAGGTATTGATCAATGAGGATAAAAACCGGTATCTGGTATTTTTGTGCAAGGTCGAAGGCTTTGTTTGTGAGGAGGAATGCTTGTTCAGGTGTTCCTGGCGCAAAGATCACCCTCGGAAATTCTCCGTGGCCGGCATGGAGAGCAAAGAGGAGATCTCCCTGCTCGGTTCGAGTCGGAAGTCCTGTTGCGGGTCCGGGTCTCTGGGCAAGGGCAATAACAATGGGCGTTTCTGTCATGGCAGCAAGAGAAAGGCCTTCTACCATGAGGGCAAAACCACCCCCTGACGTTCCGGTCATAGCACGAATACCTGCGAAAGAAGCTCCGAGCGCCATATTGATGGCTGCAATCTCATCTTCAGCCTGCTCGACAATTACTTCAAATTCCTTGGCTTTGCTTGCAATGTAGAGCATGATGCCTGTCGATGGTGTCATGGGATATGCAGAATAAAACTTGCAACCAGATGCAAGAGCTCCAAGTCCCACTGCTTCATTAATGCCAATAAGCATTTTTTTTGTGCCAATTGCAGGCGTAGAAAACTCACACCGCAAACATTCACGCCCTGCAAATTCATGTCCTGCCCGGGCAGCATTTGCATTTGCAGAAAGCACAGCTTCCCCTTTTTTGCCGAGAATTTCCCGGAGAATATCCAGAAAAATGTCAGTTCCAAGGCCAAGCATTCCCAGTACAGTCCCTGTAGCCACTGTGTTGACCATGATCTTGTCGCCACCATTTTTCAACGCAAGATCAAGGAGAGGGACGTCAAAAAACTGTGATCCATCATGTTTTTCTTTCAGCGCTGCTGAATCATAAACAACAACACCTATGGCAGAAAGCTCTTTACTATGGGAAGAAATACTGTCACTATCGAGTGCAACAAGAATATCCACCGGTCCTCTTGAGGCAGAAATCTCTTTATCCGAGACACGCATCTGATAGAAGTTGTGACCACCCCGGACACGCGACATGAAATCCTGGTGAGTGAAAACGTGATAACCGCAGCGTGAAAATACCTTGGACAAAGTGTCGCCGATTGTCTGGATGCCCTGGCCTGCCTCACCGCCAATTTTTATTGTATAATCCAGAATTCCTCCTCATGCCGTAATATAAAGCATAATGAATGTTGTTATCAAGCTACATTTTGCTGATTGATGGGTAAATGATAAATCAAAAGGAAGGCTAAATTATGAGTCAATGGGATGGGGAAGGTCACCATTAACTTTTTACTTCTCCTGCACCATCAGCTTAAAGCTATAAGCTTTGTTTCTTTTCGCTCCTTGCCAGAATAGCATACTCAAACCCATCGAGTAGGGCAAGAAAGGATCCCATATTAATATTTGCCGAAATAGCGGCAACGCTCCATATCTCCTGCCCATCCGTGAAGATTATTGATACCTCAACCTGTGCTGCTGTCCCAGATTTTGCCTCGTGGATCCTCGAGGAATAATCTACGAGTTTAATCTGCTGGATGACAGGAAAGATAGATGCAAGAGATTTCTTGAGTACGTTTGCCAGCGCATCAACAGGACCTACGCCTGTAGATGCTTCATGGGTCTCGTGGTCATTTCTTTTTATTATAACAGTTGCTTCTGGTCTTGAACCATCATCAATCAATCTATACGCACCGACGATTTCAAAGGGTCGCTTATAATTTCGTAAGGATCGAAGAATGTTCAATTCTTTTGTGGCATCCCTGATATTCAATAGTTTCTTCAACGGTCTTTCTCCTCTTCGATGAGCAGTTTGTAGTCTATTCCATCAACAAGGGCCTGCCAGCTTGCTTCAATGATATTTTCAGACACTCCAACCGTTCCCCATGTTTGCTTTCCGTCACTGCTCTGAATTAGTACCCTCGTTGCTGCCTTTGTTCCGTCTCTGGTGCTCAACACCCTAACCTTGTAATCCACTAAATTCATCTCTGTAAGTTTAGGATAGAACTTGTGGAGAGCCTTTCGGAGAGCATTATCAAGGGCGTTAACCGGGCCTGCACCAAGGGCGGCCGTATGTTCTACCGTGTCCGCAACTCTGACAAGGATTGTTGCCTCTGAAACAGGGTGATTCTTCTCCTTTTTTTCAACCATTACTCTGAATCCGATAAGATCGAAATACTTCTTATGGATGCCAAGGGCTTTCTTAATAAGGAGCTCCAGAGAGCCTTCGGCACCTTCAAACTGGTAGCCATACATTTCGAGGTCTTTGACATTTTTCATCACTTCACGGGCAAGTTTTTTATCTTTCTCAATGTCAACGTTAAACTCCTTTGCCTTGTATAAAATACTGCTCTCACCAGATAAATCTGAAATGAGCACCCTTTGCGCGTTTCCAACAAGCTCGGGTTTAATGTGCTCATAAGTCTCTGGGTTTCTTCTTATTGCACTAACATGGATCCCACCCTTGTGAGCAAATGCGCTGTCGCCAACAAATGGCTGGTGTTTATTGGGAAGGAGATTTGCCATCTCATCTACAAAAAGGCTCAATTCCCTGAGATGGATAAGCCGTTCCGGTTTTATTCCCCTGTGCCCCATTTTTAGTACCACATTTGGTATGATTGAACACAGGTTTGCATTACCGCACCGCTCGCCGTATCCATTAATTGTCCCCTGTACATGCCTGCACCCAGCTTTGACAGCCATCAACGAATTTGCGACAGCGTTTTCTGTGTCATTGTGGGTATGAATACCCAGCTTTGCCTCGGTCATATTGGTAACCTTGGCAACAATATCACTTACTTCGAAGGGCATACTGCCGCCATTTGTATCGCAGAGCACAACAACGTCAGCGCCGGAGTTAACAGCCACCTCCAGAACCTTCATCGCATAAGCGTTGTTTTTCTTGTAACCGTCGAAAAAGTGTTCTGCATCAAAAAAGACCTTCTTTCCATGTTTCTTTAAAAAGGTTATTGTCCTGTCAATCATCCTGAGGTTCATGTCCAGGCTTACCTTCAAAGCATCGATTACATGAAGGTCCCAACTCTTGCCGACAATGGCCACAAACTCTGTATCAGCGTCAAATATAGCTTTTATAATCTCGTCCTCTTCAGGCTTTGAGTGAGGTTTCATAGTACTGCTGAAGGCAACGATCTTAGAGTTTTTTAGGTTCAGCCTTTTCACATCTTTAAAATACGAAAGATCCTTTGGGTTTGAACCAGGCCAGCCCCCTTCAATGAAATGCATCCCGAACTCATCCAACTTCTCAGTAATTCTCAGTTTGTCTGTAAGAGAAAAGGCAATGTCTTCAGATTGTGCCCCATCCCTCAGTGTGGTGTCGTAGAACTCGACCGTCACATCTCCTCCTTAATTTCTTCCTTGTCAAGACCAAATGCTTTATGAAGGGACTGGACTGCAAGTTGACCGTATTTACTCTCAACAACGCACGAGAGCTTTATTTCCGATGTGGTAATAGCCTTTATATTAATCCCTTCATCTGCAAGAACTGCAAACATTTTAGATGCAATTCCTGCATGAGAAATCATACCAGAACCCACTATCGATACCTTGGCTATATCTTCGTCGATGGATACTCCAGCTGCCCCAATCTTCTTTGCCATTTCCTCCATAATTTTATATGCTTTTTTGGCATCCGTTCTTGAAACGGTAAAGGTAATATCGGTTTTGTCCTTTTTGCTCACATTCTGCACAATTACGTCAACAACAATTTTTGCATCTGAAAGAGCTGTGAATATCTTCGCTGCCATACCTGGTTTATCGGGCACCTTTCTAACAACAATCTTCGCTTCATTTTTATTATAAGTAACACCTGCAATTACAACTTTTTCCATTGACATAGTCGCACCCTCCTTACATACTAATGTTCCTGGTCCATCTCCAAAAGAAGTCTTAACTAGGATCGGAACGTTATATTTCTTCGCAAGCTCAACTGACCGTATTTGCAGAACCTTTGCCCCAAGGCTTGCCATCTCGAGCATTTCATCGTAAGAGATTTTGTCAAGGCGCCTTGCCTTGTGGCATACGCTCGGGTCAGTTGTGTAAACGCCATCAACATCGGTATATATTTCACATATATCAGCCTGAAGGGCTGCTGCAAGGGCCACTGCAGTTGTGTCAGATCCACCTCTCCCAAGGGTTGTGATATCGCCTTTCTCATCAATTCCCTGAAACCCTGAGACAACGACCACCCTTCCTTTATCAAGCTCCGCGGCAAGGCGATCTTTTTCTATAGTTGCAATCCGTGCTTTCGTGTAGCTCGAATCAGTTACAATACGAACCTGATGGCCTTGCATTGAAACAGCATCACAGAGCATGTTTTTCAACATGATTGCCAACAGGGCTGAACTAACTTGTTCACCTGTTGATATAAGTACATCTACCTCCCTTTCGTCGGGAAACTTGTCTATGCTGTATGCCAGATTGAGTAATTTGTCGGTCTCTCCGGCCATAGCAGACAGCACAACAACAACCTTGTCGCCTTTTTCCCTATAAGATATTACCCGTTTGGCTACATTTCTGATCCTGTCAACATCTGCTACTGAAGTGCCGCCGTATTTCTGAACAACAAGCATGTTTTTGACCTCCATTGTAATATTGAAGACGTTCACGGCTCATCGTTAACCGCCCATTGCAAACCGTGAACAACCTATGTTTTTGTTATCCTAATCCTGCGTTCTTCTTCTCCAATAATCTCGATATCTACCCGTATTATACCATCCCACCAGCACGCTCTTTCCGCCCACTCAACAGCTACTACACCTTCTTCAAGAAACTCCTCTATGCCGAGGGGCGCAAAATCATTTTCCTCAATTCGGTAGAGATCAACATGACAGAGCTTTGTATCTTTTCCCTCGTAAATATTCATAATGGTAAAAGTGGGACTTACAACATATAACCAGTCTTCTACCCCTAAGCCTTTTGCCACACCTTTGACAAACTGGGTTTTTCCTGCCCCAAGTTCTCCGTAAATTGCATATAAATCACCACGCCTTGCTGCACTGCCGACCTGCTCTCCAATGTCCCAGGTCTCAGAGGGACTTCTCGATATAAACTCTATCCTTGCCATCTCTGATATCTCGTAAAGCTTTGCCTATACCACTTACAAGGTCTCCAGCGAGGAGATCCATATCGGTGTTGTTTTGAACCCACGTGTCTGCAATATATCCGTGAAGATAGGTCCCTATAATGGACGCCTCAATCGGGGCATGCCCTTGAGAGAGGAGGCCACCTACAAAACCTGTCAGAATGTCACCGCTGCCGCCTTTGGCAAGGGCAGGATTGCCGGTTGGGTTAATAAAGAGCTCCTCTTTATCGCTCACGATAACCGTCCGCGCACCCTTCAAGATAAGGTTTGCCCCTGTATGACGAACAAATCGCTGTGCTACCCCTACACGATCATTGTTTATATCTTTCGGTGTCACTCCCATCAGACGGGAAAGCTCACCAGGATGAGGTGTAAACACTGCTTTCCTTCCTGATCCCTTGATAATATCTGTTTGGCCTTGAAATGCATTAATTCCATCGGCGTCTATGACAAATGGTTTATTTATGTTTTGATAAAGCTCCCTCACGAGCATCGTAGTATCAGACTCCTGAGAAAGCCCCGGCCCCATGACAATGACATCCTTGTCACTGACAAAGTCAGAGATTTCTTTATAAGCTGACAGGTGAAAATAACCAGTTCCTCTGTCTCTGACCGGATAGGTCATTACCTCTGAAAGCTTCGAGGCAACAATGCTGTTAAGGCTTTCAGGTATAAGAAGCGTTACAAGACCAGCACCGATTTTTAGGGCTGCTTGTGATGTCATGCATGCAGCGCCTGTCTTGCCCGGTGAACCTGCAATCACTGCCACATGACCAAATGTGCCCTTGTGGTCCCAAGGCAAACGTTTTTTGAGAAATCCTCGAACCATAGCCCCCTCGATAACACGACCATCAAAACCTAATTTTCCCTCAATCAAAGAAGGCATGGAAATATCTATGACCGTTAATTTTCCCGTATGATATGCCCCTGGCTGGAGTATCTGTCCGATTTTTGGATAGCCGTAAGTAAAGGTATGGGTTGCACGAATAGCAGTACCAAGTGGTTGGCCTGTTTTTCCGTCGATACCTGAGGGAATGTCAACTGCAATTACTGGTTTTCCTGATATGTTAATATCTTCAATCACTGCCTTTTCAATCCCGCTCACTGGTTTTGAAAGGCCTGTACCAAAGATAGCATCAATAATTATGTCTGCATCTCTGATGCCATCTGTGATCCCTTTTGTCTTATCAGTACACTCGGAGATCTTACCGCCGATTGACTTGTAAATTCCCATGTTAAGGGCTGCATCACCTTTGAGGTCTGAAGCTTTGCAAAGGAGAAAAACCCTCGTTTGAAAGCCATCCCTCAGGGCATAACGGCCGATCACAAAACCGTCACCGCCATTATTTCCCCTTCCACAGAAGATTGTCACCTTTTCTTTTCCGGAAAAATAACGTTCTTTTGCCAACCTGTAGGTGCCTCTTCCTGCATTTTCCATGAGCACAGCAGAGGGTATCCCCAATGTATTTATAGCATACCTATCATATTCGGCCATGCGTTCAGGCGTCAAAACAACCATGCGTACCTCCGAAATTAAACCGTTTGGAGCCTATCATTTCGTGTTTGAGTTGAGAGGGAACACAAGTACCTGTGACAGATAACCAGGATTCCGACTCATCAATGTCAACGTATCACCACTACTGCCACGGCGAATCTTCGTTCGTGGGAAATGCTTACTTCACGATAAACCTTACCCCTGAATACTATATAGGGTTTCCCGCCCTGTTGAAGTACCTCGATCTCCTTCCAGCCTGCTGATTCTCCGATGGCTTTCATGAATGCCTCTTTTGCTGCAAAACGTCCGGACAAAGTCTCCTGTATCCGTACCTTTTTGCCCGCATATTCAAGCTCCTGACCTGTAAAAACCCTGTGCAAGAAGCGGTCGCCAAATCGCTTCACAATTCCTTCCATTCTCGACACATCTACAATATCTATGCCAACCATGGTCAGTTCCCCTGACGCTGTTCACTTTTTAGCTCTCAGGTGTAAGTTTTCCTCATCCCTCAGTACACCTTGACCTTGAGCCAAACACTATTGATTTATCAGCTCAATCATACTCCTTACAGCCATGTCCAATCCAACAAATACTGCCCGGGCAATAATTGAATGTCCAATACTCAACTCATCAATTTCCCTGATAGCAGCTACTTCTTTAACGTTATGGTAGTGAAGGCCATGCCCTGCATTCACTCCCAAGCCAAGCTCTTTAGCTCTCATGGCAGATCTGGCAATTTTTTTTAGTTCTTCTTCTTTTATCTTTTCGTTGACAGCATCGCTATACGTTCCCGTGTGGATTTCGATCATATCAGCGTGGATTTTTTGTGAAGCCACAAGCTGTTCCTCGCTTGGATCAATAAAAAGGCTGACAAAGATGCCTGCAGATCGTAGGCTTTCAACAGTTTTTCTAAGCTTACCGGACTGCCCGACAACATCGAGCCCACCCTCTGTGGTAAGCTCCTGGCGCTTCTCAGGTACAAGGGTTACCATATCTGGCTTGATATTGGTAGCTATCTGTACCATCTCAGGTGTTGCTGCCATTTCCAGGTTTAACTTTGTCCTGACAACCTCTCTCAAAAGTCGAACATCGCGATCCTTAATATGACGCCTATCCTCTCTCAGATGAACTATGATTCCTGAGGCTCCTGCCATCTCTGCAATGCCTGCTGCATAGACAGGCTCAGGATAATTAATGCCTCGTGCTTCCCTTAATGTTGCCACGTGATCAATGTTCACCATTAACGAACCCATTTTATTTCCTCCATGTCAATGTCTCTTCAAGATCACCCGAATCGTCTCCGGCCTTAGTTTGCGGACAAATAATCCCTGAGTGTCAAGGGCGATATCCAGCTCCTCCTCAGCAGCCGTGAAATCACCATCGATTGGAACCGTCTGGATAGTTTCTGCTTTCTCCAAGGATGCCTTGGACCCTTCGACAGTGACGAACTGAGGGTACCAAGACTTCACATTGTACAGACCTTTCCATTTATCATCTAATTTTACAATAGTTTTCAATCGTTTCTCCATAGTCCTTTCTACTTCGATCACCACATAATCCGGTTTGACAGCCTCAATCTGGACACCCTTGGGCACAACGATGTCAGCCTTTTCTATATTGATTATATGGCGGCCATTCTTGAGCTCGCCCATATCAAGGGGAACCTTTATGTCTTTGGGACTGAGGTTTTTGAGGACAGATACAGGACCGCTAATCATCACAAGCACACCTTCAACGTCCATATTTTTTATCATGAAATCCTTTTCCAGGTTTGCAGGCAAGACAGGCACAGAAACGCTCAGCTTCGATTCTCCCACATAGGACACTGCGAACCAGAGCATTATTGCAAGTACAAGGGAAAGCCCCTTGAGCTTCCAGTCATTAAGAATATATCTTTTTACAAAATCCATATATTTTCATAAAACCTTGCAGAGCAGATTGCAGGGGATGTGGCCTAGCGCATCACCTCAACAGCTCTTTCAGTACTTTCTTCAGAGCCTCTTCGCTTATATTGGTGAACATTTCGCCTTTATAAGCATAGGCTATTCTCCCTTTTTCCTCTGAAACAACAACAGCAAGGGCGTCTGTGACCTCTGTTATCCCGATTGCAGCCCTGTGTCGGGTGCCAAGGCTAATATCAACGGTATCTTTTAAAGTAAGGGGCAAAATACAACCCGCTGCACGGATCCTTCCCTCTTGTATGATCATAGCCCCATCGTGGAGTGGGGATGTGGTCTGAAACATGCTGACTATCAATTCTGTATTTACTGCAGCATCAATGCGAATGCCAATCTCCATAAATTCCTCAAGGCCTACTTCCCTTTCGATGACAATCAAAGAACCGATGCGGCGGCTACTCATGACAGAACACGCATTCAACAATTCATCGTAAAATAGTGTTTCCTCCACATAGGTAATTCTCTTAAAAAATGGGCTTCTTCCTATTGCCAGGAGCACTCTCCTTATCTCATTCTGGAATATGACTACAATCACGAAGACTATTGCTCCCACAAAATTGCTAAATATCCACCCAAGCGTAAAAAGTTCAAGTTTTTTTGAAACGTAAAAAACGAAGAAGACTATTATAAAGCCAACAATTAGCTGGATAGCCCTTGTGCCTTTAATTAGGAGAAAGGTACGATAGATAATAAATGAGACAGCTAAAATATCAAGGACATCCTGCCAACGCAGCCCACTGAGCATGAAAATCTTTCCTTCTATCGAAGCTTATTGCGCAGCAAAGGGTTTTTATTTCACACCCTCATTACAGCATCAGTGAATACAACTGTTTTTTTTGCTTTTTTTACATCATGCACCCTAACGATATCCGCCCCGTTCCAGACTGATAGTGCGATGCTGGCAAGGGTGCCCTCAAGCCTTCCTCTTTGGGTTGACTCGGTGATTTTTCCAATAAAACCCTTCATTGACGTACCAACAAGGACGGGCAGATTAAATTTTTTGAAGATATTTATATGCTTTATGATCCTCAGGTTGTCTTCCACCCTTTTTCCGAAACCGATGCCAGGGTCCAGAACTATGTTGCTTCGTTCTATACCTTTACCGGTGACTGCAAAGTCTATTCGTTCCTCAAAAAATGCGCAGATTTCAAAAATGATATCATCATAGGATGGATCGATCTGCATGGTTTGGGGCGTCCCTTTCATGTGCATGATGATTACCTTAGCTTTTGCAGCATTGACTGTGTCAGCCATTTCAGGATCGTGCCTCAACCCACTTATGTCGTTTACCATGTCTGCTCCTGCAAAAAATGATTCCTGTGCAACCCTGGCCTTGCAGGTATCAACAGAAATGGGGATATTCAATCTCTCCCTGATACCTTCCACAACAGGAATAACCCGTCTGAGCTCCTCATCGATTGTAATAGGTTTGGAGAAAGGCCTTGAAGATTCTCCACCTACATCGATTATGTCGGCTCCATCTTCGGCCATCCGTAATGCGTGATCTACCGCTTTTACCCGTGTTGAGTATTTCCCCCCATCAAAAAAAGAGTCGGGTGTGACGTTCAAAACCCCCATTATGAGTGGTCTATCCCTCCACTGCGATTCCCTTCCCGTTTGTATTCTCCTTGATGATGCCATCTATCTCCTGTCCATCGAGGACTTCCTTCTCCAGCAATTTATTTGCTATGGCATGGAGGGCATCCATGTTGGCAAGAACAAGTTGCCTTGCTCTGTCAAAGCAGCCATTCACAGTTTTCTGTAATTCCTCGTCAATCTCCTGAGCAGTGCGCTCGCTGTAATTCTTGTGCTGGGCAATCTCCTTGCCAAGAAAGATGTGTTCCTCTCTCTTTCCGTAGTTTAAAGGTCCAAGTCTATCGCTCATACCCCATTCGCATATCATCTTTCTCGCCAATTCTGTTGCCCTCTCGATATCATTGCCCGCACCGGTAGTCTGATGATTGAGAACCAGCTCCTCTGCAACCCTTCCTCCGAGAAGAATTGTAATATTGTCGAGCAAGTAGTCCTTGGAATATGTATGTCGTTCGTCTATAGGCAGTTGTTGGGTTATACCCAGAGCCCTGCCTCTGGGTATGATTGTTACTTTGTGAATCGGGTCAGACCCTGGGATCATCTTTGCCACCAGGGCATGTCCTGCCTCGTGATATGCCGCATTTCTTCTCTCCTGGTAAGGAATGATCATGCTCCTTCTCTCTACACCCATGAGCACCTTGTCTTTGGCGTGTTCAAAGTCTTCCATCTCAATCTCTTTTTTGTTCTTACGGGCTGCGAGCAAAGCTGCCTCATTTACAAGGTTTTCAAGGTCGGCACCAGAAAAACCCGGTGTCCCTCTGGCGATAATTGAAAGGTCAACGTTATTGGAAAGAATATTTTTTCGCGTATGAACCTTGAGAATGGCTTCCCGTCCTTTGACATCAGGTATAGATACGACAATCTGACGGTCAAATCTCCCAGGACGCAAAAGGGCCGGATCAAGGACATCAGGCCTGTTTGTGGCTGACATGACAATAACGCCCTCGTTTGATTCGAAGCCATCCATTTCCACCAAAAGCTGATTCAGAGTCTGCTCGCGCTCGTCGTGACCTCCGCCAAGACCAGCGCCTCTGTGCCTGCCAACTGCATCTATCTCGTCTATGAATATTATGCAAGGCGCCTGCTTTTTTCCCTGGTTGAACAAGTCTCGAACCCTGGAGGCGCCCACGCCAACGAACATCTCCACAAAGTCTGACCCACTTATGCTAAAAAAAGGCACATCAGCTTCACCTGCAATAGCCTTTGCAAGAAGTGTCTTTCCAGTTCCTGGCGGACCTACAAGCAAAACGCCCTTGGGTATACGCCCTCCGAGTTTTGTGAATTTCTTGGGATCTTTAAGGAAATCAATGATCTCTTCCAGTTCTTCCCTCGCTTCATCAATGCCAGCCACATCCTGGAAAGTGACCTTATTCTCCTTGCCGGTAATCAGGCGCGCTTTGCTCTTCCCAAATGCCATCGCCTTGCCACCACCAGCCTGCATCTGACGCATAAAAAAGATCCAAACACCAATTAGCAGAAGCATGGGGAACCATGAAATGACCAGGTTCTGCCATAAACCTCCTTCTTCATCAGGTTTCGCATTAATCTTTACATTGTGAGTCCGCAGAAGCTTCATTAAGTCAGGGTCGTCTGGGGCATAGCTCTTGAACTCTTTGCCATCCTTAAAAACACCGATAATGTTTCTACCCTGAACTGTTACCGACGTGACCTTTTCCGCCTGGACAGCCTCGACAAAATCACTGAAAATCACGCTTTCATAGTTTTTTTTTGGCTTGTAGTATATATTGAAGATAAAAAGACCGAAAAGAATAATAAAAAGCCAGACGAATATATTTTTATTCATTGGGTTCAGTGTGGGATTTTTTGGCATCTATGGTTCTTACCATAAAACCCTTGAATTTTCAACCTATTTAAACGATTTGTTCTATTAAATGTAGCAACTATAAAATTAACCTGAATCTGGTATAATGGTAGTATAAACCCACCCATTATTGAAGGTGCACAATGGAAAAGAATACATTGGATTCTGACACGAAAGGCGAAGCACGAAAGGGGAAACTGATTCTTGGCCTGATAGGTTCTCCCCGCAAACTTGGAAACTGTGAGGTGTTCGTCAAGGAAATTGCTCTCTCGGTAGCTGAAGACTGCAAACTGAAACTGATCAGGATGCCTTCTCTGACAATTGAACAGTGCCTTGCATGCTACAGGTGCATCATGGATCAGCCATGCCCCCAAAAAGATGACATGGAATCCCTGCTTCAGCAGATCGTTCATTCCGATGCCATTATCATCGCATCGCCGGTTTATTTCCTCGGGAGCCATAGCATAATAAAGAGAATCATCGATCGTGGATTCCTGTTCTACGAGGTTCTTGAGAAAACATACGGCAAGCCATGTATTCTCATTAATTTTTATGGAATGAAAAACAGAATTGGAGTGGCCCCTCACACTATGATGAGTTTTGCCGCTTTTCTTGGCCTCAATATCAAGGCAAATGTGAATGTGAAGGCTGCGTTGCCTGGTGAGGTTCTGGTGAGCCCCGTGCAAAGAAATCTGGCGAAGAAGCTGGCACGGGCTCTTTTTAAAGAGGGTAACACATCCAAGAACCATGGCTGCCCTTTCTGCGGAAATGACATTGTGCGCATGGAAAAAAGAAAATTCACCTGCACACTCTGCCATGGGGCCTTTAGGGTTGATGATAGGGGAGAAAGAATCAAGATAAGAGACGGAGGCATCCTCGGTCCACCCGAACATATGCTTCTTCACAAATCATGGTTAAGAGGAATGAAGGAGGAGTTCATGAAGAGGCGCAAGGAGATTCTGCGACTCACTCAACAGTATAAGGACATTGGTGAATGGATTAGACTATAAAACAAATGCACCCCTTGGACGTAAAAATCTATCTCCGGAGTTTTAATGAAGATGACCTTACACCGAAAACTCACGTTTCTCAACAGAGTACCCTCTGCCCCGGAGTTCCTCAATGATCTGGGTAGCATCCTCAATATTTATGTGAAGGAACAGGTCCTGCCTGTCATCACTGGGCGGTATCCAATAGGTCTTCACTTCAAGACCAGTCTTCCTTATGAATTCGAGTATTTCCTGCATCATGTCTACCTTTCCGGCGCCATGAATGACTATACGACTACCTTTTTGGCCTATTCCAAAGAGAGGGTTCAGTATTTTATAAAACACATCGTTCGTTGTTAAGATACCAACAACCTTATCTTCCTCCACTACTGGAAGACTGCCGACTTTGTTCTTTTGAGCAACAGCGATCGCCTTTTCTATGGGAGTATCAGGGGATATTTTCAGAATCTTCGTTTTCATAATCTCTTTCACCGTCAACTTGGACATGAGGTAAAAGAGGTGGCGCTGATTAGTCGGTGTTGTAGATGTAGGGCTTGCTTTTAGTACATCATTCCTTGTTACAATACCAACCAATTTCCCATCGTCAACAACAGGCAAACGGCCAATCCTGTTCTGATCCATAATCCTCTCTGCATCGAGGACATAGGTGTCACTCGTGATGGTGATGACATTTTTGGTCATAATATCTCGTACCAGCATAGATTATTCTTTTCTAGCAATACTACAGAAGTATTGTGACCTTTTGGAGTCTACCTGTCAAGAGGTTTATTCTTAAGCATACAATCTTTCAGCTTCATACCATTTTGGCTATTACAAGACAGATCTTTTCCATACTTATGTTGCTATTTGAAACTGATTATAATATTACAAAACTCTACTTCCTCATTATTATAATTCCCCCTGCACCCTATCCATTCTTCAATAGAGAGGGTGTATATGTGCCTCATATCCGGGGATATCAGTCTTTGATACAAACCCCTCGATCTTTTGCTGTCCAACACCAGAAGAATCGATAGTCACTCACCTCTTTTCCCGGGCGACATGTATCATGCCCTCTTCATGTTCAGTGAATACTGCTTCATCAAAAAAATAATCGATATATGTCTTATTGAAGAAGAGCCGTCCTGAGTCTTATCCAGATCAATAGAACCTGATCAAATCCTCCCTCTATCCCTGAAGACGGTAAAACACATATCCTTCAATATCTAATAATCCCTTTTGATATCAGTGAGCAATCCTTCTGTGCCCTGGGGTGATACCAATCTTCCGCCTCGATATCCTCTATACTCTCCTTGTGTGTGATCTGGGAATAAAGGCTTTGGTTCTCCTGTCTGTTCGAACATAAGTGGATCAATATCTATCATGATCTTTTTCAAGGTTTGGGTGGAGATTGTTCTTGCCCCGGTAGAAAAAAGCATGGTATGTATGACTGTATAAGTCAGTTGTACGTACCCTGTGCTTTCCGCTGTCCTTCAAAAAATAAGGACTCATTTCACGATTAACGCTGATTGTATTATGACTGTCATGATAGCCTCTTTTGATGGCCATGGTTTATAGTTCAAGTTTTTTCATCATCGTTTTATTCTCGTTATGCCATTCAGGACTTCTCGCACTTTATTCAGGATTTCGAGGGTACGGGGTGTGTTGTCGGCATCGGCACTCTTATAAAATTTGCCAAACAATCAGAGACGCTATGCGCAATGATTGTGCAGATACTTTAAAAGGGATGACATAATGTGCTCCTACCTATGCGTGGATAGTTATGGCTGTTGAAGAGGAGCTCCCTTTCAAGGATAATATTATCCGTGCCATGATGTGATGGGTGGCACTATCAACCATTTCAAAAACTACAAAGGTGTATAAGCGAAAAAACACACACTTTGATGCCTTTCGCAGACTTTTCATTTTTGATATCAATCGTCAAACCTTAATGGAAAGTTAATATCTCGTATGGAGAGGTCAATATACGAACCAGCCCACTTCTGTAGCCCGGATGAGTTGAATAATCTTCTTTTGGCAAAAGGATTCAAGATTTTGACAATAAGCAACCCACGGCTCTATAAGATTGAAGCTATGAAAGAGCAATGAACATGCTTTCCCCAAATATGTTTGTGTATTGAGTTATGTTTTCATTAACATTATAATAGTGAATGCCAATAAAGCGTTTGCTCTATTATTCCTACGGGAAACTTTTGGAGCGAGAGGTAAGGAAATACAGGCTCCCTGTTCATATTGGGTTGATTCTCGATGGAAACAGACGCTATGCAAAAGAGATGGGCTTTGAAGATGTGACTATGGGCCACAAGGCGGGGGCTCACAAACTTGATGATGTGCTGAAGTGGTGCGTTGAATTAGGTATCAAAATCATCACTATATGGGTTCTCTCAACAGACAACACCCAGAGAGATGAAGGAGAGGTGGCTGCACTTCTTAAGGTCATTGAAGAAAAGATCAATGACCTTTCAAAAAACCCGATTGTCAGGAAAAATGGAATCCAGATCAAGGCACTGGGTAATCTTGATATACTTCCCGAGGAGTTGCAAAGAGCAATCCGCAAGTCCGAGCTGTCGACAAAAGACAATAGGAACCACATCCTCAACATAGCCCTGGGATATGGTGGCCGGGAAGAAATCGTCGATGCAGTAAAGAAAGTAATACGGGAGAAAAAAACATATTCTCCTGAACAACTGGCTGACAATATCAGCGTTGACGATATTACAAGCCATCTATATACATATGGAATCCCAGACCCTGATCTTATCATTCGTACAAGTGGGGAGATTCGCTTAAGTGGGTTCCTCCTCTGGCAAAGCGCTTACAGCGAGTTTTATTTCTGTGACGCCCTCTGGCCTGTTTTTAGAAAAATCGATTTTTTGAGGGCAATCCGTAGCTACCAGCAACGAAACAGGAGATTCGGCCGATGAATACTGACGCCGATAAAATCTCCTGCCTCAAAAGCATTGAACTTTTCAAAGATCTCAAGGAAGATGAACTGCAAAAAATCGCAGAAACATTAACAGAAAAAGTGTATCCACCCAATACAGTTATCTTGCGGGAGGGCGCCACCGGTGACACCATGTTCTTTATTAAAGAAGGTGTGGTGGAAGTAAAAAGGAAGGAGCCCTACCTTGGCGCCAATCTTACAGTAACAATTCTTGGCAAGGGTGAATGCTTTGGTGAAATGGCACTTCTTAATGAAAACCCGAGATCCGCAACAGTGCTCGTGGCCACTCAACCAACAGTGTTATTATGCATATACAAGCAAGCTTTCAATGACCTTCTTGTAAAATACCCGTCCATAGCTATTCACTTGAATAGAGTGCTTGCAGGGCGAATTGAAGAAGCGAATGCTCAGAGGGGGCTTGATTTTGTTTTCATTTCGAGATTGAAATTAGATCCGAATATCCTTTTGCTTATCCCTGAGCAGGTAGTAGCCAGCCATAAAGTCCTTCCAATTTCGTATTCCCACAATACCCTCAGGCTTGCCATGGTGAACCCAAATAACCTTCTCGCAATTGATGAGGTCAGGAAATTTGTCAAGGGAGTTGCTATTGAACCGGTTGTGATGGCCGAGGAAGACCTCACAAGGTTTATGGAGAATGAATACCCGACAATTGTTGGAAAAGAATCGAAGGAAACGCTGTTTACCAGACAGGTTCCTTTTGGAGGAATTGACTCCCTTAAGGCAGATATTCTGAAAGACATTGACCTCCAAGAGGATTTAGAGGGAGATGCAGGCGTAACCGACCTTGAACAGGAGGCACAGGCTGCTCCCATGATCCGCCTTGCCAATACGATCATAGGGATGGCCACGAAGAAAGAAGCCAGTGATATCCATATAGAACCCATGGAAAAGGCCGTGAGGATTCGTTTCCGGATTGATGGGTTGCTCAGGGAAGAGATGATTCTCCCTAAAAAGGTGCAGCTCCCCCTCATGAGCAGGATCAAAATAATGTCACGGCTTGATATTACAGAGCGAAGACTGCCACAAGATGGCCGGACAACGCTGAAAGTGAATGATAAATCTATCGACTTTCGTGTCTCATCCATACCGACAAAATGCGGTGAAAAGATTGTCACCCGCATCCTTGATAAAACAAATACCATCCTCGGTCTGGAAAAACTGATTACCGATCAAGACGTCTTGACACTTGTACGGGAAATAATCAGAAGACCTTACGGAATCATATATGTGACTGGCCCTACTGGGTCCGGGAAAAGCACAACCCTTTATAGTGCTCTTTCAGAGTTGAACAGCCCGGATGTTAACATATCGACTGTTGAGGATCCAATTGAATATGATATTGCGGGTATAAATCAAGTTCAGGTGAACCCAGATATAGGCCTCGACTTTGCAAGAGTTCTGAGGGCATTTCTGAGGCAGGATCCTGACATTATTCTTGTCGGTGAAACAAGAGACACAGAGACTGCAAAGATTGCAGTTGAGGCTGCCCTTACTGGACATCTGGTTTTTACAACACTTCACGCCAACGACGCCCCTTCTGCATTCATGCGTCTTATGGAGATGGGGATTGAACCATTCCTCATATCAACATCGGTAATAGGTGTCATTGCCCAAAGACTGGTTCGCAAAATATGCCCTACATGCAAAGAACCTTTTAGGGCTGATTCAACAACAACCCATTTTCTTCAACTACCTGACAATATTGAGCTCTATCGCAGCGTCGGTTGTGATACTTGTGGTTTTACCGGATATAAAGGCAGGATTGGAGTGTATGAAGTCTTGAGCGTTAATGATAAGATCAGGCATCTGGTTGCCGAAGGAAGCGACACGCAGGTAATTTGGGAAGAAGCAATAAAGAATGGGATGAAAACCCTTAGAGACTATTGCATTTCACTCCTTCAGGAGGGTTTAACTACAGTCGATGAGGTACTTAGGACTGTGGCAATTCAACCTTGAATCGTAATTCAATTGTCAAATCTCGATTCCTGTCAATATGCCTTAGGGTCTTGCTCTATGTCTTTGCCCTTCTTCTTATTATAGAGATTTTCTATCTTTACCACGATGGGGGATGGAAGGAACTTATTTATTACTACCGCTATTTTCTCAACCCCAAAAAACTTGGGGAATTTATTGCCTCTTTTGGCCCACTGGCTGGTTTAATTTTTGTAGTAGTACAGGTTATTCAGGTTGTTGCAGCGCCTATCCCAGGGGAGATGACAGGTTTTGTCGGTGGCTTTCTTTTCGGTAAGGTTTGGGGGGTAATTCTCTCAACAGTAGGACTTACATTGGGATCAATGTTCGCTTTCTGGGTGGCTCGGAAATTTGGAATACGATTGGTAGAGAGAGTCGTAAAAAAACAGTACCTCGATAAATTTAATTTTTTTGTAACCCATAAAGGGCTCTACATAACTTTTGTAATGTTTCTCTTGCCAGGTTTTCCCAAGGATGCTTTATGTTATTTTCTTGGTGTCACTCGTTTAAGATTTTTAGATTTCATCCTTATGAATCTTTTTGGGCGATTTCCAGGAACAATGATTTTGACCATGCAGGGAAGTGCGGTGAGGACTGAGCACTGGTGGGAACTTTTCTGGCTCTTAATAATAACCGTTGTTATGATTGTAACGCTGTATTTCTCGAGGAATTATGTGATTGAGTTGGTAAGAAAAATTACCCGTTCGTTTATCCGCTCAGTAATAAGACGAAAGAAGAAGAAACGCAGCAAGGCAAAATCTGTAATAGGCAAAGATGTCGAGTGAATGTTTTTTCAGATAAGTTATGAGAAATTTTAGACTCACGACACCGAAAACAAATGCCGATATTACTCCGGCAATGTAAAGATCAATACCGCTGCCCTGGAATTGAACATGCCTTGCCTCGAACAACGAAGTCCCCAGAATGATCGGGATTGCAAGGAGAAAAGAAAAATCGACAGCAGCATTTCGCCTCAGTCCAAGAAGAATTCCTGCTACTATAGTAATCCCACTTCGTGATGTGCCTGGTATCAGGGCAAATGCCTGGGCAACACCGATCAGCAGTGCTATGGGGTAGGAAAGCGCGTGATTTTCTACCTGAATTCGTTCGCACACAAGCATGAGGATAGAAACACCAATGAGGGTAAAGATTGTTACGTAAGGTGTTCTCAGAGAACCCTCGATAAGATCTTTGAATAAAAGCCCTAGAACTGCAGCTGGTATGGTTGCCACAATGATTTTGAGGAGAACTGATTGACGAAAATTCTTGTGCCATATGTCAACTAGACCTTCGATACATATATTTACAAATTGTTTTCCGTAAATGAGTAATATCGCCAGAAGGGTGCCAAAGTGGAGCATCACATCGTAGGTTAACTTGTTAATGGTGCTATCTTCGATTTTGAAGAACCAAGGAAGGATAATAAGGTGTGCTGAGCTGCTGATAGGCAGAAACTCAGTAACACCCTGAAGCGCGCCAAGGAGTATGCTTTCAAGAATGGTCAAGAAAGCTCTCCTGGGAGGAACCTGAAGCCTATTTCAAGGGAATCAGTATTAAGGGAAGAAGGGATTGGTGGCAAAGGATCGACAGATCTGAGCACTCGCAGGATTGATTCATCATATACCCTGTTACCAGATCGTTTTTCTATGTTGATGTCAACAATGCGCCCATCTTTTCGTATCCTGATAGTAACAATGGTCTCAAGGTTTTTACTGTATTTGCTCATACCGGGAAGGCCCCAGGCATTTTTGATTTTTTCCCAGACCCCGAGCATATATTGCTGAGATGCCGGATCAAGGGGTCTTGCTCCTCCTTCACCTGAGCCAGGAAGTCCTCCGCTACCACTTCCTGAGCCGCCTCCGCCACCCCATCGTTCATATCCAGGAGCTGATCTACCTTGAGACACATCAAGATATTCTGTCCTTTTTTTCATGTCGCGAAGCCTGGCCTCAAGCTGGCTCAATTCTTCCTTTGAAGGAGATGCTTTTGCAGGGGGAGTCTTCTTTTTAGACAGGGAAACCGCATCCTGATCGCTCTTCATGGGCGCTGGCTTATGTTTTGCTGTGAGCTGTTTTTTTTCTTTGGGTGATGAAACAAGCTTTTCAGGAGGCGTCTTTGGTTCTGCTATTGGCTTCGATTGTGGGAGCCCAACGCCTTTGTTCCCGCTGCCTCCACCGATATCACCCACAAGGCCAACCGAGTACGAGGAGGATAGGTCAAATTTCTTGTAAGGTTTTTTGATAGACATACTGAACGCTGCCATTACAAAGACATGCATTATTGTTGAGATAACAAGAAATTTATACCAGCTTTCTTCCTTCATCATTCTTCGCGGGGTTTTGTTACGATGTTAATTTTCTCAACCCCGGCCTCACGGATCAACCCCATGCAACTAACAACAAAGCCATAAGGAACTTCCTTGTCTGCCCGCAGATAAATTTCTTTAGTATGCTTATTTGAGAATAATAACTGAATAGCTGCTTTAAGATCTTTCACGGCCAATTTCTTCTCGTTCAGTATAAGTCTCTGGTCTTTGGTAATGTTGAGAATCTGGGGCTCGTCTTTTGTTGGCAGAGGCTTTGTGGTGACTTTGGGGATATCAATATTCATCCCGTGCTGCATCATAGGTGCAGTGATCATAAAGATGATAAGAAGGACGAGCATGACATCGACAAGGGGAATGATATTTATTTCGGAGAGGGGGCTACTCTTAGAATCCCTGTTTGATTTCATTTTTCAAGGATGTTGACTATGTACATAGATGCATTCTCCATTTTGGAGATGATCCTTTTTAGTCTGCCAAGAAAATAGTTGTAGGCAAGGACTGCTGGAATAGCTGTGGCAAGGCCGAGAGCAGTGGCAATGAGGGCTTCGCTTATGCCGGGAGCAACGACAGCAAGACTGGTAGTTCCCCTAACACCAATCTCCCTGAACGAGTCCATAATGCCCCATACCGTACCAAAAAGGCCTATGAAGGGGGCAGTATTCGCTGTTGTAGCAAGGAAAGAAAGTCTGCGCTCCAATTTCTCCGTTTCTTCTGTGATGACTATCCTAAGAGTGTTTTCAACAACAGGCAGCACATCGGTTTGAGGCCCTGGATTCTCTTTTTGTCGTGATGCTATTTCCTTGTATGAAGAAACGATAAGACGGTAAAAAGCATTATCCGGGTTTTCCCTGTATGAGGTAATGATTTTCTTGAATGAGTCGGCGTCTTTTACTGTTTTGATGAAACGTTCACCTTCTTTTTCGGTCCTGCTAAACTGTTTCCATTTCAGAAGAATAATGGTCCATGAAATTATGGAGAAAAGAAAAAGAATGAAAACCACAAATTTGGCAACAGGCCCAGCAGATGCCAGAAGGCCCAATATGCCGCCGGTATATAGATCAACGTTGAACATGATTTATTGTGACGATTATACAATAGGATGGCATTGATTTCAATGAAAAAGCCAAGATAGGGGATAGCTGTGAAGTGACAATAAAGAATGGGATTCAAGGAACAAAGGGAATAGGACGATCTATCCATGGGATAGAAAGAAAAGCAAGAACAATGTGCAGTGACGGTTGATCGGGTAATTTGGTCTGTTTGCTTACATTAAAATAGGCTGCTTACCTGATAGCCGGGTAACTACCTTTATGTGATTGTGTTAAGGGTGGCCTATAGTCGATCAATACACTGTTTACATCACATAATATAGAGGAGCGATATGCCTGACAAGGCCTCGGAGAAGGTGGATGTGAGCACCTCTATTCAAAATAAGAAACCCCCTGGGGGGGACCCAGGGGGAAGGGGGGTTATTATGAGAAGCTTATGGAGGTGATTTTCAGTTTTTTAATCCTGAGAACCTTGTGAATTATATTACATTTTCATGAGCTCTCAGGCTTCTTGTTATCTTTCACAATCCCTTTTGGCTCTGAATGCTATGTACTTGATTCATATTTAGCCTCAGCATTGTGAATTATTTAACATATCGAATTATAGTATTTTGTAGAAAGCTTGTCAAGAAAAAAATGTACACTGTACCCCAATAAAGTTTTATTTATTTATCTGCATCATGGTATCTAAGATATCTACTGCCCTCTGTGCAAACTTCAGGTCATTTATATGAAGCCTCATCTCTTCAAAGGGAATTTTCGGATTCAGAAGTTTTCTGAGTCTTTTTGTGAAGGCGTTGTTTGCTGAAGGATTAAAGAGGGGCATGCCCTCTCTATCACCTTCAGACCAGCCGTCAGTAGGTATAAGAACATGGGTAGTCGCAGGTGATTTATTCAACTTTTCGGCAATTATCTTTGCAAGTTTCTCCATTTCCAAAGTGTCAAGGCGAACACATATTCTATGGTCATGAGCGTATATGTCTCTATTAGAAAAATCCTCTGGCATAGGGCACGAAGGTCCATAGACAATGTTGTCCAAACCACCTGGTGCAAAAACAAGAGGGATGCCCATCCTCCCGGCTGTCTCAAGGCGGTTCGGCCCGATCCCCTTGCAGTAGCCCCCCACCATTTCGTCTGCTATTTCATGTGGTGTAAATTCTAAAACTCCTGCAATCTCACCGGCAGCAATCATTTCCTCCATGGCCATGCCTCCACATCCATTAGTGTGGAATCCCATCATTTCATATCCCTTTTCATGGAGGAGTTTTTCGGTAAGGACTGCACACCGAGAAGTTGGCCCGTAGGCTGTTACCCCTACTATGGGTTTTCGTGCTTTTGTACTTATTTTCCTCCCCATCATTCCACAGACAGCGCGTGATGCCTGGTCAAGGATTAGGCGAATGAATTCATTGAAGCCCAGCAGATCTGCCACAGAATGGAACATAACAATGTCTTTGGTACCCACATATTCTCTTACGTCCCTTGACGCCATAGTGGAGACAATGACCTTTGGGAGGCCAAAGGGCAGGGAGCGCATAATTGATGATGCCACGGAGGTTCCCGTTCCTCCACCGAGCCCGATGACACCATTGAACTGATTTTTCTGTAGCAAATGATTTGCTACTATGCGCCCGCCTTCCTTGAGGGCAATGACAGCCAGTGGTCGGTTATGTGATCGTATCAGTTCCTCAAGATCATACCCTGCTGCTTCTGTAAGTTCTCGGTTTGTTATATCCGGTTTAATGAAAGGCTTGCCGATTACCCCTATATCCATAACAACCGGTTGTACCCCGAGCTTTATGGCGCAGTTCTTGACATATCTGGCTTCCCTGCCTTTTGTGTCAAGGGTTGCAATGATCAGGAGCTGTTTCTTCATAGCTTCCCTTCCCCCTTATGATTAGACAAACAGTCCGCAGAGACTCTGGCCGCGTCTGTTCCAATTTTATAATACTTGTTTGTTGACAAATCAACTCAAATAAGATTAATTGCAATTAAGTAAAATTAAATATCTAAAAGGAACAATACATATGATCCTGAACATGAACCAGTTGCGGGCTTTTTTTGTTGCTGCAAAATCGAACAGTATAACAAAGGCTGCTGATGCGTTGATGGTCACTCCACCAGCTATTACTATGCAGATAAAGAAATTAGAGAAAGCAGTAGGCGTCAGGCTTCTTGTCCGTGATGGTAACTCCATACGTCTGACAAAAACAGGGGATGCAGTATTGACAAGGACAGAAAAAATCTTTACGGAGATCCATGAAATGGAAGGCTTTTTTGATAACATATCTATGAGCAAATCCGGAGAACTCCGCATAGGATGTCCTGAAACCCCCCTGAAACGTTTAGCACCTCTTATTGCTGACTTTAACAAAACGCATCCCGGAATCAAGATTATTCTTGATCAGGGATCGAATGCAGAAATGGTCAAAAGCATTGGCGAACATCGAAATGAGCTCGCAGTTGTCAGGTGCCGGTCCAACTACAGTAGGCTAAAAACAAAATCAATCTGGGCAGAGGAAGTGCTTCTTATTGCTGCGCCATTGAGTAGCCATTGGTCTGGTCCAGATATCTCAGTTATGCAATTGCCTGTAATCCCTTTAATTCTTAGGCGGGAAGGTTCTGCGGTCAGAGAGATTGTATTGGAATATCTCCGTAAATTCAAAGTAAAACCTCTCATAGCCATGGAATCCGGAAGCATAGTCCTTGTTAAAGAGTTTGTGATGCAGGACAGGGGATTAGCATTTATGGAGAAAGGCGCAGTGGAGGAAGAGCTAAAGAATGGCTCCTTGATATCAGTGCATATCCTTGAAGGCTCTCCTATAATAGAATTTGGCATAGGATATCGAAACCGTCGGGACCTATCACCGCCAGCTTGGGCCTTCCTCAGACTTCTTGAAAATTCCAACATTATGTTGAGGTCTTAAGAGGACGGCCTGTTATGTTTGGCGCAGATGAATGAAATAAAACTGTTGTCCACGGAAGGGGGTTTTGTCAGTAAGCGTTAGTATTGAAATGACTGGCACAATCCTATAACACAGGGCCATGAAAGGTGGCCGGGATGAAGACATACGGTCTATCCTTGGCACCACATACCCAGCGTGTTACGAGAAGCCTTGGTAGAGAGAAAATATGTGAATGGCTAGACCATGAGCAATAAGCAACATCTAAAAAGTCAATCTATAGCCCTTTACCTCTCGCAAGGGTTTACTCCTTTTTTATTATCTTTGTTTCTTTGTGTGCTCTTGTGTAAGCGTTCACATTTTTCTGTGCGATTTTACCAAATCTATTCTGAATTGGCTCGTTGAGGGATTCAATAGCAACGATGCTTGTTGCCTTGATGAGAGAGCCAAGCATTGTAGTGTTTGTTATGGGGACGCCCATCTCTTCTTTTGCAATCGTTGAAGCATCCACAGCAGCGATGTTATGATCTGGGAAGAGTTTTTTTAGCTCATCAGAGGATCTATGGGAATTAATTATGATATAACCATCCGGTTTCAGGCCGTCAGCGCAGTTGACCGTACCAAGCAACGTGGGGTCAAGGATGATTACATGGTCAGGCTTGTAAATTTTTGATCTCAGCCGTATGGGTTTATCAGACACTCTTAAAAATGCCTGGACCGGTGCTCCTCTTCTCTCCGGTCCAAAGCTTGGAAATGCCTGTGCATATAAGCCTTGTTTTATGGCAGCCTGAGCGATGAGTTCTGCTGATGTTACGGCTCCCTGTCCTCCTCTTCCATGAAATCTAACCTCTATCATCTAACCTTCTCCTTTCATAGTTATATGTTTTATCCGCCACTCAGTGCCTCTGGGCGAGTCCTGCAGAAGTATGCCCATTCTTGCAAGAACATCCCGTATTTGATCTCCAATCCTATAGTCTTTGTTTTTCCTCGCCTCTGCCCTTTCGGCTATCATCCTGTCCAGTTTTTCCGGAGTTAATCCTACTCGGTTGAGGTGGCGTATTTTTTCTGTGGAAGTGAAGTCCGTCAAATTGTCATGCAACAGGCCAAGAGTGTTTGCAAGAGAAAGAAAAAGCCTGTTGGTGAAAAGGACGAACGGAGCATTTATTGTTGGATCATCGTCAAGCATCTTGTTGAGCATTTTTGACAGTTCGAAGATGTAAGATAGGGCCAGGGCAGTGTTAAAATCGTCATCCATGGCCTCATAGTATTTTTTCTCCAGTTCCTCTGCTTCACCGTATGGCTTCGGTTCCACAGGGAGTTGTTTTTCCATTTCAGCCACCCTCTCAAGGGTATAATAGAGCCTATGGAGTGCCTGGTTTGTATCCTCAATTGATTTCTTATTATAGTCAATGGGATTTCTGTAATGGGTTGAGAGAAAGAAAAGCCTCAGTACCTCAGGGTGAAACTCTTCAATAAAATCTTTAATGAGTAGTATGTTTCCGATGGATTTGGACATTTTTTCTTTTTCTATGTTTACAAATCCATTATGAAGCCAGTAATTGGCAAATTTCACACCGGTGGCAGACTCGGTTTGCGCCCGTTCATTCTCATGGTGAGGGAAGACAAGGTCTTTACCACCTCCGTGTATGTCAAAAGGCAACCCCAAATATTTTGCGCTCATAGCAGAACATTCAATGTGCCATCCAGGCCTCCCGTCCCCAAAAGGAGCGGGCCATTTTGGTTCCCCTTCCTTTGAAGATTTCCAAAGCACGAAATCGAGGGGATTCCTCTTTTTCTCGTCAATCTCAACGCGGGCACCAGCCATCATCTCATCCAGGGTTCTTCCCGACAGTTCACCATAGCCTTTATAGTTCTCCACAGAGAAGTAGACATCTCCGTTTACCTTATACGCAATCCCGTTATTGATCAGATTGTCAACCAGGGCTATCATATCTTCAATGTGTTCCGTGGCCTTTGGCTCATGGGTTGGGCGGAGAACATGAAGGGCATCCATGTCTTCATGAAAGGATACTATGTATTTCTCTGCCACGTCTTTCCACGGAATGCCTTCGCTGTTTGACTTCCTTATGATCTTGTCATCGATATCAGTGAAGTTCTTTACAAAGACAACCTCATAACCCCTTGCCATAAAGTATCGATAAATAACATCAAAGACGATAGCGCTTCGGGCATGACCAATGTGGCAGTGATCATAAACTGTGACACCACACACATAGAGTTTTACCTTGCCTTCGTTTACTGGCCTGAATTCTTCTTTTTTACCCGAAAAGGTATTGTAGACTCTGATGCCCATGAATCTGTATATTTATCATATGGTTTATAGGCTTGTCAAAGATTACTTGGCCAATTCCAGGCCTATTCTATGGACGACCCTTTGAAAGCCACGAAAGCCATTCCTTATCGATAACAAAAACCCTTCCAAGACAACCAAAGGTGACAATAGAAAGCCTTTGCCTATCTTTTGTTGCAGAGGCTACATAGAAGTTTATAAAATCCAGATTTTCTCGAATCTTTGCCTGAAAATTATCACCTTCGGTCAGTTTTTCAGGGGCCAGAATGCTTAAAGACTCTATGTGGTTTTCAAGAGGAGGATTATAATAGTAACAAATCCCTGCAACGATCAAGAGAATAATCAGGTATTTTTTCATAAGCCCCCCTTGGATGGAACGATTATATGGAATATTGAGCACAACATAACTAAAGTTTATACACTAATTCAGTTGTGCAGGCAATCATTTAAAAATATATGGCAGGTAGGGATCCTGCTTAATCGGAACACGAAAGGGACTCAGAACGAAGGGCGATTAGTGATCAGTATGTTCTCATCATGACTACTTGTGGGACTCCAATTTTGCGGGGGAGCGAGGTTTTCTGATATCCTCACATGATCTTATTTTGCGTTTTTGCCGAAAAAGGAGTGATGGTGTATCAGTGAATTTGTCTGAAAGCATAGCAAATACAGGGGATGCAACGAAAATGCTAACAATAATAAAAAGCTGCTCGGTTATGGGCGGGACCCTTTATGTGACCTTTTGATTGATAACAGCGACCACTCAAGAGGGGGAGGAACATCACATATTTTCCCCTGGTCAGCGCGTTATACCATCAGGTATTTCTTCTTAATTTCCTCATTTGCATCGAGTTCTGCAACAGTTCCATGAAAGCGTATTCGTCCGATATCGATGACGTAAGCCCTAGTTATTATCTTGAGGGCTGACCTGACGTTCTGTTCGGAGAGGAGAATGCTGATACCTGCATCTCTCAGTTTAAGTATCTGTTCTTCAAGGTTGCGAACAATTAAAGGTGCAAGTCCTTCCGTAGGTTCGTCAAGCAGAAGAAGTTCAGGGCTGCCCATGAGCGCACGGGCAATTGTGAGCATCTGTTGTTCACCGCCACTCAAATGACCTGCCCTCCGTGTTTTTATCTCTGCGAGGGCAGGAAATAGTTCATAGACCCTGTCCTTGTTCCAGGTGGTGTCCTGTTTATAAACAATCTCCAGGTTATCGTCAACCGAAAGATCGGCAAAAACTCTCCGATCGTCAGGGACATAGCCAATGCCTTTCCGGAACAATCGGAAGGGCTTAACACCTGTAACATCCTCTCCTTTAAAAATAACTGAGCCTTCCTTAGGAGGGGTGAGCCCCATAATACTCCGCATGGTCGTGCTTTTTCCAGCCCCATTCCTGCCAAGGAGTCCTACCACCTCCCCTTTGGACACAGTTATAGACAAGTCAAAAAGGATATGGCTCAATCCATAAAATGTATTGATAGACTTTACATCAAGCATACGTCACTCCCGCCCAGGTAAGCATCTTGAACAGCTTCGTTGCACCGAACCTCTTCGCAGGTACCCTGTACAATCGTTCCGCCTCGAACCATCACCATGATCCGGCTTGCAATACCAAAGACAATTTCCATGTCGTGCTCACAGAACAGAATGGTAAGCCCATATTTTTCTCTCAAGCCCTTGATGAGATCGATGCAGCGGGTTGTTTCTTCAGGAGACATTCCCGCTGTAGGTTCATCAAGGATAAGAAATTCCGGGTTTCCACCTAATGCCATGGCAATCTCAAGAACTTTTCTGTCGCCATGGGAAAGAGCTCCGCTTATATGGTCTCTTTTTTCGTAGAGACCAACGTTCTTCAGAAGTTCGTTTGTTTCGTTGACAGCAAGACTTGAGGAAGGAGTAAAAAGATTCCATGTCTTTTTTTGTCTCGAAAGGATCGATATCTGAGTATTCTCAAAAATACTAAGCCTGTTGAATACGTTGACAACCTGAAACGACCTCGATATTCTTTTCCTGCATATCTCGTAGGGGGGGAGTCCGGTGATATCGTCACCCTTGAAAAGCACCTGCCCGGAATCCGGCTTTAAAATACCGGAAATAAGGTTAAAGAGCGTTGTCTTTCCAGCCCCATTTGGACCGATTACTGCTACAATCTCGCCATTCTGAACATCGAGATTAGCATTGTTTACCGCTTTAAAACCGTCAAAAGATTTTGTTAAGGACTTTACTTGTAACACCGGTTACTCCTTTGCTTCTGCAAGGTTTGGTTTTCGCTTCACCGCATCTTCTATCCATCCCAGCACACCATTCGGCAGGAAGAATATGACAAGTGTAAAAATTATGCCAAGAACAAGAGCCCAATACAATGTATAGGTGCTCACGAAAGTCCTGATAATGACAATGAGTGCAGCGCCCAGCATGGGTCCAAGAAAGGTCAGCCAGCCTCCGAGCAAGCACATGATGACTGCTTCCAACGATAGAGTCCAGAACATCATATCAGGAAATACCGTGTTATCGACAACAACAAAGAGAGTGCCGGCCACTCCGGCAAAAAAACCTGCAATTACAAGAGCAAGAAGCTGGTGCTTCTTAACGTTAACTCCTATCATAGAGCTTCGAACCGGGTTGTCCCGGATTCCCTGGAGAACACTTCCATAAGGAGATTTAAGGAGTCTGTAAAGAACATAGAGGGAAATGCCGGTGACTATGAGGGTAAAATAGTAGGCCCCTTTGTAAGAAGATATAATGTCAGGTACTGAAATCCCATGGATTCCATCATCACCTCCGGTGAAAGAGTACCATCGGTACACGACTGCCCAGACGAGGGATCCAAGAGAAATCTGAAGCATACCAAAATAAAGCTTTGAGAGCCTGATGCAGATGATGCCCATAACAAGACCTAAAAATGCAGCTATGAGAGGTCCCACGATAAATGCGATCCAGGGCGAGAGGCCAGATTTTGTAATAACAAGGGCAGTCCCGTAAGCCCCTACGCCATAAAATACAGCATGGTGGAGCTGGTAGATACCGCCAAAACCAAGGGGAAAATTGTTGCTCATAGCAAAAAGCCCAAAGAGCAAGATGATTGATAAGAGATAAACATAGAATCGTGGCAGCACAAAAGGTACCAGACAGAGGACAACGAGCGCCACGATCCACCAGATTCTGCCTTTTATGTTCAATATCCCTGTTGCCATATTATGCTCCTCGTTACCATGTAGCTTTCAGCAGACCTGTGGGCCTGAAAATAAGTACGATGACTACAGCCAGGTAAGGAAAAATAATGCCGAACTGTGGCCAAATAAGAATACCCAGAGACTGTGAAAGTCCAAATATAAGCGCGCCGAGAAGAGCACCCCATATATTGCCCAGGCCGCCCATAATAACTATCAGAAATGCTTCTATAATCAAGGTGTGGTCCATACCAAGGGTAACGCTGACAGTTGGAGCTACAAGTACGCCACCAAGACCGGCGAGCAGACAGCCAATGACAAAGACGCTGGCAAAAACCCAGCTCACATTTATACCTACAGCACCCACCATCTCCATGTCCACAGCAGCAGCCCTAGCAATTTTTCCAATCTTGGTCTTATTCACGAGAAGCCAGAGGAGGATTGCTATGATCGGGCCACACACAAGAAGAAAAAGGTTGTAGAGGGGGAAAGGCAGACCGCCAATAAGGGGGATAAACCCCTGAAACATGTATGGGACGGGTACTGATTTGTATTCCCCGCCCCATACTATTTTAACGAGATCTCCAAAGACCAGCGAAAATGCGAAGGTCAAAAGGATTAACATAAGGTGTTCCCTTTCGTAGAGGTATTGGAAAATACCCCGCTCTGCGACAAGGCTTATGAGTGCAACAGCGAGCGGGGCACCGATGAGGGCCATCCAGAATCCCATGTCCCCTCCACCAAAAAGTTTAGATAAGGTAAAGGCCATAAAGGCGCCAATCATGTATAGGGAACCATGTGCTACATTTGGGATCCGCAAAACCCCCAGGATAAGACTCAACCCTGAAGAGACTATGAAGAGAATTACTGTACGGCTCAAGCCCACGAACACCTGATTCAATACCCCTGTCACATCCACAGCCTGATCTCCTTGGTTATATTGACATATTAACTACTTTCGGAGCTTTAAAACATCCTGGCACGTTGGCATATAATCTTTGGGAGCAATGACCTGGATATCACCGGAGATTAAGAAATCATACTTCGGGTCCTTTTTGGTTACGCCCCAGTAAGTGGGCAGTTCAAGTTGATGATCGCATGCCCTGATTGCAAGAGGCCCCACCGGGCTGTCAAGGCTCATTCCTTCAATGGCTTTTATAAATGCTTCATTATCGATTTTGCCTGCCTTTTTGTAACCTTCCGCGATAAACTGGGCTGTCATAAAGCCAACCAGTGCGCTTGCTTTTGGATACCTGTTAAATGCCTTTCTGAAATCATCAACAAAGGCCTTATTTGCTGGAGTTTCAGGATAGTAGAAAAAGTAGTTAGAGGTTCCCCATACTCCTTCAGGCGCATCTTTGCCCTGCGGAAGGAGGGTTCCAAGTTCGTTTGCTGTATGCTGATAAAAAGGAATTTTCTGAACGAGACCAGTGGCCTTGGCGGCCTTCTGGAAGTTCACCATGCCTGAACCACCGGTAGCAACGATAATGAAATCAGGTTTTGCAGCAAGAATCTGGGTAATATAAGGGGTGAAATCCGCCTCGCCAACTTTCCACCAGGACTGACCGAGGAGCTGAACACCTGCTTTCATTTTTTTCAGGTTGTTCCACGTTGCATCAGCAATAGCATGACCGTATTCGTAGTCATCGCCTGCAATCCAGTACTTCACGTAGGGTTTTTTGGATAAGGCAACTGCAGCAGCCCTCCCTGCCATTTCCGTGTTCTCATTCATATTAAAGACATATTTGTGTCCTTTCTCACCTATGATCTTTTCACTCTTAGAATAGAAAACGAAAAAAGGCATTTTTTCTTTTTTCGCAAAATCTGAAACTGCCAATGCTGTCCCGCTGTTTATGGTACCTGCCAGAATGTCAACCTTTTCCTTGAGGACAAGTTCTTTTGCCATGGCAAGACCGATATCCGGTTTGAATTTCTCATCACGAGTGGTATACTCCAGCTTTTTTCCAAGTATACCGCCTTTTGCATTGATCTGTTCAGTAGCAAGCTTGAATCCATCAAGGGCGTCCTGGGTATACGTAGTTGCAGGTCCTGAATAGGTATCAACAATACCAACCTTTATTGTGTTTGCTGAATAACCTGACTGCGACCAGACAAGACCCATGACAAAAACCATAAACACTACAAACAAAACTGATCTTCGCATCCTGTACCTCCTTGATTAGTTTCTGGGGAATCTTTCCAGCCCCCCTCAATGATTGATAAATGTTACTATGTATCTTTTCATACTGTCAATCAAAGAAATATGATTTTCTCGGTCATGTGGCAAGAAAAAATACTGGAGAAAAAGCACATGATATGGAGGTTACAGCGGCTGTTCCATAGAGCTTTAATTTTTCAGATAATGCTTGATGGCTGAGCAATTACTCACTGAGGGTGTTCGCTTAAAACGTACTGAAGAATATCTTCTTTTGACTGTTGAAGGTGGTACTGAAGTGCCTCAATTGCCTTATCTGTATTCCCCTCTTCAATGGCATTCACGATACGACGATGCCCCTCCACGGATCGAATAGCAGTATCGATTGCGTAGACAACATGAGCCCGGTACCGTAACATGTGTCTCCGCAACGTCTGATCCAGTTCAAGAAGGCGATCACTGCCACTCAGTTTTGCTATAATGTCGTGAAATTGTGCATCGAGTTCAATGTACTCCTGCAATCTGTTTTTGCTCAGGGCCTTTTCCTGCTTTTCAACATTTTTCATGAGACTTTTTGCAAGTTTTTTATTAGACTTTTCCATTGCCCAACGAGTTGCAAGTGCCTCAATGACTGATCTGATCTCACAGATTTGCTCCAACTCATGCACATCCATTCCTTCAACAATATAACCGACCCTGGGTATTGACTTAATCAGTTTTTCAAGTTCAAGACTGTGTAACGCCTCACGGACAGGGGTTCGCGAGGTACCAATATCGTGAGCAAGCCGTGTTTCTATAAGACGTTCGCCAGGCGCAATTTCTCCGTTTAAGATTTTTTCTCTAATATGATGATAGACTTTTTTTCTGATTGTCTCGTTATCTTTAATGATGAATCTGGCCATTCATTGTGTACAGTACCCCAGATATCTGATTGATGTCAACAGATTTTGTTGAGGCTTCTACAATCAGAACGAATGAAGCAAGGATTTTTTATTTGACAAGACAGGTTTTTTGTATAAGAATTCTTTTGATAAAGTCTATATTAAAACAATATCAAACAAGGGGGTCATCATGATTAAAAAAATGCTGTCCATTGTTTTTGTTTTAGCGGTTTTTGTGGCTTTAACTTCTGGCGTTGCAGATGCCAAAACGATTGTGAAGTATGGGCATGTTGGCCCACCTGTCCACCCTCAGCACCATGCAGCTGTTGCTTTCGCGAAGTACGTAACTGAAAAAACAAACGGAGAAATTGAAGTTCAGGTATTTCCCCTTGGCCAGCTAGGAGGCGAGCGCTCAATGACTGAGCAAGTGCAGGGTGGGACACTCCAGATGACCTCAACAACAGCCGGTGTTCTCGCCAACTTTGTTCCCGAGATGGGCATCATTGAGCTGCCTTTTGTTTATCCAAACAGAGATGTGGCATACAAGGTTCTCGATGATAAAGAAGTGAAAGATCGGTTTGCAAAATATTGCGACGCAAAGGGTTTTGTTTTTATCGGTTACACCGAGAATGAGTTCAGGGATTTAACCAACTCAAAGCGGCCCATAAAAATGCCCGATGACATGAAAGGTTTGAAAATAAGGGTTGTTGAGTCTCCCATGATGATTGACACGTTCAGGGCTCTTGGTGCCAATCCCACACCACTGCCTTTTCCTGAGATTTATAATGCACTGCAGCAAAAGGTGATTGATGGCCAGGACAACCCAATCTATACCTCCATCCTTATGAAGTTTACTGAAGTAAACAAATTTGCCACCATCACAAACCACATCCTCACCGAATGCCCGACAATTGTGAACAAGGCCTTCTGGAATTCCCTTAAGCCGGAACAGCAAAAGATCTTCAGGGAAGCGGCCGAAGTTCAGGCAAAGGTTAACAGAGAAGGAAACGCCAAGAACAGGGTAGAAGCACTTGACAAAGCGAAGGAACAAAAGGTGGATGTGCATATCCTTACTGACCAGGAAAGGGCTGCCTTTAAAAAAGCTGTTCAGCCTGTGCATGACAAATATCGTGCCCAATATGGGGCTGATTGGTATGACTTTTACCTGAAGAAGATCGACTTCTATTCCAAGAAGAAGTAAAAAACAGAAAGTATGTTGATTAGGCTGGATGGATTGAGTTTGCCAGACCATTTAGCCTAATCAACTGATTCAACGTAATATACTGCTTTCAGATGGAAAACCTGATAAAGACACTGAACAAGGTCGAGGAGGGGCTTGTCGGCATGTCACTCCTTGGCCTGGCAATCCTCACATTTATTGAGACCGGACTTCGATATACTGTTTCCTATACCTTTGCCTGGTTTGGTGAATTCGCCAATTACATGATGATATTCTGTACCTATCTTGGAGCTGCCATAGGAGTTAAATATGGTACTCATTTCTCCATGGAGGCGCTTACCGAATATGCCCCTGACAGGGTGAGCCACCTCTTGAAGGTCTTTGCATATATGATGTCGGGCATCCTGTGTATTCTTTTCGTATATTACGGTATTGTCCACATTTTAAAACTCCAATCATTCGGTGTCAAAAGCTCTGCTATGCAGTTGCCCATGTTTATCCCCTATATCCCTATTCCTCTCTTCTCTATTATGATGGCCTTCAGATTTTTTGTACTTTCCCATAAGCATTTCATGAGTTTTCTGAAGAGAGAGCCCTTTGGGCGGGTAAGGAAGAAATAACCAATGACCCTAACGATTGTCCTCATCTGTTTCTTTATACTCCTTACCCTGAGCATGCCCATTGCCTTACTTCTTGCCGCCACAACTGCTATTTACCTGATCTTTATCGCCCATGTCCCTGTTACATCCCTTATCCAGCAGCTCTTTAATGGGCTCGATAATTTTGTGCTCCTGGGGGTGCCCTTTTTCATACTTGCCGGTAACATTATGGCAGAAGGGGCTATCTCTGACCGCTTGGTTGGGGTTATGAAGCTTTTCGTAGGGAGGTTCACCGGAGGCCTTGCCCTTGCGTCTGTTTTGGCGTGCATGGTCTTTGCGGCCATCTCTGGATCGTCCCCGGCAACAGTTATTGCAATCGGGAGCATCATGATGCCTGCCCTCATCAAGGAAGGTTATGGTAATAGATTCTCTATAGGGTTGCTTACATCGTCCGGTTCTCTAGGCATCCTCATCCCGCCCAGTATCCCCATGATTCTCTATGCCCTTGTCATGAATGTCTCTGTGGCAGAAATCTTTATGGCAGGATTTCTTCCCGGCATATTCATAGGATGTAGCCTTATGGGCTACTCGTACTATATGGCTCGCAAACATGGATGGCGGTCACAGGTCCACTATTCTTTTAAAGAGGGTTTGAAAATTATCAAAGATGGCCTGTGGGCACTCTTTCTTCCTGTGCTTGTTCTTGGCGGAATATACGGGGGAATCTTCACTCCCACAGAAGCTGCTGCAGTATCAGTAGTTTATGCTTTATTTGTTGAGCTTTTCATTTACAAAGAGTTGAAGATTGGCAAGCTATTCAACATATGCAGGGACTCTGCAATCCTGTCGGGGTGCCTCCTCTTTATTCTTTCCTGCGCCATGAGTTTTATCTGGCTTCTGACTGTTGAACAGATTCCCATTAAGCTGGCCGAAGCAATCGTTTCAAACATTCAGAACAAGTGGCTCTTTCTCCTGGCCATCAATGGGGTCCTTCTCATTATCGGCGCTCTTATGGATATTGTGACAGCCATTATTGTCATCTCACCAATCCTTGTGGAAACGCTCAGCAGATATGATATTGATTTCATCCATTACGGTATCATCATGATTGTCAACATAGAATGTGGTTTCCTGACACCGCCCTTTGGCCTGAACCTGTTTGTTGCAATGGCTATCATGAAACGGTCCCTTGTAGAGATCGGCAAATCAATCCTTCCTTTTATCCTCCTGTTCCTTGGGTGCCTCGTGATTATCACGTATGTTCCACAACTTTCAACCCTTCTTCCTAAGCTACTCCTGAGGTAACACAACAAGACCCAATTCAAAACAGACTCTCCTGCAATGTTGATGCTTATCTTTGCACGAACTGGGGTGGGTGAGGGTTGTGGAGCGAATGAAAGTGTCTGTAAAGGATAATTTTTCTTCGCGGATACCTGTCCCGGGGCAAACCAACTTACTTTATCTTTGTTTTTTGTTCCTTCGAATGAATTGAACAGTTATGATGGTCAGCAGAGAAAGGAATAAAATAAGTATGAAGTAATCACCATATACGATGTATGAGGTCATGCTGTCCCTGAGTGAGAAATTTCCTTTCAAAACCTGTTCTTCGAAAATAGGCGTTCTGGCTGTGATGCGCCCTCTTGGGTCGATGATGGCGCTTATGCCTGTATTCGCTGCACGAAGAATATATCTGTCGGTTTCAACAGCCCGGAAGACATAGAAGGCCAAGTGTTGGAAAGCCGCTGAGGTTTTTTCATACCATGCATCATTTGTCAGGTTTACGAGAAACTGGGCCCCTCTTGCCACTGTTGCATTTGTGATATAGGGGAAGACACCTTCGTAACAGATAAGAATCCCTACTTTGCCAGAGGGGGTTATTACAGGGTCATGGCCATTGCCGGAAGCAAAACCTGCACCCTGGGCAGTGATTTTCTCAAGAAAGGGGAGGTAGCGGACTAACGGGGTATACTCACCGAATGGGACGAGGTGCGCTTTATTGTAAATACCGTTTACATCACCATTTTTTCCAATGACATAGGCTGAATTGTATACTTTTCCTCTCTGGTCTTTCCAGATTGTGCCGAAAAGAAGATGTGAATTCACCATAGAGGGCAATGTTTTGATGTATTGATTGACGTACGTTTCTTCGTTAAAGATAAGAGGTAGGGCAGTCTCAGGCCAGATTACGAAATCCACATTGTTGCCTTTTCTGATTGTGTTTTCGGAATATATCTGAATGGTTTTAATCTTGAAATTATCATCCCATTTGACGTCTTGCCTGATGTTTCCCTGGACAATAGCAGCGGTTAACTTTGCATCTTGTGGCTCATTGACTCTAATAAATCCAAAAGCAACAGAAGCTGTTACTATGACGAGTATCACTGTTAAATAGATCTTTGAAATTGGTTTCTTGAGTGCCACAAAGAAAACGATGCAATTTATAGCGGCAATGAGAAAAGATATGAAGTAAGTGCCGGTAATAGACGCAATTTGAATAAAGATGAGGAAGTTGTGCTGGGAGTGGCCAAGGAAGCTCCACGGAAAGCCTGTGAGGGCAACGCCCCTGAGGTACTCCAGAAGTGTCCACACAATGGGCACAGATAGATAAACAGGAACTGACATCTTTTTTTCAAGTATAAAAACTGCTGTCGTAAAGCAACCCAGGTACAGGGAAAGATATAGAACAAACAACAACAGTATAAGCGTGCTGGTGAAGATATCGATACCCCCATAGGTGTTCATTGCAACAATAACCCAATAAATAAGGCCAAGATATGCAACAATTCCTGTGATAAAACCGGGAAGGAAAGGATGACGGTATGGATATTTTGCCATAGCATAAAGCAGGGGGATCAATGCTATGAAGGCAAAAGGAAACAGGGAGACCGGGGGTTGGCATACAATGAGAAGAATTCCGCTGAGCACAGGCAACCCTATTTGCCCGGAGAAGTTCAGACTTCGGGCATTAGAATGAAAAAAATCAAAAAATCTCATAAGCTACCTACATATTAATTTTTGATACAGAGAGTGGGAGATGATGAAATTGAGGAGCTTCTTTTCACGATAGCGCATTCTCCTCGCCTGGTTTTTGTCTCCTGTATGGTCGTAGCCAAGAATATGAACCAACCCGTGTATAATGAGGGTAAAAAGCCTTTCATAAAAAGGGACTGACAGAGATTCCGCTTCTTCGCGGGTCCTTTCAATAGAGATTACAATATCACCTATTACTTCAGAAGTCAGCCCATCCATATAGGAAAAAGATATAACATTTGTAGGGTAGTCTTTATGAAAATATTGTTTATTCAGTTGTCTTATTTTTTTATTATCCACAAAGAGGATACTGAGGTCCCTATCCGGTAGCTTTAAAGATGCTAGTAAATTTTCGATTATCTTTCTGACCGTTCTTTTGTCCGTTCCCAGAAACTTTGGTGACTCTCTTATCAGTACCTTCATGAAGGGTCCTTTCTGGATATTCAATCCTGTGATGAAATATACCAATGAGAATAGCAATGAAACTTTTCTGAATGGCGTGGAGGTCTTTGAGGGTTAGTTCACACTCGTCAAGCTGCCCGTCGAGAAATATTTTTTCAATGACTTCCTGGACGTGTGTTTCGATTCTTTTTGGTGTTGGATCGTCGAGAAGGCGTGATGACGCTTCAACAGAGTCTGCCAGCATGATGATGCCTGCCTCTTTTGTTTGAGGTTTGGGCCCGGCATATCTGAAATCTTTTTCCTCAGTCACATGCATCCTTGGGTCTTCAAGTTCTTTCGCACGGTTATAAAAATATGTGACAAGGCTTGTGCCATGGTGCTGACCAATCATATCGGTTATCTTTTTTCCAAGTCTGTACTGCCGTGCCATTTCAATCCCTTCTTTGACGTGGGAAAGGATAATCAGCGCGCTCATGTTAGGGGTGAGTCCCCTGTGGGCATCATCGTTACCCACCCGGTTCTCGATAAAATAGTGAGGCATTTTTAGTTTGCCGATGTCATGGTAATACGCGGATACCCTTGCTAGAAGTGGATGGGCACCAATACTTTCAGCTGCAGCCTTTGCAAGATTCCCGATAACTATACTGTGGTGATGCGTTCCAGGCGCATTTACCATCATCTCTTCAAGGAGTGGATGTTCCAGGTTTGCCAGCTCAAGGAGCTTGATGTCCGTGGTGTAATTAAAAATGTGTTCTATGACAGGAAGAAGGCCCAGTGCTATAAAGCTGCTGCCTACGCCGTTAACAATAATAAATGCCATCTTCAGGGGGATGTTTGAGGGTGAGGTTCCCTGAAGAGAGTCAAAAAGAATAACAATAAGAGACATGATAAAAGCTGTATAGAGACCGGCTTTAAGAACCGTGTTTCTGTTTTCGCACTTCCCAGAATAGTAAGATGCAAGGATATTACCTAGAAGTGTATAAAGAAAGATTGGAAGGCTATTCTCAAACAAGATGCCCATGACGATCGAGAAGAGTATGGAAAATATAATGGCCGCTTCAGAGAACAGGACTATCCTCAGTATGATGCCATAACAGAATATGGGAATAATATAGAGAAGATAAGGGGCAGCACCGGGTGCAAAATGTTCAAAAATCAACGTGGAAGCCTTCACAAGAAGTGCCATGAAAGAGGTGAAGATAGCTGCAAAGTTCAGGTCTTTTTCTGTAAGGGTAAATTTCTTTATATTCTTATCTGCGTATTCGTATATGAGGGTAAGAGAAAAGAAAAGGAGAAGAAAGATCAGAACCAGGTTTTTTACAGAGAAAGCCGCAGTACTTTCCCTGACCTCTATCCGGGAGAGTTTTTGAAGATGTTCGTCAGTAATTCTGTCACCTTCTCTGACAATAATCTCTCCCTTCTTCAAGGTGGTGTCTTTGTCTGGAAGGTAAACATCAGCAGGTGATTTTATATTCTTCTTAGCAATATCCCCATACTGATATTCTGACAACTTAAAGGGATCTTTGGTGCTGCATACTATTGATAGGAGGAGGGAGAGAAAAAAAATGACAAGAAGCCTGCGATAATTCAGGTACGAGGGAGGTTTAGCTTTTTCGCTCAGCATTTTTTATATCCTCCAGGACAGCCTTCCGGGATTCATACGCCCGAATGATCTTCTGGACAAGCGGATGTCTTACCACATCTTTCTCTGAAAAGTAAACAAATCGAATGCCTTTGACACCTTTTAACACCGCTTGAATCTCAACAAGGCCGCTCGTTTTTTTGTCAGGTAGATCAATCTGGGTAATATCGCCGGTTATGACGGTCTTCGAAGAGAACCCGAGCCTCGTGAGAAACATTTTCATCTGTTCCGAGGCTGTATTTTGTGCTTCATCAAGAATTACAAAGGCGTCGTTAAGTGTGCGGCCACGCATAAATGCCAGAGGGGCGATTTCAATTACACCTTTTTCAATAAGCCGGGTTGCTCTATCCATGTCTACCATGTCGAAAAGAGCGTCATGAAGAGGTCGTAGGTAGGGATTCACCTTTTCATACATGGTCCCGGGAAGATATCCGAGTTTCTCACCGGCTTCTATTGCCGGCCTTGTGAGAATAATGCGTGAAACCTCCTTCCTGAAATACGATGAAAGGGCCATTGCCATGGCGAGGTAGGTCTTTCCTGTACCGGCAGGGCCGATGCCAATGACCATGTCATATTTTTTGATGGCATCAAGATAGCGCTTTTGGTTTTTTGATTTTGGTGCTATAAGTTTCCTTGAGGGCATTATGTAAATCTGGTCTTTGTGGAGTTCCTCCATATCGCCCTTGGTATGGGAAAGGTATCTAACAGCGTGGTCAATATCGGCCTGATTGATGGCAAGGCCTTTTCGAACAATTCCCTGGAGTTCGTTGATCACTCTGTTTGTATTGTCGATATCTTTTTTGTTGCCCATGATGGTAAGGTGGTTCCCACGAATGCTTGTTCTGATATTGAAGTATTTTTTCAGGTATTTTATGTTTTCGTCGCGTGGGCCAAAAAGGTTTCGAGCTACGTTGGTATCGTCAAAGGATAACCTCAGGTAACCTTCTTCAGTTTTTTCTTCCAATTAGTATGTTGTTGACCTCCAAGTTCCTTAACTTTGTGAACATAGTATAGCACAAAAAAGATATTTGCACTATAAGGGTATGAATCCTGTAAATTTGTAAATAAGAGTGCTTTCAGGTAAAATATCCTCTATGAACAAGGTTCTCATTATTGACGACGAAAAGCAAATTCTCGATAGTCTTTCCTCCATCTTGAGGGATGAGGGATTTCAAGTTTTTACAGCCAGGGAAGGCAGGGAGGGACTAGAACTCTTCGATACAGCCAGGCCTGAAATTGTCCTCCTTGATATCTGGATGCCCGGACTTGATGGTCTTCAGGTGCTCAAAATGATCAAAGAGAAAGAAAAAGAGGCCATTGTAATTGTCATATCAGGACATGGGACAATCTCGACAGCAGTTGAGGCCGTAAAAATGGGTGCATACGATTTTCTTGAAAAGCCCCTATCCATTGATAAGGTGTTGGAAGTGATTTCACGAGGGCTTGCCGGTGAAAACCAAAAAACAGAAGTTGCCGAAGACGTAAAGGTTGGTATTTCAAAAGGCCCTGATGTTTACAAACAAAAGACTATTGGAGAAAGTATCGTTGTGTACGGGGTTGGCCTGCATTCGGGGGTCAAGACCGGCATGATTCTCCTGCCCATGCCAGAAGGCACCGGGATTGTTTTTGAACATATACCTGATGGTGAACGAATCCCTGCACACATCGACTATGTGTTCTCGGTGGGATATGCATCTACTGTTAAAGGAAAGAACTGCCAGGTTCGCACAATAGAGCACCTTATGGCCACGTGCCATATGTTCGGAATCACCAACCTCCTGGTAAAGGTAAGCGAAGAGGTGCCCATATTTGATGGCTCAGCCCTTGAGATGTGTAATAATATTGAAAAAGCAGGAATTGTTGAACAAAAGGAAGGGGTAGAGCCTCTCAAAATAGACACAAAAATTGTTCTTTCCAACCCTGGTGACGGTCGTCACCTGTCTATCGAGCCCTCAAAAAGGTTCGAGGTTGAATATATCTTGGAACATCCCATGCCGATCGGCCGGCAGTCATACCACTTTGCAGGCAACAGAGATGATTTTTTACAGAATATTGCCCCTGCAAGAACCTTCGGATTTATCAAGGATTTTGAACGCCTTGCAAAGATGGGACTCGGTTCCGGCGGGCGGGTTAACAATGTAATCCTTCTGAATGATGAAGAGGTTGTTAACACCACATTGCGGTTTCCTGATGAGTTTGTTAGGCACAAGGTGCTTGATCTTATCGGTGATATATATCTCTTGAACAGGCCCGTTATAGGCAGAATCTCTGCAAAACAAACAGGTCATCTTGAGAATATTGCTCTGGTCAAGGAACTCCAGAAGATTTTTGTCGCAAAAAACGGTTTACAATAAACTCGGCAATCCCCTGAACATCATTCCGTGTGAAGATGGGAAGAGACGTTTTCACTGATTCATCAGTAACAACGGCAATAAGGTTTTTATCTCCGGTGCACACTGGTGTGGTCCCATCTTCTTTTTGACGGAATACCTCAATCTTAGGGATGTTTTCTTTCTTGAAGCCCTCTATGAGCAGGAGGTCAACATCATCATGTACATACCTGGTAATAATCTCATGAAGGGGGAGTTCTCTCGCAGTATCTTCAACAACCGCTACTTTACCGGGTGAGGCAATAATGCTTGTAGAGGCACCGGCCTGCTTATAACGGTATGTATCTTTTCCCGGTATATCAATATCGAAATCATGGTGATGATGTTTGATAACCGCTATCTTAAACCCTTTTTCACGGAGGGCAGGGATAAGCTTTTCAATGACAGTAGTTTTTCCAGTCTTTGATCTACCGACGAAGGCAAGGTAAGGTATGCTCTCTTTTACCATGGGGTTTAAAATTGTGATTGCCGGGAAAAGTAAAAATGAAATGCTATGATGACGAGAGCATGATTTATGCTCCCGTCAGCTATCAAGCTCGGGATTTCTTCAATGGGTTTCAGGGTTACCTCGATATCCTCATTGTCGTCAAGGTTTGTTTCGGACACTTTTTTCACGTTTCTTACGAGAAAGGTATGGCAGAGGTTGTTAAAAATGGCTGGGTTTGGATTCGTTGCACCCAAATATGTGACGTTATCTCCCTGATAGCCTGTCTCTTCAAGGAGTTCCCGCAGGGCTGCATTTTCCGGACTTTCATCATCTACAAGCCCGCCTGGTATTTCAAGGGTGATATTTTTTGATCCATGCCTGTACTGCTGGATCATTACCACCTGCTCATCCTCGGTGATGGGGATGATATTAACCCAGTCATTGGTGTCAATGACGTAAAACCGCCCGGCTTTCTTGGTTCTTGGAGACACAGATGTTTCCACATTAATTCTGAACACCCTGTAATCTCGGTCTACCTTTGAATCGATGAGGTCCCAGTCTTTTATCATGGCCTTTTCATTAAAAATACCATAGCCAGTGAAGATAATGCAAACCTATGGTTGTTTTTGAAAAAACAATGATGTTTGTTAAACCATTAAAGGCTCATACGCGTTTCTCAGTCACCTAAGACATCCTTATTTTTGGTGCTGAAGAATGTCAGAATTTCTGTGCCAAGTTGTCAAACAAGAGAGATAGAGTCAAATGTCATCAAACAGGAGCATGTACAGTGCTCCATTTGCCGACTCACCGGGTTCTTTTCTGGCAATAACGTGCCTCTTATGCGAATATGACATGCCTTTTTCTTCAACTTTCCTGCAGAGAACAAAGATAGATATCATTCCACCAGAATTCCTTGAGCAGGTTGTTCAGTGGAACTCACACGAGATTTTTCTGTCCCATCACTCGAAATACCGGTATGAACAGGAATCCCTGAAGGCCTGGATACAGGTTTGCCCGATCATAACCAGAAATAAGAGAGAGTTAAAAAACAGATTTTGTCCTGCCAAACAGGACAAAATCCTCTTTCTCAATATGTTACAGATCACTGACCAATTCGTCTAATATATTGATATAATTGATAATCTCAAATTTTTACATTCCGTTTTATTGTATGGCGCAATTTTTGATAGAGAGAAAAATATTCCATGCAAGTTTTGATCAGGAGGGATGGAGAATGGAAAGGCATTGTGTTTGTGGAGAATGTACGGAACACAGGAAGCATAAAAAATGCCTGCCGGTCAAGCGCGACCCGTTGACTGCATATCTTTCGGAACTATCAAAATATCCTGTGCTTTCCCTGAAAGAAGAACGTGAGGTTACACAGCTTGTTTACGAGAACCATGACCCCAGAGCGGTTGAGAAACTGACAGTTTCTAACCTCAGGCTTGTGGTTAAAATCGCTATGAGCTACTACAACACGTATCAGAATATTCTCGATCTTATTCAGGAAGGTAATGTTGGTCTTCTCCATGCCATAAAGAAATACAATCCCCACAAGGGAACCAAATTCTCAACATATGCGCAATTCTGGATAAGGGCTTATATCCTGCAGTATATAATGAGCTCATGGAGCCTTGTAAAAATTGGAACGACCGAAGGCCAGAGGAGGCTTTTCTATCGATTGAACAAGGAAAAACGGAGACTTGAGCATCTTGGGCTGAACCCTGCCCCTGCCACCCTTGCCCGTTCCCTGGGAGTAAAAGAGGAGGACATAATAGAGATGAATATTCGATTAACATACAATGACATATATCTTGACTCTCCTGTGAATGACGATGGAGTTGATACGATTATGGATTTACTCACATCCGATGAGGACGTGGAGTATGTGGTAATGGAAAAGGAATCGAAAAGAGTCCTGGATGAAAAAATTAAGGCGTTGAAGATTAATCTGAACGAGAAAGAGATATGCATACTTGATAACCGCATTATGGCAGATAAGCCGGAAACGCTTGAAGAGATAGGGGCAAGGTTCTGTATATCCCGGGAGCGTGTCAGACAGATCGAGCAGAGGGTCCTGAAAAAAGCCAGGACTGCCTTTAATGGAGATATGGCAAACCTGTGTCTATGGCAGCCACATAAAGGACCTGATGGAGCTAAAGCCCTCAACAGAAATTGATTCAAGATGAGGGGGGGGCTTAGACCCCAAAATGGCATTTTAAGGAACTCGCAAAATAACCTGATTTCTGAAGAATATGGTGGTTTGTTTTTTAGGGGTGAATCCGCTATACTTAGCAACAAGACACCCGGTTTTTTTATGGAAGCTGACACAACAGGCTTTCGGACTGAAATATGTGACTCCTCGCTGGTCTTAAACTGCGTGTTTGTGGAAAATTGGCTTTGTTTCGGTTAGCTGGAACACCTCGATGAGCACCACAAAATTACGAAGATTCCCTTCTAAATTCTATCTCAGCAGTATTCTTATTTTTTTGTTTTTTTTAGATGCATTCACTCTCTGGTTTGTAGCAAGAACCGATTACAAAAATACCCTTGATCGAACGAGAATTAGCCTTGAAAAAGCAGCCATCTCACTTGAAGAAAGAGTGAGACGAACCATTATATCTGCTGAGGCGACTCTGGATGGCCGCGCTATACGAATCCAGGAAAAAGGCATTCGTTCTATTATCTTATCAAAACAAGAGTGGGAGCGTTTCCGAACAGCTGCGGATGGCCTTTCAGATGCAGGATCTCTCTGGCTGTTGGATCACGAAGCTCGTCTTTTGTCGGATTCCACGTCTTATCCTTCACCGCAAATAGACTTCTCTGGAAGGGAATATTTTATTGCCCACAGGGATCTGGGCACCAGATTTTATATTGGACCGGTTGTAAAGGGTAGAATAACGGGGAAATACAGCTTCACTATTAGCCGCAGGCTAGAAAGCAAGGATGGGCGTTTTCTGGGCATCATTGTTGCTGCTATAGATACGGATGATTTTGCGAATTTCATGCGCAACGTTGAACTTGACGAAGAAAGTACGGTTATTGTTTTTCGAACCGATGGAGCCCTTATCCTGCGCCAGCCAATGAGTGATGAATTTCTCGGAAAGGATTTCAAACATCTCAAGCTCTTCAACATTCCTTTTGACAAAGAGCCTTCAGGATCGTATGAAGCCCGAGCTACAGGCGGTATTAAAAGGTTTATAGCGTATAGGAAGATTGACAGGTTGCCATTAGTGGTTGCGGCCACAACCCCTCTCGATCCTATTGTGAAAGGATGGAGGGAGCGGCTCAAGGTTTACTCGCTGATTGCCCTTGTCTTTTTTTTCGTGTTGCTTGGTTTTTCCTGGCTTGTCAGGAGAACCACGACGAGAGAAGAGAGAGAAAAAACAGAAGAGCTTTCTGTAATCAATCGATCACTCCAGAACGAAATTAATGAACGGAAACGGGCTGAAGGCGCACTGTTGCGAAGCATGGAACGGCTCGATATCATTTCTGAAACAGCAAATCAACTCCTTTTCAGTACAGAACCGCGGAAAATGGTAGAAACACTCTGCCGCAGAGTGATGGAGCACCTTGACTGCGAGGTTTTCCTGAACTTTCTTGTGGATGAGGAGATGAAGTGTTTACGGCTTAATGCGTATGCAGGCATTGAAGAGGAAATAGCCAACAGCATACATTTTCTCGAATATGGCGAAACAGTATGCGGGTGTGCAGCCAGGGATGCATGCCGGATAGTGGCAGAGAATATTTCCGCCTCATCCGATATTCAAACCGGCCTGATCCGCTCTTTGGGAATTACCGCCTATTTCTGTCATCCACTTCTTGTACAGGAGCAGGTTATTGGCACCCTCTCTTTTGGCACTCGGTCCCGCTCGACTTTTGCTGAAGATGAGCTTTCCCTTATGAAGATTGTGGCAGACCAGGTAGCAACTGCCATGGACCGGATACGCCTCCTCCGCCTAGAAAAAGAACGGGCTGATGAACTTGAGCTGCAGATAGCAAGGCGCACTGTTCAACTCAAACAACAGGCAGAATTGCTTAATGTGGCACAGGATGCGATTATTCTGACTGATATTGATGGAAAGATCATTTTTTGGAGCACCGGTGCCGAGAATACTTACGGATTTTCACAGGAAGAATCTATTGGTAGTAACATATATGACCTGTTACAGACAGAATCTCAGGTTCCCATCAGAGACATCATAAATACCGTTAAACACGAAGGACGCTGGGAAGGTGAACTTATTCACACCTGTAAGGAAGGGAGGAAGGCAACGATACACAGCAAGTGGATATTGCGGCAGAATGAGGTCGACGGGATAATGGAGATAATGGAAGTAAACCGGGATATTACCTCTCGAAAACAGGTTGAAGAAGCGGTGAAAGAGGAACGGGAACGGCTTTACAGTGTCCTCGAAACGTTGCCTGCCTATGTGGTTTTGTTAACACGGGACTACCGGATACCATTCGCCAATCGCATTTTTCGGGAGCTTTTTGGGGATCCTGAGGACAGGCAATGTTTTCATCATCTCTTCGGGCGCACAGGCCCCTGTGAAGGCTGTGAAACCTACAAAACCCTCAAGACCATTGAACCTCAACGATGGCTGTGGACCGGCCCTGACGGTCATATTTACGATATCCACGATTTTCCCTTTACAGATGCTGACGGTTCCACGCTCATTCTGGAGATGGGTATCGATATTACTGATCGCAAGCGAGCTGAAGAGGAAGTTCGGCTGGCAAACGCATACAATCGGAGTCTTATTGAGGCGAGCCTCGATCCTCTTGTAACCATTAGCGCTGATGGGAGGATAATGGATGTCAATGAAGCCACAGAGAAAGTCACCGGATGTGCAAGACTCCAGCTCATCGGTACTGATTTTTCTGATTACTTCACAAGCCCGGAAAGAGCCAAGGCCGGATATGAACAGGTGTTCAAAGAAGGGCTGGTGAGGGACTACGAACTCGAGATTCGCCACAGTTCAGGACATGTTACCCCTGTACTTTACAATGCCACGTTGTATAGAGACGAAACAAGGAAGGTACTAGGGGTTTTTGCTGCGGCCAGGGATATTTCTGCCCTGAGAAACGCAGAACAGGCTCTAAGGGAAAGCGAAGAAAGATATCGAATCGCTATTGAAAGCGCCTCCGACGGCATTGCTCTGGTTGTACATGACCTTCACGTATTCGTCAACAGACGGTTTGCAGAGATATTTGGCTATGAAGGTCCCAGCGAGATTGTTGGAAAACCTCTGTCAATCACTGTTCACCCTGATGACCTTAACAGAGTGTTGGAAATCAACAAAACGAGACAGGAGGGTAAATCAGCTCCTGCCCGGTATGAGTTTAAAGGCCTAAAAAAAGACGGTACCCTGCGAATCATTGAAGTTTCAGCAGTGAGAACAACCTATCTCGGAGAATCGGCGTCACTGTCTTACTTGAGGGATATTACGGAATATAAAAATCTTGAAGATCAACTGCGTCACTCTCAGAAGATGGAAGCAATCGGCACCCTTGCAGGGGGGATTGCCCATGATTTTAATAATATCCTGGCAGCAATTATCGGGTTTGCTGAAATGATTGAAGAGGACATTCCTCAGGGCAGACCAAAGCTTGAACACGTTCAAAGGGTGATTCGTGCGGCTTCTAGGGGGCGGGAACTGGTTCAGCAGATCCTCGCGTTTTCCCGGAAGACAGAACATGCCCGCAAACCTGTGTCCGTTGCCTCACTGGCGAGGGAGACGGTACAGCTCTTGCGAGCCTCAATTCCTACCACCATTGATATTCTGCTCGATATTGCCGCTGTCTCTGATACCATCCTTGCCACACCGGTTGAGGTGCAGCAGGTATTCATGAATCTTATAACGAATGCTGCCCTTTCCATGAACGAAAAAGGAGGGATGGTTCACGTGAGCATTACTGATGTTAACATTGAGCCCGATTCCCCGATACTCAACCCTGACATGGGCTCGGGGGAATACCTGCGGGTGGTTGTGAGCGATACTGGCTCAGGTATGACCCCTGATGTTATGGAAAGGATATTCGATCCCTTCTTTACGACCAGGGAAGTGGGCCAGGGCTCAGGAATGGGCCTTGCCGTTGTGTACGGGATCGTGAAGAGTCTTCACGGGAAGATCGAAGCCGAAAGCGAGCCGGGTGTTGGTTCAACCTTTTCAATATTTTTTCCAAAGGCAGAAGCTGGTTTATCAGCAGAGGAAACCGCCTCTGAACAGGCCCCTGGAAACAGCGAGCGAGTCTTGTTTATAGATGACGAGAAATTCCTTGTTGAGTGGGGGCAGGCGCAGCTGGAGCGAATAGGGTATGAAGTGACAGCTCTGGATAACAGTGTTGTGGCATTTGAGATCTTCCTATCTGACCCATCAGGATTCGATCTTGTGATTACCGATCAGACAATGCCTGGGATGACCGGGCTCGACCTCGCCAGGGAGATTTACAAAATAAGGCCGGATATGCCCGTCATACTGTGCACAGGGCACAGCGACGTTGTAACCACAGATATTATGAAAGAAGCAGGTATCAAGGAATTCCTCATGAAGCCCCTTACCAAAAAGGAACTTTTGGATGCCATACAGAGGGTGCTGCATAAGGAAGAATACAGCCGAAAGGATCCTGAAGTTCACGGGACGACAGGGGTATAATATGGGTGGCCCATGGCAGATATACTGATCATCGATGACGACAGTGATGTGTCTGATATGCTTGTTGAAATGGTGACAAGGATGAGCCATCGCCCTGAATCATCATTTACATTAAAAGATGCACGGCAAAAGATCCTCGCTAACGATTATGATGTGATTTTTTTGGATGTTAGACTCCCGGATGGGAATGGCCTGGATATTCTTCCCCTTATCAAGGACATGAGTTCTGTGCCAGAGGTCATCATTATCACAGGACACGGAGATTCTGACAGTGCTGAGCTTGCCATGAAAAGCGGTGTGTGGGACTTTATCCAAAAACCCTGTTCCCTCAGCTCCATGAGGCTGGTCCTGACACGGGCAATTCAGTACCGGGAGAAGAAGGGACTTGCCACAAAACCACCGGTTCTCCTCAAAAAGGACAACATAATAGGTAATAGCCCCTCACTGAGGGCGTGCTTTGATCTCGTTGCCCAGGCAGCACAGAGCGATATCAATGTACTTATAACCGGTGAGACAGGAACTGGAAAAGAACTGTTTGCTCGTGCCATACATGATAACAGCCAAAGGGCAGACAAAAGCTTCATCGTGGTGGATTGTGCTGCCATGCCAGATAATCTCGTTGAAAGCACGCTTTTTGGCCATGAAAAAGGAGCTTTTACAGGCGCGGATCGTTCGCGGGAGGGCCTTATCAAGCTGGCGCACAGGGGAACGCTTTTTCTTGATGAGATTGGAGAGTTACCCCCTCTGATTCAAAAGTCTTTTTTGAGGGTCTTGCAGGAACACAGGTTTCGCCCTATCGGCTCCAGCGGGGAAGAACAAAGCGATTTCAGGCTCATTGCAGCCACCAACAGAAAGCTTGACAGGATGGTTGCCAACGGTCAGTTCAGAACCGATCTCCTGTTCAGAATTCAGGCTCTTACAATAGAGCTTCCCCCCTTGCGAGAAAGAAAGGAAGATATCAAGGAGCTGACGATACACTATCTTAGAAAGTTCTGCGAAGGATACGGGGTTGCGATGAAAGGCGTTACACCAGAATTCTTTGACGCGCTTACTGGGTATGAATGGTTAGGAAATGTCAGAGAATTTGCCAATGCCATGGATACTGCAGTTTGCAGTGCTCTCCATGAGCCGACCCTTTATCCGAAACATCTACCGACTTACCTGCGTGTGAAGCTGGCCCATGCTGCCCTGAAAGAAACGAAAAAACCAGTCGAGCCTGTTCTTCCGGGTGGAGGGAAGATCGAGGAATTTACCACGTTGAGTTCATTCAGGGGGGATATCATCGATGAGGCTGAACGGCAATATCTGGTGGAACTGATTGCCCGAACGAAGAACAATGTCAAGGAGATCTGTCGGATTTCAGGATTGTCACGTTCACGTCTTTATGCTCTACTCAAAAAGCATAGACTCATTAAGGTGAAACCTTAAATAGATATTAGCTGAAAAAGGGCCCGGTGGCGTTCATGTCTTGTCCTGCAGGACTTAGTCTCGTTTTTCAGGACAACTCTCCTGTTATTATGTTTCAAATCTCAATTCCACAAATGCTAACTCACTGTAATCAGGGGAATAAAAAATAATTCAACTACCTCACATGAGTGGCGCGATTCTTGAAAAAGAAAGACCAAGGTCAATCTTAAGTTTGGGGAGGCAATCATGTCCAAAGGCTTTTTGAGTGAAATCAGCACGGGGCATCGTGTGGTTTCTATCAATGCAAATGTTTCTATTGACTGGGCGTTAGCCAGCCTGTGGAATAGAGCAGGAATTATCCAGACTAAAAAACAGGATGAAAGAAATGGTTTCAGCAGCGATCCAAAGACATCAAGAGCTGTTGAACAGGTGGTTTTGCCAGCTGTCGGGCCTTTCAAATCAGTAATGCAGCACGGGGCAGTTCTTGAAGAAGAAATAGAAAAAAAGGCGCTGGAACAGTTTTACCTCGGTCGCATTCAGGATTCGCATGCCCGTGGTGTAAATCTTGTTTACACGCTCATGATTCTCAATGGAAAGATGCCCATGAAAATGGAAGACTTTGATCTCAATGACATTCTCAGGGGTATCGTTCCTTTTATCTCTCCAATTATGCGAGATGATATTACAATCCAAGTTGATATAGCTGAAGATTCTTTGCCAATGAAGGGGGATACGAGATTTATAAAACAGGCTGTTGGAGAGTTGATCTTGAATGGAAGGGACGCCCTTCCTTTCGGTGGAACCATTGCTCTGGTCACGCGGAAGGTAAAGGTGAGAATGAACAGTCCTGATTCAGCTCAACATAAAATTGTCGAATGTGCATTACTCAGTGTTGTTGACACTGGCAAGGGGATAGACCCCCAACTGAAATCGCATATCTTTGAATCTTTCTTTACAACAAAACCAACAGGGACTGGTCACGGGCTTGGCCTTACACTTGTCAATCAAATTGTGCAGGCCCACAAAGGCTGCTTTAAAATAATAAGCAGAAAAGAGGAAGGAACGTCTGCACGTATGTTTCTGCCTCTCTTGGAGTCCACTATTGACATCAGGGGTCATGCAAGGTTAAAAAAAACAGCGGTAATGCAGTCCAACTACATCAAGGAGGTGTACAATGTTTAAGCCTAAAAAAATACTTGTACCAACAGATTTCTCAGATCATGCAGATAGGGCACTTGAGAAGGCGATCGATATTGCCAAAGAAGAGGGCTCCGAGATTATTCTTTTTCATGTAATACACGAAGATTTTCAGACCTGTGTTGTTGACTATTGCTTTACAGCGGATGAAATTGACGCTTTCAAAAAAAGGGTGTTTCAGGCGGCATCCGAAAACATGCAAAAACAACTGGACAAATTCCCATCATCCAAAGAGGTAAAGGTTTCCATCGAAGCAAGAAATGGAATTCCCTACGAAGAGATTATAAAGCTACAGGAAGAGAAAGGTGCTGATCTTATTGTCATATCTCCGCACGGACGTTCGGCAATTAAGGCTTTCTTCATGGGAAATGTGGCGAGCAGGGTACTGAAACACGCAAAGGGTGAGGTGCTATTGGTTAAGTGAAAAACAGGGATATTTCAGAAGAAGATTACCGGGTAGAACAAGGAGGTATTTCATGGTGAAGCCAAAAAAAATTTTAGTACCTACTGATTTTTCAGAGCACTCAAACAGAGCATTTGAACGGGCACTCGATGTTGCAAAACAGAACGACTCTGAAGTTGTTCTCCTCCATGTTATCGACCAGGACATCCAGGCGTGCACGGTCGATTATTGCTTGACTGAAGATGAAGTTACAAAAATGGAGAAACGCGTAATGGAAAACGCAAAAAATAGCCTCCATCAGATACAGACCAAGTTTCCTCTGTCTGGGGAGGTAAAGACTTCAGCTGAAGTGGTGCAGGGGATTCCCTACGAGGAAATCCTAAAATTTCAGGAGCAGAATGGAGTTGATCTCATCGTCATTGCGTCCCGCGGAAGATCAGCCATTGCAAAATACTTCCTCGGGAGTGTAAGCTCGAATGTTCTAAAAGGCGCGAAGTGTGAGACACTACTTGTGAAATGAGTGTTGAGGATTTCCTTTCCACCTTGAAGATAAATGGACAATTGTGTCTTATGGAGGGTCTGGTATGGGTAAGCAGTTCATGGGAGGCATTGCCTCAGACGTTGTGAAGAGAACTGATCACTCCCATCACGTCGCTCAGGTTGTGGATGCTGAACCTGCTGTTGTGGGCATAACCGGGCTGGCAGATTACACTAAGAAATATGAAATAAAAGGAGGATTATACCATGCCAGGAAAAACAGTGCAGACAGAAACCGCCGAGGCCTTTGGGCGTACATTTATTAAAGGAAATATCCCGGAGATTAACAGCGTGAGGTGTCTTGGGTGCAGGAATTGCGTTAATCTTTGCAAAAAGCTTGGTCCAAACGTTCTCGACATTGTGGATGGTGTTGCAAAACCGGTGAGGCCGCAAAACTGTATTGGTGATGGGGCCTGTATGCTGTCATGTCCCACTAAAGCCATTTTTCTTATGAGCAAATATGACCCGGCAGCACCGCCGGTTGCAGTTTAAGTGGCTGGTATCATAAAGCATAAACGGGAGTGCATACGTGAGATGTTGCCGTATGATATCCGCAGCACTATGAATAGTGGAATACAGTGTTATTGAAAAAATGATATCCATTATTGATGTGGAAGTTCCCATCATCGTAAAAACATGATTGGTTGATGAAGGGCTTACAAATGCATTTAAGGACTCCATGCATGGTCATGCAGACCGACGTCATCACAGCAAAGAGGAGGAAATCCCTTTCGCATATCCGGTGAGAAAGAAGCTGGCGGATGAACACCACAGATGATGAGAGTGCTTATGGAGGGGCGCAATTGGGAATGAAGAAGGTCAACCTGATGGAGCAGGACTAACCACAGGTTCTCAGTCCATTGGAGGTTAAAGACCACAGACAATCGGTAGTAGGTGATGGATGTTCTGGTGAGAGGCTCATTCCAGGCGAATCCTGTAAATCATTTCACCTTCCTTTTTCCCTGTTATATTAGAACGAAGGACCAGACCGAGGATGATTGTCTTCCCGTCTTTACTCCATGCGTTCTTTGCTACGATTGGGTGTGTTCCTTTCCACTCCTGGTCAACAAAGTTGGTGATGCGCTTGACAATTTTGCCATCCCGGTCCATGAGAAAGAGATCGGTGAAAAGGTTTCGCACGATAAAGTGACTGAAGCGCGGTCCGTCCTTTTTCCATGCATCGTTCATGCGTTTCTCATATTGTGGGTCGAAGTTGTTTGTTGTGAAAGCAATCAATTTTTCATCCGGCGAATAGGAGGCATAGTGCTCAAGGAAGTCTTTTGACCCGGTAAGGTTTTTCATGTTTTTTATGGTACCATCTGGATCGAATCTGACTTCATAAATATCAGCTCTGTAACCAGGATAGGGCAGTTCACCGTATCCTATATCTGTTGCTAAAAGTAGTTTTCCATCTGACGACCACCCCTGAGGTTTGAATGTAGCACCATCCTGTGGAGGGTGTACTTTGATATCGTAGATTCTCGTATCTTCCCCATTCACGTGGATCTTTGCGGTCTTAAGGAGCCAGCGTCCATTTGGATATTGATCAAACGGTCTGGAGCCTCCAATGCGCTCAGCCCAGGCGATCATTTTTCCATCTTTTGAAAACGTTGGAGAAAGGATGCCGCTGTTGATATCATGATTTGTGAATTTGGTAAGTTCGATCCATATCTTCCCGTCTTTACTGACGAGAAAAAGATTATTCCACCATCCTGTTTCCGGCTCTGCATTCAATCTTGCGCCAGGTATCCGTTTTTCCTGTTTCCAGCTAATGTTGTCCGGAATTTCTCCCTGGGTAATGAACCACTCGCCGGAAGGGTGCCAGTCTGAGGCGCCCTTATGAATTAAAGGAACTGTGGATAGCTTGAAACCAACCGCCCGTTGAGCATTACAACTGATACATACCTTGTCTGATTCAGGATTTATAGAATTTTCTCGAACTTTGAAAATCTGCAAAACGCCCTTTTCATCTTTTCTTAAAAAGAGAAGGTCGTTGGAATTGGGGTCCCATGCGTCAAAGGCAGCGTTATCTAAAAATTTTTCAACAGACGCTACGTTTATGGCGAGGGCATAGGGAAAACTGACAAAAAAGGAAAGAATGCAGAAAACCAGCATTTTCACCCATGGCTTCATGAAACAAAAAATGTAATGTCCGCAGTTACTTTTCATCATTTTCTTTGACAAAACAGGCTGTATTTCAATAGTGCTGATTACAGGTGCTGCAGCTAGTTATTAAAATACCACACATCAATTCATTTGTTCACTTAAATTCATCAGAAGAGGGCAACCGGTCTTGTCCTCGATTCTGACCCAGAATGTGATGCATTTCTCAATTTCATTGGTTTTGAACAGAAAATGAGATAGCATGGTTCAATACATCTATAAGCAGTGCCAACTGATACGACTATTCTGCATAAGCTACACGTATACTTGCTTCCCTCTTACGCGACTGGTTCTTCTCCGCTGGTTTAGTGGCAATTTTCCCTGATGGTTTTGCCGCCAGCTTGATTTTGCCGCCATTGCATTACTTCTGTTAGCTTTTAACTGCTTTAAATATTTATTGTATACATATCAGATATTTAATCAAGAAAAGTTTTCATAATTTTCATAAAAACCTCTTTCAGGGCTGATTTATAAGTTGAGCTAAATTGCTATGTTGGGAAATCCAATATGAGTTATAACTTTGTTGGGCCGAGGTAGTTACGATGGTTTAAAAAAATGGAACCATTTTATTGAAATAAATTGAACGAAAAAAAATATCGTGTTAATTAAGGTAGTATGGCACGAATGAAAAAGTTCATAATTCTTCTTTCTCTTCTGGGTCCTGCAATTATCACGTCAAATATCAACAATGATGCAGGAGGGATTGCGATTTATTCAATAGCAGGAGCACGGTATGGTTACAATCTTCTCTGGACCCTGATTCCCACTGTATTTCTCCTGATCGTCTATCAGGAGATGTCTGCAAGAATGGGAATGGTAACTGGCAAAGGTCTGGCAGATCTCATACGGGAGAATAGTGGTATCAGGGTGGCCTTCTGGGTCATGCTTTCCCTCTTTGTTACGAACGTTGGCAACACAATGGCTGAATTCTCGGGGTGGGCTGCGAGCATGGAGCTCTTCGGTGCCAGCAAATACATATCAGTGCCGATCGGAGCTTTTTTCGTCTGGTTTCTTGTGACGCGATGGAACTACTCAATCTTTGAGAAAATCGTTCTCAGTGTTTGTCTTATATACAGTACATACATAATTTCAGCATTTCTCGCGAAACCTGACTGGGGGGAAGTGATGCAGAAGACAGTCACTCCGAGCATTGAATGGAGTTCCGGCTATCTGATCATGATAATAAGTATCATAGGTACTTCCATCACACCATGGCAGCAGTTTTATCTGCAGGCCGGTGTTGTAGAGAAAGGTCTGAATGAACAGGATAGATGGGCTTCCAAAGTTGATGTCATAGGAGGAGGCATCATGATGGGTGTAGTGGCCTTTTTTATAATTGTCGCATGCGGAGCCACTCTTTTTCCAGCAGGCATACATATACACACAGCTGAAGATGCAGCCCTGTCATTAAAACCACTTGCTGGCAAGTATGCCTACATTCTATTTGCCATAGGGCTTGCAAATGCCTCGCTTTTTTCTGCATGCATTCTGCCCCTTGCCACCACATATTACATATGCGAAGCCATGGGCTGGGAAACAGGCACAGGAAAACGTTTCAAAGAAGCACCCCAGTTTAATACTATTTTTACGATCATTGTTATCTTAGGAGCTTCAATCATTCTTATTCCAAATATACCTCTCATAAAGGTCATGTGGTTTAGTCAAATCATAAATTGCTTGCTTCTGCCCTTGATCCTGATTTTCATGCTCATGCTGGTGAACAATGAAGAACTTATGGGTGAGTACCGGAATTCTCACTGGATGAACATGGTGACTTATGTCAGTACCGGTCTTTTGATTGGACTTAATCTCATTCTGCTTTACAATACCTGCATTGATGCAATGAGGTGAAGGCTTTTTATCCTTTTCTTTCCATACTTTTTTAGGTAGAATGATACCTATGATACCAATAAAAATGTTCCGTGAAAAGGCACCACTGATATTCGCGACAGTTTTTCTTCTCTTGTCATTTGCTGGAACCAATAATGTCCATGCTATTGGAGACCTGGGTATTGTTGTGGAGAAGATGAGCGGTTCTCCCGGCGAGATCAAAAAATGTAGTGTTTGTGGTAGATATATGAAGGTTGGCAATATCCCTAAGGGTGCAGAGGCAACGATCAATAACATTTTGCGAGAAAGTTTTTCAGAACGAATCGGAGGGTATGGGAAGGATAAAAACAACGGTAACTATGTCCATCTCCTGATCTATAGATATGAAGAGAGGATAGGTGGCAATCTTGGTGTTGACAAACCTGCTGGTGCTGGCTTCCATATGCATCTTATAGAAAACAACGTGCTGAAAAGAGTGTTTACCTTTGATGAGGATCAAGAAGCTTTGTCAGAAAATCTATTTAATTTAGGAAAGTTTCTCAGAAGAGGCGCAAAATGGCTCACCGTTGAAGAACTTTGCCGGGATGCCATCAGCCGGGGGCTGGATATAATTCTTGAGGACTATAGATGAAGACTCTGTTCGCCATGGACCTCATAGATGGCGAATGCGTCCGTTTAGTCAAAGGCGATTTTTCGAAAGTCACTGTCTACAGTAAAAATCCAGTTGACAAGATCGAAGAACTTGTGCAACGGGGTGCCAGGGATTTCCACATCATAGATCTTGATGGCGCACGAACAGGCAATCGTGTTAACACAGAGATTATCCTGAAGATTCGCGAGAAAGTGCCGGGCTATATGGAGGTAGGGGGTGGCATAAGGCGTGAAGAGGACATCAGAGACTATACCTCTGCAGGCATCAATGGCATTATAGTTGGAACGCAGGCCCTTGAAGATGCCCTCTTTTTTGCGAATCTTGCCACATACAACAATATTGTTCTTGGTCTGGATGTGCTCGATGGAAAACCTATGGTCAGGGGATGGAAGAGCGCCATAAATAGGGATGTTCAGGAAATACTGAATGAGGCGAAGCAGGTTGGCATTATGGCAATTCTCTGCACAAATGTTGCTAAGGATGGTATGCTTGCAGGACCGGACTACGATGGCATGAAAAAGATGATGCAGTTGACAGACATCCCTCTTATTGCAAGTGGTGGCGTTACTCATATTGACAATGTGAAGAAACTCAGAGATCTTGGAGTATGGGCTTCAATACTTGGTAAGGCGGTCTATGAAGGCCTGATAAAGGTGGAAGAAGCCATACAATATGCTGATTAAAGGATCACTTCTTAATGCAAAGGAACATGAAGTGCAAATGAACAAAAAACACTATTTTCTCGATATAATTGTATCTCATGACACAGAAGTGGAGATACAATATGAACATCATTTCAGTATGTCGAGTATAAAAAACGCAAAGTAAGGGATGGAAGATACAATGAATCAAATAAAGTGGGATGAAAAGGGGCTTGTTCCTGTTGTTGTTCAGGATATAAATACGAAAGATGTGCTCATGGTTGCATACATGAATCAAGACGCATATGAGTTGACTAAAAAAACAGGCAAAGCCCATTATTACTCCAGGTCGAGAAAGAAACTTTGGCTGAAAGGTGAGACTTCGGGGCATTTCCAGGAAGTAAAATCAACCTATATTGATTGCGATAACGATACCCTGCTTATTATGGTAGATCAGAAGGTTGCCGCCTGCCACACAGGATTTTGGAGTTGCTTCTACAGGGTCTGGAAAGATGGTTGGAATATAGTTGGCACAAAGGTTTTTGATGACAAAGAGGTCTACGGCGACAAAAAATAATGTCTTTCACACCTTTGTGACGCTTGGCCCAATTGGTTATTTACCTTATGCGCCCGGAACATATGGATCAGCCCTTGCGTGCCTTCTCCTCTATTTTTTGCCCTCAGTTTTTGCTCATCCTCTCTTCGTCTTCATTTTTATAGTTGTCACCCTGATTGTATTGAATAACCTTGCTTTTGAGGGGAAAGATCCCCGATATATCATCATCGATGAAGTGGCTGGTATGTTTGTCACTATGGCTGGCCACAATATTACACTTTTCAGCCTGTTAGCAGGATTTGTTCTCTTTCGGTTTTTTGATATTAAAAAACCTTACCCCATCAAACGGGTAGAGACACTCAGGCAAGGATACGGTATTGTAGGGGATGATGTTGTAGCTGGAGTTTTTGCAAATATTATTATAATCATTGGAGAGAGGATACTGACATGATAGAAGCAAAAATAGGGAGAATCCTCAGGGAAAGACGCATGAAGATAGCGGTTGCAGAATCTTGTACGGGTGGTCATATAGCAAACAGAATTACCAATATTCAGGGTGCATCAGACTACTTCGATATTGGATTTATTACTTATAGCAACGACTCGAAAGTACTATATCTCTTTGTTCCTGAAGGGGTATTAACAAAAAATGGGGCTGTGAGTGCTGAAGTTGCAAAGGCCATGGCAGAAGGTCTCAGAGAGACCACAAAAGCACACATTGCTCTTTCCGTGACCGGAGTTGCAGGGCCTGGTGGTGGAACCCCTGAAAAACCGGTAGGTACAGTATTTGCTGGTCTTGCATCCAAAGATAGCACCGTTGTGCGCAAATTTCTTTTCAGTGGTGACAGAATCTCCATCAAGGAGCAAACCTCTGAAGAGGCCCTGAAGCTTGTGCTCGATTATTTGGAGGGTAGGTTGAGTTGAGGGTATTTCTTGCCTTGGAAATTTCTCCCACTGTTAAGGAATACCTTCAAGGGATCATAAAGATTATGGCATCACGCATTACGGGTGTCAGGTGGGTAAAGAGCGAAGGACAGCATATTACCCTAAAATTTTTCGGTGAACTCGATGAAGCCATGGTAGAAAACATAAGAACGAGACTATTAAGTATTGATGATAAGTTTGAGCCTTTTGAGGCAACCATTAAAGGCATTGATGCTTTCCCAAATAAAAGAAGGGCCCGAGTAATTGTGGTTACCCTTGAAAAGGGGGTTGACATCGCAAAAGCGATATTTAATGATATAGAAGTTGCACTTTTGCCCCTTGGGTTCGAGGGTGAAAAAAGAGACTACACCCCCCATATAACCCTTGGGAGAAAGAAGGAACAGAGTCCTATTCTTGAACGCGACATTCCAGACTTGAATGGTATGAGATTTATTGTTGACCGGCTTGTCATGTTCAGAAGTACCCTGACCCCGCAGGGGGCGATCTATTCTCCACTGTGGGAAATAGGTTTTAAAAGCAGAAAAAGCGAGACGGGCGGGAATGACGAAAAAACTTAAAAAACAGTGATGCAGTGAAGCGTGATCGGAATTGGATTAAAAACACAGAGATCACAGATCACCGATTACGCGTTACGCGTCACGGATTTAACTGAGAGCTATCAGCTTGGAGCTTAAAGTTGTGAGCTGAATTTAAAAACTGGAGGTCGTATGGCTGCGAAAGAAGAAACCGGCAATAAAGCAAAGGCGATAGACATGGCGGTAACCCAGATAGAAAGGCTATTTGGAAAGGGTGCAATTATGAAACTCGGTGAGAAAGCCCTGGAAGAGGTCCCGGTAGTTTCCACTGGTTCGATGGCACTGGATATGGCCCTTGGCATTGGAGGGCTTCCCCGGGGCAGAGTAGTGGAGATCTATGGTCCGGAAGCATCAGGAAAGACAACCCTTGCCCTGGAAGTTGTAAGCGAGATTCAAAAAGGGGGTGGGACGGCGGCCTTCGTTGATGCAGAACATGCCCTTGACATAAGCTATGCAAAAAGAATTGGGGTGAACACAGATGACCTCCTTATCTCTCAGCCTGATACAGGCGAGCAGGCGCTGGAAATCACAGAAATCCTTGTAAGGAGCGGAGCAGTAGATGTAATAGTCGTCGATTCTGTAGCTGCCCTTGTTCCTCGCGCTGAGATAGAAGGGGAAATGGGTGATGCCCATGTGGGACTGCAGGCAAGGCTTATGTCACAGGCATTACGAAAGCTGACAGCCACCATAAGCAAATCACTTACAACAGTAATATTCATAAATCAAATACGGCAAAAAATAGGCATTATGTTTGGCAACCCTGAAACAACAACAGGAGGAAATGCCCTCAAATTTTATTCATCGGTAAGGCTCGATATCAGACGAATTGGGGCTATCAAAGACGGTCAAGATGTAGTGGGAAGCAGGACGCGGGTGAAAGTGGTAAAGAACAAGCTTGCCCCACCCTTTAAAGAGGTTGAATTCGATATTATCTTCGGGGAAGGGATTTCAAAGGAAGGAGAAATGGTAGATCTGGGTGTAGAAGCAGGCGTCATAGAGAAAGCAGGCGCCTGGTATGCCTACGGTGAAACGCGCATAGGCCAGGGGAAGGAAAATACCAAGGAATATCTTAAGAAGCACCAGGAGGTTGCGAAAGAAATTGAAAATAAAATACTCGAACATTACGAAATGAAAAAGGCTGAACAGTGAAATCAAACGAAATCAGAAAGAAATTCTTAGAGTTTTTTAACGAAAATGGCCACACTATTGTGTCAAGCTCATCTCTTATTCCTGATAAGGACCCCAGCTTACTCTTTGTGAATGCCGGTATGGTGCAGTTCAAGAACCTCTTCCTCGGCATTGAAAAGCGTGAATATGTTAGAGCCACAACCTGTCAGAAATGCGTTCGTGCCGGTGGCAAACATAATGATCTTGAAAACGTGGGTAAGACCCTGAGGCACCACACTTTTTTCGAGATGCTTGGTAACTTCTCCTTTGGAGATTATTTCAAAGAAGATGCAATAGCTTATGCATGGAAGCTTTTGGGGGATATCTATCAACTTGACAAAAAAAAGATGTGGATAACGGTTTACAAAGATGATGATGAGGCAGCAAAAATATGGAAAAGCATCGGTATCAGGGAAGACAGGATCGTAAGGCTCGGAGAAAAGGACAATTTCTGGTCAATGGGTGAAGAAGGACCATGCGGGCCATGCTCGGAGATTCTCTATGACCTGGGAGAGCACGTGGGATGCAAAAGACCATCCTGTGCAGTAGGGTGTGACTGTGATCGGTTCCTTGAGATATGGAACCTTGTCTTTATGGAGTTTGATCGGTCTGGGGATGGCAAAATGACGAAACTCCCCCGTCCATCAATCGACACAGGTATGGGTTTGGAGCGCATAGCCTCTATTATGCAAGGAAAACTGGGTAATTATGAGACAGACCTATTCCGGCCCATTATCACGCGACTCGAAGATGTTTCCCACAATGTGTACGGTGAAAATGAAAAGACAGATATTGCCATGCGCGTCATTTCAGATCACATACGGGGCGCTACCTTTGTTATCAATGACGGTGTCCTTCCTTCAAAGGACGGACGGGGCTATGTATTGCGGAGGATTCTGCGGAGGGCACTTCGATACGGCAAGAAAATAGGTATTGAACGGGAGTTTCTTTCTGACCTTTCGTCAACAGTGGTAGATATCATGGGAGATGTTTATCCTGACATCAAAAATAATCACCCTTACATTGTCCGTGTCATAAAGGGAGAAGAGGAAAGATTTATTGAGACCCTCAGCACGGGCATGAAAGTCTATGATGAGTTTGTAGATGAGATATCATCAAAAGGCGAATCCGTAATGTCAGGGGAGATGATTTACAAGCTGTACGATACCTTCGGATTTCCCCTTGATATTACTACAGAGATGGCCCAGGAAGACGGGCTTTCCATGGATATGGATGGTTTTGCTCGTTCCCTGGAGGAGCAAAAGGAACGATCACGAACTTCTTCAAGAATAAAGGGCGAGGGCCTTGATCAAGTCCATGTGTCAGTCTTGAAGCAAGGTATTTCCAGTGAATTTCTCGGATATGACATGGTTCGCATTCCTGAAGCCAGAATCATCACCCTCATCAAGAATGATACGATGGTCGATGAGATCAGGGCAGGAGAAACTGGGGAGGCGTTTTTTGACCAAACACCTTTTTATGCAGAGAGTGGTGGTCAAGTGGAAGATGAAGGTACGGTAGATTGGACTGGCGGCACGGCACGAGTAACCGCAGCCAAGAAGATTAAAGAAGACCTCTTTTCACACACCATAGTTGTCGAGAAGGGCATCCTGAAAAAAAACCAGGTAGTGGACTTGTCCATCAATACTGAAAGAAGAAAGAGCATTGCGAGAAATCATACGGCCACTCATCTTCTCCAGTATGCCCTTCGGCAAATACTTGGCGACCATGTAAAGCAGTCTGGTTCCCTCGTTGATAAAGACAGGCTTAGGTTCGATTTTACCCATTTTCAGGCAATGGATGAGTCAGAGGTTGCAAGGGTCGAAGATATCGTCAATGAGAAGATCATGGAAGATATTGATGTGTGTACGCAGAAAAAATCGAGGGAAGAGGCTATGCGTGAAGGTGCCACAGCCCTCTTTGAAGAAAAGTACGGTGATGAAGTACGGGTAGTGAGCATCAGCGACTTCAGCGCTGAACTCTGCGGAGGGACCCATGTAAGAAACACAGGTGAAATAGGCAGTTTTTATATTGTCAGCGAAGGTTCCTTAGCCTCCGGTGTACGCAGGATAGAGGCTGTGACAGGGAAAAGTGCTTTAGATTACAAAAGAAAGATGGATGCGACCATCAGGGGGATTGCCCGGGTTGCCAACACAGAACCGGAACGTGTTAGGGAGCGGATTGAAAACCTTGTGGCAGAACTCAATGCCCAGTCACGGGAGATGGAGAAGTTAAAAGATGAGCTAACCGGTTACAAGGTGGAAGATGCTATTAAAGGGGCATCGGAAAAGGATGGTGTAAAAGTTGTTTCATTGTTCGTTCCCAATGCCAGAGCTGAAGATTTGAGAAAAGTTACCGATATAATAAGAGACAGGGTTAAAAGTTGTGTTGCTGTGGTTGGGACAAGAGATAATGTTAAAGGGATGGTCATTGTTGCAGTGAGCAAGGATCTACTCGGTAAATACAATGCAGGGAAAATGATGAAGAAGATGATGGAGCACTATGGCGGCAAAGGCGGAGGTGGTCCACAGATTGCACAGGGCGGTGTACCGGGGGATAAAATCAAAGCCGCATTAAGCTCTGTGATTGAACTGATGGATAACTAACACATTTGGGTGAACAGTTATGAAACTGTACGCAGAAAATATTCGTAGTGTCAGTTTGTTTTCCACTTTAAGCGACCAGGAGCTTGAGATGGTTGCTAAAATTGCATTTGTGAAGACCTTCAATAAAGGTTACATGGTTTTTGAAGAGGGAGAAAAGCGAGACACCCTTTATATTGTCCTCAAAGGAAGAGTTAAAATCTCTCTATACGATGAGGATGGCAGGGAGTATATTCTAGATATCATCAGTAAGGACGGGTTCTTTGGTGAGCTTTCCCTTTTTGAAGAACTGTCAGGCTTTGCAAATGTCATGACCTTGGAACATTGTGAACTGCTGGTGATTCGAAGAAAGGACTTCATGGGGATTCTCAGAGACAACAATGATTTTGCCCTGAGCATGATTAAAGAGCTTTCGAAAAGGCTTCGTGCAGCAAACGAAAAGCTGAAAAGATTTGCTTTCCTTGGAGTCGAGGGTCGTATCCTGGAATATCTGATGGATATAGGTCAAAAGTCGGGAATAAAAGTAAAAGACCGTATTATTATTGAGAGCGGACCTACTCAGGTTGAGATAGCGAGCGCCTGCGGCTGCTCACGAGAAACAGTTTCGAGAATGATTAAGAGCCTCGTAGAAAAGGGTCGTCTTAGTGTACTTAAAAAACAGTACACCATTCGCCCGGTTTACGAACCTATGTGAAGAACACTGCTACAAATCTCTATTCCGAATTAACACTTGATTGCCGTCATCCATACACCAATCCCTAACGTCAAAAATGAAGTCATTTTTTCACCAGGCTTGTTTGCCAGGATGGAAGTATAATTATTGCCAGCTCATTCTCCCCGAAGACCATATGTAAACGACGTAATGCTATGGATCCAGATATGTTATGACAAAATTTGTCATAGCCACAAAAACTATCTATATTTTTTGTAATGCTGTTGTTTAAGCCTTTCCGGGTGTTTTGCCGGATTCCTGAACAAAGATACAAAACTCAATCAACAGAGAATGCCCAAAGCTCAACGCCATACAAACCCTTGAAGGTGTTATCCTTAAAGACAGTCAAGTCTGTTTTCCCTTCAGATGGAAACCATTCAAGGTTGTTCGCATTGTAATCCAAGGGAATTAAGCCCCCTCAGTTTTGATCGGTCAGCCTTTTCTTTGCCTCCTCAAGCAACTCAATTGCCCGCCCAACCTGATCCACTGTCAATGTTACCCCAGCCTGGGTAGCAATCAAGCGCCCATCCACGTTCAGATGATGCATTCTGAAGTCTATCATTTTTGTACCTTTTAGCTCCCGCACCGTTACAAGTAATTTTTCATGTTTCTTGTTGTCGATTTTTCCAATTAGCATAGTATCTCCATTTGGTTGGGCACATTAGCCAATCAAGCAGAAGAAAGATCCGTACCTGCATAGCCCTGTCCCCACGTTTCCTGATCTGCAATGCCTTTTTAGTTCCCTGAAGTTGGTTCCTTTGGGCCCATCGAGTGCATGTATACCCTTGACAGGACACACAAAAGCGCCTCGAAACCCCCAATTTTAAGGTTGACTGCCTCTCAGGCCATGTTAATCAGATGGTTTTGTTCTTCAAACACCAGTCTTTTCCCTGTTGTGGCCCTGGCTTTGCCACACCCGTGATCAACTGCCCTCCTGCCAAGGACGGACTCAATTTCCCGGCATTTGCTGTCTGCTAATCCTGTCAGACTTATTTTGTAACGCCTTTGGATTCCTTTTCCTTCTTTTCTTTCAAATTATCTGCGAGTTTGCGAGCTTTCTGTTTTTGCCGCTTATCTTTATTTTTTTTACCACCTCTGTCTCCCATTTTTACCTCCTGACATGGTTCTCGCCAAAAGACGAGTGATCGTGTCTCCATGGCACCTGCTAACGAAAGCGATAAGAGAATATTGTACCTATACACCTTATAGATTTATACATCTTGTCCGGAGATTGCCTGACATTCAAAAAAGTTTAGTCCTTTTCGTAATGACAAACATCGTAGTTTTCTCCGGATTTAGCTTAAATCCTGGAATATTATAGGGCGTGGAAACATTGCCTGATTATTCTAAAAATTTACCACCTCTCTCTCCATCCCTCTCCGGCTGATACACGATCTTAAGGACCTTGAGCCGCTTCGTTCCTGCCGGGACCTCCCATTCAATCAGGTCACCCTCTTTATACCCGAGGAGGGCAGTGCCAATGGGAGCAAGAACAGA
>Ga0255346_1000191_pt1 | contig 111292 bp, 84 predicted proteins | sample wastewater_treat_FD_194410 | JGI IMG/M metagenome (GOLD analysis project Ga0255346, IMG submission 194410) | Wastewater microbial communities from Lulu Island WWTP, Vancouver, Canada - plant22 | ecosystem: Engineered > WWTP > Wastewater > Unclassified | place: Canada: Vancouver, British...
TTCATGGGTTCCTTATCTTTGATTCCAAGATATTAAAGAACTTTCGTGTCAGATGTTGGTAACTCCCTGTATTTATTAACAATTTGAGTTTAAAGACAGACACTAATTAAAACATTTCAAAGTTGAATGTTAAACTATTAAATAACATTTTATGGTAATAGTTTCATTTTTGCCAATCACGAAATTCTGAACCGAAGTGAAAATTGTTTATAAAACATCAGAAGCTCACATACTTAAAATGGATTAGTTACAATAGGAATTTTACTACAGAAGAATATGTTAGTGTTGCATTGCCATAACGGATTCTTATGTTACAGGGCCTTAATGTATCCGGATGAGGGAGTTTCATAAGTTACAGGAGCTTCAGGAGCTTCAGGAGCTTCAGGAGCTTCAGGAGCTTCAGGAGCTTCAGGAGCTTCAGGAGCTTCAGGAGCTTCAGGAGCTTCAGGAGCTTCAGGAGCTTCAGGAGCTTCAGGAGTTTCAGGATCCCCGGAAAGGGTATAATAAGGCTCAGGACAGACGGTTCTTATAATCCTCGTAACCGAATTTCTTCAGCAGACGGAATTTCCCTTCCTTTGTCCAGACACCGATTGAGGGATGATGAACTCCGTTGAAGGTAGTGGTCTTGACCATGGTATAATGTATCATATCAAGAAAAACTATCCTGTCGCCAGGCTTCAGCTCCCTGTCAAATGACCAGTCTCCCATAAAATCACCGGAAAGGCAGGAGTTTCCGCCCATCCTGTATACGGGTTTCCCCTGAACCGGATCAGTGGCACCAAGTATTTTAGGCTTGTATGGCATTTCCAGGCAGTCAGGCATATGTGCCGTAAAGGAAACATCCAGAATGGCAGTGACTATACCCCGGTTTACCACTATATCCTCCACTGTTGCCACCAGCTCACCGGTTTCCCAGGCAAAGGCGCTTCCCGGTTCAAGGATGACGTGCAATCCCGTTCTTTTCCTGAAATCCCTTATCAGCTTAATAAGATGATCCGTATCATAGCCTTTTCCCGTGATCAGATGGCCACCTCCCATATTAATCCATTTCAGCCGGGGGAAAAACCTCCCGAATTTATTTTCAACCGCATCAAGCAGTTTTTCAAGCGCAAAGGAATCTGACTCAAACAACACATGAAAGTGAAATCCTTCAATGCCTTCAGGCAGATCATTGCCCAGATCATCCGCACGGATCCCGAGCCTGGACCCGGGAGCACCGGGGTTGTAAAGGCTGTAAGTGATTTCAGAAAATTCGGGATTTATTCTCAGACCCGGCGATATGACCGGAGTATGTTTCTTCAGCCTGTCGTAATACTTCCTGTACTGCTGTAAAGAATTAAAGGTGATATGTGAACTCAGCTCCATTATTGAGTCAAATTCCTCTTCCTTGTAAACAACTGAATAAGTATGCGCCGGGGATCCCATCTCTTCAAAGCAAAGACGTGCCTCGTCCAGCGAGCTGGCAGCCGCTCCTGAAATATATTCCCTGGCAATACCGAACACGCCCCACATTGCAAATCCCTTGAAGGCAAGAATGATTTCAGCTCCTGATTCACCGGCTACATGCCTGATAAGGGAGAGGTTTTTCCGGAAGCGCTCCTCATCCATTACGAAACATGGCGACGGCAATATATCATAATTGATTAGCATATAATTAATTTGTTATGGCCTGACATCCGCTACAAGGCAATACCAGGATATTATAAGTAAAGTCTTATGGCCTTACATCCGCCACACGGCAACTCCTGGATCTTTCATTAAAGTGATATGGCCTTACATCCGCCACACGACAACTCATGGGTCTTTTAGCAAAGTGTTGTGTCCTTGCATCTGCAATGCGGCAGTACGAGGATCTTTCAACAAAAGCAAAACGCCGGGTACTACAGCTCCAGATCAACGTCATGAAGCTCCACCCATGGCAGTCCGAGTTTATTTAGTTGTTCCATGAAGGGATCCGGATCGAATTCCTCAACATTGAAAACCCCGGGTTTCTTCCAGATACCTTTCAGGTACATCATTGCTCCGATAGTTGCAGGAACTCCCGTAGTATAACTTACAGCCTGGGTTCCCGTTTCCCTGAAGGCAAGCTCATGACTGCAATTGTTGTATATGTAGTATGTTTTTTCCTTTCCGTCCTTTATGCCCCTTATCCTGCAGCCTATCGACGTCCATCCCTTATAATTCTCTCCCAGGTCACCGGGATCGGGCAATACGGCTTTCAGAAACCTGATGGGAACAATTTCCCTTCCATCAAACATAATAGGCTCAATACCTGCCATTCCGATATTCTGAATCACCCTAAGATGGGTCAGGTATTCCTGTCCGAATGTCATCCAGAACCTTGCACGCTTCAGGGTGGGGAAGTTCTTTACGAGCGATTCCAGCTCCTCATGATATATCAGATATGACTCCCTCGGTCCTATTCCCGGATAAGTGAGAGGTTTATGGATTTCATGGGGCTTTGTATAAACCCACTTGCCGTTCTCCCAGTATTTCCCTTTCTGAGTGACCTCCCTGATGTTTATCTCAGGATTGAAATTCGTTGCAAACGGCTTTCCGTGATCACCTGCATTACAGTCAACAATATCAAGATAATGCAGTTCATCGAAATGATGTTTTGCTGCATAGGCGGTAAATACCGATGTAACGCCCGGATCAAAGCCGCAGCCAAGTATTGCGGTAATCCCGGCATCCCTGTACCTGTCATCATATGCCCACTGCCAGCTGTATTCGAATTTTGCTTCATCCAGAGGCTCGTAATTTGCGGTATCCAGGTAGGCCACACCCGTTTCCAGGCAGGCATCCATGATGTGAAGATCCTGGTACGGCAATGCCACGTTAACCACTATATCCGGCCTGAACGATTTGATCAGCCTTACCAGTTCCGGAACATTATCGGCATCAATAGCCGCAGTTTTAACACGGTCAGTGCCAACTCTTTCCGCAATGGCATCACATTTGGACCTGGTCCGGCTTGCAAGAAGTATTTCAGTAAAAACATCAGGAAGAGATGCCATCTTATGGACCACAACCGTGCCCACTCCTCCTGCACCAATAACCAATACTTTCCCCATATCTGAATTGAATTTTTAAGGTTTAATCATTCGGGTTCATGTTTTCCTGCGATCAATACTAACAGGATTTCAAATATAGGATTAATAATTGACCAATCAGCAGGGGTTTGTCAGGGTTGATCAACATACTGATTTTTGCCGGAAATTGAAGCATAATACCATAACTGATTATCTTTGTCCGCAGTTTCTGGGGTTTGACATGAGATTCATACATCCTCCGGCGATAATAAGGATACTGAGTACAAATCTTCTCATAGAGGTTTTTGTATTTCTGATTTGTGTTCCCGTGGCACTGGTTTATCATGAATCAACTTTGCCCTTTATCTGGCCGGCAATTATTACATTATCATTTTCAGCGGCTTTTTTCCTTTTATCAAGGAAAAGTTCCGTGAGAAAAATAAATATCAGAGAGGGATTCCTGTCTGTCGCCATGTCATGGGTCATATTTTCACTCTTCGGAACCCTTCCGTATATTTTCAGCCGGACAATACCACGTTTCACTGATGCCTTATTCGAATCCACTTCAGGAATTACAACCACAGGTTCCACAGTAATAGCAAATGTCGAGGCACTGCCCTATTCGGTAAATTTTTACCGGGCACTCACACACTGGGCCGGAGGACTGGGCATAGTTCTTCTTGTTATTATAATTCTCCCGGAGCTGGGAATTTCAGCACATCAGCTTTTAAGAAGAGAATCATCCATAAGGGAAAAAATAGTTCCCAAAACCAAGTCAGTGGGTTTCAGGCTTCTTTTCATATATCTTGCACTTACAGCCCTTCAGATAATTTTGCTTTCAGCAGGCGATATGAATCTTTTTGAAAGTATTTGTCACTCTTTCAGCACAATAGCAACCGGTGGCTTTTCCATAAAAAATACGAGTATGATGGGCTATTCCCCTTACAGTCAATATATCATGGCTATCTTCATGCTCTTCGGCGGTATAAGCTTTGTAATATATTATCATTTCATAAAACTGCAGTTCAAAAAGATAGGCAGCAATGATGAATTCTGGTTTTACCTGGCAGTAATACTTCTGTCAGGAACAGTGGCTACTCTCATCCTGTACGGGACCACGTCCGATCCCTTTGAACTCTCATTCAGACAGGGTTTTTTTCAGACCATATCAATCATAACCACAAGCGGTTTTACAACAACCGATTACCTTAACTGGCCGCATGCAGGCACTTTTCTGATTTTTATACTCCTGTTTTCAGGTGCTTCAACCGGTTCCACAACCGGGGGAATAAAGATGGCCAGACACCTGATCCTGATCAAAAGCATCCGAAATGTATTCATCAGGCTCAGTCACCCGAGTGCGGTGACACAGATAAAGCTTCACGGCAATACATTAAGTGAAAAAAGTATAACATCTGTATTTTCATTTATTCTCATCTACATTTTCCTTTTCATATCGGGAACACTGCTGATCACTCTCACCGGAACCGATCCGGTTACTTCAGCAAGTGCAGTAGCCGCTTCACTGGGAAATACCGGTCCAGGGCTCGGAACAATAGGCCCGATGTTCACCTATTCCCACATGACGGATTTCAACAAGATATTCTTCTGTATCCTCATGATAACCGGAAGACTGGAGGTAAATACTCTATTTATTCTTCTTTCAAGATCATTCTGGAAAGACTGAATCCGGAAATAAACCGGATTGAGTATCTTTACGGGCCGTTTGAGGGGCATTAAAATGAAAATGATCAATCCTTTGATTATTGCAAGGATACTGAGTACAATCCTGCTGATCGAATCCCTTTGCTTTTTGGTTTGTATTCCCGTTTCACTCAGCTACAGCGAGCCTTCCCGTCCGTTTCTGCTTTCTTCGGCAATCACAGGATCCCTCTGTTTCATATTGAGGATGCTCAGCCTCAGGACCGGAATTACAAAAATCAGTATCCGGGACAGTTATATCACCGTGGCACTGGCATGGATAATCCTCTCCCTGGCAGGTACACTTCCATACATCCTGTCAGGAACCATTTCATCACTTAACGACGCTTTCTTCGAATCTGCTTCAGGATTCACCACTACAGGGGCATCAGTCATCACCGATGTGGAAATACTTCCCTTTTCCATTCTTTTCTGGAGAAGTTTTACACACTGGATCGGGGGCATAGGAATAATTGTGCTTGTCATTATAATACTTCCTGCCCTTAAACTGACAGCTCATCAGCTGTTCAGCCTGGAATCATCCCTTAAGGAGAAGATACAGCCCAAAACAAAAACCGTGGGCGCCATCCTGCTTATGGCATATACAGGTCTGACCATCATACAGATTCTCCTGCTGTGGGCCGGAGATATGAATCTTTTTGAAAGTGTATGCCTTACTTTCGGAACTGTTGCTACCGGAGGATTCTCTGTCAGAAACACCGGACTAATCAGCTATTCTCCATACAGCCAGTATGTCATTGCCATCTTCATGTTTCTTTCAGGTGTAAGTTTTGTTGTATATTATTATCTGATAAAGAGGCAGTTTCACAAAATCAGGCAAAACAATGAACTGGTTTTCTATACGGCTGTTGTTCTGATCAGCGGAACGGTAATTTCCCTGATGCTGCTTTCTGCCGGAGACAAAGAAACTGAGCCCGCATTCAGGGAAGGCTTTTTCCAGGTCATTTCAATCATTACCACAACGGGATATACAACCGTGGATTACCTGACATGGCCATCTGCCGGCCTGTTAATTATTTTCGTGCTTATGTTTGCCGGAGCCTGTACGGGATCTACAACGGGAAGCATTAAAATGGCGAGGCATTTAATAGTTCTCAAAAACATCAGATTACTTTTTGTCAGACTTATTCATCCAAATGCAGTAATCCAGCTGAAAATGAATGGCAGACCGGTAAGTGACAGGGTTAATATGTCGATACTCACCTTTGTGCTGCTTTATGTCGTTATTTTTTTAAGTGCCACGCTTATTGTTGTGCTGACGGGTGTGGATACGGTTACATCGGCCGGCGCAGTTGCCTCAACCCTGGGAAATGTCGGACCGGGACTGGGAGCAGTGGGTCCCATGTTCAATTATAATCATCTTCCTGAAGCAGACAAATTGCTTTTCAGTCTGCTGATGATCATCGGAAGACTTGAAATAAACACCCTCTTCATAATTTTTACCGGATCGTTCAGGAAAATGTGAGATCCTGTTTCAGGGTTTCCAATCCATTAAATGATATTTACAGTTCATGTTTCAGCTGCCTGCACAATATCATGCAAGCCCGGTTACTGACAATATTGTGCCCGGGCCGGCGTATCTCCGGAGCCGAAACTGAAAACCGCTTCTCATAAACAGAATCCTTCACGGAATCATCTGTTTGAAAGAAAATTAAAAAAATGATTATTTTCGGGGAGATTTTTATGAAATAAAGGAGAGGAAGAAAGTGTCCTGCCGGAACAGGACACAGTGCCGTAAATCATTGGAAAAACCCGTTTCAGCAGCATAAAACAAAATTATTATGGATTTAACAAAAAATTATCTGAAAATTAAACCTTCAGAGCAGTCGGTTGATTATGTGGAAAATAAAAAACAATTCCACCTCTATTCCCTTCTTACTGAACAGAGACATCCCAAAACATGGAACCTCAGTTCCAGTATAAAAGATGATACGGCAAAGGGTCTGCAAATGCTCCTTTCCGTGGATGAAGACATTACACGCAAAACCCTGGAACTTGCAGATAACATACAGCCACTTGAACAGGCCGCCGATGCCATATACAGGGCAATGCAGGAAGGCCGGAAAATATATTACTATGGCTGCGGATCAACGGGCCGGCTTGCAAAGCAGATGGAAAGCTCCTTCTGGAGACCGTTCTGGCGGAAAATGAAAAAAAGCCATTTATGGGAAAAAGTGAAGGACCATGTTCCTGAAAATATTGAAGATTACCTGATCGGGGAAATGACCGGGGCCGACAGGGCCCTGATAAGTTCACTGGAGGGTTTCGAAGACCTTCAGCTCATTGGCAGTCTTCAGCTCCTTGACAGGGGCATTGAAAAGGGAGATGTGGTATTCTGTGTAACAGAGGGAGGAGAAACCTCATCGGTGATCGGTACAATTCTGAAAGCACTGGATCAGTACGGGGAGCTGACCGCGGAAACATCTGAGGAGGCCCGCCGTAATCTTTACTTTGTATACAACAATCCCGACGAAGTGCTGATGCCCTTTGACCGGAGCAGGACAGTGATAGAGAATCCTGCTATCACCAAACTGAACCTCACAACCGGTCCGCAGTCAATCACAGGCTCTACGAGAATGCAGGCCACCACCAGCGAGATCTTCGTCCTTGGTTCAGTACTTGAAGAAGCATTGTACAAGTTTCTAAGTAATCACCTCAGCAAAAGCGAATTGTCCACTATAGGCTTCATTGAAGGAATAACACTGAAAAAAAGAATAGCCTCATTCAGGGAGGTTAAGGAAAGCGTGGACAAAACCGTTGCTTCACTTTGCAGATTAACGGAAGCTGAAGCAGAAACTTATAAGCGGGGCCGTTTCGCAACATATCTGGCCAGTGAAGCCCTTGTTACTGTTTTTATTGACATTACCGAACGAAGCCCTACGTTCAGGCTTTTCCCCCTTGATACAGTAAAAAGCAGGGACAGAAGATCCTGGATACAGGTATGGGCCAAAGGAAAAAACACGGAAGAAGCATGGTTCAACTTTCTTGGCAGGGATTTCAGGGGTCTTGAAAAATCTTTCTATGAGACTCCCTTCAGGGAAAAGATCGAGGATCCGTATCTTAAGGAAGTTGCATTGAAAAGTCTGGAAAATGCCGGTAACGACCAGAAGGAACTGTATGACCTTTCATTCACAACCTGGAATATTGAAAACAGAGGTCCGTCAGCCGGCGATCTGGGAATTATTGTCTGTATAGATGATGAAGTGGCTGAAATAAATAATCCTGAATCGGATTTCAGGAAATTTGCTGATCTCTTCAGGGAAAAGGGAGGCCGCCTGGCAGTAATATCAGTGTCGGAAGAACATAAAACTAAAGGCAGCAACAATTTTATTCCTGATATAGAAGTGGAAATAACACTTCCCTCCTTCCCCGATCCTGTCACCCTGAGAAAACAAATTGCCCTGAAAATGCTACTTAATGCCCATTCAACAGGTATTATGGCAATACTGGGACGGATTATCGGCAATACCATGACAACCCTTAATCCCAGCAATCTGAAGCTCATCGGACGGGCTACATATCTGATAATGAGTCATGTAAATGACACTATAGCACAGAAGGAATGGATAGGCAAGTATGGCTACCATGAGCCCCTCTCTTTCGATGAAATTAATGCAGTTCTCTTTGATTCAATTGATTACATCTCCAGCCGTGACGCCGGGGAAACCGCGGAGGTCCCTCTTTCCATAATCCGGATTCTTGAATCACTTAAAACAAAAGGTTTCGTCAGCTGGGATGAAACCCGGCAGATTCTTGACAGGCAGGGTCTGGAAAACTATCTGATGGAACATAATCCAAACCTCACTTCAGGAAAATAATAAACCAACACAAGAAGCATTATGAACTTTACAATTATTGATGCCCTGATTGTCATCGTGTACATGGCCGGCATTACATTATTCGGAATAAAGCTTGCCGGAAAACAAACTTCAACCAGGGATTATTTTCTGGGAGGACGAAAGATTTCCTGGTGGGTCGTATGTTTTTCAATAGTAGCCACGGAAACCAGTACACTTACATTTATCAGTATTCCCGGATTGGCATATCTCACAAATTTCAATTTCCTTCAGCTTACCTTCGGCTATTTCCTCGGAAGAATAATTGTTGCCTGGATAATCCTGCCGGCCTATTTCAAGGGCGAACTGGGAACAGCCTATACGTTTCTGGCAAACCGTTTCGGCACACCAATGAAAAACCTGGCTTCAGGCGTTTTCATGTTAACCCGGCTGGCTGCCGACGGAGTAAGGCTTTTTGCAACAGCCATACCCCTTGCCCTGATACTTCAGGGAACATTTATCGGTAAAAGTCTTTCTGGTGACTGGATATATATCTGGTCAATAATCCTGATTGCGCTTGTAACCTACAGCTACACATTTCTCGGAGGATTGAAATCCGTCGTCTGGATGGAAATGGTGCAGCTTTTTATTTATATCACAGGGGCAATTATTGCGATAGTTATCGTCAGCAGCAAGTTAACAGGCGGAATGCCGGCAGGAATTGAAACAGCAGCCGAAGCAGGAAAATACCAGCTGTTCAATTTCTCATTTTCGGGAGGACTCAAAGGATTTTTCTCCACACCCTATACCTTTATAGCCAGCATTCTGGGAGGAATGTTCCTTTCAATGGCATCGCACGGAATAGACCAGCTGATCATCCAGAGGCTTCTTGCAACGGGAACTCTGAAAGCCAGCCGCAAAGCCCTGGTAACAACCGGAGGTATCATCATAGCACAGTTTGCCCTCTTCCTTTTCCTGGGTACTCTGCTTTACGTTTTCTACGGAGGGGCCGATATCAGGTCTGATGAAATATTCCCGAAATTTATTATAGAAGAAATACCTACGGGACTGTCGGGATTTATCATTGCTGCCCTGTTTGCTGCTGCAATGTCAACTCTTTCAAGTTCCATCACGGCACTGGGATCAACCACCATGTACGACTATGTAATGCCATACTATAAAAAGCTGAATCCGGCCAACGAAGTAATGATTTCCAGAATGATAACAGGAATATGGTGCCTCCTGCTTGTCGGATCAGCAGTCTCTTTCATGAAAAGTTCCCAGGTAGTTGTTGAACTTGCCCTTTCAATTGCTTCGTTCACATACGGGGGATTGCTGGGTACTTTCATACTGGGAGTCCTTTTCAGGAAACCGCTGATAAGACAGGCTGTTCCGGCTTTTCTGACAGGTATTGCAGTTATGGTCTACATCATAATCTTCACATCCATTGCATGGACCTGGTACACCCTGATAGGAACGCTGGCTACTGTTCTTACCGGACTGGTCCTGACCTGGATTGCTCAGAACAGGAAAGCAAATGAATAAGCGGAGTCAACACCTTGCCCGGTCTGCCTAACCTGCTTATTAAGAATGCATTCTTAATCCTTGTACCCAGAACGGTACTGAGAATAAGAATACAACCCGCTGAACCAGGGTACATTCCTGATCCCTGTACGTTGAACGGGACTGAATATTAAATCCCGGTACGCCGGGGATAGGTGGATTTTAAACCAGGAACTTCCTTACTTCCTCAAGTATTTCGGGGGTTCCGGCATTGAACCAGTATCCCGAATCGGAAAGCAGGGTATAGATATTCCTTTCGGCAGCCAGCTGCAGGTAAAGTGGTGTCATTGAATACACTCCTTCAGACATATAGCTGAAAATCTCCGGGTCTATCAGTGCCATGGATGAAAACGCGATTTCAGACAGGTTCTCCCCTGAACCGCGTGAAATAATCCTTTCTCCCGTTTGCTTGTTGCACCATCCTCTGAGGAGTCCTTCTGAATCTATAAGCAGAAAGCGTGTCCCCGGCCTGTGCCTGACAACCAGTGTTGCCAGTCCCCCTTTCTCCAGGTGATAATCCAGCAGTATTCCCAGATCAAAATCAGTTATGATATCAGCATTGTACAACAGAAAGGGGGTTCTGTCAAAAAAATGACGGGCTCTGTACAGACCTCCGCCAGTATCAAGGAGTTCTTCCCTTTCATCCGAGATACTTATTCTGAAACCTTCCCTTCTCAGCCGTACTATCTCCTCTTCAACCAAACCGGCAAAATGATGGACATTGATTATGATATCATCAAATCCGTGAGACACACATTTTTCCACAGCACGCCTGAGGAGACTCTTTCCGTTTATGTCAACAAGAACCTTGGGAATGCTTTCAGTGATCTTTCCCAGTCTGGTTCCTTTTCCGGCAGAGAGAATCATAGCTTTCATATTCCGGAAATCATTGTCTTTTTGTCTCAAGGGTTTTAAAAAGAGTGGTGTCTGAGGTTGCGGCAATGGCACGGTACAGCTCCGGGAGCCGGATATGCTGTTCTGCTTTTGCTGCAATATCCTGAAGGAGGATCACTGCGGGAACCAGTGTCTCCGTAAAGGTGGGTTTTTTTTCATAAAGCCCCCTGAAACCAAATGCTCCCAGGGCCTGCATGAGCCGTATCATGCTGAATCCTGAATAATAGCCCCTGAATTTCTGCTTATCCTCATTTGTTACAGTACAGAATTTCTCCTGGAAATAATCTGCCAGTTCGTCGCGGTTTTCCTGTTTCATCGGAATTTTAGCATCAAAAAGCAGAGATGCCAGGTCATATTGAGGGGCGCCTTTCCTTCCTCCCTGATAATCAATAAACCAGGGTTCATTGTCTATCAGCATGATATTGGCAGTCTGAAAATCCCGGTAAAGGAAGTATTTCTGACCCGTTTCCAGAAGATAATCGGCCAGGTTGTTGAAATCCTGCTCCAGGGGGCGTTCCCGGAAAGGTACTGCCAGCAGTTTCAGGAGCATGTACTTGTAATAATTCATATCCCACATCATTGACTGGCGGTCAAAGCTCTTATGCGGATAGCACAGATCGAGTTTCAATCCGTCAATTCCCCTGGTCTGAAAAAGTATAAGCCTGTCAAGTATTTTTTTATACAACTGCTTTGTCTCATCATTGAAATCCGAGATATCCGGCCTGGCGTGAAGCCAGGTATACAGATTCAAGTCGCCCAGATCTCTCTGGAAATAGATGAATTTTTCGGGCATATAACAATAAACCTCAGGAACAGGCAGCTGCTTGCGGAGAAAATGTTCAGTAAAACCAACGAAGGCATCATTCTCCTCACGGTCTCTGTTGTATGTTCCTATCAGGGTCTTTTCCCCGTCAAAAATACGGAAATACCTCCTGTCCGAGCCCGACCGGGGCAGGGCTTCCGTTTTAGTCACTGCATTTCCGCTATATTCCCTGTACCCTTGCGATACTTTGCTGATCACATCCATTAAGTAGTATTTTTATATCAGTCAGTTTTCATTTTTATGTCCCACCCCCCGGGAATCTGTTACCAGCGGCTTCCCTTTACACTTAGTTTTCAGCCTTGTCCGTTCTCCGCAGGTTCCGTTTCCCGCCGGATCTCCGGCATTTCCGGGAAGTGCATCCTGCCAGGCCTGCTCCTTACCAATACGTTGTTCTGCTGCAAAAATTCACTTCTGCATCACATTATTATAAACGTATCATAATCTTTTTTCTGTATAATACCAATGCGATAATCCAGATGAGCAGAACCTGCAAAATCGCAAACATAAGGCTTCCATTCATATTGCCTGCAACAGGAACGCAGATTTTTTCCCATATCCAGTTATAAAGGTTCATCTCTGATCCACCTGCGGTAACCTTGACGTTAAGCATTATTCTTGTCCAGATACCTGCAAGGAAATATGAAAAGAGTGCATTTGTACCGAAAACCAGGAAAAAAGTTCCCCACTTCCGCAATTTCCACACATCTGCAATCAGGTAGATCAATGCAAGGACGCCCATTGCAATTCCGGCAGTATAGAGAACATAGGAACTGGTCCACAAAGGCTTGTTGAGCGGGAAGAATATACTCCAGAGAAGTCCGAGTCCGGTCGAGGAGGCTCCCAGCAACAGAAGCTTCACTACCTTATCCCAGCCTGCAGAACCCTTCCCCAGCAGTTCTCCCGCGTAATAACCGATCAGGACCGTGGCCACTGCAGGCAAAGTGCTGAAAAGGCCTTCCGGGTCGAAAGGGATGCCATAGCCCCTGTACAAGTGTTTTTCTCCCAGTATGGCGATATCAACCCTGAGAGCAAAATTATCCTTCAGACTGTAGGGATCAGTACCGCCTGCAAAAGCAAGGACCGCCCAGTATGAGAGAAGAATTACGGCAATCACGACCCACAGGTAATTCCTGTTGACAGAAAGACATATTATGGATCCCAGGCAGTATGCCAGTGCAATTCGCTGGAGCACACCCATTATCCTCAGACTGGAATAATCTCTCACGAAATGAGGGAAAATTGTAAGGAAGATCCCAAGTGCGAAGATGGTCACTGTCCGCCTGAATATCCTTAGCAATGAGCCACTGTTCAATTCCTGACCGTATTTTTTCATTGAGAACCAAAGAGATACTCCAACGATAAACAGGAAGAACGGAAAAACCAGGTCTGTCGGAGTGCATCCATGCCAGGCGGCATGACGCAGAGGAGGATAAACATAATCCCAGCTGCCGGGAGTATTTACTATTATCATGAAGGCTATTGTCATTCCCCGGAAAATATCAAGAGAAACCAGCCTGCCGCTACTTTTTGCCATTATTAACTGTTCTGGGATTAATTTCAGAGTTCTATTATGCCAATTCCGGGTCTGTCTTTGAGAATGATCCTGCCGTCTTCCACAGTGACGCCGTCATATATATCATTACTTATCAGCAAATTGCCGTCCAGATCGGCCCAGTCGACCAGAGGAGAAAACTGTGCAGCCGCAGAAATGGCACAGGATGTTTCAGTCATGCAGCCAACCATAATTTTCATTCCCATTGCCCTGGCCATCAAAGCCAGCTTATATCCGGCATTCATACCACCGCATTTCATCAGCTTGATATTGATTCCGTCATAAAAATCCTTTACCCTGAACAGGTCATCCTTTGTCTGAAATGCTTCATCCGCAATCACGGGAAGAGGTGAATTCTGAGTGAGCCATCCCGTTTCTTCAGTCATGGTTTTGGGCATTGGCTGTTCAAGATATATAACATTCTGTTCCTTGAGCCAGTGCGCCATTTCAAGGGCATAATTCCTGTCCTTCCATCCCTGATTGACATCAACACCAATAGGTTTGTCAGATACTGAACGTATGGTTTCAATTATATTTTTATCATTGCCGACACCCAGTTTGACTTTCAGTATTTTATAAGGTTCAGCCTCTGCAACCTTCTCTCTTACAACATCTGCTGTGTCATCACCGATGGTGAAACTTGTACAGGGTGTTTTTTCAGGATTCAGTCCCCAGATCCTGTACCATGGCTGACCCATTATCTTGCCAGCCAGGTCATGAAGGGCAATGTCTATTGATGCCTTGGCAGCATAGTTGCCGGGAGCGATTCCGTCAACATATTCAAGAATATCCTCTATCAGGAAGGGGTCGCTGAACTGTTCCATGTTAACCCGGGAAAGGAATTTCTGAACACTTTCATGACTTTCTCCCAGGTACGGAGGCATTGATGCTTCACCGTAACCAACAAAGCCATCACATTCCAGCTTAGTCAGCACTACGGGAGTTGTGGTTCTCGATCCAGCAGCAAGTGTAAATACATGCTTCAGCTGAAGTGTGTACGGGGTGTATGTCAGTTTTATAGGTGAAGTTTTCCGGGATCTTACCCCGGTTTTTCCTCCGGAATTATTTCCACAGGACGTAAATGTGCTGCTTATCATTGCACCTGTAAGCAATCCTCCATACTTGATAAAATCACGTTTTTTCATCTGTACCAGTTATTTTGTGAAATATGTTCCAGACCCTTTCCTGAGGGGACTCCGATTATCCTTCTTGCACCCTGCAGAATGCTGACCAGGTATCTGTCATAATCTCCGGCGTCAGGATCCAGAATGTTGTTCGCCACCATTCCCCTGCCCGTTGAGGCATGAATAAATTCATTGTTACCGATATACATGCCTGTATGTGTTATTCTTTTTTCCCCCTTATCGTTCACCGATCCGAAAAACAGCAGGTCTCCGGGCCGGAGTGCTTCAAAGGAGGATGATATATCCACTTCCTCTCCGTAACGGAACTGCTGGGATGCATCCCTTGCAAGGATTATACCTCCCGTAAAATAGGCTGTTTTCACCAGCCCGCTGCAGTCGAGCATCTTTGTTGACGTTCCCCCCCATAAATATGAAACTCCGGTCAGGGATTCCGCAAAACTGACAAGCTTATCAGCTTCAGGCCTTACAGTCTGACGCCACTTCTCAAAATCCTCCGCATCCTTCCGGTTTATTCGTCCTTTTCTGCCATCGGGAAGCTCAACTGTAAAGTAATCCCTGCCGGCAGATATCCTTTTCAGAATAGAACCCGTCACCACATCCGATACAACTTCCTTTCCGCTTCCTTCCGAAAGTATATCCCCCGTTCTTGAAGTATAGATAAGGCGGTCCGATTCCTTCCATTCCTGAAATCCGCTTTCATCCATTCCACTGACACTGCTGGCGGTAGTCCATCCCAGGTAATGATCCGGTGTCTGCATGAGCAACCAGCTTCCCTCCTTTTTGAGGATCCTTACCGGAGTCCCCATGACAGTCTGGGATACCAGCTCGCTTGAATGTGACGGATCCTTTTTCAGATTTGCAACGGAAACGCATATTAAACCCCATGATCTGGCTGTTTCAGATTTGTCGGGAAGGACTTTGATACTGTCAGCATATCCGGTACCCGACTGTTCAAGATGTTTAAGGATCTCTGCCTTGAGTTCTGGAATGCTGGTTTCTCCCTTTATCAGGAGCCTGCGGTCTTTCAGTATCTCCATGTCCAGATTGCAAAGGGCTTCTCGCTTATCTGGAATATACTGAAGCACGATGGAATCTATTTCATTCTGAAGGCTTAACGGAACCTCTGACGGTTTGCATCCTGAAATGAAAAGAAGAATCAATAAAATCCTGAAGAGATGTTTCATAGGTTTTCAAAATGGTAAATATCATGCAAACTTATTAAATTGAAAATAAAGATTCTGAATAAATTGTAAAAATTAGTCAACAATTACAGATCAGGAAGTAATAATAAACTCCCCGCCGCCGGCGGATATCCACAAAAGTATCCTATACAGCAGCTTCCCCGGATTATTTATCACAATTTATTTTAGTTACTTTTATAAATTAAACTTATAAAATATAATTCATGTTTGCCTTGAGAATTGTTCTGATAGCGCTTATACTTGGCTTTCAATGGGAGGATGGTATGAACTCCCGGGCTGTGGAAACCGGTCTGGAAGTTCTCACCGGGGATGATTTCAGCATCCTGAAAGGAAAAAGAGTCGGACTGATTACAAATCCGACCGGTGTTGACAGAAATCTCCGGTCGGCAGCCGATATTCTGCACAATGCTCCCGGGGTAAGGCTCACTGCCCTTTTCGGGCCTGAACATGGCGTGCGCGGTGAATTTGCAGCTGGAGAAACAATCGGACCGGCAGTGGACCCGGCAACGGGAATTCCCGTGTACAGCCTTTACGGGAAAACAAGAAAACCGACTCCGGAGATGCTCCGCAACATTGACGTACTTGTTTATGACATTCAGGATATCGGCTCCAGGTCATATACATACATAAGCACACTGGGGCTGGCCATGGAAGCAGCCGCAGAGAACAATATACCCTTTCTGGTTCTTGACAGGCCGAATCCGCTTGGAGGGATCAGGATGGAAGGACCTCTCGTACAGCCCGGATTCACATCGTTTGTCAGCCAGTATCCCATACCCTATATTCATGGCCTTACAGTGGGGGAACTGGCTGAGTTTCTTAACGGGGAAGGTCTGCTTGAAAACGGTGTAAAATGCAGGCTTGAGGTGGTGAAAATGAAAAACTGGAAAAGGGATATGCTGTTTGAGGATACAGGTCTGCCCTGGGTGCCTTCATCGCCTCACATCCCGAATGCACAGACAGCCCTGTTTTACCCTGCAACCGGTATTCTCGGGGAATTATATACTGTCAGCATCGGTGTGGGCTATACCATGCCTTTCCAGCTTCTTGCAGCCGAATGGATCGATGCTGATTCACTTGCTGCAGCACTGAACGCACTTTCCCTTCCGGGGGTAAGATTCCGTCCCCTGCATTACAAACCATACTACAGTGTGGCACAGGGCACAATGGTGCATGGGGTGCAGATACATCTTACTGATCCCGCGAAAGCTCCCCTTACCCTGCTACAGTTCTATTTCCTTCAGGAAGTCCGTAAACTGCGGCCTGACAAGGACATTTTCAGTTTATGCGATCCGTCACGGCTGGATATGTTCGATAAGGTGTGCGGGACTGACAGGGTGAGGAAGGAATTTCTTAAAACCTGGCAGGTAAGTTCTGTTCTGGATATCTGGAACGGAGACATTCCGCAATTCAGGAAAAAGGCAGAGAAATATCTGCTTTATAAATAAACAGAATGAACAGCGACAGCCTGTTGATTCAATGCCATTCCGGACTGTTTCCCTCTGTGCTTTTCTCCAGCTCGCGGGCATGTACCAGGAATTCATCAATACTCATTTCCCTGTAAAAAATCATACCGTGAGTGGCCCGTATCTTAGGACTTTCATTATCATAGAAAAAGTCCTTTCCCAGTATCAGCTGAACCCTCTTAAACTGTTCAACCCATATCTGCATCGACAGGTCGCTGAAGGGCCCGTCAAGCTCATAACTCGGAAAGGAGGCATCAACCTGGCTGATATAGCAGTTCCTGAATGACCAGTCAAGCACAGCCATTGAATTAAGCGACACGGGAGTGAATACATTGGCTTCGGATGGATGAAAACGGAACCATACATTCCTGTAGCCTATGATTCTCAGATCCTTCAGGTCTTTTTCCTTTTTCCACTGAATGAGGGCATGTGCTATGGCCTGGAGGACCTTGTAATGAGTGTCAGGGCCTGATCCTTCAGGATCAAAGGCAAGACTTATCACAGTAGGCTGTATTTTCCTGAACATTTTCAGTATCGGCATCACATCCCTTGTTTTCTGGGGCTGGGATGTGAATATATCTCCGGTATAGAATCCAAGCCGCAGATGCTCAATGTTTTTGACTCTGACACCATAATGTGCCCACACGAGTTCTTCTTCAAACTCCCTGAGCATTCCTTTCAGTTTCTGAATGTCAGGAGGATTCTTTTCCCCGCTGTAACTGTTTCGCAGAGTCTCCACATTCGCCTGTAACTGGTTCACCAGGTCTTCCCTGGACTTAAGGTTGTATATACCGACCATTACTCTTGTTATCCGGTGGCAAACGCCCCGGAGTTTACCCTTTTCATCACGGTCGGCAACCTTGTTCAGATAATGGTTTACATCCTTGTCAAACTTGTAGCGGTATCCATTTTCGAAAAAATCGGGATAGGCAAGCATCTGTATCTTTCCCTGTTCTATATGTTCCAGGGTTTCAACCAGCAGATTTTCAAGCATCTCATTCGTTACCGCGGTAAACCCTGATGTAAGAACGGCAAAATGGAATTTGTTGGAACGATTGCGCAGCTGTGAAATGATGCTGGGAAATATACCGAGCATTATATCATCATGGTGAGGTCCGGTATGGAGGAAAACCTGATCATTCTCCCTTATGCTCCCCCTTTCAATCTTCCTTTTTGTTGATATGATCACATCCTGTACGGCTTTGAGACTCAGACCGGGAATAAGGGAACAGTATTTATCGTTCCTGAGATCATCCAATTCCAGATTGTGTGCATATTTATCTATCTTCCGGCACAGGTCGTATACTGCTCTTTCCGTCTTTTCGAAAGTCCAGTCCCCCTGCCGGTAGTAACTTTCAATACTGTCGTGAAGCTGTACTGCCGCACCCCTGGTGAGATAGAAACGTGCGTTTTCCAGTCTCTGCAGTACAGTTGCCGGATAAAGGTTGTCCGGCTCATTTTCAAGGGCATTTTTAATAATATGGGCCTTGGACTCACCTGCCGCAAAAATTATTGAAGTGCATTCGGGATTGTAGGTCAGGGTTCCCAGACCAATGGTCAGAACCAGCCTGTTCCTTGATATCTCGATGCCTCCCAGATCTCCTGCGGCAGCGGCCTGTGATTCGAAATTGGTAGCCGTTAGCCTCGTGGTTGAATTATGATCACTTCCCCGGGAATTGAATGCAATACTCCCGTCAGGACCAATTCCTCCGAGAAAAAAACCAATGCCTCCTGTTTCCCTGATACGGTTCTCATATTCCATGCACCATTTATCTATTCTGAAAAGTGAAGCCTGCTGAATTTTTTCGTGAGGCGTCAGAGCTTCCCTGTTCCGGAGGGAAAGATCTATCCGGTTGCCGGGAAACACCCGGGAATAATGCATTCCTTCAGCCAGCCTGATCTCATCGGAATTCATAAGGAGGGCAGCGGCAGGATCAAGGCCAAATCCCTTTATATAGAAATTAAGAACATAATTGTAAAAACTGTTATGCTGGCCCGGATCAATCGGATAAAATTCATCCATCTGAACAAAGCGCAGCTTTTTCATAACAGGTTTCTTCCTGATGGTGAAGCCGTTCTCTTCCATTATCCTCCTGTTCTCAGGCCTGTTCCAACCTTCAAGGAATCTCCGGGTCCATTTCAGGAAATATTCCGGCGTCTTGCCTGTCGGCAGACTGATCAGCCCTTCAGGATTCTCCGAAACCCATTCTAGGAACCTCAGGGAGGTAAGCAAACCGAGGGCAGGGAAATTATCCACAACCAGGTAAGGTATCTTTGTCGAAAACCCCGTTCTTCCCGAACGCTTCTGAAATGTCAGCTCAACATTCGTCATGTCTTGAATTTCAATAAATTATTGTTCCAAACCAGTCATTCCTGCAAAACGAAAAGTATGGAAATTTATAAATCTGATATTTTCATCCTTCCGGAAGCTGTCCGGTAACTGCAAACATTACAATGAACATACCCGAACAGTGGCTTTACCTGAAGTTTCTGTACAGTGATAGCGGGAATGCACTGTCACTTTGACCATATACTGACAGCAGGTTTCCCGGCTGCCGGCTACAGGCAGCAGTTATTACCTCATCAGGGCATCATACATTATTTCCACCGGATGAACCGCCTTCTTTCCTGTTCCGTCATAGATCTGGCATCTGCAGGATGTTCCGGGAGCGGCAATTACAGTTTCTTCCGATGCAGCCCTCACTGCAGGGAAAAGCACCAGCTCCCCTATTTTCATGCTGAGTTCATGATGTTCCTTTTCATATCCGAATGATCCGGCCATTCCGCAGCATCCGCTGGGTATCTCCTCAATCTCATAATTCTCGGGAATTGACAGCATTTTCCTTGTAAAGGAAGTAGAAGCAATGGCCTTTTGCTGACAATGGCCATGCAGTTTCACAGAAAGCGGATCATGAACAAACTGTTCGGGAGTAATTTTCCCCTTGTCATATTCCCTGCAAATGAATTCCTCGATCATAATGGCATTTTTCCCGAGTTTCACCGCGGCATCATGGAGTTCCCCGCTAAGGAGATCGGGATATTCATCCCGGAAAGTCAGAATTGCTGATGGTTCTATACCGACAAGCGGTGTTTTCTCCGTCACTATATCCTTCAGCATCCTGACGTTCTTCTCAGCAATTTTCCTGGCACTTTTCAACAGACCCTTGGACAGGAATGTCCTGCCGCTTTCGGCATGTGCAGGAACCTCAACCTGGTATCCCAGTGTTTCAAGGAGAATAATTGCCTTGATTCCTATATCGCTTTCATTGTAATTGGTGAATTCATCTGCAAAAAGGAACACCTTGCCCAAGGGATTCTTCATATGCATTGAAGTGGTCTGACACTTTTCAGCCCAGGTCCTGAGGGTGATCTTGGAAAGGGAAGGAAGGGTCCTGTCAGGATTGAAACCAATCAGTTTCTTGAAGAAGGACTGGCGCATGATAAAATTTGTAAGGGGCCATATCGCATGACCAAACCTGTTTATCCTGGGCAGCCATCCTATGAGCAGCGTCCGTATGGGAATTCCGTGCAGTCTGTAATAGTGGCTCAGGAATTCTGCCTTGAGTTTAGTCATATCCACGTTTGACGGACATTCCGACTTGCAGGCCTTGCAGGAAAGACAAAGATCCATCACCTGCCATATCTCCCTGTGATTATAGGTATGCTTCTTCGTGGAACGCGTAAGGAATTCCCTGAGTATGTTGGCTCTTCCCCTGGTTGTTTTGTCTTCATCTTCCGTTGCCATAAATGTCGGACACATTGTTCCGCCAATCAGCGGACTCTTCCGGCAGTCACCCGATCCGCTGCACTTTTCTGCAGCACTCAGAATGGTACCCTTGTCGGGGAAGACGAATGTTGAATCAAGGGGCTCGATATGCTCACCGGTCCGGTATCTCAGACTTGTATGCATCGGGGGTACGTCAACGATCTTGCCCGGATTGAAAATATTTTCCGGATCCCAGGTTCTTTTCAGTTTCCTCAGGATGTTATAGATATGATCTCCGAGCATCAGGGGAATGAATTCCCCCCTTAATCTTCCGTCGCCGTGTTCACCGCTGAGGGAACCTCTGTATTTCTTTACGAGCTGAGCCACATCCCTTGCCAGGTTCCGGTATATATCAACATCTGCCGGATCTTTCAGGTCGAGCAGGGGGCTGAGGTGGAGCTCCCCCGTTGCTATATGGGCATAATAGGCACAGTTCAGACTGTATTTCTTCAGAATCTGCTGGAATTCTTCAATATATTCAGGAAAATATTCAGGAAGAACGGCCGTATCCTCAATCACCTGAACACTGCGTTTCTCCCCCGGAATGATCAGAAGAACCCCCAGGCCCGCTTTTCTCAAATCCCAGATTCTTTTTATTTCATCTTCACCGGTGAACAGGGGAAAATGGTATCCGTAGCCGGCTGCGGTCAGTTCCTTTTCAATGTCGGAAGCACATTTCTTCAGTTCCTTTTCAGTGTTTTTCAGTAACTCGATAAGAAGTATGATTTTAGGACTTCCCTTGATAAAAAACCTGTTTTTGTTCTGTTCAATATTATCCTTTGTACATTCCACAATAAAGTCATCGATCATCTCCACCGCGGCCGGTTCATGTTTCAGAATCAGATTATTTGCCCTGACAGCCTCATCCAGGCTCATGAAATGCGCAGTGATCAGTCCTGTTTTCCGGCTTTCTACCGGAATAAGGTTGAGCTTCATCCTTGTGGTAAAAGCAAGGGTCCCCTCCGATCCTGCCAGCAGTCTGCACAGGTTGATCTTTTCGCCATTGCCGGAAAACGGATCCGTTTCAAGCAGGGAATCAAGTGCATAGCCATTATTCCTGCGTTTTACTCCGGGATGGGGATACTGCGCACGTATTTCATCCCGGTTCACTGAATCGGACAGGATATCTTTTATGAATCTGTAGATTGAGCGTTCAAGTGAATCTTTTTCTCCGGAACATTTTTCATCGAATTCCTTCCTCGAAAGAGCCCTGAATGTTGTTTCGGTTCCGTCCGACAAAATAACATCCGCCTCGAGAATATGATCCCTTACACTTCCGTAGATCAGGGAATGTGCCCCGCAGGAATTGTTGCCCAGCATTCCGCCCAGCGTACACCAGTCTGCCGTGGATGTTTCAGGTCCGAACATCAGGCCGTGGGGAGCAAGCTTCCTGTTAAGGGCTGTAAGGACCACACCGGGTTCAACAACCGCCCATCTTTCCTCAGGATTTATCTCAATAATCCTGTTCATGTACTTTGAAACATCGATAACGATACCTGGACCCACAACCTGTCCGGCAAGTGATGTACCCGCCCCTCTTGGAATGACGGAACCCTTTATGGCCCTGGCAAAAGCAATAACCTTCCTTATATCATCCTTGTCTTTCGGCCGTACAACGGCTCTGGGCAGTTCCCTGTACGCCGAACCATCGGTGGCATACAGTATCCTGTGCTTCCTGTCTGTGAACAGATCTCCTTTCAGTCCGGCCCTAAGTGAATCCAGTTTCATTTTATTCATTCTTTTTTATCCCGAAGGAAGGGTCAATTTTAAGAAATTTAATAACAACCATTCCCGGAATCGTACAAATTAAAACATAAATAAAGAAGTGCTGATAGCCGAGCAGTTCCTGAACTTTTCCGGAAACCATTCCCGGAAGCATCATGCCCAGTGCCATCAGAGATGTGGCTATCGCGTACTCTGCAGTTTTATAACGGCTCTCACCCACAAAATATAGCATGAAAAGCATGTATGCAACAAATCCGAATCCGTATCCGAACTGCTCGAGCGCAATTGCAAGGTAAATGCCTGGGTTTCCGGGCATCGGCTGAACGTATGCAAGATATATATAAACGGCATCAGGCAGGTTTATGGAAATTGCCATTATCCAGATAAGCCGTTTCAGTCCGTATTTTGCCGCTGCTATTCCTCCCAGTATCCCTCCTATCGTCAGGCAGAGCATACCTATGGTTCCGTAGGCAATACCGTATTCCGTGGATGTAAGTCCGATACCTCCGGAGCTCCTGGAATCCACAAGAAAGGGTGTTGCAACCTTCACCAGCTGGGATTCACCAAGGCGGTAAAAAAGAAGGAAAATAAGCGCGGGGATGATACCGGGTTTTGTGAAAAAGGAAACAAAAACTTCCTTGTATACTTTCCAGCCTATCTTTTCCCTGTTATCGTTCTCAGGGGGGTAAGGCAGCAGTATCCTGTTGTAGACAGCCAGAAGCAACAAAATCAGCCCTATTATGCCCAGGGCTACTGTCCAGCTGAAAGCAATATTTCCGGCGGTAACAAGAAATCCCGCGGAAGTTCTTTCATCAAGGTTCCTGTTGATTTTCAGGGTAAGGGATACCGGTTTGTCCCAGTTTGAATCGCTGAATTCATACCTTCCGGTCTGGTTTGCAGCAATATCAATATCCTTGCTGCCAGTGTTCCTGGAGGCGTTTACAACTACGGTTTTTCCATGGCCGGGCGGAGCAGACAGGGCAATGTAGACAACTGCCGAATCCACCTCAGACTCGCCTGTCCTGAACATCGGTATCTGCAGGTTTCGCGGGAAAAGAAGGATGGCAGGCTCTCCTGCTGATTCCTCAATGACAATTGCAGAGGGATCAAATGGTACATATTCATCAGCCGGTACCGAAACAGCCTCAAATGTAACAGATTCCAGCCCCGTATTTTTCTGAACCACTCCTGCAATGACAGGAACCAGTCCGAGGGCTGTCAGCATTGCGAAACGGTAAAATGTTGACCGGATGCCCACAAAAAAGGATTGCTCGTGCTGGTCGAGGGCATACATGTAATATCCGTCGGCAGCTATATCATGGCTTGCGGAAGCAAAGGCAATGATTGCAAAGATTCCGAGTGTAACGGGATAAAAGAAGGAAACAGGCATTGCAATGCCGGCTCCGATAAATGCAATACCGAGAAGAAGCTGTGTCCATACCACCCAGTTCCGTTTGGTGGAAACAACATCGATATAAGGGCTCCACAGGGGTTTCACTGCCCAGGGCAGATAAAGCAGACTGGTCCAGAATGCAAGTGAAGCAATGGAAATACCCATGGTTTTGTATATAAGACCGGAAGTGATCATTACAATACTATAGGGTACACCCTGAAAAAAATAAAGGGTTGGCACCCATGCCCATGGCGAACGGTAGGCTTTTCGTTCCATAATACGGCTTTATAAGCTTTTAAATATATATCCTTTTGCCGAAAAGAAAGTGATTATTTCTCCAAGCTTTAAATATAACTTGTCAGTCCGGTCGGGGTGGGTACCCGGATGAATCAGGATCATTGCCCCCCTGAGTCCCCGGGGATCAGAGGCTTCATATCTTTTAAGACCCTCAAGCAGTTCATCCGACGACCTGTAATTACTCATGTCCGGTGTTGTATAATCTGCATTTGTCCCGGTGCCGGGAGTGAAATTGATAAGTTTGATCCCGAGGGAGGAAGTCCAGTGTGCAATGGCGGAATTATACCATTCATATGGCGGAAGGAAGTATAATGTCCCTGGTTTGCCTGCCTTTCTTTTTGCCAGCTCCCTGTAATTTGCCCTGAGGTCGCTGACAAACTGCTCCCTGTCAACCAGCAGTGAATCTCTCTTTTCCCACGGGGCATAAAGCAGATGCCTGTCGGAATGAGGACCGGCAAAATGGCCACCGGATACGATACGGCGTATATATTTCTCATTCCCGGGATTTCTGAGGAAATTTCCTGTAAGGAAAAAAGAGGCACCGGATCCAGTTTTGGAAAGAACATCCAGAATATGATCAAACCCGTCATTGTGATCATCAGCTGAAAAAAGCAGATATATTTCTTTTTTGTTGTTTTTCCGGATTATTGCGCCCTGGTCATCAATCACTTCCTCTCCCGGTCTTCCTGTCTGCCGGAGACCCTCACTCTCGAGAGCCGACATGTATATTGTAAGATCTGCCGTGCCATCCATGGTAGGCTCATTTGAACTGTAGTCACCGGTGTCATCATGATAGATTGCCTTCCCGTTCTGGAAGGGAGCATAGGGATCGGGCCGTGTGAGGGTCAGTCCTATCTGCTGATCATATATTCTCCTGTAAATGGGTCCGTCAACAAGTCCCCCGGGCGGTATTATTCCTGAAAGGACAGTCACCGAAGCATGAGGATAGCGCGGATAGTCACCTCCTTCCGGAAGTCCGGTTATCATTGAAGTGCCCCAGGGATTACAGCCAAACAGCCAGTCGCGGTGAGCGGCTTCCGTTTCAGCAAAACGGCTGTCGCCCGACACTTCGGCATAAATCCTGTACTGGGTAAGGGCGGCCGTCACATAATTGTTTGAACACCATATGAAGGGTATCTTTATTCTGAAAGGATCATTCTTTTTACGGTCTTCCAGAATTTGCAGGCCCCTCCTCATGAATGAAATGAACTTTCCGGAATATCTTGTTCCGGATTTTGCCAGACCGGCATGGCCGAGGTTTACAAAGGGATAAAACTGGTAATGACGGGCAGTATCCATTTCTATCCACGGTGAGATTCTCTCGAGTGTTCCCCAGTAATCGGCCTGGACCAGATAGGCGGAATCCCCTGTCAGGCTGAACAGTTCAATTGCTGCCAGTTCCAGGTCATCCACATAATTATCCTCTTCATAGAAATATGGTGATACCACGCAGGCTGTCTGTGTCGTCCCAAGGTCCGTAAGCCCGAACCTCCAGGCTTCTTCAGCCTTTTTCCGCAGCCGGTCCGCAAGTCCGCTGTCAATATCCCTGAACACCTCCGCCCCGATGGCAAATGCCGATGCGAATTTCCCTGCTGTGGAAGAAACACCCGTGCTCCTGTTACTGTACCGGGAAAGCCCCTGTGACTTTCCTGTCACAAAATAAACCGGCCGGTGAACTCCCAGGCCATAGGAAGCCTTGTCACCGGCGGGCAGCCTGAATCCGGCATGATCCCGGTCATCGGCAATCTGATTGTACATCTCGCCGCTGTCTGGATTCATTTTAAGAAGCCAGTCAATACCCCACCGGGCCTCGTCCAGAATGTCGGGAATACCGTTGCTCCCGGGATTTCCCGAGGCATCATGGCTGTCGCCGAACACCTCCGGATTTCTCCTGTAGGCATAAAGCATCTGATAGACGGCATTAGCCGAGGTGCATGTGTACTGAAGGTAATCCGTGGCATCATGCCATCCGCCGGTAACATCTATGCGCTGCCCAGATTTCTCCGGATGGTCAACAATGATAGCATCATGTACATGGCAGGAATCACCATAAAAGGGATTGTATCCGCATCTCTGCTGCCGCATGTATTCCAGCAGGAAATCACTCGTTCCCCTGTACACATCCGCAGAAATGCTGAAAGCTTCAGATTCGGCGTTTCCGAAGCGTATAAAATAGCCCCCGGGAGTTTCCAGTTTTGAAAAATCAAGTCGTGCTGCTGAACGCATACCCCACTCTTCTCCGGAATAGTGCCGGGCCTTGTCTTTGAAAACAACAGTTCCTGTGATGGCATTATGAACTGTAAAATATTTATCAGAAAGGCCGTCGGTTGAAATACAAACCGCAACCTTTACTGACTGAGGCAGATAGCCCAGCTGATTGATCCTGATCCAGGACTGACCTGAAAGGGTGCCGGCCAGAAATAAACCTATCAGTATTATGATGCTTCTCTTGTTCATGATTTATGTTTTAAAATTCTTCGAACCCATTATTCACAGCCGGTCATGAAAATTATTACCGTCCGATTCTCCGTTCAGTATATTCTTTTCAGTTCAGTATATTCTTTTCAATTCAGTATATTCTTTTTAGTTCTGCTCCCCTGAAATAGTGCATAAGGATTTCATCATAGCGGTATCCCTCTGATGCCATTACTGCCGCACCAATCTGGCACAGACCCACACCATGGCCCCAGCCTGCACCATGAAGGATGAATTTTGTTTCTTTCCCGCTCTCAGTTTTTTCCACATAAAAGCAGGAACTGTAAAGATGGCTTTTCGACAATGATTTCCTGATTTCCAGTTCCTTTCCGATTATAAGATTTTTCTTCGTTCCCTCAATCTTCAACCTTGTTATCCTTCCCGAACTGCCTCTTTCGAGGGGTACCAGGCCGGTCACCGTTCCAAAATCAATACCTGTTCTTGTCCTGATGATGTCACTGAGCTCATCCTGGCCGTATGTCACCTTCCACCTGAAAAAGTCCATGGTTTCCATATCATAGTCATTGAGTACCTGGCCCAGTATTTTCTTGTCGGTTGTATTGCAGAATGCTTCAGGACTGCTCCGTATCCAGTCCTCTGCCCTTTCGTTATCCACCGGTGCCTGACTGCTTCCGGGAGGAGAAGAGGCATTATCCGTGATGCTTTGGAGATACGGATGATGCACCGGTCCCCAAACGTTTTCAAACAACTCCGTGATTCCCCCGCAGCATTTGGAGAATCTCGTATCACAAATTTCGTCACCGTACACAAGCACTTCCCCTATGGTCTCCTCAACCGCTTCCGCAACAACAGGTGAGGCCGCGCGGGTAATCCCCTGGTATCTCTGGCAATGGTCATCCGCACAGACATCATAGTTCGTGTGATCCTCCCTGTCGTACCACCTTGTTATTTCCGTATCGCTGATGAACTCTGTCCGGACCGGACTGTTCTCACCCCTGTTCTTGCGGCTTTTCTCGATTTGTGCCAGGAGCCAGCTTCTGGAAATCACTGCATGGGCCTTCAGAAGCTCTGCTGATGAAGTTGCCTTCATTTCGGAGGAGATTACGCTTTTCAGATATTCCTCAATATGTATCAGATTAACGGCTGTGATCCTGTCTTCTTCGGCAATAAACTTCAGACTTCCTTTAAAAACCTGATCCTCTGTTCTTTCCCAGTGGAATCCTATACCTATCACCACATCATGCAGGGTAAAGGACATATCAGAACCTGCCGGTTTGAGAATGATCTGCCCGGTCGAGCTTATTTCCCTTTCTTCAGAAACCAGAACAATTTTGCCATTACGGTAAAATGCCCTGCACTTATCTCCCAGCACAAGGTTACCCGGATCGGATTCATATTTCCCGTTCAGAGTAAAGGAAATCTCCCGGGCTGACAATATTCCGACATGAAGTTCCTGTATTTTATCCTGGCTGCTCATTTTATTGTTTTATTCATTCAGTATCCGGCTGTTTTATCCATTTAGCATCTGATTGTTTTAACCAATTAGCATCCGGTTGCTTTGCCCATCTGACATCTGATCGTTTTATCCTTTCAGCATTCTGTACAATTCATCTTCTCCCACGCACACCTGTCTGAAAATATCTGAAATATCATTTTCAGTAAGCTTGTCAAAATCCTCCTCCCGGGGAGTAATTACCAGTCCGCCAAGATCGACCGAAGCAGGACTGATTGTAATTTTATCACTGCCGGCAGCAAAAAACTGCCCAGGGCGGTGCTTTTTCCGCGGGATTATATGAACAATAAGGTTCTCCGTGTTCCGGTATACAAGTATGTTCATCATAGGTTCCATCTCCGCATTCCGGGACTGGTCTGCAGGATTCCCTGTGCCCGGAAGCCGGGAATCATCCCCGGGGCTCCGGAACTCTGTAGTATGCTCTGGCTGATCCCGGAGTGAGAGTTCTGATCCTTGTCCCGATCCTGCTCTGTTTACCGTGAGAAGGGAGAGCTTTTCATAAACAGATTCAAACAGGTTTTCAAGGATCTCCTTTTCCCTGCCTTTCAGGGTGACGATCCCTCTCAGATAGCCTGTCCAGTACAATATTTCGTACCCTGGTCCTGTAGATACCACATGCGTAAACCGTTGTGATTCAAAGTCTTTCTCGAGAGGCATGAATCCTCTGCTGACTGCCTGGAAATGAAGGTGGTCAGGGGCTGAAGCACCGCATTGCGGACCATTGTAAAAAACAACATAATCAGGCAGGGCAGCTGCAATGGAAAGCATTTTGCCGAAATTATTCATTATCCTCTGTTCCACGTGACTGTTTGAAACGATGGTCAGATGCCTCCGGATTATCGGATAGGGATTAAGCAGTACGGTAAACTGATCATCAAAGGGGAGTCCTCTTTGCTGCGGAGGCCTGTTCCTTTCACACAGGAAGCAGGGTCTTGCCTCAATGGAACCTGAATCTGTCTTTGCAGCGGTCGATCTGTATCTTTCGGGATTGAACTGGACCAGCACCTCAAAACCACCGAAATCAAGATGCCGTATTTTAACCTTTTCCAGCTGACGGAAATTCCTGGCTGCCAGCTCCCATTCACCCAGCTGGGCCAGGAAAAATTCTGATACTCTTTTCGAATATGTATTACTGTGCACTCGCCTGAAGACTATTTATTCTGATCGTTGTTTTAACTGTTTAATAATTGTTGTCTGATCCCTGTTTTGCCGTTGTAATGAGATTCGTTGCCTTAACCGTTTTATTGTCCGGTTGATTCTTGTTTTACCGCTGTAACGATACTTTTCTTTTTCTTGCCATCAGTTCCATTGTCCTGATTCTGTCCTTGTACAGGTTATTTGCATTTGTTCTTACTATATCGAGTGCCGCATCGGTATTCCCTTCCCATCTTCTGCACAGATATAATGATTCATATATTCTTCCAATCTGATAATTACGGCTTATAGCCAGTCCTGCTGCATAATCCTCGCCATAGCTCACATCAGGGATGCCGATACTGCGGATTACCGGTGTATAAAAAGCTCTCGGTGCTCCCAGTCCGTTGATCCGCAAGGCATTGTTCCTCCCGTTTTCCGGAGTCCATTCCCTGTGATCAATCAGTCCGGGCGGTATTTCTTCAAGATCAAAATTGACCATCTGATATGAACCTATCACCATTGCACACTGCTGGCTGTAAAAAGAATCCACAATTCTCGCAATAACGCTGTTGTCAATATAGAGGTCATCACTGTCGAGCTGAATTGAAAACTTCCCGCATTCCGGGTGAAAAACAGCTTCGTTCCAGCATCCCCCTATCCCAAGGTCCTTCCTGTCGGGAATATGATGAATAAGTCTTTTGTCCCTGCCTGCAAATGATCTAACAACATCAGTGGTCCCGTCAGTGGAATGATTGTCAACCACAATCAGGTTAAAACTGAAAGGGGCTTCCTGACTCAATACGGATTCTATGGCATCGCCGATGGTCCTGGCCCGGTTTCTCACGGGGATTATTACGGAGGCTTCATTTTCAAATTCGGTTTCACTGAAGCTTATCCTGTCAAACACAGGTTTGAGCCAGGCATTTATCACCTTAAGGTGATCAGTGCATGCAAATTCCATTTCTACCTGCACTGCCCTGTTCCGGGGGTCAACATAATCGTGCTGTTTTTCGCCTGACTTCCGCAGATCGGTTTCCGTAACAGTATAGAGGTATTCAGGAAGGTGAAGAACCGTATGAGTCTGTGATATTTTCAGTCTCAGATCATACCATCCTGCAAATTTAAAATCTCTCTCCATCCTGCTGCATGCATCCCTGAATGCATTGCCGTCATAAATCACCAGTGATCCGAAATCAAAGTCGTCCCTGAGGCTTCCTTCCTGATAATCAATAAGAGGATGAGGTGAAAGGGTATTATTCTTTCTGTCATAGAAATCCGGATAAACCAATCCGGCCCCCGTAGTCCAGCATGCCTGAATCAAACGGCTCAGGGTGTATTTCCCTATGTCCGGAACGGATAATCCGGAATATACAAGGACAAAGGGAGTTTTTGCCATTGCACCGGCCTCCCTTACAGTTGCAGACGAAGCAAAACCTCCGGATCTCAGAACCGATACATCCACACCTTCAACAGCGGGGTAAATATCATCACCCCCGGCTATAACAATTTCCTTCACCGGGGCCGAATCCTTAAGGATATTAATGATCTGTTCAACAGTTTCCTTGTCTGAATACCGAATAAAACAGGTCAGGTTTTTTTTCATTCTTCTGTTATTTTGTCAAAAATTCAAGTATCTGCTTCATCAGTGAGGTACGTTCTTTCTCACTGGTAATTGTTTCAAAAGGGAAGCTCAGGATCACGGTTCTGTATTTTCCGTCAGACATAACTCCGGCAGATGCATTCGATTCACTGTATCTGAATGCACAAAGGGCATCCTTTCCATGAGGCTCGATCGCATCGGGCGCCTCCACCTGGTAAATCCTGCCGGATAAATCCGTGTTGAAACGGAACAATCCGCTGAAAAATGGCTTCGCATAGTCTGTGGCGTATGCTTTCCCGGTCCTGGCTGCATGTGAGGTGCGGGGCATGAAACGAAGGTATTCAGCGGCAAACTTTACAGCTGTGGAATCATTGTAACCCAGCAGATCGGATCCCACATATGAACCTGACATAAACAGGCTAGTTCCGGAGCCGGTTAATTCCTTTATCCTGCTCATGAATTCCGGGGTATAGATTCTGAAACGCATCCTGGAGGTATCGCCGAAAAAAGCTGTGGATTTCTGTTCACCAAATATTAGATCAACAATTTTGAAATCTGAGAAAGACGCGTCAGGCGAACAGAAATATGATCCCGAGACTGAACAGAAGGAATGTCCTGCCTCCAGGGCAGCCTTACCGTGAATATAGGGATAATCAAAAGTGTTCCCGGCCGTAACTGTACCTGCCCTGTCCGAATAGGAAGCCCCCCATCCCGGAGAATCATCATCAAGCCAGGGGTTGCTTCTTTGAAAATCATGCTGATCGCCAATGGTGATGAAGTCATAATGATCCGGCACTCCCCTGTCCTTCCACCATTCAATTCCCGCATGTTTCCCGTTGTCAAACCATGCAGGACCCGAAACACGATCGAAACCGTTTACTATCAGAAGACTGCTGGTGGAATTCTCTGTAAAACCCACAGAAAGGATTTCCGAATCAAAGCTTTCCCCTCCCTCATTCAATGCTGTCACCTTGAAACTGTAAACTGTGTTAAGGGAATCAATCTCGAACTCATAAAAAGCATTGCCGGTTAGAGTGCCATTATCAAAGCCCTTCCCGCCTATCCGCATATAGACCCTGTAGCGCTCCGGCACGGATGAAGGTTCGTTTTCATCAGTTACAGGCTTCCAGGACAGCCTGACTGTCTTTTCGCCCGCCGGCATAATTGCAAAATCCTTCACGGGAAGCGGCTGAACCACGTAATCACGTCCTTCCGTCCATGCAAGATATTTCAGGATCCCCTTGTATACAGCCCTGCTGACATCAAAACGGAATTTAGGATCAAGGCCGTATTTCAGGTCTGCCAGGTTCTGATGCGACAGGAGTTCAAGAAGCATGGCGGGAATATCCGGTTTCCGGGCTTCGTAATATGGTCTGTCCCAAAGACCCCTTCGTGTCCATTCCGGGTTGTACATCTTTCTGATATCTTCAACTATTTGAGTCTGAACAATATCACTCAGATCCCTGCTGGCCAGCCTGGAGCTTCCGTCAGGAAATTTTCCCTCATCCGATGCCGTGGAATATATAGCCAGGGTTCCTATTATCGAATCTCCCGGTGTTATACCTGCATCCGTATGAAACGCGAGTGACAGGTCAAGAGGAATTCCCAGCCCTTTCGCCTGTGTCCTGTCATCAGGAAAGGGTTCACCCATAAGGTAGTTAACCCAGAGGCTCCTCGACTGGTAGTCGTCGTTATAGTCGTTCCTGCAGGCATTGGGACTGTAAACCAGGGTATCCGGCATTCCGGCATATTGCAGGTAATACCTTGCCCCTTCCAGGAAACGCGGTTTTCCGCTTATTTTCCATCCAAAGCGGGAGTTGTCCCCGGAGATATTGCCCGTAACTGATCCCGGAGCCTGTTCCACGGCCGACTGCAGATTTTTTATGATCTCAGCTGATGGTTTCCTGGCAACATTTCCCATGCCTCCGCCGAATTTCACGGCATCAAGTGCAACCGGTCCACCGTCGTTACCCGCGTTTTTAACGCTTACCGAACCTTCCGCGATATTTTTTCCTTTCCTGAAAAGAAATGTCCCGAGATATATCCATGTTTCACCTCCCATGGTCTGGTCAACCATGAAACGGGTACTGCCCCCAGTATGGTTTACCGCATACATAACCGATCCGGAGTTATCCTCCATGAGAGGGTATGAGACATACACTGCATATGATCCGTTTTCGGGAATATCGGGAACATATACTGCCGAATCTTTTTTAATGCGCAGCGAAGTGCCATGTCTGAAAGGGTTGAATCCGGAAAAAAGGGTGTCTGTAAGAAGAAAGCCCGTATTCACTCTTTCAGTTTCCGGATCCGGCATCAGAATCAGTTCCGAACGGCCGTGCGACCAGTCATTATCCACTATCACCTCGTTAATCTGAATATCCCTTTCCCTTGGAAGGAATACGTTTGCCCCTGCATTTTCCAGCATAGGGGTAAGATAGGGTACCACATAGCCCATAACCGTTATATCCTCAACCGTGCCAAACAGCTTTGCCCTTTGAAATTCCCATCTGTCAAGATTCATTTCATAGTAATAGCCGTGACTGTGCCACAGTGCAATTGAATTACCTGAGAGTCCCATGGAAGGATAAATCCGGTCAGTATTCCTTACCAGCACACGTTTGTCCCCGTCCCGGGCAACGGGAAGCCGTTCCGTATCAACAGGCAGTGATTTTCTGAAATAGTTGGGAACCAGCTGCTCCAGTTCGTAATTATTGGTAAAAATCCTGATTTCATAATTTCTGAATTTCCTTCCGAGTGATTTCTTCAGGGAATATCTGAACAGATTGCAGCTCTCTTCCCTGAAGGGATAATACTGCAGCCGGGGATCGAAGAAAAGGGATATCCTTTTCTCTTCTGCGGCAATTTTCAGGGAATCCTGTTGCGGCACAGCAATATGCTGCCATGAAACAAGTGGATTTTCCCACTTTTTCAGTTTTTCAGATGCGATCGCCTGCAATCTTTCAGGAGATTGGGCAAATGCCGGTGACTCATTCAGAAGGAAAAGAATAGTTAAAAATGTCAGTGATTTGAAAAAACAGGTCTTCATCCGCATTTTTTTTGGGATTGAAATATAATAATTATTGACCAGACTTCCTGTCTTTTTAAATCTGGCATCAATTTAAGGACAAACAATTTATTTACCTTATTTTTGCACACAGTTTAAATTTTTCCGGAAAATGATACCGGCAGCGGATTAAAGATCCGTGATATTAAAAAAATAATGCCCTGCCGGCAGGTTTTACGGAGAAATCTCCCTTCAGACAGGAGAGCGATCATTGTTTTTCATAAATGAAACTTCCCCGGGATTCAGGACCTGAAATCCGGATTAATTATAAACATCAATAAACATATTTAAGAACAATGCATTATCTTAAAAACACAATACCGGTTCTGATTTCCTGCCTGATATCAGTTTCTGCCCTCAACGCCGGCAGCGAAGATCCTCCGTTTTTAAAATACATGGATCATCCCTGGGTTGATTCGGTAATGAAAACCATGACGCCTGAACAGAGGACAGGGCAGCTGATCTGGGTTGCTGCCTTCGCACAGGGCGATCTGGAACATGAGGCCTGGCTCCATGACATGGTCAGGAATCAGGGTATCGGAGGACTTATCTTTTTCCGCGGGGAGCCCGTCAGGCAGGCTGAAATGATCAATTATTACCAGAAGATATCAAAAGTTCCCCTTATGATCGTGACTGACGGCGAATGGGGACTCGGCATGAGACTAAAGGGGATTGAGAAATTTCCCTATCAGCTTACCCTGGGCGCACTGGAAAATGACTCCCTCATCTATGAGATGGGGAAAGCAGTTGCAGGACAATTTAAAAGAGCCGGTGTAAATATCAATCTTGCACCTGTTGCCGATATTAACAACAATCCCGGGAATCCCGTCATTAATTTCCGTTCCTTCGGGGAAAATCCGGAAAGGGCAGCACATAAGGCAGGCATGTATATGAAGGGCCTGCAGGATAATGGTATAATATCAGTGGCCAAGCATTTTCCCGGACACGGAGATACTGAAGTCGATTCCCATACTGATCTGCCCGTTATAAATCATTCACGGGAAAGGCTTAACTCCGTTGAATTCCTTCCCTTCAGGTCCCTTATCAATGCCGGGATATCCGGAATAATGTCCGCACATATTAGTCTGCCGCTGATAGATGATCTTGATAACAGGCCGGCCACGGTATCGGAACGGATCATCACCGGCCTGCTCAAAAACGAACTTTCCTTCAGGGGTCTGGTCCTTAGCGACGCAATGAACATGAAAGGCATAACTGATTTTACTACGCCCGGAGAGGCGGAAGTCAGTGCCCTGGTTTCGGGAATAGATGTACTGGAATATGTCACTGAACCCGAAAAAGCCATTGCCGCCATTATGGACAAAATCAACAGGAAGCAGATTTCGCAGGGAATGATTGATGAAAAGTGTCGTAAGGTTCTGGCAGCCAAATACTGGGCCGGATTAAACAGTCTGCGGGAAATTGATACCGGAAATGTTTCCGAAGAAATCATGCCGCCTGCAGACAGGGCTCTTGTCAGGGATCTTTATGCATCTTCGCTTACGCTGCTCAGGAACGAGAATAACATCCTCCCGGTGAAAAATCTTGACAAGGCCAGGATAGCTGTCCTTTCCATCGGAAAAAACACCCCGGACAGATTCTGTGAAAGATCAGGAGATTACACCAGTGTATCCGGTTTCCGGGCTGATCCTGCAGATATGCGGAATGCGGACAGGATCCTGGATACCCTTTCTCATTACGACATAGTGCTTGCTGGAATATACAACACCGACCAGAGTCCCAGGGCCGGTTTCGGTATAGACAGCCATCTGCCCGCCTTCCTTGACAGGCTCGTTAGCTCTCACAAAACCGTTGCAGTGTATTTCGGGAATCCCTATGCCCTGAATAAACTTGAAGCATTGCAGAAGGCTGACGGACTCATTCTTGCATATGAAGAAAATGATTATACTGAAGACCTCTCAGCCCAGTTGATTTTCGGCGGAACGGGAGCCTCCGGAACTCTGCCGGTTACAATAAATGACAGGTGGACGGCAGGATACGGACTGAAGACCAGCGGAAGCCAGCGGCTGCAGTACGGGTTCCCTGAAAATGCAGGTCTTTCTTCAGCCATACTCAGTGCCCGTATCGATTCACTGGCAGAAACGGGCCTGGCAGCAAAGGCCTATCCGGGCTGTGAAGTGATAGTCGCAAGGAAGGGAATTGTTGTTTTCCACAAAACCTACGGGTATCAGACCTACGACAAGAGGGTTGAAATGAAAGAGGGGGATCTGTATGACCTGGCTTCTGTCACAAAAATATCCTCCTCCCTTCCCGGACTCATGATCCTGGAAACAGAAGGCCGCTTCTCAACCGAAGGGAAACTCGGTGATTACATACCGGAATTCAGGCACTCGGACAAGGGAGAACTGGTGATGAAGGATCTTCTGGCCCACCAGGCCGGACTGACTCCTTCAATTGTTCCGTGGAGAAAAACAATTAAAAGGGATTCAGTCTATAAGAGAAATACAATCAGGTATGTGCCATCGGAAAGATTCCCGGTGAAAATTTCGGATAAACTGTATATAAACCGGAATTTCAGGGATAAAATGTTCAATGAGATAAAACATACCCGTCTGGGTGAAAAGAAATATGTTTACTCGGATCTGACATTCATCCTTACACCGGAAATAGTTGAGAACCTTTCAGGTGAGAACTGGGCAGATTTTGTAACCAGAAGAGTTTACAGCAAAATAGGCGCGCATGATATCGTTTTCAATCCCTGGAGGAAATATCCGGTCAGCCGGATAGTGCCGACTGAGAATGACACCTTTTTCAGATTCCAGCAACTGCAGGGAACCGTTCATGATGAAAATGCTGCCATGCTCGGCGGTGTATCGGGGCATGCAGGACTGTTTGCCACGGCAAACGATCTTCTTAAGCTGATGGAGCTCTATCGCCGGATGGGTGATTACGGGGGAGAACAGCTTATAGGAAGGGATGTGATGCTGAAATACACTGCTGTTCAGTTCCCGGAAAACAACAACCGCCGCGGACTGGGATTTGACAAACCCCTGCTGAACAATTCAGAACTTCCCCAGAAAGATACTTATCCCACCAGGGGAGCTTCAGCCGGAAGTTTCGGACATTCAGGATATACCGGAACGTTTGTGTGGGTTGATCCGGAAAAGGAAATAAGCTATGTATTCCTTTGCAACAGGGTATATCCTACCAGAAACAACAGCCGCCTGTATGACCTGAATATCAGAACCGAGATTCTGCAGTCAGTATATGATTCGATTTCAGGAAAATAAAACCTACAGTTTTCCCTTCCTGAGATATCTTTTCGACATTTTATCATCAGGATATCTGACGGAAAATCCTTCCCAGTATTCCGCTATGGTGCTTTTAATTTCCTTCCTGAGCAGCCAGAGCCCGACCAGGTTCGGGGCTGCCATAAAGACAATCGTGATGTATGACAGGGACCAGACTATTGTGGTGTCTGTGAATGAAGCTATGAAAAAAGCAATTACGTAAAATATCCTGTAATAGATTACATATTTCGGACCCACCAGGTATGTAAGCGCCCTGTCGCCATAGTATGACCATGCTATTGCCGTGGAGAAGGCAAACAACAGCAAGCCTATGGCCACCGTATATCTCCCCCATTTTCCAAGGAAGCTGCGTTCAAAGGCAATGGTTGTCAGAGGGGCACTGTGTATAAGCGACCTGCCCGTAACTGTCATGGCCGAACTTGAGGGTTGCCATTTTCCTTCCTCCACATCAATGCTTCCGGTATAGGGAACCTTGTTCAAATAGACGGTATAATCCTCTGCCACCGATCTGGAACAGATCAGAGTAACCGGCGTCACTATTTCACCACCCGAAACATCCAGCCGGCCGTCAAAAAGGGGCAGTGGTTTCCCGCGAACAACAAATTCATTCAACATATGCTTCTCTTCCGGATCGTTTTCATCATAAACCCTGTCGAGAAAAATCATGTCGGCACTCTGAAACTGGTTTTCAATCTTTTCGGTCCATACTCCCGAGGAAAGTATGACCATTCCGGTAAGCATGCAAATGATTATGGTATCAATAAACGGTTCAAGGATTGCAACCATGCCTTCCGACACCGGCTCAGGAGCACGTGCGGAAGAGTGGGCAATCGGAGCCGAACCCTGTCCGGCCTCATTTGAAAAAAGGCCACGGTTAACCCCCCTGTTTATTGCGAATGCAATTGATGCTCCCATGAATCCCCCCACAGCTGCTGTTCCGGTAAATACCGTTGAAAAAAGAGAAATCATGGAAGGGATGATATTCTGATAGTTGGTTATTATAACACAGATTGCACCAATGAAATAGAAAATTGCCATTCCCGGCACAAGTTTCTCGGTGACCTGGGCTATACGTTTTATTCCTCCTATGATTATCAGGGCCATTACACCAGAAAGGACAGCGCCGGTAATAATGTGCTTTATACCGAATGTTGTAAATATTGAATTCGAAATGCTATTTATCTGGGGAAGACTTCCTGTACCAAATGAAGAAAGAACAGTGGCTGCGGCAAAAAATGTACCCAGAACAGCTCCTGTTTTGATAACCCTGCCGCTCCTGGTGGTGATATTCAGTCTTTTCTTCATATAATACATGGGACCGCCCGATACTGTCCCGTCAGGCAATATATCCCTGTATTTATGAGAGATAAGTACTTCCACAAATTTTGTGCACATGCCGATGGCCGCTGTGACCAGCATCCAGAACAGTGCAGCGGGTCCTCCGAGATGAATTGCCAGGGCAACGCCTGCAATGTTTCCGGTACCCACAGTACCGGAAAGTGCCGTTGACAATGCCTGAAAATGAGAGGTGTCTCCTATATCAAGATGGTGGTCATATTTCCCCCGCACAACATCAATGGCATGCCTGAAATATCTGAACTGGGGAAATTTAAGATAGAGGGTGAAAAATATTCCGGTTCCGAGCAATAATATCACAAACCATGGATGTCCCCCTATGTATCCATCCAGCATTATAAGAAAATCGTTGATCTTTTGCATAGGTTAAGTTTCAGAATGACAAAAACTGCGGTGGTAAAAGTAACAATTTTCACAAAAGGACAAAAAACAATTACAGATTCATTGACCTTAAAAGGTTTTGCCGGAAAATGAAACATTTATCCCTTTGATGGTCCGCTCTTGCCACTTCCAGGGGAATCAGAATCCGGTAATTTTTTTTTAAAGTCGCGAACAAAAGATGATTGGTCATTGTTTATGCTTTCAACCGGGTATGGTATGGCAAATTATTACTGTACCAGGGCCGGCAGTATCGGAAGAAGTATCTGATAACAGAAACAGGCAGCCGTACAGGCCGGAAAAGAAGTTTTACCATGAATTAATCATGAATGGCATAACAGCACCATATAAAAATTCAGACAGAAAACCCTGCGGGGAATACATTACTCTACCCGAAGGAAGCTTCTGCCCTTTTCATCTTTCCAGCAACAACTTCACCATGCCGCTGATGCCTATGGGCATGCTCGGCTAGATTTCCGTTTTACAGCGGAATTCTGAAAACCCGGCCGGACAATGTTAAACCCTGATTGTCCGATTCTCATTTTTATTTCAAGGAATATTTAAAATCATGTAATTCATCAGAAAATGAAAAACCATAATCCAAAATTCGAAACTCTTCAGGTACATGCCGGACACCAGCCCGACAGTGATACTCTTTCCAGGGCTGTACCTATATATCAGACCACGTCATATGTTTTCAGGAATGCCAAGCATGCTGCTGACCTGTTCAGCCTTGAGGAAGCCGGAAACATTTATACCAGGATAAACAACCCCACTACTGAAATACTGGAAAACAGAATAGCTGCCCTTGAGGGAGGTGTTGCGGCACTGGCTGTCGCATCCGGGCATGCTGCACAGTTCACTGCTCTTTCCTCGATTTTGCAAAAGGGTGATAACTTTGTCAGTTCTCCCTTCCTTTACGGCGGTACCTATAACCAGTTCAAGGTTACATTTGCCAGATTCGGCATCGAATGCCGTTTTTCGAAAGATCTTGACCCCGCCTCATTTGAAAAACTGATTGACGGCAATACCAGGGCCATCTATGTTGAGACAATCGGGAATCCGGGATTTGACATACCTGATTTCGCGGCATTCTCCGAACTTGCACAGAAGAACGGGATACCTCTGATAGTGGATAACACTTTCGGGGCCGGGGGTTATCTCTGCAGACCGATCGATCATGGTGCCAATATTGTAACCGAATCTGCAACAAAATGGATTGGCGGTCACGGAAACAGCATAGGAGGCGTGATAATTGACGCCGGCAATTTCAACTGGCTGAATGGCAAATTCCCGGCATTTTCTGAACCTTCTGAGGGTTATCACGGACTTGTTTTTGGTGAGAAATTTTCAGAGTCATCAGGAACAGGAAATATTGCATTCATTGTCAGGGCAAGGGTTGAAAGCCTGCGTGACCTCGGCTCTTCCATAAGCCCGTTCAATTCCTTCTTACTGCTTCAGGGAATAGAAACGCTTTCGCTTCGCATGGAAAGAATTGTGCAGAATACACAGGCGCTTGCCGAATGGCTCCATGAACAGCCTCTTGTGGAAAAAGTATATTATCCCGGGCTTCCGGGTGACAGGAACTATCACCTTGCACAGAAATATCTTCCCAACGGGGCGGGCGGTGTCCTGAGCTTCGTCCTCGGACTTGAAAAGGGAAAAGCGGTAAAACTTGTTGAACATTTCCGTATTGTAAGCCATCTGGCAAATGTGGGTGATACCAGGACCCTCATTATACAGCCTTCCGCTACAACGCATTCCCAGCTTTCAGAAGAGGAACAGGCCGCTGCAGGGATTGATCCCGGCCTTTTCAGGGTATCCGTGGGCATCGAGCATATAGACGATATCATTGATGATTTCAGCCACGCCTTTAAACAGATAAAATGAAAACCTACAGATATACAAAACCTTTCAGGACAGAAACAGGGAGCTTCCTTCCCGGACTGGAAATCGCCTATCATACCTACGGCAAACTGAATGAGAAGGCTGATAACGTAATCTGGGTCTGCCATGCCCTTACTGCAAATTCCGATATTGAAGCCTGGTGGCCAGGAATGGTGGGCAAGGACCTCCTGTTTGACACGGAAAAGTATTTTATTGTCTGTGCCAACGTGCTGGGTTCCTGTTACGGGACTACCGGACCCGCATCGCTGAACCCCGATACCGGCAGGCCCTGGCTCAGGGATTTTCCACTGATTACAATAAGGGATCTTGTGAATGTGCATGAGATACTGAGGCAGCATCTCGGGATAAAAAGCATTCATACAGTTATCGGAGCATCAATAGGAGGATTCCAGGCCCTGGAATATGCCATCATGCAGCCCGGACTGATCCGGAGGCTGATAGTTCTTGCATCCGGTGCCAGACAGTCTCCGTGGGCCCTTGCCTTCAGTGAATCAATGAGACTGGCCATGGAGGCCGATGATTCCTTCACTGCAAATGATCCGGAAGGTGGCAAAAAAGGGCTGAAGGCCGCCAGATCGATTGCGCTTATAAGCTACAGGACAGCAGAGGCTTATAATACAACCCAGCAGGAAGAGGACGATGAAAAACTGACTTCATTCAGGGCAGCATCCTACCAGGCTTACCAGGGCGACAAGCTTGTCAGGAGGTTCAATCCTTACTCCTACTGGACACTTACATGCATGTCCGACACCCATAACATTGGCAGAGGAAGGGGGGGAATACTGAATGCCCTGAAAACAATAAAGGCTGAAATACTGTGTGTCGGCATAGGATCGGATCTACTGTTTCCGGTTACTGATCAGAAATATATAGCTGAAAATGCTTCAAATGCAAAATATACTGAAATAGATTCATTTTACGGACACGATGGTTTCCTGATTGAAACAGAAAAGGTTACAGAAATTGTCAGGAAATTCTGGGAAAACTCAAATAAAAAACAGCAGAATGACAAGGCAGAAACTACGGATCGGGCTATTCGGCTACGGCTGCGTCGGGCAGGGATTGCATGATGTTCTCAATGCCAGCAGCGGCTTCAGGGCTGATATTGTTAAAATATGTGTCAGGGACCGGGAAAAGGAACGGAGGATACCGATGTCGTACTTCACTTTCGACAAGAATGACATCCTCGACAATGAGTCGATCAATCTTGTGGTTGAACTTATTGATGATGCCGAAGAGGCTTTCAATATTGTTTCGGCTGCCGTAAGGAAAGGCAAAAATGTTGTCACAGCCAATAAGCTGATGGTTGCAAATCACTTCGCGGAACTGGTTGAAATGCAGGAGAAATACGGTGTTTCGGTTTTGTATGAGGCAAGTGCCGGGGCAAGCATTCCCATAATAAGGAACCTTGAAGAGTATTATGACAATGAACTCCTGCATTCGGTAAGAGGGATACTGAACGGAACCACCAATTACATTCTCACCAGAATGTACAGCGAAGGCCTTGATTACAATGAGGCACTGAATGATGCAAAGGCAAAAGGCTTTGCGGAATCAGACCCCCGTCTTGATGTGGAAGGATACGATGCGAAATACAAGATATGCATTATCACGGGTCATGCCTACGGACTCATCATCAACCCCCAGGAGGTATTCAACTACGGCATCAGTTCCATTTCGCAGGATGATATCCGGTATGCAAGGGAGAAAGGACTGAAAATCAAATTATTGTCTTATGCAGCAAAAGTAAATGAAAATACTATTACCAGTTATGTACTGCCAAGATTCATCAGTACCGATAAGCATTTGTATTATGTTGACAATGAATATAACGGGATAATAGCAGAAGCAGCCTTTGCCGACAAGCAGTTTTTCAGCGGAAAGGGTGCAGGCGGTCATCCCACGGGAAGTGCGGTTCTTTCGGATATTTCGGCCAATTCATTCGGATACAGGTATGAATATAAAAAATGGGCGCAGGGAACCATAACCAATTACACACGTGATCACAAACTGGAAATATATCTCAGGTATTCAGATGCAAAGGATCTTGAACTTTTTCATTTTGATTCAATATCCGAAGATTTTAAAAGTCTGGATTACAAGTATGTTATCGGGATTATAAATCTTGAGCAGCTTTATTCTCTCAGGGACAGGCTTTCCGGGATGGATATATTCATTGCCGGAACAGGGAGGAAAATTCAGTGATACGGGAACAGGCGAAAAGTCTTTTATAAAAGACTAACAGACATATATTCAGGCAGACAGACCACACGGAAAGCTTTGGTCTTTCCATGCAGGCTATGTGTCCATGCGGCTTATTCAGTCCGGGGAACAGGTTCCCCGGATATCTGAACAAGCGCTGACTGTTTAAACAAACTAAGTATAAATAACCATTTCATTTTCCGCATCCCATTCCATGCCTTTAACATATGTTGTATAAAGGCCCGGGGATGAAAATCCGTCCCATACCACCTGGTGAACCCCGGGTTCCAGATCATCTGCATACATCCTCCAAACCACCTCTCCGTCACTATTGAGTATTTCAACATAAACATCCCCCTTTTCCGGAACTTTCATATCCATTACGATTTTATCTGCTGCATCTGTTCCGATTGCTTTTATGGAAGGCTCATAGCGGATGATCTTCCCGGTTGATTTCCAGGCCTCATAATCAAATGGCTCATCACACATGTGATATCTTTCTTCATCATCCCCGCGGGTATTCTTCCGGAGATACGGAGTGAGCAAAGGAGTACGTTTCAATGTGTCAAGATCAACTTTCCTGGCTGAACCGTTTTCCCACAGATAAACCGGAATATCAAAAGGATCGAGTACATCTGAGAAGCCTCTTTCCATCCCTATATGGAACAGGCCAAAGTTCCCCGGTTCATGACCGGCAAGCCAGTGCAGAATGATATCAACCCTGAAGGCATCTGTTCCGAAGATTATATTATTGCTCATATAATCCTTTGCTTTACCCTCATGAGGTCCGGCTGCAAATCCGTCGCCATCACGCCCGTATATACCTTCAACTATATTTATTCCGGTCGGTGTTGCACTGAATGCATCAAGCATCCTTTGAACCCAGTGCTCCATATAGAAACCACCACCTCCTCCTCTGAAAGGAGGATTATCTATTTCGGTATCCCATCTTGGTATCCCCGCTTCAATATGTTTTTTATGCAATTCTGCTATCCTGGCCAGATAATCCGGCTGAAAGAACGGATGATACCTCTTGTCATATAATTTAAAAACATCGCGGTATCCTCCGCAAAACTGATGAAATCTTCTTCCTGTTGTTCCCTGGAGGTTTTTTATAGCTCCCGTTATACCCATTGAGTGGGCCTTGAATTTTGCCAGATTAATAAGAAAAGTATCAGGTGCATTTACCGGAGCCATAAACCCGATCTCCCTGAACACCGTCCCGTCAACTTTTTTAAATATTATTTCATCGTCCAGATCCCAAAAATCTTTTGATGAAAGATCCCTGAGGTTAAAATTGTTTCTCGCACACATGGAGGTATAGCCATTGACATCCCACGAGCGGGGAGCCGCGCATTCTCTTAAATATATATCCCCGGGACCTGTGGCTTTTACTCCATTGAGGAAACCTTCAATAAAATTATTATCCGTAGTAATTCCAAGATGGGAAGTCGGATCAGCCGGATCAATACGCTTGGCTGTCCAGTTTGGCTTGCAGACTATCCTGGTTGAATTTGAAAAACCTCTGCCCTCCGTGGTTTTTACAAACATCTCGCCGGAGAGTTTAAAACCTGCATCATAAATTGCGCCGGCATCTGTTTTTTCTTTTACGGATGTAAGGCAGACAAATACTGCTTCCGGATGCTCCCGGATAAACGGATGCAGGTCAAATCCAGTCATCCTTTCCTTACCGGAAACAGCGAAAGAATCAAACCTCCTGCCCGCCATACCGGCTATTCCGGCAGATGATGATAATTTTATGAAATCCCGCCTCTTCATAATTAATCTGCTTATATATATTTTCTGCTACAGACCATAAATCCTTAAAGAAAGAAGATTATTCAAATTTATAATTATTCAAGTTCCGCAGTTCCTTATAATGTTGAAACCAAATAGAAATTATTAAAAAATGCAGCACGGTTTGTGTGTTAATATGCTGTTTTTGAGCATATTAACAACGTTGTCCAAAACGTACAACCATGCTGCAAAGTAAAGATATCAATAATTACGGAATTTAAAAGCGCTTTCACCCACAGGTACCTGAAAAAGTAAAAGCAGATCGGCGGAATGATTTTATTTTGATACTACCAGGGTCTGGCTCAGGTTTATGTCACCCGAAACAACTACTTTATATATTCCTGCAGGCAGTGGCTTAACGTCAATTATCATCAGGTTGCCGGTGTAATTTTCTTCCCGGATCCTTCTTCCCTGCATGTCAAACAGGCTTATTATCGCTTTTCCTGCCATTTCTGACGATAACTGAACATTTACAATGTCATTTGCCGGATTCGGATAAACATGCAGCTTATTCTTCTCCTGAGGAATTTCCTGAGAAAGGTATGATGCAAGGATATTGTCCTGCAGCAGGTCTTCCACGGCAGGAGCCTGATAGGATTCCTCCATAGCCTGGGAAAACTGGACAAGTTCATCATCTGTGTCCGATTTCAGCAGGCTCAGCAGATTTATGCCGCAGGGATTGGCATGAGAATCACAGTCAAATTTTACCTTGGCCAGTAACATTACAAAAGGAGCACATTCAGCATGTTTGAACGGACCGAGCGGAGCAGTAGTAACTCTGTTGCTGCCCTTGAGAATGAATGAAAGGTAGGCTAGCAGCGAGTTGTTGTTGTCAACCAGTTCATCGCATGTACAGTAGTAGAGATGCAAATCGCTCTGGGGCTTCCAGTTGATTAGATCGTTTTTTCTGAGTGCCGAATTAACAGGATGTAAATAACTATACCGGAGGTTCCACAGGTAGGTGGGATTGAACATGGACTGCCATTGTGCAGGCAGCTGCAGATTAATCTCATTTACAGTGAGCGAGCCGTCAAAAAGCCCTGGCATTGCGGTACTGTACGGCTGGACAAACACCTGATTCAAATTGCCGTACATATTTCCATATACTTCCTGATAGCCCAACAGCAGATAAGGCAGAAACGAGGGACTGGCATAGTCGGCATGATCAAAAACAAAATTTTTCTGAACGAGTGATAAACTATAGGCACCGCTGCCTGCCACAGTCTTTTGCAGAATGAGCCCCGGAACAGGATTCCGCTGCAGTTCTTCCTGTGTAGCCAGTGCGGCATGCCCGCCCTGTGAATAACCTTCAAGATAGAGACTGCCGTTTGGTTTGGCCTTGATATCGGGAGCACTGTTGCAATACTGCATTGCAGCTTTCAGCATGTCCACGCTGGCTGATGCTTCTGTTGCAGCATGGTGGTAGGGATGCAGCCCGGGACCGTCTCCAAGTCCAATATAATCGGGCAATACTGAAATATATCCGTCCATAGCCATAATCCATCCGATAACAGATTCTATACCTGTCAGATACGATGGCGCATCGGTTTTACGGGTAAGAGTGCCGTGCAGATAGCTCAAAACGGGCAGCCGGGTGGTTTTGTTTACAACCGGCAGAAACACAACACCTGAAGCAGTAGTTGGCTGTCCTTTACCATTAATGGTTTTGTAGATCACTTTTACTGCTGTTACCGAATACTTCTGATAAATGAAAAGTCCGGCAAGAGTATATGCTGTTCCGTCCAGATTGTTTTTCAGGTTCAGCATTATCTCTTCAGGTGAGAGAGTAGCCATGGGAAAGGTACTGACAATGGTGCCGCGCTGTCCTGAAAGCTGGAAACACAACAACAATGTAACCGGAAATAGTAGAAATCTTTTCATGGGCCTTGGTTTAAATTAAAAAAGAATAATTTACGGCTTTTTTAAAAAAGATCAAAAAAAACGACTCTGAATTATAATGTAATCCAGTAATTCTTATGGTATTATTGTACTGTTTAAAGACTGCTGCCCGGGAACCGGAAAAGCAGCTGAAACCGATATTCAGCCCTGTGCTTTGGCATCGGGTTTTAGCTTGACTTACTGTCCGGTTAATCGTAACAGGACCGGGATTTTAAAAAAAAAAGATAAGGTAGTGCAAATAAGTTTCTGGAATCCGGCCGGAAGTGCAAATAATTTAAATAAAGGGCTTTAATTATTTACAGAAACAATGAGGAAGTATATTGTGCCCAGAACAAGACTCGAACTTGCACACCGTTGCCGGCACCAGCCCCTCAAGCTGGCGTGTCTACCAATTTCACCATCTGGGCATTAACAGGCTTTTGCCACGGTACGGAACATCCCGTAGTGTATTAACCTGAAAATTTTTAACCTGAATTAACATAAAGAACGAATGGCATTCTGCCGCTCTGTGCCCAGAACAGGACTCGAACCTGCATGTCATTGCTGACACTAGTCCCTGAAACTAGCGCGTCTACCAATTTCGCCATCTGGGCCTATCAGCTCAGGCCCAGACATCCGGAATCAGTGGTTGTCAGTACGTTCTGACCTGGGTTTCCGGTTCCGTGCTCTGCGCCTATCAATTGCGGGGACAAAAATAATAAAAAATTTAATAATAAGGAATCATGATTTACAGAAAAGTATATTTTTGCACACTGACCATGGAAAATATATATAAACAGCTGCCAGGATTCCCCAAACCATTCCGGTTAACAGGAAGCGGGCCTGAATCAAATGTTCCCTTCACAGGCATATTTCCTGAAATGCAGATTTTAAAACAGCTTAAATAAAATGAAAATAACGAAGATTATGAAATTCGGCGGGACCTCGGTCGGCAGTCCCGAAAGAATTAAAGCACTTATACCTTTAATCACCGGCAATGAGCAGAAGATTGTGGTTCTTTCGGCCATGTCGGGAACCACAAACAGCCTTGTTGAAATAACAGAGCTCCTGTACAGCGGTGATAAACAGACAGCATCAGACCGGATTGAGTCGCTGAGGACCCGCTATCATAAAGTGGTTGATGAGCTTTATGAAACGGATGAATATAAGAATACCGGACATGAGATGATTGATTCTCATTTCAATTCCATGGGAAACATTGCGGCCAGACCCTTCACCCGCCTGCAGGAAAGAGCCATTGTAGGTGAGGGCGAACTGATATCAACTGCTTTGCTGCATAAGCTTCTGCTGGAAAGAGGAATCAAATCAAAACTGATTCCCGCAGTGAATTTCATGCGTATCGACAAAGACGGTGAACCCGATTATTATTACATAGAGGAAAACCTGAAGAGGGAGCTCAGAAGATGTGACTCAAAAAGCGTTCTTATAACACAGGGCTTTATCTGCCGTAACGTGAAAGGGGAAATTGACAATCTCAAGCGCGGGGGAAGCGACTATACGGCATCACTGATAGGATCTGTACTGAAAGTGGATGAGATACAGATATGGACCGACATCAATGGTTTCCACAATAACGATCCGAGGTTTGTTGAAAACACGGAAGTCATTCGCGAGCTTTCATTTGACGAAGCCGCAGAACTGGCTTATTTCGGGGCAAAAATCCTTCACCCCTCAAGTATAACCCCTGCCCGCGACAATAATATCCCAGTCCGGCTGAAGAACACCCTCCATCCTGAAGATGAGGGAACCCTTATTACATCATCCAGCGAACTGATGGATTATAAAGCTGTGGCGGCGAAAGACGGGATATCGGTAATAAGGATCAGGTCGTACCGTATGCTGATGGCCTATGGTTTCATGCGCAAAGTGTTCGAGATATTTGAAGCCTACAAAACACCGATTGATATGATTACAACCTCAGAGGTGTCCGTCTCCATTACAATCGACAATCCACGATATATCAGGGAGATTGCTGCCGATCTGAGTGAACTGGGAACAGTTGAAACAGAGGAAGACCAGACTATTGTCTGTATAGTCGGGGATTTCCGGATGAAAAAGACGGGATCAGCACCGGAAATTTTTGAAGCACTGGATACAATTCCGCTTAAAATGATATCTTACGGGGGCAGCGATATCAGTATTTCATTGCTGATAGATACCAGTCACAAGAAGGAAGCGCTGAGACTTCTGAGCAAACATTTATTTCCTCACTGATAATATGATTACCAACGAAACAACCGAGAAATTCAGGAAGCTTAAACTTCCCACGCCGTTTTATTACTATGATCTGGAAGTCCTGAAAACGACACTGGATGTGATCAAAAAGAAAGCATCCGAATCGGGATTTAAACTGCATTATGCAGTAAAAGCCAACCATAATCCGAGAATACTCAGTCTGATTGCGTCATACGGACTGGGTGCCGACTGTGTAAGCTGGAATGAAATAGATGCTGCACTGAAGGCAGGATTCAGGGCTTCCGAAATTGTATTCGCCGGCGTAGGAAAATCGGACAATGAAATAATAAATGCAATAGAAGCAGATATATTCTGCTTCAACTGCGAATCAATACCCGAGATGGAAGTGATAAACACATTCGCGGCCAGGCTCGGAAAAAAGGCAAGGATAGCCCTTCGTATCAATCCGCTTGTGGATGCCCATACCCATAAATATATAACCACAGGCATTGCAGAAAGCAAATTCGGAATCAACACCTGGGAACTGGAAGAAGTCCTTAAAAAACTTACAGACATGAAGAACCTGGAGCTTACCGGAATCCATTTTCATGTCGGCTCACAAATTACCAGACTGTCGGTCTTCAAAACGCTTTGCAATCATATCAACGAGCTGCAGGAATGGTTTTCCGTGAGAAATTCCGAACTGAAAATCATAAATGTGGGAGGAGGATTAGGTATCAATTATGACAATCCTGAGGAATTACCGAGGTTTGACGATTATTTTTCACTGATACGCAAGTTCGTTGATCTCAGACCGGGCCAGACAATTCATGCGGAACCGGGCAGATCAATAGTGGGACAGTGCGGCTCCCTCATCTCGAAAGTCCTGTATGTAAAAAACGGCACCAACACAAAATTCGTGATTATTGATGCTGGAATGACAGACCTTATCCGTCCGGCACTTTACCAGGCACATCACCAGATAGAAAACCTTACTTCCGCCGGAGAAACGGAAAATTATGATGTTGTGGGACCAATATGTGAATCATCAGATACCTTTGCAAGATATATCGAACTTCCCGAAACCAGAAGAGGTGACCTTATTGCAATAAGATCGGCCGGGGCATACGGGGAAGTGATGGCATCAAGATATAACCTCAGGGATCTTCCGCAGGTGGTCTTTTCAGATGAGATATAACAAAGCGGATTACAGGAAGTCTGTCCGGTGCGGCCGGTAAGTCAGACTGGCAGCAATTCCGGTCCGTTCTTAGCAGCCGGCAGGCAATCAGATCAGGCCATCAGCAACCTGTTAAACCATCAGGCACTAAACCGTCAGGCAAGTTTGGGTAAACGTCCAGGAATAAAAGAATTTCTGAATTTTTTTATACTATTGGAGTATATGAGGTATATTTAGGCTTTAAAGAATTACTTCAGCTTCATGAAATTTTTAAGAATCACTTCTGAAACAGTATTTTCCCGCTTACGCGTATACATTATTTCAGCTCTTTTTATCCTGACTGTCTCGTGTTCGCCCCTGCGGGTTTACCGCGATCTGCCGGAGGTTAAGGCATGGGAACCGGAAATTGAGAAATTAACAGCACTGGGCAATACAGAGCAGTACGCTGAAGATGCAATTGTCTTTGCCGGCAGTTCAAGCATAAGGCTGTGGAAAACGCTTGCCTCTGATATGGAGCCCTACAACGTGATACAGAGAGGCTACGGGGGTGCAAAACTGAGTGATTACGGGGTTTATGCAAACAGGATATTCGGGAATATTCCGGGAAGAGCACTTGTGCTGTTTGTCGCAAATGACATTACCGGAAGTGAAAAGGACAAGAGTCCCGGAGAAGTAAAAAAGCTTTTCCTCCATATTGTGAAAACTTTCCGGAAGACACATCCGGGTGCACCGGTATTCTGGATAGCCATCACTCCCACATCCTCCCGCTGGAAGGCATGGCCGGAAATAAAGGAAGCCAATGAACTCATCCGGGAAACATGCGAAAAAGGAAAAAACCTGTATTTCATACGAACGGATTTTGCATTCCTGAATGATCAGGGACAGCCCAAAGATGAGCTTTTTATGGCCGACAGGCTCCATCTCAATGAGGATGGCTACAGGATATGGACTGATTTAATCAAAAACGAACTGAACAAGGTACTGACCAGCAAATAAACAACCCGCATATTCCGGTCTGCCGGTATAAGACATTCTACCGCTGAGTGGAACAGATCATCAAAACAATAAAACAAATTATATTCTGATGAAAAAAACATTAACATTACTGATTATGCTTGCAGCAGCCGCCGCATCAAATGCACAGGTCAAGATAATTGCCCACAGGGGCGCCTCATGGCTAGCTCCGGAAAACACTGTGGCCTCAGCCAGACTGGCATGGGAAAAGAACGCAGATGCCGTGGAATGTGACATCTATCTTTCAAAGGACAATAAGATTATCGTCATTCATGATTCCAACACGAAAAGAACTACAGGCGAGGATCATGTTGTAAGTGAAACCAATTCGAAAGTTCTCCGTGCACTTGATGCCGGTTCCTTCAAGGATGAAAAATACAGGGGTGAAAAGCTGCCGTTCCTGTCAGAGATAATAAAGACAGTCCCGAAGGGGAAAGAGCTCGTTGTGGAAATAAAATGTAAAAGTGAAATACTTCCATATCTTGAAAAAGCAGTAAGGAAATATCAGAATAAGATTGTTTTCACATTTATCTGCTTTGATTTCCAGACTATAACCGATACCAGGAAGACCTTTCCAGGTAACGCCTGCTACTGGCTGTGCAGCAATGCAGAACTCTTGGATAAAACATTCAGTAAGGTCGGTCCTGCCGGCCTGGAAGGTGTAAGCCTTTCATGGAATATCATTACTGAGGATGTTGTCAAAAAAGCAAGGGAACTTGGTCTTGAAGTTTATTCCTGGACAGTGGATGATCCCGCAGAAGCAAAACGCCTTATCGGTCTGGGTGTGGAGGGGATAACCACCAACCGCCCCGGATGGCTGAATGAACAGATATTCTAAAAAAAGTGTTATGAAAGATAGTATTTCCCGGCGAAAATTCATCGGCAGAAGCATAGGTATCAGTACCGGTGCACTTGTACTGCCTTCAGCCGAAGCTTTCGGCATGCAGGTAAAAAGCGGTTCAACAATACCGCTAATTATTACAAGTCATGCCAACGACACCGGCAGGAAAGCCCTCGAAGAGGGATGGAAAATCCTGGCTGCAGGTGGTTCTGCAGTCACAGCTGTGGAGACAGCTGCCAACATTATTGAACTGGATCCCGAGGATACAAGTGTGGGTTACGGGGGATTGCCCAATGAAAAGGGAGTTGTTCAGCTCGATGCATCTTTTATGGACGGCAGGACATATTCTGCCGGAGCTGTAGCCTGTCTGGAGAATATAAAAACTCCATCCTCCGTGGCAAGACTTGTTATGCAGAGAACCAATCACGTCCTCCTTACCGGTGCCGGAGCGCTGGAATTTGCAAAAGCATGGGGCTTCCGTGAAGAAAACCTTCTCACGGAAAAAGCCCGGAAGATATGGCTCAGGTGGAAGGAAGAAATGAGTGCCATAGATGACTGGGGACCTCCGGAGCATCTGAAGGATCAGCAAAAACTGGAATCCTGGTGGCAGGATTTTCCTGAAATTGAACATCACTACGGAACAACCAATGTTCTGGCCATTGATAAAAACGGGGATATTGCCGGATGCACAACCACCAGCGGACTGAGCTTCAAACTAAACGGCCGTGTCGGCGATTCTCCCATCATAGGAGCGGGTCTGTATGTCGACAATGAGGTTGGTGCCGCTGCTGCGACAGGCCGTGGGGAGGATGTCATAAAATCTTGTGCATCATATTTCATGGTTCTGAGAATGAAGGATGGAAGAAGCCCCCAGCAGGCATGCGAGGATGCCCTGCACATGATCACAGACCGTTACAAAAAGGTTAATCCGGATTATTTTCCAAGCGAGAAATTCGTTGCCATCAATAAATACGGTGAAACAGGATGTGCTTCAATGAAAGGCAGCGTCAACCCTCAGATGTCGGTTATGACCGGCAGGGGTTATACAAAATATGAAGGAACCATTGCCTTTCCCGGGAAATAGGTATCCGTCAGGGTAATTCAGGATTTATGTCTTGATCACATCAAATACAACGCTGCTCTAAACGAAGTTTCACACTTAGAGAGATTCAGCCAGAGTTTGCCATGACCATAAGTAAAGACCGTAAAGAAAGAACAGATTACCATTAGGCACCTGTCGGGGCACGTTTTGATACGATATCCGGCTAAAACTGATTATTTGTATGAAGATAATAAGCAATTAGGTTTAGCGCGACGTTCGGGAACATTACTTCTGGATGAATTAATTGCATAACAACGGGCAGATAAAAGTAAAGCTATTGCTGACTGTGCCGGAATTAGTATGTAAAAAAAGCCGTCGAAATTAATTGAAAATTTTCAATCCACGCACCCGCACGGGGTGCGACTGAAAAGATTCCAACATTTGTCAAGACAACTAATGTTTCAATCCACGCACCCGCACGGGGTGCGACGATGCAGGCAAGGGGCTGAGGATTGATCAACAGGTTTCAATCCACGCACCCGCACGGGGTGCGACAAGGACTGGCGTTATTGCTTGACAAATCCAAAAAGAGTTTCAATCCACGCACCCGCACGGGGTGCGACTGTCACCAACCAAGATAGCATCACGTATTATTGCCAGTTTCAATCCACGCACCCGCACGGGGTGCGACAATTACTATCAATCTGACAATTATTTCCTATTTTAGTTTCAATCCACGCACCCGCACGGGGTGCGACAATTTTGCTTTCAAGTCCTGCAAATCGGTAATTCGGTTTCAATCCACGCACCCGCACGGGGTGCGACTCTATCCCTGGAACAATTAAGCATTGTGTTGTGATGTTTCAATCCACGCACCCGCACGGGGTGCGACCGTGATGGATGATAATGATTTACCTTTTTAGTTATGTTTCAATCCACGCACCCGCACGGGGTGCGACCAATCCTTTTGAGATTCCCTGACCGCTCAACAAGAGTTTCAATCCACGCACCCGCACGGGGTGCGACCTGGAGGTCATTGCAGTCAGGGGTAAGGCTAAAAGGTTTCAATCCACGCACCCGCACGGGGTGCGACGCAATATTACTTCGACATCTATTGAACGTGTTATCATGTTTCAATCCACGCACCCGCACGGGGTGCGACTTACCCCATCCATAAGCCGTGTTCCAATTATTTGTTTCAATCCACGCACCCGCACGGGGTGCGACAAGTTGATTTTGATATTGATTTGAGCGTTTCATAGTTTCAATCCACGCACCCGCACGGGGTGCGACATCCATCTTGTTCTTGTTTTATAAGTTTATCAAGGTTTCAATCCACGCACCCGCACGGGGTGCGACGCCTGCAACATGCCAAACGGTTAAATAAATACGCCTGTTTCAATCCACGCACCCGCACGGGGTGCGACCCCGCCCTGTTGTTAATTATTCAACATCTTTCAGAAGTTTCAATCCACGCACCCGCACGGGGTGCGACTGTGCATCCTTGTAAAACATTTCAGGCTTTAATCGGTTTCAATCCACGCACCCGCACGGGGTGCGACGTTTGCTGAGAAGCGCAAAGATGGCAGACAACAAGTTTCAATCCACGCACCCGCACGGGGTGCGACTATTGATCCGGCCCGGATAGGACTAAGTTTTCAGTTTCAATCCACGCACCCGCACGGGGTGCGACGTGATATGATAGCTTTTGCCCGTGGATATAAGCTGTTTCAATCCACGCACCCGCACGGGGTGCGACTTATCCTCAACAAGTTTAACATTCCGGGTTTTTATGTTTCAATCCACGCACCCGCACGGGGTGCGACCCCGGTTGGTGGTAACCTGCTTGCCGGTGCTGATGTTTCAATCCACGCACCCGCACGGGGTGCGACGGATGGCAGGGTGATGGGATTAGTGCTAAAATTGTTTCAATCCACGCACCCGCACGGGGTGCGACCTCAATTGAAGCAAAATCCCAACCGGCATCATTTGTTTCAATCCACGCACCCGCACGGGATGCGACTGGGCTGGTGCTGTGTGTGTTGTACCTGGTTGGTGGTTTCAATCCACGCACCCGCACGGGGTGCGACACCCATTGTGCAAAACTATCATCAATAGTATTCAGTGTTTCAATCCACGCACCCGCACGGGGTGCGACCATATTTGGGCTATGCCGCACAGATGGAAGAGAAGTTTCAATCCACGCACCCGCACGGGGTGCGACATAATCCCTTTCAGGGCCATGCACCTTGTCTGGTGTTTCAATCCACGCACCCGCACGGGGTGCGACTCATTCAACACTTTTAGATAATCCATTCCTTGCTGTTTCAATCCACGCACCCGCACGGGGTGCGACTTTATCCCGGCATCCGTTGCGGTCAATTTCCTTGTTTCAATCCACGCACCCGCACGGGGTGCGACTTTCACACGTACCATCATCTCTCACGAGATCATCAAGTTTCAATCCACGCACCCGCACGGGGTGCGACCACTTTTTCATTCGCAAATAGACTTCCATGACCCTGTTTCAATCCACGCACCCGCACGGGGTGCGACAACCTGAGTTTGAATATAATCAGGAGAAAGCTATTGTTTCAATCCACGCACCCGCACGGGGTGCGACAATACTCTGCTGGCGGTGCTGAAAGTTTATAAGTGTTTCAATCCACGCACCCGCACGGGGTGCGACTTCCGAATGGTTTCAAATCCTTCCTCAACTGTTTCGTTTCAATCCACGCACCCGCACGGGGTGCGACTACTCAATATTTTGAAATGGCAAACATTTTACTGTTTCAATCCACGCACCCGCACGGGGTGCGACTTAGGCAAACTTGGACTGGTATTCCATGTATTAGTATGTTTCAATCCACGCACCCGCACGGGGTGCGACTTATTGCAATAATTTTATTTTTGTTAACTTATTCGTTTCAATCCACGCACCCGCACGGGGTGCGACTTCAACTTGATCCGTCTTCTGACGCTATTGATGCTGGTTTCAATCCACGCACCCGCACGGGGTGCGACAATATTTGCAAAGTTCTTTGACACGGTTATTCTGGTTTCAATCCACGCACCCGCACGGGGTGCGACCCTCATCTGCATCTGCGGCATCGCAGAAGTCCATGTTTCAATCCACGCACCCGCACGGGGTGCGACTTACACAACATTAAAAAACATTATCATGAACACAGTTTCAATCCACGCACCCGCACGGGGTGCGACCAAGTCCATAATTCAACGGCAAAGTCCCACTGTGTTTCAATCCACGCACCCGCACGGGGTGCGACAAGGTATTTGGAGTTGTTACATTCCAGTCAAGTGTTTCAATCCACGCACCCGCACGGGGTGCGACACCATCCATCCCGGGGCCTCGGCCATTGATATGATGTTTCAATCCACGCACCCGCACGGGGTGCGACTTTCATCAATTATTTCGGTGTCTGCTCTATCAACGTTTCAATCCACGCACCCGCACGGGGTGCGACTATTGTCCAGGGGGCTTTTTCAAAAACATTGCAGGTTTCAATCCACGCACCCGCACGGGGTGCGACATAAAGGTTATTCCGTGGTAGGTTTAATAAGGGGTTTCAATCCACGCACCCGCACGGGGTGCGACTGTATAAATATAACCAATTCATTATATGGTCATTACAAGGACAAATCTGCGAACCAATCAATTAAAGTGCTTTTTATTGACAGAATTATATCATTCTTTAAATAAATAGTTGTAAATCAATAATTGCGGTTACTCCGCCAGTTTGATGTCCGCTTCAGGTTCGCAGATTAAATCAATAAAGTATCCTCTTCAAAGTTAATAGATGGCTTGGCTCCTATATGTTCAACTTTCCGATTCCAATTAGACCCGAGATTGTAAAATCGCAAGCTATCTTTCTTTTTGTCAATTACTGCTTCCAGCTTGAATTTCAAAGCTGTTAACATTGCTGGTTCAAGAATACATTCAAATGTTGAATGTTGAACCCGCTGTCCATGGTTTTCACATAGCTTTGCAACTCGTCTCAGTCTCTTATATCCATCGTCAGAAACTGTATTAACATCGTATGTTATCAGAACCATCATAATATTTCTACTTCATGATAAATACCGGGTAATTCTCAAGATCACCCCGCAAAAACCGGGCAAAAAGAAGGGCTTGTGCATAAGGTAAAAGACCTATCTGAATTTTTTCATTCAGAAAAGGATGTACAATTGTTTCTTGTTTTCTTTTCTGCCATGCCTGTATCACTTCTTTTCTTGTATTATCAGTCATAAGAACACCTGATGGTTCTCGATTTATAAATCCACTGTGATTAACCTGTTTTCGGTTTATAAGCGACAACACAAGACGATCAGCAAGATAAGGTCTGAATTCTTCCATTAAATCAAGAGCAAAACTTTGACGTCCAGGTCTGTCACGATGTAAAAAACCAACATACGGATCCAGTCCCACAGCTTCTAATGCAGTCGTTATTTCATGCATAAGGAGGACGTAAACAAATGACAATAATGCATTTACATTATCAAGAGGTGGCCTGCGTGATCGCTTCCTGAAAAAGAAATGTTCTTTCTGATGAAGGATCATCTGATCAAAAACAGAAAAATATAATGTTGCGCCATCACCTTCATATCCTCTGAGTTCATTTGGATTAATAGTCATTCTTACGCTTCGCAAATTTTTGTTGAGAAGGGAAACAACTTCTTCCATTGCCGTTATATTGACTACTTCAGAATGGTCACGAATAGCACGTTTCAGTACATTACGACAATTAGCCAGTTTACCTGAGACTATAATTTTTGCTATTCTTAAAGACTCATCTTCGTTATCTGCCATCCTGTATTGCTTTCTTCTAAGCAAAACATTACCATTAACCCTGCCTGTAAAACGCCCGAGGAACCAACCGCTTTCAGACGCAAATGAAAGACCAACATGATGCTCAGCGCATAAACTTACTAATGCAGGGCTGGCACCCATATAACCAAAGCATACAATACCTTCGATGTTATGAATAGGAATACGGAATTTCTCTTCGCTTTTTACAGATACAACAACGTTTTGTCCATCTTTTGAAAGATACGATTCAGGGGTTGTAACAAATAAAGTATTAAGTAATTTTCTCATTTAATTTCTTTAATATCAATCTTATGGAATATCCAGATTTCTTTCAATGTAAACATTGACATCCTGATAAGCTGATTTTATTCCCGGCAAACACAAATTAAATAAAGAGCATGTTTTACAGCTTCGTTTATAGACAGGAGCCGGTGTCATTCCCAGTTTAAACAATTCATGCATTCGTAATGCAAGTTCTTCTGTTTTTTGGCGTAATGGAACTGAGAAAATGACCTCATGTCTGTGCCGTGTTTCTCCATAATAAAGATAACCTCTGGAAATATGAATATTGTTTGCTTCTTCCAGAGCATAGTTTTGGGCGCAAAGCTGTACTTCATCACATTCATCTGGTTTTGGCCTGCCTCTTTTATATTCAACCGGGACAACATTCCACCAGCCCTTTTCAGATTCAAGTGATATTGAACATTCGGTTTTTTCTTCCTTAACCCGATACAACTCAACCACATCTGCTCTGCCACTTAAACCAAGTCGCCTGGTTACTAATGGAACCGACCTCATAATAAGTAAATCTCTTCTTGATTTATCAGCATAAGGATCATCACAATGCTCATGTAAATGATGACCTTCAACAGTTAAAACATTCTCATTCCATTGCTGTTCCAGATGTATCAAAGCCCATTGCCTTTCGCAAAAAGCAATGTGTTGTATTCCTGAAAGCATAAGAAGTGAATCATCATCAAACTCAGACATTGCATTATATTAATTTCGGTTTTCTATAAAATACCTTTCAGTTCTTTCATTAACTTCATTTTCTATCTCTTCAATGGAGGGTAAACTTGCCTTAATATCTTCCGGTATTATATCTGTTAATTTGAATTCACTGATACCTATTGGCTTATTGATATCACGTAGAGCATATTCAGCTTCTATTTTATTTTTTTTGCGACAAAGTAATATTCCTATGCTTGGATTGTCTTCAGCTTTTTTCAGTTGACTATCTACAGCTGAAAGATAAAAATTGAGCTTACCGGCATATTCAGGTTTAAATTTCCCTGCTTTTAATTCCACAACAATAAAGCATCTTAATTCCAGATGATAGAAAAGCATATCAATAAAATACTCATTACTGCCTATTTCTATCTTAAACTGCCGTCCGACAAAAGCAAAACCTTTCCCAAGTTCAATCAGGAATTCTGTAATATTATGAGTAAGTCTATACTCAATATCTCTTTCAACAGATTCATCATGCAAACCCAGAAAGTCAAAATTATACGGATCCTTAAAAGTCTGAGATACGATCTGCGATCTTTCGATTGGTAAGGTATTATTAAAATTATGGACTGATTTACCCGCTTTTTGGTATAATTTATTCTCAATCTGAATTTCAAGCACACCTCTTTCCCATCCAGTCTTAACAGTTTCAGAGGCATAGAACAATGCTTCTTCAATATTATGTATTTTACTTATAATAAGCCTATTATGCCCCCAGGGAATTTGTGCCACAGGTTGTGGCACAAATTCATAATGAGAAGAATAAAATTTATACCACTGTACTATGGCATAGAGATTACGTCTTGAAAATCCTTTCATTTCAGGAAATTCCCTATTTAGTTCAGAAGCGGTCCGTTCAATAAAATTGCTTCCCCATGAAGAAACTTTCTGTTTTTCAAAGATTTCTTTACCTAATTCCCAATAAAGTTCAATAAGCTGAGAATTTATTGAAAGAACAGCCTTCGTTCTGGCAGCTTTTATTTTAATCTTAAGTTCCTTAATCCATTGAATATATTCTTTTTGAATCCCAGATTCTTTCATGGATCACGCAGATATTTTTAGAGGAGTTTCATTAGATTCACTCCCTTAGGAAGGTTTGTATCATCAATTTTTACTGAATAGTCATCCCATGAACGGGGAAGATTATTATTTTTTGTTATTTGTACTTTTTCAAACAGTTCACCTGAGCGCGCAGAACCCAGATGGTTATCATGTTTAAAAATGATTAATCTTCTCGGATTCATTTCTCCACGTGCAGCTGCGCGGTCATGTTCAAAAGCATTTAATAATGCTTCCCATAATAAGTCCAGGTCACAATCCGAGAAGCCAGTCTTCTGTGCATCTACAGCTGAAATAAAACCATGCATGCGAAAGAGTGCATAAGGCACGGTTGATTTACGACCAAATGTTGATGCGTGTTCACGAGTTTCTTGCTTTTTAGCTTCTTCTTCAGTTGTTACACATAAACGAGTTATAGAATGTTCAGCTTGATAAACCCTGTCTGCTGAACGTGAAAATGTAAATTGAACCGGGCCACGGACTGTACCAGCACCACCTTCTTTGCCAACACTTAAAACACCTCCAAAGGTTCTAATATCGAAATATAACTCATTTAACTTCTTTTGTGCTCTGTCAACATTTTTATTCTGATCCTTTTTTATTTCGTCAATAATTTTCGCTAAAACATTACCTTGTCGTATAAAAATATCATAAGGCGATTTTAGCTCGTGTTTTAATTGTACATAGTTTCTCACTTTCCTTTTAATACATACATCAGTAACCAAACCTTCCTGATTTTCAGCGTCAACCCTCGGCAAATTGGCCTGATCGGGATCACCATTGGGATTTCCGTCTTTAACATCAAATAAAAACACAAAATCGTAACGATTATTTATTGCTTTGCTTTCCATGAATTATTCCTCCAAATTTTCTATTATTATTTGTAATTCTTTATTGCCTTTTGCATTATCATAATCCTGTTGTCTCTGATGGTAATAGCCAAGGGCAAATTGTCCTTGTTCCTCCAGTGAAAAAATTGAAGGGAATTCATTCAAAAGACTACATAATTCTTGCAACTGCCGGTCAAGAATTATTGCCAGACCAGGTTTATCATGTCTTAGTTTCGAAATATGGTTTTGTGATAATTTCATCAACCGGCCAAATGCAGGTGCTGGACTTGTTGATGCAAAAGAGAAAAAACGGTCACGTATCCCGGCATTCAGGTCTTTTCCCAGTGCCGCACGTTGAATACTCTCCATGACGGCAAAGATTTTACCACAAACAATGGCCGGTAGTCTGTTGTTTGAATCACTCTGTTCTTTAATCATATAACCTCCATTTTTATTGTTTCTGTTTAATATTAAACGAATCAAGGCAGCCCTCTCGGGTGTAATAGACTCCCTGGTTTTGCCATCTTCAGTAGTTTCAATAAATTTTATACGTTTTAATACAGCTGTCAGAATCCATAATGGAGGGCTTGAATTTCTTAAAGCCGCATTCCATAGATGGGCTGCAATTCTCGAATTTGTTGGATCATTTTTAGAATTGGTATTATGTCCGGATTTTGCCAAGGCAAACAAAGGTGTATATTTTATTTCACCATAAGCCTTGATGGCAATATCCTGAAACCATTTTACCAGATTCTGTCTGAATTCATCAAGGCTTACTTCAATCCAGTCACGAACTGAAATACGTGCTGCTGCACCCGACAAAGTACAGGAATAAAACTGGTTTGTTTTAATACCTAATCTAGATTTTTTATTTTCACTGTTCACAGATTTTATTAGTTGATCTATTTCGCCAACATCCGGACCATCGAGAAGATTGATATCATCTATAATTTCTTTTTCCCTTGTCCAGTAAATCATGGCTGTGTCTTTACCAAAATCCTTACGGTTTGAATACGTAAATTGAGTTTTGATTTTTCCTTTTCTATCTTCAATTAGTTTTGGAGTTCCATTGGATAACAACCAGTTTAAACCTTCAACATAATTTTTGGCACAGGCCGTGCATATTGAAGAGTTATTATTCCCTTTCAACCCGTATGACTCAAAGGCATTCTCATTATATGAAACTAAAGCACAACCTGCTTTTTGACCATCCGGAACCCGCTTTATCATGCCGTGTGGCTTATGTAAAACAGGAAAATCAGGATTCCCACAAACAGAGCATTTCTTTTGCTGTCCTTTAAGCTGCTTTGCCTGTAAATTCTCATATTGTTCAATAATGGCATTATATACTATCGCATGTTCATGAAGTCGTGTATCCTTTACCCTGAATGCAATATTCCCTTCTCTTTCTTTTTCTCCTACTAGTATTTCAAATTCCTTTAAAGCGACATTAATTCCTGATTCCTTTTTCTCATTATAAAAGAGAAAAACGGGTTTAAGTAATTCTAAATATTGATATTGTTGCAATTTTTCAATAAATAACCTGTGTTTGTGTTCGACTGATTTAGAAGCTTTGCCTAGATCCCCTCTAGCATTTATAATTTCCCTTGCAGACACATAGTTAAGCACTTCTTCAGCTTTGTCAAGAAGCAAACGTGCTTTTCCTTTTTTTGCAGTTATTGCTTCGGCGGGTCTGACGATTTTTTCTATTATAGAAAACGAATTAAATGAACCATCTTCATTTATTATTAGATCTATTGATATTGGTTCATCTTTCAAGGCATCATGTCCTGTTCTGATTCTCTTTCCAAATTCAGCTAATTCCCTGATCATATTTCATTCTTTTCCTCATATTTATTAAAATCATAAATTACAGATGATATTTCACTATTCAGCTCCGGTTGAATATGTGAAGAATGCATCATTTTTTCATTTTCCGAAGCAGGGCATTCCAAAATTCCATCTTTAACAGCAACATCATAAAAGAATAAGGGAGATGGTTTCCCATTTTTATCATAAAAAATATCGAATAGCATGCTGCCGATTGGAATTACGTCCTGAATTGGCTGTTCCGTACCGTCCGCTGCAAAAAACTCAGCTGCAAATTCCCTCGTTCCCAGATATGGCCTTCGCCAACATTGTCCTTTTCGTACCCTGCGTTTGAATATTTCAGCATATTTTTTGGGTGGGTTTTTGCGGTCTTCTGTTTTTTGATAAATTGATGCCTCAATAATATATTCGACATCTTTAAGAACGATGCTATTACGTTGAACTCTTTTATCTTCAATTATTATTGGCATCTTGCCTTGTTTTGCTTTAATTTCATTTCGTTTAACTGCGAAAAACTTAACCGGCTTAATGACGATAATCCGGTGTATCCACCATTGAAATTCAGGTTTCCAGAGAATAGAATCCAGAATGCCTCTTGCTGCGGACGGAGTCATGCAGGGATAGGTCATCCTTTCCACTTTCAGATCAGGTCGTGTAAAACAGGCAAATTCCCCGGTGATCTTTACACGTAAAATTTCGTTATCCATCATACAATTATCTGTTATATAATTAATTATAAAATCAGTACCGGACTATCAGTTGAAATGCCTGATTCATTATTATAATCACCAAACCATTTCCAATAACCCTGTTCTTCTTTACCAAGTTTATCAATATTTTCTTTCAGGAAATTATCATAAATCTGAACCGAATATTGCTGCATTTCACGATAATCTTCACGTGAGAGAACAGGTTTATATCTGATTCTTTCGTATAAGGTTTTGCTTGCTTCGCAATAAACAAAAACAGGTGTTGTGTTATTCTCGATTAACCGATAGGATTGTGCTACTGACTTAAAATTAAACACTTTTCTAGCATCTTCAATTTTCTTTTTATCGGCATCAATAAACAATTTTAATATTTTTCTGTAATAATCCTTATAAAAATCGTGATCAAAGAGAAGATGCTCTTTTCCTTTGTATAATGAGTTTGCAAATTCCGCCAAAGACCGGTATTGCTTGTCAGGTGCTCCGGAATCCATTAATGAAAAAATATATACTTTACCAGGATTGTTCATTTTCCCTTCACGATTACATCGCCCTGCCGACTGAATGATAGATTCTAATGGTGCTATTTCCCGATAAACGGTTGGAAAGTCGAAATCGACACCTGCTTCAATCAACTGAGTTGATGATACCAGTATTTTTACATTATTATTTAAACTAATCCTGATTTTCCTTATTACTTCTTTACGATGAGCGGGGAACATACCGGTAGATAAATGGTAGGTTTTATCTGTCGTCCTGTTTTTCAATGTATTAAAAAATAACAGAGTTTGTTTCTTTGTATTAAAAATACACAAAGCAGATTCATTCTGCTGCAGGACTTTATCGCATAACTTATCGATGGTCACCGGTTGATAATTTTCAATTGAAAAATATTCAACCCGCCTGGTGATATCATATACTTCCCTGGTGTTTTCAACCAGGGATTGAATATTTTCAATTCCATCAAATTCTTCGTATTTCTCGAACGCGGGTTGAGTTGCTGTACAAAAAAGAAATGTTGTTCCCATTACCTTCTGAACACTTTTCAACATGCTGAGTGTTGGCATGACCATCTCTTTTGGCAATGTTTGTATTTCATCAAATATTACAACAGATTTGGCTATATTGTGTACTTTCCGGCATTGCGTAGGTTTATTTCCAAATAACGATTCGAAAAATTGTACTGAAGTCGTCACAATAACAGGGAAATCCCAGTTTTCAATTGCTAATCGTTTTGTATAGTGAGCATCCTGAATGGTTTCATCAGCAATATTATTATCTGTTTCCTGGTTTACATTAAAGTTCGAATGATGTTCCAGAACCCATTCATCACCAAAAATTCGTTTTAGTTCCTGTGCTGTCTGATCTATAATACTAATAAATGGCAAAACTATAATGATTCTTTTCATGTCATTATATTGCGCATGCTGCAAAGCCCAACTGACAGAAGTCAGAGTCTTACCCATACCTGTCGGTAAAGCCATGGAAAAAAAACCCGGTTCAGTGCCTGCCTTGGACAGTGCATATTCTCTGACTTTATTTCTAAGCTGGTTTATTATACCATCTTTATTTTTGTTATTGATTTCCTGTGAAAGTTTTTCTATTAAAAAACTTGTATCGAGAGTTCTTCCATATCTTCTTTCTGAGACAGCAATGTTAAAATGACTTTCAGTATCTAACCAGTCAGCATCAGTTAATGCACTAAAAAGCAATCTTATAAACAGTTCCTTATCTGTACCTCTTAATCCTGTGTCTTTATAGCGAAGATCGGATTCGTCAAGATTTAGATCATTTAGAAATGTAGATTGTATGGAACTAAAAACTGAATGTGCATGATTTTCTATTTCACTCAGATCAGACTTCAACTCTCCTCTGTCAGGTAAACCTTTATGATGTCCGTCTATAGCAAAAGCAGCCTCAAAATGATTATACTTCGTACTTAACGTTGCTCCCCAGCTTGCATGAGGTACACTGCCTCTTCTTCCTCCCTCTTTAAGATATTTCTGAAAAGCAGGTTGATACTTTCCTACATCATGCAACAGTCCTGTAAAATAAAAGATACTTTCAAATCCGGTATTTACAGAAAAATCTCTCATTTTTTCAGCAACCCGCAAAAGATGTTCAGACAAACTATGGGTCGAACCTGCGCTATTTGCTGAGTGTGCAATCCAGGTCATTCGTTAAGATATTATTTACTTCGTAATCATCTTAAAATTGAGATATCTCAGGTTTTTTCTGGCCGTTAGAGAACTTACTAATATAGGTATAAATAGAAAAGGATGCAACCTCGAATGACTTGCACCCTTGCTTAAAATTTTTAATGACCTTATTTCAATTTTATACTCCTGTCATACAGCTCCTTCCAGTCCTGAACAGCTGCGCCGGAGTCTTTAATTTCCTTATCAGGACTTCTGCGCTCCAGCTTGCGGATGACAACGGACCTGTCTGCCGACCGTGCCCCCTTGCCGTTTCCTGTATAATCAACCCAGGCAACGAAGCGGTTGATCCTGTTTGGCATGATCTCCGGTGTGCGGATGAAATTGATATCCTCATCCTTCAACATGTAGTTGTTATGGTCTTTCTCCCAGACATCCACATAATGGATATAGGGACCGAGATGTGAGAATACCACAAAGCCCTGGGAATCCGTATAGCCTTCTGCCGTCATATTTTTTTCATCAATCCAGTCGGGCAGCGTCGGATAAAGCCTCACACTTGCACCCGGCACATAATATTCATCATAATATTCCACTACTTCGATTTCCAGGAGAGTTGGAATTTTAACCTTAATTGTTGCTGTGGCCTTGTCTGAAAGCCCTGAACCTGAATAAACAGTAAGGACGACGTCAAAAACACCGGTCCCGGTGAAGATGTGAACAGGATTAACTTCACCGGATGTGAATCCGTCACCAAAATCCCATTCATACTCCACTGCATTCCGGGATTTATTTTTGAAATGTACCTCCTGTCCTACTTCAGGTCCTGTTTTATCAACAGTAAAATATGCTTCTGGTGTTTTTTCGCAGGAGAAAAGAAACACCGGCAGGAATGAAAGCAGAAAAATTATTTTTTTCATTGTCTGATGATTTGGTATATGCGACATAAAAATCAAATTATGTGCCAGCTTTAATTTTCACAACAAACCTATAATTGTTTCCAACGCTTAACGGCCATACAATAGTAGTCTTTTAAATTATATACGGCACTGCCTGAAGCAAGGTTGCAAAGCCTCAAAATAAAAAAATAATAATTACCTTTGCACACTTCTTAAAAAGGCTACTCATTATGATCAAAATAACGTTTCCGGACGGAACTTCAAAGGAATACAGGGAAGGTATCACAAGCCTTGAAATAGCCGGAGAAATAAGTCCGCGACTGGCAAAAGCCGTATACTCAGCTACAGTGAATGGTGAAGTCCGCGATCTGACCATGCCACTCAGGAGTGATTCAACACTCAGGCTTAACAAATGGGAGGATGATGAGGGAAGGCATGCTTTCTGGCATTCCTCCGCACATCTGATGGCCGAAGCCCTGGAATCATTGTACCCGGGAATAAAATTCGGGATCGGTCCGGCCATCGAGAATGGTTTCTACTATGATGTGGATCCGGGTGATGGCGTATCCATAACCGATTCGGACCTGCCGGCCATCGAGAATAAAATGAAGGAACTGGCCGCAATGAATCTCACATACAAAAGGAAGGAAGTGAGCAAGGCTGAGGCCATGGAACTGTTCACCAGAAAGGGTGATGAATATAAAACCGAACTTATCGGCGAACTCGAAGACGGTACAATAACTCTTTATTCAAACGGAAATTTCACGGATCTCTGCCGCGGGCCCCATCTCCCGTCCACCGAACCGATTAAGGCCATAAAGCTGACAAGTGTTGCAGGTGCTTACTGGAGAGGTGATGAAAAACGCAAAATGCTGACAAGAATCTATGGCATCACATTCCCGGAACAGAAACAGCTTAAGGAATATCTTGACTTCCTTGAAGAAGCGAAAAAGAGAGATCACAGGCGCCTGGGAAAGGAACTTGAGCTTTTCACCTTTTCCCCGAAAGTCGGACTGGGCCTTCCCCTTTGGCTGCCAAGGGGCTCAGACGTAAGACAGAATCTGATAAACTACCTTACCTCACTGCTCAGGAAAAGAGGATATAAAATTGTTACCACTCCCCATATCGGAAATGTAAACCTGTATAAACTGTCAGGACATTTTGAGAAATACAGGACCAGTTCATTTCAGCCGATATCAACTCCCGAAGAGGGTGAGCAGTTCATGCTTAAACCAATGAATTGCCCGCATCATTGCGAAATCTATAATGCCACTCCCCACTCCTACAGGGAACTTCCTCTCAGAATGGCGGAATTCGGAACAGTTTACAGATACGAGCAAAGCGGTGAGCTTCACGGACTGACCAGAGTAAGAAGCTTTACCCAGGATGATGCGCATCATTTCTGCAGGCCCGACCAGCTGAGGGAAGAGTTTAAAAGCATCATCGACCTGGTGCTCTATGTCTTTAAAATTCTAAACTTCAATGATTTCACGGCACAGATCTCACTGCGGGACCCGGAAGACAAGGATAAGTACATCGGTTCTGATGAAAACTGGGAAAGGGCTGAACAGGACATAATTGAAGCCGCAAGGGAAAAGAATCTGAAAACGGTTGTCGTCCCCGGAGAGGCTGCCTTTTACGGCCCGAAACTGGATTTCATGGTGAAAGATGCCATAGGACGGAAATGGCAGCTGGGTACCATCCAGGTCGATTACAACCTTCCGGAAAGATTTGACCTGACCTATAATGGCAGCGATAACCAGAAACACCGCCCGGTGCTTATCCACCGGGCAATATTCGGGTCGCTCGAAAGGTTTGTGGCAGTTCTTATTGAAAACACTGCAGGAAAACTGCCCCTGTGGCTGTCTCCCGAAAAAGCCGTGATCCTCCCTATCAGCGAGAAATTCAACGATTATGCTTCAAATGTTTTGGAAATTCTAAATAATTCCGATATTTGCACACTGATTGACGACAGAAGCGAAAAGATCGGTAAGAAAATCAGGGATAATGAATTAAAGCGGATACCCTACCTTCTTGTAATAGGTGAAAAAGAAGCTGAAAGCGGAACAGTATCCGTCAGGAAGCAGGGCGAAGGAGACAAGGGAAGTATGAAAATCGGGGATTTTATCGCCTTCATCCGGTCGGAGATCAGTAAAGAACTGGCGGACTGAGAATAACAAAGAGGACTGAGAATAACAAAAAAGACTGAATAGAGCGGGGTGGATTTAGGAAAACGTAGGGAGAGCCGGAGAGTTCAGGAGAAAAGTGAGGAGAAAAGGAGAATTAAGGACTGGAGAACAGAGGAGAGTTGGGAAGAACAGAGGAGAGTTGTGAAAAACAGAGGAGAGACAGGGAGGAAAAAGGAAAACCGGAAAGAACTGATGAATATTGAAAATAACGGAATAAAACCCGGAAGTACCGGGAAGCGCGGAGGGAAGCAGGGAGCATAAGAGTACAGAAAAATGAGTATTAACTAAAGTCAGGAGGAAAGAGTTATAGCCATACCTGTTAAAAGATACCCCGGCAAGGTTTTACAGCCGGCTCACAGGATTAACAACAAGATCACTGCCAAAGTGGTCAGGGTTGTTGGTGATGAAATTGATGCAGAAATAATGAGTGTTCAGGATGCCCTGAAACTGGCAGACAGAATGGAACTGGATCTTGTTGAGATCTCCCCCAATGCTGATCCCCCGGTATGCAAAATCATTGATTATCAAAAATTTCTGTATCAACAAAAGAAGAAGCAGAAAGAAATCAAAGCCAAGGCTGCACGAGTAATCGTTAAAGAAATCAGATTTGGTCCCAATACCGATGATCATGATTACAATTTCAAGCTCAGGCACGCGATAAAATTTCTTGAGGAAGGTGCGAAAGTGAGAGCCTATGTTTTCTTCAAGGGAAGATCAATATTGTTCAAGGAACAGGGTGAATTACTGCTGCTTCGCTTTGCCAGCGACCTTGAAGAATATGGAAAGGTTGACCAGCTTCCAAAGCTCGAAGGCAAGAGGATGATCATCTCCTTTTCACCAAAAAAGAAAAAAAAGACATAAATATATATTTACAGAACAATGCCAAAAATGAAAACAAATCCGGGAGCCAAGAAGAGATTCTCATTTACCGGAACAGGGAAGATAAAGCGTAAACATGCATATAAAAGCCATATCCTTACAAAAAAATCAACCAAGAGGAAAAGAAATCTTACCTACTTCGGACAGGTAGATAAGGCAGATATGAACAATATCAAGCTTTTAATGGTTAAAAAATAAGCATTTTCACTTTATTTCCAGCAGACAGATTTATTATAAGAGTATATAGTATTAACCGATTGTTCAGCATTCAAGATTCCGTGAAAGACGGAACGCTGACCTTCTAAAAATTGAATTATGCCACGATCAGTAAATGCAGTAGCATCAAGAGCCAGAAGAAAAAAGATACTCAGGCAGACGAAAGGAAATTATCTTGGAAGAAAAAATCTGATAACCGTTGCCAAGGATACCCTGTACAAGGGTCTGGGTTACGCTTACCGCGACAGACGCAGGAAGAAAGGTGAATTTCGTTCACTGTGGATAAGAAGAATCAATGCAGGAGTCAGGCAGTACGACATGAGTTATTCCGAATTCATCGGCAAACTCGATAAAAAAGGTATCGCCCTCAACAGAAAGACCCTTGCCGACCTGGCAATGAACCATCCCGAGGCCTTCAGGGCCATAGTCGAAAAAGTAAAGGAATAATACACGGAAACTCCCGGAATATAAGGTTGATCCACCCGAAAAGTGTATCAACCTTATTTTATTTTCATAAACATACGGTTCAGGCGTATTTTCCTGAAACCCTTTCCTTCCTTATTCAGCGAAAGCCAGATAATCTTGGGTTTACCCACAATATGATCCTCCGGCACAAAGCCCCACCAGCGCGAATCAGCAGAATTATGGCGGTTATCACCCATCATGAAGTAATAATCCATTTTGAACGTATAACTGTCTGATTCAACCCCGTTAATGTATATCCTGCCATTTTCTGTCCTCAGGTCATTTTCTTCATAAACTTCAATAATACGTTCATAAAGGCAAATATTGGAAGTGTCAATTTTTACTTCCACACCCTTGCGCGGAATCCACAATGGTCCGAAATTGTCTTCATTCCAGGCACGAACGGGATCATAGGGAAAGATCTGCGGGGAATACTCCCCTTTCCTGGCATATACTGCCGTTGTACTGAGAACATTCGGAAATTTGGAAATTGCTTCGGCACTGCTTTTTGTAAGAGGAAGAATATAGGCTGTACCTGAAAGCATATTCACATCAGACCTGGAAATGCCAAGTCTTTCAAAGGCTTTCGGATTAATGGTTGTTCCATTGGTCGCTACTATGTATGTCGTCTGCTGGGTTTTGTTTTCCTCAACAGGCCTGCCGTCTATATAAACTTCCCCTGCACGTATTTCAAGAGTGTCGCCCGGCAATGCCATGCACCTTTTTACATAATTGTCCCTTCTGTCCGCCGGTCTGTAAATGACTTCATACCTGCTCCGTATCTCTTTCCGGGCTGCAGGCAGATAATATTCAAGAGCCTTCGGCTCCGGATTCCCGTAACTATCCCTGGCCTGCAACTCCCTTGCCGTTCGTCTCACTATTTCATAGTAGCTCGTTGCCTGTTCTTCAACAACCACAGTATCTCCTGCCGGGAAATTGAAGACAATGGGATCGTTTCGCTTTACATGACCCAGACCGGCAAGCCTCTTATAGGGCCAGTAAACAACGTCTGTCCATGATTTGCTTTTTGTAAGGGGAAGGGTATGCTGGGTAAAGGGAAATGCCAGCGGAGTATTTGGCATTCTGGGCCCGTATGCAAGTTTGCTTACAAAGAGATGATCCCCGACCAGAAGTGATTTTTCCATGGAAGGGGTCGGTATCCTGTAATTCTGAAAAAGAAATATGTTTATGAGTGTGACCGCAATAACTGCAAAAATTATTGCATCAAGCCATTCTATAAAAGCACTGTTATTGCGGTCCCTCCTTTTCCAGAATGTCCAGTTCACTTTCTTCGAAACATAAATATCGAATATCACCGGTAATCCCAGGAGAAGCCAGAAATTGCCGATCCAGACAACGACAAACAGAAATATCAATGCCGCTATCACAAACATTATATATTTCTTCTGAAGGAATTTATTCATTTCAAAAGTTTATTTAAGCGGGTAAAAGTATAAAATATATTCAGAATCCCAGAACATCCTTCATGGTAAACACACCTTTCCTGGTACTGATGAATTCGGCTGCCACAACAGCCCCGAGGGCAAGGCCCTTCCTGTTTTTTGCCTCATGCTTCAGACTGATGGTGTCAATATCCGAATCCCAGGTAATAATATGGGTTCCCGGAACAAGTCCTTCCCTGACAGATTTTACCGGTATCATACCCTCTTTTCTTTCCTGGTCGGGACACCATCCTGCCGCATATCCCGGATGACGGCCTGCTATCCCTTCCGCAAGGGCAATCGCTGTACCGCTGGGAGCATCAAGCTTCTTCACATGATGTATCTCTTCAATGGATACACTGTACTCACTGTAATGCTTCATATACTCAGCCAGTTCCGAACTGAGCCTGTAAAGCAGGCTGACACCTATGCTGAAATTGGATGAATGAAGAAAGGATGTCCCGTTTTCAATGCACAGCTCCCGGGCTCTGTCATAATCCTTAAGCCAGCCCGTGGTGCCTGACACAACAGGAACACCCATCTTCAGACAGGCGGAAATATTTCCGAATGCCGCTTCCGGCATGGTGAATTCAATCGCTACATCCGCTTCCTTCATATTCTCTTCATTCAGATCCTCCAGGTTGTCTGCATCAATTGCAAGAACGATTGTATGACCGCGTTTTACGGCTGCCTCTTCAATCTCATGACCCATCCGGCCATAGCCTATAAGTACAATATTCATATATTTGATTTTCCTGCGAAATTATTTATTTTCAGATATGTTCTGCGTTATTAATCTGACAAAATTCTTAAAATGAAGTAAAAAAAGACTATTGAATGATTATTTTAATATATTTCCGTCCAAAACCAGTTTACCTATGAATCGTATATTGCTCCTGTTATCTGTGACTGTCATGGTACTGACATTTTCCTGCGGACAGCCTGAGGCAGCCGACCTGGTTATCCTGAACGGCAAAATACTTACGATTGACAGCTCAAATCCGCTTTGTGAAGCTGTTGCAGTGAAGGAAGGAAAAATAAGTGCCACTGGAAAAACAAACAAAATCAGAAAATTCATAAATCCGGGAGAAACGAGGGTAATCGATGCCTCGGGCAGACTGGTTATTCCCGGATTCAATGACGCACACCTCCATTTCGGACCGCTTGACCCGGATTATATTGAGCTCCGCTATACCACCGATCCTGCCGTGATAACTGAAAAGGTAAAGGCTCGGGTCGCAGGGTCGAAGCCAGGGGAAATTATCAGAGGGGGCCACTGGGACCATGAAATGTTCACAACACGGGAATGGCCGTCAAAAGAGCTTATTGACAAGGTTTCGCCGGACAATCCTGTTATCCTTTCAAGGGCCGATGGCCATTCAGTACTGGTTAACAGCTATGTGCTGAGAAAATCGGGGATAACAAAAAACACACCCGACCCTTTCGGCGGTGAAATTCAGAAAGATCCCGTTACAGGCGAACCTACGGGAATACTTAAGGAAACAGCAATGGGCCTTGCAAAAACCGGAGAGGTAAAACAGGAGCTGACAGATGAAGAAATCGCACAGAAAACATGGCAGGGTTATCTTCTGGCAATGAAGCATGCCCGTGAACTGGGCGTGACAAGTGTCCAGAATGCAGGAAGCGCAGATTTTGAAGCTTACGAAAAACTTCAGGAAGCTGGTGAGCTTACCTGCAGGATAGATATAGGACGGACGCTTACCGCTGATCCGGATATTCTCAGAAGCTACAGGGAACTGGAAGAAAAATATCCCGATGAAGGCAACTGGATCAGGTTCGGGTTTCTCAAGGCCTTCATAGACGGTACAATGGGTTCCGGTACCGCACTGATGCATGAACCCTATGATGATGAACCGGGAACATCAGGACTGGCAATGTGGAAATACGATGAGTTTGAAGAAATGGTGCTTGCGGCCGACAAAATGGGTTTCCAGATAGCTGTCCATGCAATAGGTGACAAGGGAAACACCTGGGTCCTGGACGCATTTGAAAAGGCAACAGAGGTGAATGGCATGCGTGACAGCCGGCATCGTGACGAGCATGCCCAGACACTCACTCCGTCAGATATTCCCCGCTTTGCCCGCCTGGGGGTCATCCCGTCCATGCAGCCTACCCACTGTATTACCGACAAGAGATTCTGTGAAAAACGAATCGGTACTGAAAGATCTGCCGGCGCATACGCATGGAGGAGCCTGCTGGATGCAGGGGCCGTCCTTGCCTTCGGAACGGATTACCAGGTTGAGCCGCTCAATCCCATGGAAGGGCTGTATGCAGCCGTTACCCGCAAGGACCGGAAAGGAGAAGAAGGGGACGGATGGTTCCCTGAACAGAAACTCAGTATGGAAGAGGCAATAAAATACTATACCTGGGGATCTGCCTATGCTCAGTTCATGGAAGACAGGAAAGGCATGCTGAAACCCGGATACCTGGCCGATATGGTGATAGTCGACAGGGATCTCCTTACCATTCCGGAGAATGAAATTATGCAGACAAAGGTGGATTATACCATAGTCGACGGAAAGGTGGTCTATGAATCAGGAAAATGATGTAACGGAAAACCGGCGGAAAAACAGGTTTTCAGACCTCCAGTGAGGTCAGGATCCGTATCGCTTCTTCCCTGCTGTTACCGCAAAATTCAGGTTCTGCCCTGTAATTCAGGCATACCGGAGGTCTTGACGGATCCCCGTAAAGCGCACAGCGGTAGTCTTCAAGCAGATGTATACAAGGTACACCGGCAGGCTTGCCTTCAGACATTCCCGGAATGGGTGATGATATCGAAATTACTGTGCAGCAGGCTCCGCAACCCGGCCGGCATTCCATAACAGAAAACTAATTGGTCACTTACCGGCAAAAATAAATATATTTACACAAACATCCGCATGATGAGAATTGACATCCTTACGGTATCTCCGGAACTCCTGGAAAGCCCTTTGAATTTCTCCATCATCAAACGCGCCAGGGACAAGGGAGTTGCAGATATCAATGTTGTAAACCTCCATGACTTTGCAAAGGACAGATACAGAAGCGTTGATGATTACGCATTCGGAGGGGGTGCAGGAATGGTACTTATGATTGAACCGGTGTGGAAGGCCATCGAAAAACTCAGGAGTGAAAGGGATTATGATGAAATTATTTATGCATCTCCGGACGGAATGATGTTTGATCAGAAAATGGCAAACCGCCTGTCGCTTAAAAACAGCATAATGATCCTGGCAGGGCATTTCAAGGGCGTTGACCAGCGCATCAGGGATCATCTTGTAACAATGGAGATATCCATAGGAAATTACGTTCTTTCAGGCGGAGAATTACCGGCAGCTGTTATTACCGATGCAATAGTAAGATTGCTGCCCGGTGCCATTTCAGATGAACAGTCTGCCCTGTCCGATTCCTTCCAGGATGACCTTCTTGCACCTCCCGTATATACAAGACCGGCTGATTTCAGGGGCTGGAAGGTGCCGGATATCCTGCTTTCGGGAAATGCACGGGAAATAGATAAATGGAGACATGAACAGTCGGTCAGCAAAACAAAAAGATTAAGACCGGATCTTGCCGGCGATGAATAAAAATCATAACAGAACTTTTCATTGCTGCAGATTAAAATATTGTAACATTGAAGCCTTTTAAGCCCGAAACGCTGACCCACTGGACCGCTGTGAACATAAAACGCTGTAATCCCGAAGCCCTGTCATGCTGAAAACCTGTAATACCGGAACCATTTCATGCTGAACGGCTGTAAGATTCAGGTGTCTGACATTCATGCAGCACTTTTTTTGGATAAAATAAAAACCTTTAGTAAAATTACAGGTTCTTTTACAGAAAGATTAATCAATTAATATTCAACAAAATGAAGACACAGGATTACATCGAACGGGAAGAAAAATATGGTGCACACAACTATCACCCTCTCCCCGTTGTCCTTGAAAGAGGTGAAGGTCCCTACGTATGGGATGTTGAAGGGAAAAGATATTTTGATTTCCTGTCAGCTTATTCAGCTGTCAACCAGGGTCATTGTCACCCGGAAATCATTAAGGCGCTGAAAGACCAGGCAGACAGGCTTACTCTGACATCAAGGGCATTCTATAGTTCTGTGCTTGGTGAATATGAGGAATATATAACCAGGTATTTCGGATATGACAAGGTACTCCCCATGAATTCAGGAGCCGAAGCTGATGAAACAGCTATCAAGCTCTGCCGCAAATGGGCATACAAAAAGAAAGGCATTGAACAGAACAAAGCCAAAATCATTGCATGTGAAGGAAATTTCCATGGCAGGACCATCACAATAATCTCCATGTCGACCGACCCTGATTCCACCGGCGATTACGGACCCTTTACCCCGGGCTTCCTGATTATTCCTTACAATGATACGGATGCCCTTGAAGAAGCACTTCAGGATCCCGATGTGGCGGGATTTCTTGTTGAACCCATCCAGGGCGAGGCAGGCGTGGTGGTTCCCGATGAAGGGTATCTCAGGAAATCCTACGAACTGTGCAAAAAGCACAATGTTCTTTTTATCGCGGATGAAATTCAGACAGGCCTCTGCCGAACAGGAAAACTTCTTGCCTGTGACCATGAAGGAGTGAGACCCGACATACTGGTACTCGGAAAGGCATTGTCCGGCGGGGTCATGCCGATTTCCGCCGTTCTGGCCGATGATGACATCATGCTGACAATCAAACCGGGAGAACATGGCTCAACCTTCGGCGGAAATCCACTGGCAGGAAAAGTAGGTATTGCTGCGCTCGAGGTTCTGAAAAATGAAAAACTGTCGGAGAATGCTGTCCGCCTGGGCGAGATTTTCAGAAAAGAAATGAAGGCTGTTAAATCGGATATGATAGAAACAGTCCGGGGCAAAGGACTTCTGAATGCTGTTGTAATAAGGCCCAAGGGAGGCAAAACGGCATGGGATGTCTGCATTGCCATGAAAGACAAAGGCGTGATTGCCAAACCCACTCACGGACATATTATCAGATTCGCTCCTCCCCTCGTGATTAACGAGGAACAGATGGCGGAAGCTATTTCCCTTATAAAGGATGCTTTCAAACTTTTTGAATAGCATATTGTTTTATTGCTGTTATAAGGTTTTTTCAGACCGTTCTGAAAAATTAATTCCACTATGAACAAAAATAAAGCGGTCGTATTCACCGAAATACTGATGCTGCTCCTTGTGCTGTCGGGCGGATACTCATGCAGGCACCGTTCCGAGGTCACCGTCAGGGAACTGAAGGGTCATATCAAATACCTCTCCTCCGACCTGCTTGAAGGAAGACTTACCGGTTCAACAGGAGACAGCCTTGCTGCCGAATATATCATGAAAGAATTCAGGTCGTACGGACTGGTACCTCTTTCAGGAGACGGATTTCAGCGCTTCACTGTCACCGGTAGACTGGTTGCCGGATCAAATAATTCCCTGAAAATTAATGACGTAGAATATATTCCTGAAAAAGATTTCATGCCCTTTGCGTTCAGCTCGGGTTCCGCGGATGAATCGGAAATAATATTTGCAGGATATGGATTTTCAATTGATGAGGACAGTCTGAAATGGAATGATTACCGGAATATTGACGTTAGGGGAAAGTGGGTACTTTGTCTCAGGGCAGACCCGGAAACCGACAAAACATCCAGTCCGTTCATCCCATACGGAGATGACAGGGGAAAAGCACTCCTGGCAAAGGATATGGGAGCCTCAGGGATACTGCTTGTTTCCGGGGAGTCGTTTGACCCTATGGATACTTTCGAATCACTGAATCCGAATGACTTCCCCGTCGGAATTCCAGCACTCAGAATCACAAGGGAGACAGCCGACAGGATCCTGTCTTACCGGAACACATCCGTCAGCGAACTTGAAAATCAGCTGCAGGCATCCCGCAGTCCCCGAAGTTTCGGAACAGGAATAAATGCCAGTGCTTCCACAGAGATCATCAGGGAAATGAAGACTGCCAGGAATGTAGTGATGATGCTTCCGGGCGGGGATGAGACACTGAAGAATGAGTATGTGATCCTTGGCGCCCATTATGATCATCTGGGCAGGGGAGGAAAAGGATCTTCAAGCCTTGCCGGTGATACCTCTGCAATTCACCCGGGTGCCGATGACAATGCTTCCGGAGTGGCCATGATGCTCGAACTGGCTGAGAAATTCGCATTCGGTGAAAAGAAACCGGAAAGAACCATGATCTTCATAGCCTTTTCAGGAGAGGAACAGGGACTGCTTGGCTCAGGATATTTTACCGATAATCCCGGAATGGACCTGTCAGGAGTAAACATAATGATCAATATGGATATGGTGGGAAGATTATCCGGGTCAAAGGTGCTTCAGATCAGCGGTGTAGGTACTGCAGAAGGACTGAGGGATCTGGTTTCTGAACTGAATGACACAAGCCGGATCATTCCTGCATTCTCCGACGAAGGTTTCGGCCGTTCCGACCATTCTTCCTTTTACAGGAAGAATATCCCGGTGCTGTTCTTTTTCACGGGTGCCCATCCGGAGTATCATAAGCCCGGAGATACATGGGATCTTATCAACTACAAAGGGATGACAGAGCTTTCGGATCTGATTTTCAGTATTGCCGGCGAACTTGCCTCCTCCCCGGAAAGACTCAGCTTCACGGAATCCGGACCAAAGCCTGAAACGGCAAGAACAGTCAGGAAAAAAACCGTGACCCTGGGAATAATGCCCGATTTTGCCGGAAGTATAAAAAACGGACTGAGAGCCGATGAGGTATTCCCCGGACGTCCGGGTGCACTCGGCGGAATGAAAAAGGGCGATATCATTACCGCTATAAACGGGAAACAGGTGAATAACATCCAGGACTACATGTTCCGCATGGGACAAGTGAAGTATGGCCAGGAAATCACAGTTGACGTATTGCGCGACAATAACAGAATAACATTGCTGATCCAGCTTTAAACCGCATATATATATATATCTGATGAAAAAATTCCTTGTCTGGCTTCTTGCATTCATAATCACTGTGCTGGCAGCATACTACCAGAGAAAAACAGGACCTACCCATCCGCGCAGAATAGATGCCACGGTAAACAACAGGCATTATGAACTCAGGCTGGTGAGAAGCCTGGGGCTCGATGAACGGCCTGAAATTAAACTGGGGATCAGCGATACAAGCATAAAGGCCTCACTCTACTTTAAAAGGTTCCGCACAGATGATGAATACAGTAAAGTTCCGTTTATTTACAAAACATATCCTGTGAATTCTTTCGTAATGAACAGGATATTCAAAATGACCGAAGAAAGCGGTTTCTATGCAGATATTCCGGTGCAGCCGCCGGCAGGCAAGCTGCAGTACTATATCGAGATCACCGACAATTCCGGTGTTCATACAGTCCTGAAGGATCAACCCGTGGTTATCAGGTTCAAGGGAGGAGTACCGGCTTTTGTCCTCCTGCCCCACATCCTTCTTATGTTTATTGCCATGCTGTTTTCAACCGGAGCCGGACTGGCAGCCCTATTCAGAATGCCGGAATACAAGAAATACGGTTTGATAACACTCATTCTGCTTACAGCCGGGGGAATGATACTTGGACCGGTTGTGCAAAAATATGCTTTCGGGGCTTTCTGGACAGGTATTCCATTCGGCTGGGACCTGACAGACAACAAAACACTCATTGCCCTTCTTTTCTGGATTGCCGCTGTCCTGGCCAACAGAACCCGGAAAAGACCACTGCTCACCCTTCTGGCCTCCGTAGTGCTTTTACTTGTATATTCCATACCCCACAGCATGTTCGGATCTGAACTGGATTACAGCACAAACCGTGTTATCCAGGGAATTCTTTTTCTCTTTATCGCCAGGATCAATAAAAAATCCTGAAATAAGTGCAGCAATAAAGAAATAGCTCCGTCTTTTATCTGAAAACGATAAATGGTGGATGCAGCATCTCAGATAAAATCAAGTCTTTATGTAAAGATGTCCAACACGGAAGCGGCATTCAGGAATATACACCAGGACCTAATTGACGGGTGCAGGAACGGTGACCAGAAAGCACAGTTTCAGATTTATAAATTATACTATAAGGCCATGTATAACACCAGTCTGAGAATTGTGAACAACAGCATGGAAGCCGAAGATATCATGCAGGAATCCTTTCTGTCGGCCTTTGAAAAAATTGATAGTTATTCCGGTACTGTAAGCTTCGGCGCCTGGCTGAAAAGAATAGTGATAAATCGCTCGCTTGACGCCCTGGGAAAGAGAAAGGCAATATTTGAGGATATTGAATCATACGTGGGAATAATTGACGAGAGTCCGGAAGAAACAAGCATTAACGAAGAAATTGAGTCAAAGGCAGAAAAAATAAAAACGGCTATCAAAGAGCTTCCTGACGGATACAGAATAATACTTTCACTATATATCCTGGAAGGATACGATCATGATGAAATTTCTGAAATACTGAATATTTCAAGCAGTACATCGCGATCCCAGCTTTCCAGGGCAAAAAGCAGACTGCTGAAGGATCTGCAATATAACGGAAAATACAGGGAATGAAAATATTACAGAATGAAAACCATAGAAGACATAATCAGGGATAATGCTCATTTGTTTGAAAGTGCGGAACCGCCTGAAGGGCACTTCGAACGGTTCAGCATAAAACTGGAAATGAGAGGCCGGAAAGCCGGGATCAGGAAAAGCATTGTTCCCTATCTGCTCAGGGCAGCAGCCGTAACGCTCCTGGTAACCCTCTCGTCACTGTGGACATGGGAACATTTTCTCAGGCCATCCAGCTCGAGGATGACACTGGGAGATGTTTCACCACAATACAGGGAAGTGGAGAATTATTATATCCACCAGGTAAACCTTCTTGAAAACAAAATCAGATCAGCTGATATAGTATATGACGAAATGCATGCCAGGATGCTGACATCGGAAATAAAAAGCATGGACTCGGTGTATGTCCGGCTCCAGACAGAACTTAAGGCCAATCCGGGTGATGAAAGGATAATAAGTGCAATGATAGAGCATTACCAGACAAAACTGGAAGTAATGACATACATTGTCAATCAGTTGCAATCACTGAGCAGCGAAAATCAAAATGCGGGAAAAAATGAAAACACTGAAATTTAAATCAGCCAGCCTGTTACTGGCTTCAGTCATCCTGTCGGCGGCGCTGAACGGACAGACTGAACTCAAAAAGGAATACCACAGGGAATTCACGGTAACACCCTCAATGGTTCTGGATCTCAGCAACAAATACGGGGATATCGATATACAGACATCCGAAACCGGCCGGGTTATTATTGATGTAAGAGTTACTCTCAGATACCCTAACAGGGAAAAGGCTGAAAGGCTTTTCAGCTATATAGACGTGGAATTCAGCGAGGATCCGGACCGTATATCAGCCAGGACAGTTATCAGTTCAAAATTCAGTTATTCAGGTTGGAGCAGTGATTCAAGACGCTTCCGCATTGATTACAACGTAAAAATGCCTGAAGATATGGACCTCACACTGGTAAACAGATACGGAAACACCATACTTGACGATCTGTCCGGCCATGCCGCCCTGGATATAAAGTACGGAAATCTTACAGCAGGCAAACTGTTGCGGGAAAATGAGAAACCGCTTAACAGCATCATCCTGGCATACGGCAATGGTTCTGTAGAACAGGCCGGCTGGCTGGATGCAGTATTCAGGTATTGCAGCAATTTCAGGATTTCAAAAAGCCAGGCTCTGCTGATAGACAGCCGATACTCAAAAATCCAGCTTGGCACGGTAAGCTCCCTCGTGGGCGATTTAAAATATGATAATCTCAGAATAGACAAAATCAACAATCTTGTACTGAATTCCGGATATACTGTTACAAACATAGGAACACTCACCAGGAAGCTTGAATTTGACGTTTCCTACGGATCCTGCAGTATTGAAAGGGTTCCTGCAGAATTTGAATCAATAGACCTGAAGTCGCGCTATACGAGTGTAAGCATCGGAATAGACGATGATGCAAACTACAGACTGAACGGGACTGCTTCATATGGCGGACTGAAATTCAGGGAAAGCAAATACAGGAATGTAATGAGAAAGGCGGAAGGCAGCTCCACAACTGTTGATGGAATAATAGGAAACGAAGAATCTCCCGCATCCCGGGTAAAAATAGATGCGGCATACGGTTCAGTCAAACTTTTTTGAAAACTTTTTTGAAAACTGCCGGGATAACCCCGGAATAAAAGCTCCGTCTGCAACGGAGCTTTTTTATTTTTCATTCATTCTTACCTTTGCATTAAAATAAAAAGAATTGCAATGATACATGTTGAAAAAGCGACCGAGGAAAAACTCGCACGACTTAATGTGAGATCCTGGCCGGTATGGACCAAGGAAGTGTCCGAATTTCCCTGGAAGTATGATGAGGCTGAAACATGCTACATACTTGAGGGAGATGTGGAAGTAATACCGGCTGGCGGACAGGCCGTCAGAATCGGGAAAGGCGATTTTGTAGTGTTCAGCAGTGGACTTGAATGCATATGGAAAGTCCATTCTCCCGTAAGGAAGCATTATAAATTCGGATAAAGACCAATACTGTCATCCGGAATGCTTCCCTGTATTTTCCTGCCCGTAAGCAGCCAGACAAATATTCCTGCAGTGGTCTGCACACAGGTTTTTGCCTGCATTTATGATACTCATTAATGAACATTTACATGAAAACATCAAGCTTCATTTTGCGCCTGGTCTTTCTCGCCGCCCTTTCATTGCAGCTTGCCGGACAGGGAAATCAGGTACCCGGAGTAATAGTGAATCATATTCCGGCATCAGCGAAAACATATATCGGATCTCCGTCTGTCTGCATTCTTCCTAACGGGGATTATGTGGCTTCCCATGATCATTTCGGACCGGGAAGCACCGAACACGAAAGAGCTCTCACTGCTGTTTTCCGCTCAGCCGACAGAGGCCTGACATGGCAAAAGATCTCGGAAATAAACGGACAGTTCTGGTCCAATCTGTTCTTTTATGATAACGCTCTCTACATCATGGGGACATGGAAGCATCACGGCAATCTGATAATACGGCGCTCCGATGACAACGGTGAAACATGGACAGAACCCCTGGACAGCCGGACAGGCCTGATACGTGAGGGGGAATATCATACGGCACCCGTGCCTGTGATCATTCACAGAGGCCGTATCTGGAGGGCGGTTGAAAATGCAAAATCGTTTACCAGTGCCTGGGGGATCCGGTACAGCGCCACAGTCTTCTCGGCACCCCTCGGATCAGATCTTCTGGATGCATCAAACTGGACAGAAACAAACGGCCTTGTTCATGATTCGGCCTATCTTGAGGGCCGTTTCAGAGGCTGGCTCGAAGGTAATGCAGTGGCGGCTCCCGGAGGGAAAGTGCTGAACATACTGAGGGTGTCAACTACTGAACCCGGACGGGACATGGCAGCCATTGTGAATATCAGCGATGACGGACTGAATGCCGCATTTGATCCGGCAAACGGATTTATTGATTTTACGGGAGGTGCAAGGAAATTCTCAATCAGGTATGACCCGAAAAGCAAACGCTACTGGACAATATGCAATATTGTGACAAAGGAACACACAGACAGGAATGCTGGATCTGTCAGAAATACTCTTGTTGTTAAAAGCTCGCCCGATCTGAAGCACTGGACCGTTCATAAAGTGCTTCTTTACCATCCCGATGTCGAAAAACATGGATTCCAGTATGTTGACTGGCAGTTTGACGGAAAAGACATAATCTATCTGTCACGTACGGCCTACGATGATGAATACGGAGGTGCAAACAACTATCATGATGCCAATTATCTTACCTTCCACAGGATAAATAATTATAGGAAACTGATTAAAAAGGAAATCTCCGAATTATAGGATTTGATTCCGGGAATGGTTTTAAATCCTGCGAAGGCTAAAAATCCATTTCGACAAGGGTGACTCCCGCCCCTCCCATGTCAACATGCTCATCGCGGAATGATCCGACTATATCCACAGTGGCCAGGTACTGCCGTATTACCTGCCGGAGTATGCCGTTTCCCTTCCCGTGAAGTATTCTCAGGTTGCGGTGCTGTACCATAAGCGCATTGTCGAGCAGATCCTGCACCCGGAGAATAGCCTCCTCGGCCCTCATTCCCCGGATATCTATCTCAGGACTGAAATCCAGTCTGCGCTGCATCAGTTCAGGACTGCTTTCCCTGTATGACGGTCCCCGTTTCAGCATCTTTCTCAGTTCCGATCTACTTATTCTCTCGATTTTTTCAGCCGATACCACAAAGCTGAAGCTTCCGCTTTCCACACGGATCATATTGTCTTTTATTTCTGTTATTTCACCGGCTGCCATCGTTTCCGTCATCCTGACACTGTCACCCACCCGGAGGGGCTTTTCCTTTTCCGGAGTTCCGGGAATTTCAGGAGTTTCACGGGATCCTTTCCCGGGTTTCAGCCTTTTTGCCTTCCGGGCAAGGCCGGAAATCTTCTTTTCCCTGTCAGTCTCCGGAAGAAATGCTTCATCAGAAATCCTGGTCCTGAAATCCTCAAGCACCTTCCGCACATCCCTGGTTTTTTCTTTTTCAGCCTGCGATTCCTTTATCTGCCGTATGGTATTTTCAATCATCCTGTTGGCCTCTTTCAGCAGCTTTTCCGCTTCATCCCTGGCCCTTGTCATTATCTCTTTCCCGAGGCTTTTAGCTGCGGCCAGTTCTCTTTCATATTCATCAATGACTTCTTCCAGACGCTTTTCATGCTGCCTGATATTCCGGCGTTTTGTCTCCCAGTATCTCTTGTCGCGGGCTATATCCTTCAGATGCCTGTCGTAATTTATATTCTCAATCCCCGCCTTGCCCGAGGCCTCATTCAGTATTTCCTCGGGAAGACCGATCCGTCTGGCAATCTCAAAGGCAAAGGAGCTTCCCGGCTTTCCGGTATAAAGCTGGAAAAGAGGCTGCATAAGATGACTGTCAAAGGCCATTGCACCGTTAACTATTCCTTCCGTAACTGAAGCAAAATGCTTGAGATTCGTATAGTGTGTCGTCAGTACGCCGTAAACCCTCTTGCGGTTAAGCTCACCAAGAACTGCCTCTGCAATCGATCCGCCCAGCATGGGCTCGGTTCCGGTGCCGAATTCATCAATGAGTATAAGGCTTCTCTCAGAACCGTGCCGCAGGAAGAATTTCATGTTGATGAGGTGGGAACTGTATGTACTGAGATCATTTTCAATACTCTGTTCATCCCCGATATCAATGAGGATATCCCTGAAGATCCCGCATTCCGAATTCTCCCTGACAGGAATTGTTATACCGCACTGCAGCATATACTGAAGTAGTCCCACAGTCTTCAGGCAGACCGATTTGCCGCCGGCATTGGGGCCGGAGATAAGCAGTATCCGGTTCCTGTCGTCCAGTTCAATATCCAGGGGAATGACTTTTCTCTCGTCAGGAAGTCTTTTAAAAGCCAGAAAAAGAAGGGGATGAATGGCTCCTTTCCAGGAAATACCGGGATTATCCGAAATAACCGGCTTAACCGAATTGAACTGATTCCCAAAAACAGCTTTTGCCCTCAGGAAATCTATTTCGCCAAGAAATACAGACGATTCCAGCAGGTCATCAATATAGGGCCTGATATCATCGGCAAAACGGGTAAGGATTTTTACAATTTCCCTCTTTTCCTCATATTCAAGTTCAACAATATCATTGTTTATTTCAACTATTTCCTGGGGCTCTATATATATTGTCTTGCCGGAAGCCGACTGATCATGAATAAGGCCTTTCAGGCGCTTCTTCCCGGATACGCTGACCGGAATCACTCCCCTGCCGTTCCTGACGGTTACTGCAGTGTCAGGGTCGACAATTCCTTCAGCCTGGGCCTGTTTAAGCACTGCACTTAGCCTCCTTGAAACGAGGGCATTCTTTGACAGGATCTCTGATCTTATCTCCCTCAGGCGCGGGGATGCATTATCCTTTACTGAACCATGCCTGTCAATTATCCTGTCAATGGATTCAGTGACATAGGGATATGTCTTTACCGGGCGGCACAGCCTTTTTAGAGCAGGATACCTGGACTCTTCCCTTGTTCGGAAGAAGCTTAGTATTGATCTGACTGTTTCAAGCGACCTCCTCAGGTCAAAAATCTCCCTTATTTCAGGAAACGTTCCTTCAATACGGATTTTTTCAAGAGTGGCTGCAAAACTGTAATAATTGCCGGACGGAAAATTTTCCTCATAAACCAGAAGCTGTTGAAACTCATATGTTGCTGACAGTTTCTCCCTGATCCTGTCCGGATCGGTATCAAAACCCGTACTGTCGACTTTCTCAATACCCATGGAACTGAGGCACTTCTCCCTCAGGAGCTCTCTTATGCGGTCAAAACCTATCTTCTGCTCAAAATTATCCGGGTAAATCATCTGTCAAATAAAATACAAAATTATAAAAGAAACATCACAAATGCTGAATCTCAAACTTGTAGTTAATTGTTGTTAAATAAATCCGGATTAAAGCTAATTAACAGCTTTTTCTTTATTTTTAACACTGATTATAACAAAACCAAAACAGAATAATAACATGAAAAATTTTAAAGCCTGTATCAGTCTGGCACTGATGCTTATGATGCCGCTCTGGCTTTTGTCTCAGACGGAAAAGGTCGATCTCGGTATGATCTACAGGATCAAGCAGGAAGGCAGCAATAATTCGAAGATGGAGGAACTTGCTTTCGGACTCACTGATCTTACCGGATCAAGGCTGACCGGCTCAACGGGAGGCGACAAAGGGAACGAGTGGGCAAAGAAAAAGATGGAGGAATTTGGTTTTCAGAATGTGAGAATCGAGGAAGCAGGCGATTTCAGCCGCGGAGGCTGGGACAATCTGAAAGCATATGCTGCAATGACAGCTCCCTACTATGTAAATTTTGCCTGCCTTCCGGTTGCATGGACAGGAAGTACCAACGGACTTGTCAGGGCTGAAGTAATCCTTCTGGATATAAAAACGGAAAGTGATCTTGATAAATACAGGGGTAAGCTGAATGGAAAAATAATCCTTATGCCTTCAGCATCAGCCATGCCCCATGAAATCAGCTTTGAGCCGCTGGCATCAAGATATAGCGAAAAACAGCTTGAAGAGCTTACCCTGGAGAATCCCCCGTCTTCAGGAGGAAGAGCGGCCCAGCCTTTCGACATGGCTGCCATGATGGCACAGAGACAGCTCAGGGCGAAGATCACCGAAATGCTGAAAAACGAAGGTGTAAGTGTAATCCTCAACAATTCAGGAACATATAATATCCCGAGGGCTTCAGGGGCTTTTTACAGCGCGGGAGAAAGTGAACCGGTTGCAGAAATGAATATTCCGATGGAAGCTCACGGACGTATGGAAAGGCTGATCAGGAATAATGTGAAAGTGGAAATGGAAGTGGAGATTTTGAACAAATTCTTTCCCAGTCCGAAAATATACAATGTTATTGGTGAGATACCGGGAACGGATAAGGTCCTGAAAAATGAAGTGGTGCTGCTGGGTGCACATATCGATTCGTGGCATGGCGGAACGGGCGCAGCCGACAATGCGTCAGGCTGTATTGTAATGATGGAGGCCCTCCGCATACTGAAAAGCCTGAACGTGGCACCGCGCAGGACCATCAGGGTCGCTCTCTGGGGTGCCGAGGAACAGGGGCTCAACGGTTCAAGAGGATATGTTGAAAAATATCTGTATAACCCTGATACCGAAACCAACAGGCCGGATTATGACAGGTTTTCCGTATACTTCAATATGGATAACGGTACAGGCCGGTACCGGGGAATATATCTCCAGCAGAATGAAATGGCAAGACCCATATTTGAAGAATTGCTCAAGCCATTCGAATCACTGCAGGGCAATACAATAACAATCAGAAATACAGGTGGAACCGATCATCTTTCCTTTGACCGTATCGGTCTTCCGGGATTTCAGTTCATCCAGGATCCCATTGAATACGGGCGTGGCTACCATTCCTCAATGGATACCTATGAAAGGCTTATCATGTCGGATCTGAGGATAAATGCCATAATAACGGCATCACTGGCATATCATGCTGCAATGAGAGATGAAAAATTCCCAAGGAAGCCGGTAATGACCTTTCCGGGAAGATCACCCTTTGGATTCCCCCGGTGAGAATTTTTAACAGAGTCTGATCCCGGAATTGCCACGGGGAAAAATTACCTGGAACGGCAACCTTTTAGCTTCCAGGAAGAGAAACCTTTATTAAGGTTTCTCCAGCAGTTATCCGGATGATGACATAATACCATTGCTAAACCTTAGTATTACCCTCTGGATTTCCCCGGCGCCCTGATGTTGTTATTGAGTTTTTCCGGTGGTATCCTTCATTGAAAGCTGTATCCTTTTTCTTTCAGCATCAACGGCAATAACCTTTACCATTACATGCTGATGTATCTTCACCACTTCCGAAGGATCTTTAATATAGGATGTGCTCATATTTGAAATATGCACCAGGCCGTCCTGCTGTATTCCGATATCCACGAATGCCCCGAATTTCGTGATATTGGTAACGATTCCCGGAACAATCATTCCCGGAGTAAGATCTTCTATTTCGTGGATATCTGCAAAACGAAACTCCTTTATCCTTGATCTCGGGTCGCGCCCTGGTCTGGCAAGTTCATCCATGATGTCCCTGAGTGTTGGCAGTCCGGTTTGTGCTGTAACATAATCATCCAGCCTTATCTCTTTCCGTCTTGCTTCATTTTTCATAAGTTCATTTATGTCGCAGCCCAGATCCCCTGCCATTTTTTCGACAACCCGGTAGCTTTCAGGGTGAACCGCACTGCCGTCAAGCGGGTTTACGGCATTCCGGATACGAAGGAAACCTGCACTCTGTTCAAAGGTCCGGGTCCCCATCCTTTTTACTTTCAGGAACTCCTGCCGCGATCTGAAGGGCCCGTTTTCAGTCCTGTAATCAATAATGTTCTGTGCCAGCTGCGGACCGAGTCCGGACACATAGGCAAGAAGATGACTGCTAGCTGTATTGACTTCAACGCCCACTGCATTCACACAGCTTATAACCACTTCATCAAGAGCATCCTGCAATTTATTCTGATCAACATCATGCTGATACTGCCCCACTCCTATCGATTTCGGATCTATCTTGACCAGTTCTGCAAGCGGATCCATAAGACGCCGTCCAATGGAAACGGCTCCCCGGACAGTAACATCATAACCGGGAAATTCCTCCCTTGCAACCTTTGAGGCGGAATATACTGATGCACCGGCCTCATTCACAACAAATACCTGGATATCCTTTTCAAACCTGATAAACCTGATGAAATCTTCCGTTTCCCTGCTTGCCGTTCCGTTGCCGATGGCAATTGCTTCCGTTTTGTAGGCATTTACCAGTGACAGTATCTTTTTCACGGAAAGGGCGGTCTGGTTATGCGGAGGATGCGGATATATTGTTTCATTATGGAGGAGGTTTCCCTGGCGGTCAAGGCATACCAGCTTGCATCCTGTCCTGAATCCCGGATCAATGGCCAGTACATTCTTTTCGCCGAGGGGTGGTGCCAGAAGCAGCTGACGAAGATTCTCCGAAAAGACTTTTATGGCCTCATCATCCGCCTTTTCCTTGGATATATTCCTGAATTCAGTCTCCATTGACGGGGAAAGAAGCCGTTTCCAGCTGTCTTTGACGGCATTTTCAACAAGTTTTGATGATTCATTTCGCCCTTTTACAAAAAGAGAACTCAGCATCTCAAGGGCATTTTCTTCCCCCGGTTCAATTGATATCTTCAGAAAACCTTCCTCTTCTCCCCTTCTCATGGCAAGCAGCCGATGGGACGGACATTTCCTGAGAGGCTCCGACCAGTCATAATAATCACTGTACTTAATACCTTCCGTCTCCCTGCCTTTTACTGCCTTTGAGTAAATAACCGCCTCCTTTTCATAAAGACGCCTCAGTCTTTTCCTTGCTGTTTCATCTTCATTTATCCATTCGGCTATTATATCGGAGGCTCCGGAAAGTGCCTCCTCCGTGGTGCTTACTTCATCACTCAGGAACTCTTCGGCTTTCAAAGAGGGATTGGTTTCCTGCTGCCTGAAAAGCAACTCAGCAAGTGTTTCAAGACCTTTCTCCCTGGCCACCGTCGCCCTGGTCCTTCTTTTTGGTCTGAAAGGCAGGTAGATATCCTCCAGTTCGGCCATGGTCACTGCATTCTTAATCTTCTCCATCAGTTCAGGAGTCATTTTCTCCTGCTCTTCTATGGATCTGACAATACTTTCCCTTCGTGCATCCAGTTCCTGAAGCCTCCGGTATTCGTCACGGATATGGAGCAGTTTCAGCTCATCCAGACTGCCTGTCATTTCCTTGCGGTACCTGCTTATAAAGGGGATTGTTGCCCCGTCGCCAAGAAGACGGATTGTATTCTCAACCTGCCACTCATGAAGACCGAGTTTTAACGCAATTGTCGCAATGTGTTTATCTGTACCCATATTTTATAAACCAATTCATTTATCAAATCAAAACCTTCACCGCCTGCAATTCACCATATATAACTGTATTCCCGGATTTTCGCCGTTTATTCAAAGTATACTTCCCGTCCCTGAAGATACAGGCCAACCCTGAAGATACCGGCCGGGAAATCAATATATACATCAGGAACATCAGTTTCTCATTGTTCATTCCACATATAATACCAGTCCCTTCAGATACTCGCTTTCCGGATGATAAATATTCACCGGATGATCCGGCGGCTGCCCGGGCTGGTGAAGAATCCTTATCTTCCGGCCCGTATTTGCGGCAGCCGCAAACACTGATTTCCTGAAATTCTCCCTTGAGACAACCTGGGAACAGGAAAAGGTAAATATTATTCCTCCAGGCCTGATCTGTTCTATAGCTTTAAGGTTTAATCTTTTATATCCCTGAAGGGCATTTGCAAGCACATTGTTGTGTTTTGCAAACGCCGGCGGATCAAGTATTATGAGATCAAATTCGTCCTTAGTACCGGCAAGGTACGAGAATGCATCTGCCTTTACAGCCTCATGTCTTTTGTCATCCCCGAAATTAAGCCGTATATTTTCATCCGCCAGCCCGGTTGCTGAAGCGGAACTGTCAACGGAACGGACCATCCGGGCATTTTTCATTGCATACACGGAAAAGCCTCCTGTATAGGCAAACAGGTTTAGAACATTTCTTCCCTCAGAATATTCAGCAAGCATTTTCCTGTTTTCCCTCTGGTCAAGGAAGAATCCGGTTTTCTGTCCCGATTCAATATCAACCATAAACCGAAATCCGTTTTCAGTAATTTCCACAGGTCCTGAACTGCCGTAAAGGAATCCGTTTCTTGCCCCAATACCCGACAAGTACGGAACTGTTTCCCCGCTTTTATCATAGACAGCCCTTACCTTTTCCCCGAGTAAATCCTTCAGTATTTCCGTAAGCTCCTCTCTGAGTCTGTACATCCCCACGGAATGCATCTGCATAACCACCACCCCGTTGTAATAATCAACTATCAGGCCGGGAAGATTGTCTCCCTCCGCATGGACAAGCCTGAAAGCATTGGTTTCCCTGGTATTTTTCAGTACTGCAGATTCCCTGTAATTAATTGCATTTCTGATCCTTTCCCTGAAAAAATCAATTCCGGTTTCAGTGTTTTCGAAAGTCAGGATCCTCACGGCTATGGATCCGGGCTGATAATGGCCCCTGGCAAGAAATGTGTTCTTGTTGTCAAAAACATCCACAACATCCCCTTCCGACGGAGATCCGTAGATCTTCTTTATGGCTCCCGAAAATATCCATGGGTGAAATCTTTTTACGGATTGATCCTTGCCTGACTTTAATATGATTCTCGCTCTTTCCATCACCTGGATTATCTGTTAATAAGGGGAGTCATGTCTGATAATTTTCAACAACAAAATATATAAACTGTAAGATCTGGTATCTGTGTAACAGAAAATTCCGGTCTTCCTTTCTGAAAAATCTATCTGCCGTTCATTAGTTTGCTGTAGATTTCATAGCAGACCCAGGCATCTGTGGCCGCATATACTATCTGGGCTTCTGAAAGCTCACCTGCTTCCCAGTCTGTAATCTGCTGGGCCTTAGATATTCTGAAACCAAGAATGATTGCCGCGAGTTTCCTGAGTCCGGAGCTTTTTATCCCGAATTCCTTCACGAACTTCTGGAGATCAATAAATCCATCCGGGGTAAATTTCCTGATGCCTGTCAGAAAACGAAGATCATCATGAATCGCAACTCCTGCCTTAATGACTGAGGGATCGGAAAGTATGTCAGCAAGTTCATCCGGTATCCCTATCCTGTTTATTCTGAAAAGGCAGGCCAGGCTGCCGGTTGACAGCTGAATGAGAGATACCTTGTTCTTTCGTCCCTTGCGGAAAGAGGGGCGTGTCTCGGTATCAAAACCCAGAACCTTATGGCCGGCCAGTTCCGGAAATATTTTCCTGAATTTTGTGATATCATCCACTACCACTATCCTCCCTCTGAACCAGGCAAGATCATAATTTTTGATTTCTTCAGCAGTAATATTTTCAGGATAAGTGCTATTCATCATTTTTTCCGTATTCCCTCTGACGTTTAGAGATAAACCATTCAGAAGTATCTCTTTCCCCGTCATTTTCATTTTTAATATCTTTCTCAGGTTCATCTCCCGAGTAAATGAACATGTGAATTGCCCTCAATGAATTGACAAGTTTCTGTCCCCAGATATTTTCATAACTTATTTTACATTCCCAGACTGCATCGTTCATGATTTCCTCGGTTCCCGTCTGATACAGAAGCAGAAAATCCTTGATGTCCTGGTACATATCAGCAAGATTTTCTGAAAGACTGGACTGTACAATATTATCCGGGCCTTCCGGTCCCGCATCGTATATATCAAGATATTCATCGGTACTGCCAAACTGTTTTTTCAGTGAATCATGAATGGTATTCCAGTCTGATTCGGTGACGAATTTTTCATTCCCGTCTTCAAAAACCGGTTCCAGTGATGGCAGGAAGGATGCCCTGATATAAAGGTAGGGAAGCAGACGCTGAAGGATCCTGAGGAGCTCTCCTCCCTTAATCTCCGCGGAACGTTCGGCATATTTGCAGAATTCGTTTGCTGCAGCCACGAATTCCAGGACATTCCGGGAATATACAGGATCAGTCTTTTTTTCCATGTTTTTTATTTGACTGCAAAATTAGACAATTTTTGGAGAGCGCTTATAAAATCATTTTTCTGAAAAATATCAGGAGGGTTAAAACATAAAAATCAAGCAGAGAAAAGTTTTTCCGTTCCAGGGAGAAGTAACTATTTCCCGGAGAAGGGAAAATACAGTTTCCCGCAGGAGGGGAAAAAACAGCATTAATATATTATTATATTTACCCTGTTCATTTACGTAAAAGAATCATATCGATGAACACAGAAAACTTTTTATTCGCCCTGGGACTCACGGTTTTTGCCGGCCTTTCAACCGGCATTGGCAGTCTGATGGCATTTTTTTCAAAAAAATTCAGTCCGAAATTTCTGGCTCTTTCCCTTGGATTTTCAGCAGGTGTAATGATATATATTTCTCTTATAGAAATTTTTCCTGCGGCAAGGGAAACATTAAGTCTGTCCTTCGGACAAAAAGCAGGATACTGGTACACTGTCATTGCCTTTTTTACGGGTATCGGACTTATAGCACTGATCGACAGACTGATCCCCTCCTATGAAAATCCACATGAAATACATAAGCTCAATGGGAATAGTGATAAGTCCGAATATCAGAATCACAAATTATACCGCCTCGGTCTTTTTTCCGCAACCGCAATTGCCATTCACAATTTCCCGGAAGGACTGGCTACTTTTCTGGCTGCCCTGAATGACCAGACAATGGGTATCAGCATTGCCGTAGCAGTGGCAATACACAATATTCCGGAAGGTGTTGCCGTGTCTGTTCCTATTTATTTTGCCACAAGAAACAAAAGCAAGGCCTTCTGGCTTTCATTTACTTCAGGCCTGGCAGAACCTGTCGGAGCACTGGCCGGATATTTCATTCTAAAGACATTTCTCGGGGAAGGAGCCTTCGGTTTCATATTTGCGGCAGTTGCCGGAATAATGATTTATATCTCCCTGGACGAGCTTCTTCCGACAGCCGAGGAATACGGTGAACATCATCTGGCAATTGGCGGCCTGGTCGGCGGCATGATGGTTATGGCAGTAAGCCTGCTACTGTTTGCCTGAGGAAAATGAAAACAAACGATAGTCTGGCCTGCCAATTCAGCATTCTTCAACCTTTTATGAAATAAAAATCACAGTTACATTTTCTTTCACCTCTCGGTATATTGTTTAGTAAAATAAAAAGCAGGCAGTTGTTTATTTCCTGTTTAAAACTTTTGTAAAAGTTAAGCCGGCATGCCGGCCATTAAAAATCATAACGGGATACTTTTGAACAAAAAAACCATGGACTTAAACAAAATCAGACTCCGTTATAAAAATGTCTCCTATCTGAGAAAGCCTGAAGATCTGACCCTTGAAGAATGGCAATATGCTTTACGCAGGCAATATGCATGGACTCATCATTTTGCAGTAAAGAAACAGGGGAACCATCCGGTATTTTCAGATTATGAGGTACGTAATCCCGAAACCGGCTTAAGGTATAAAGTTGCGATAAGAAGTAAGGATAACAGTGCAAATTTCTGTGAATGTGGCGATTTCAAAACAAATGGTCTGGGCACCTGCAAGCATATCGAAGCCGTTTTCAGGTATATTGACACTGTTCTTAATAAAAGTCATCTTCTGAACAAAGAATACAATCCGGTTTATAGTTCCATATTCCTGGATTACAGGGGTGAACGGAAAATCAGAATAAGAACAGGAACAGAAAACAGTAAGGAACTGCAGATTCTGGCTGAAAAGTATTTCGATGAAAATAAAGTACTTCCCGAAAGTTCATATGATATCATAGATCAAATAATTCAGGAAGCCAAAACTATCAGTGAAAGTTTCAGATGTTATCCTGATGCGCTTTCCTACATCATTGAGAAGAGGGAAGATCATAAACGCAGTAAAATGGTTTTTGAAAAATATCGTCTGCAGATAAGTAACGGTGTTTTCAAATCCCTGGTTAATACCGAGCTGTTTCCCTACCAGAAGGAAGGTATTTGTTTTGCCGCCGAAAAGGGTCGTTGTATTATTGCTGATGATATGGGACTCGGAAAGACTGTTCAGGCAATTGCGGCAACTGAATTACTCAGGAAAGAAGCAGGTATTACATATGCACTGATCATTTGTCCGACATCGCTGAAATACCAGTGGAAATCGGAAATTGAAAAATTTACCGGTCAACAGGCCCGGGTGATTGAAGGATTGGTCGATAAAAGAATAGTGCAATATAAAAATGATTCTTTCTATAAAATTGTTTCATACAACACGGCGATAAATGATATTGAAGAGATCCGGCAGACATTGCCGGACATAATCATACTGGATGAAGCTCAGCGAATTAAAAACTTCAAGACAAAGATCTCCAGGAATATTAAAAAACTTCAGGCACCATATTCTTTTGTACTTACAGGTACACCACTCGAGAACAAATTGGAGGAATTATATTCGATTGTTCAGTTTACGAATCCATATACACTGGGGCCCTTTTACCGTTTCCTGCATGAACACCGGATAGCTGATCATAAAGGGAAAGTTATTGGTTATCAGAATTTAAACAGGATAGGGGAAATTTTATCCGACACCATGATACGCCGTCGTAAAAAAGATGTTTTACTGCAGCTGCCGGAAAGAATGGATAAGATCCTGTATGTTCCCATGACCGGGGCTCAAAGCAGAATTCACGAGGAATACCGGCAATATGTTGCCACACTTATTGCTAAATGGCACAGGCAGGGTTTCCTGAGTGAGAAAGACCGTCAGAATCTGATGATATTTCTTAACACAATGCGTATGGTTTGTGACAGTACTTATATTCTTGATCAAACCAGCCGTAATGATACCAAGATTGATGAACTGCTTGAGATTCTTGAAAAAGTATTTGCCGAAGGCGATGAAAAGATAGTTATTTTCAGTCAGTGGGAACGGATGACCCGTATCGTTTCGCAGGAACTTGATGCCCGGAATATTAAATTTCAATATCTGCACGGCGGTATTCCGGGATCCGCCCGTGGCAAACTTTTTGAAAACTTCAATAATGACCCGGATTGCAGGGTGTTCCTCTCAACAGATGCAGGAGGTGTGGGACTTAATCTTCAGGCGGCCTCACTGCTTATCAACCTGGATATCCCATGGAACCCTGCCGTAATTGAACAACGGATCGCCCGAATCTACAGGATCGGACAGAAAAGAAATGTTTCTGTGATAAATATGGTATCAACCGGTACCATTGAGCATAAGATGCTGAGTGTACTTAGTTTTAAAAAAGGATTGGCAGAAGGTATTCTTGACCAGGGTGATAATACAATTTTTCTGAATAACAGTAAATTCAAAGTGTTGATGAATTCGGTTGAGGAAATGATCTCCTCTGAGCCGGCCATAACAGATCAGCCCGAAGAGATTGAAGCTTCAACAGCAGATCAGGTTGCCGGAGAAAATGTTGATGAAATATTTATAGAAGAAAGTACCGCCACAGGAGATGTCACAAGAAACGCCACAGGAGATTTCACAGGAATTCCTGCTTTCCTCGGGGATGACGATATTGTGCAGAAAGAAGCAGAAAACAAAAAAGTTGCGGACAAACCCGTCGCTCCCGAAGATATTATTCAGACAGGTCTCGCCTTTCTTGGTAAACTGGGACAAACCCTTGCCAGTCCTGAAGCCACAAAACAATTTGTTTCATCCATAGTACAAAAAGATGCATCTGATGGCAAAACATACATTAAAATACCCGTTGAAAGTGAACAGGCGATTGAAAATGTACTCACCATGTTCGCAGGAATATTTAACCGTAAGGAATGATATTTTTCTCAAGCCATGTAAAAGGATGATGCGATTTTTCACGCTGCTTAGCGGTAGCGGTCTGGTATTCTATAAATTGACTTACAATCTAAAGCTGTCTCTTTCTCTTTTCTTTTCCTTGCCTCTTCAATTTTCCTGTTATACTCCTCGAAGATTATTATCTGTTTTGCATAAGATCGTTCTTTGATTTCTACTTCCGATACATCCTGGTTTTCAATAATACTTTTAACCGAGATCCATTTATCGCTGTACATTATTTGCAAATCCGGATTAAGGATGTAGCTTCCCCTCGATATTCTTTTAAATAATATTTTATATGATTATCCGTTAACATGCCAATATGATTATATTTGTGCAAAAATTTTTCAACATGAACTTGATTGATTTTGCCAGACAGCATCCTGATGAGGAAAGTTGTATACAGCATTTTCGGCTTGCCAAAGAGAAGAATGGGATTGTTTGCGCGAGATGCGGTAACACTACCCACTACTGGAATAAGGCTCATAAGTCACACGACTGCAAGGAGTGCGGGTACAGAACCACTCTACGGAGCGGAACAGTTATGGAGTTCTCCAAGCTGCCCTTTCAGTACTGGCTCTATACGATCTACCTGATGTCTATGACGAAGAAGGGCATTTCAGCCAAAGAGGTACAGCGCCAACTGGGTCATAAACGCTACGAGCCTATCTGGGCGATGATGCATAAAATCAGGGCCATTATGGGGCTCAGGGATGACCAGTACGAGCTAGACGGCGTTGTGGAGCTGGACGACGCGTTTTTCAAAACGCACCGCGATGAAATTTTCGATGAGCCCACCAAGCGGGGGCGTGGTAGCCAGAAGCGGAGCAAGGTGCTGGTTATGGCGAAGGTTGATCCCAAAAGAGGGCGTCCGAGGAAGCACAAGAAGCCATCCGCCTTCCGGTATGTCAGAATGGTCGTAGTCCCCAACTCCTCTGCCACCACGATGAACAGTACCGTCTCGGCGTACGCCACGTCAGAGGTAACCATCAAAAGCGATGGTTGGCGCGGGTTTAACAGGACAAAAGAGGTAAGCGCTAAGCACATCAAGAGGATTGTACCCCCGAAAGAGGCTTCCAAAGCCCTACCGTGGGTTCATACCATGATAAGCAATGCGAAGCGTACCCTTCTCGGGATCAACCACCAAACGAAGGACGAATACTTACAAAATTACCTGGATGAATTTTGTTACAAAACAAATAGGCGTTTCTTTGGAGCAAATCTATTTGATAGGCTTATAGTTGCAGCAGTTGAAGATACCTGGTACGGAAAATATAGGTATAATTACGGATAATCATTATATCTTATTCTAGGGATTATTACTGTCTATTTCATGTCTTGCAAAAACTGACAATAAATATTCCCGTTTCTTCTGGTAAGCGGGTATGACTGCTTCTGAAAAGTTTTGAATATTTCCGAGAGTGTCATCCATTTTTATTCCCATGGAATGGAAAAATTCTTTTTTTAACAAAATTACCGACTGAATGGCGATTAATAAGTTAATCAGCAGATATTCACTGCAATGTGAATCAATCTTGATTAAACGTCCGCATGCAAGTATTTTCATCGAATCAGTAAGCAGAAGAGGATAGACTTTCCCCAGTTTATTTTTTGCATAATCGGGTACAACAAATGCCTGTTCGAATGCAATCTGAACAGGTGTTTTATTGAAAGTATTGAATAAAGAGGGGTTTGCGCCTGAGTCAAGAAGTGTTTTTGTAATATTCACGGCTCCGGAATAGACTGTAGCATGTAATGGCGTAAAATTATGAATATCACGATAATCTATGCCATATTTATTAATCAGGGGAATGATCATTTTAATATTGTCTTCTCTGTAGTACTGATAATATTTCCTGAAGATCGATCCGCGTTCACTTTCCCATTTTTCCGCTTTTTTATATTTCAGGTCAGCCAGTTTTTCCATTATAAGTGACTGGTTGTAGACGAGAGCGAAATCAAAAAGCCTGTCTTTCGCCTTTTTATTAAAGAGTTCCGGATTCAGCGCTTCTTTCTTCAGTGACTGGTAAAGTTCGAAAGTTATCGGTTCCCATGACGGTTTTTCAACAGTCAGGATATTTTTCCGGATGGCATCTGCCTGTTTATTTTTCCCCTGCATTTCAAGCCGCCGGGCCTCTTTTTTCCATTCATCTGCCGTTGATATATCTTCTTTAATACTGAAAATCCTGCTTAATTATAACCATAACATAGCGCATTATTTATAAGCCCCTGAAAATAATTAAAATAGTTTGACTTTCTGTTGTTTTGTTCAAATAATATGGTTATAATTGTAACCATACATAAAAACAACAGTTATGGCAAGAAAGATTATCAAGATCACGTCAAAGCAAAATGGGACGGTTTACCTTTATGAAGATAAGTCATACTGGGATAAAGAGAAAGGTTACTCCACTCACAAACGCACCTGTATCGGCAAGCTTGATTCTGACGGCAAACCAGTCTATAACGAGTTCTACAAGACCCGGGAGATGATACAAAAGCTTTCTTCTGATGCCGGGAGGCCCAGGGAAGTCTCATCCACTACTTTCGTGGGGGAAAGGCTTGTTCTGGACAAGGTGTCCGGCAAGACGGGTATTTTACCAGTTCTGACTGAAAGTCTCGGAGAGAGTGATGCGGTGAAGATCGTTGGTCTGGCATACTATCAAATCTGTCGCGGCAAGGCATTGAGCAATGCCGAAGATTGGCTTTTCCAGCGCGACTTTGGCGACCTGGGACTCAGCTCTCAGAGAGTATCCGAGTTACTGTGGAGAATTAAAGACGACAAGATTAACACCTTCTTCAAACTCTGGGCAGAGCGGCATGCCAAAGGCGGGAATGAGCTGTTTGACCTTACCAGTGTAAACACATATGGTAAACGCAACCCTTACGCCGAGTTTGGATATAACAGAGACAAGGAAAGCCTGGAACAGATCAATCTGGCACTGTTGACGTCTTGCTCAAGCGGACTGCCCCTCTGGTATGAAATGCTTCCGGGGAGTATGTCTGACAAAGTGGTTCTGGATCACGTGTTGTCGATGATGAAAAAGATGGAGGTTCCCCGGTTTACTTTTGTTGGAGACCGTGGATTCTACAGCGAACGTAATCTCAAACTCCTCTCCGGCAACAACTACAGGTTCACCATTCCTGTTCCCTCCGGTATTCTTTGGCAGAAGAAGTTGATAGCGGAGCATCGTGACATGCTTGTACACCCCGATCATCTTCTCCAGGAGAGAGAATACGTCATATACGGAAAAACGGTCTACAAGACTACCGATCTGGGACGCACGTGGTATCACATATACTTCGATCCCGCGAGAAAGGATAAAGCCATTGCTTCTTTTATGCAGAGACTCAGGATGTTGAAAGACGAGCTGGAGGATGACAAATTGATAGAATCTCACAGCGCTTTATATGATCAGTATTTTATTGTCAAAGATACTCCGGCGCGTGGCCGGGTGTTATACAATGATGCGGCCATACAGGAGTTCATAGACAGCGACAGCTGTTACTGGGTCTTGATCTCAACTTCAGCTAAAACGGCTTCTGAGGCTCTCAGACAATATCGTGAGCGAAATGCGGTGGAGCTATACTTCGATGATGAAAAGAACCTTCTGGATCTCAGGTGCCTGAGAAATCACAACGAGCAGACAGTCAGAGGTAAGATTTTCGTGACGTTCGTTTCCCTGATCATCCTTGCACAACTTCGCAAGATGGTGAATGCAGTAGAAGAGAAGAAACGCAGGTACTGGTCGGAGTACGATATGTTGCGCAAGGTGGAAACCTATGCCAAAGTTCACTTCGAAGGCAAGTACAAAGACGTTTATACAACACCCACATCAGCACAACAACTCGTGTTTGATATCTTCGGTATACCATACATCAGTAAGGGCAAAGATATAGTGAGAAGGCGGAAAGGTAATACCAACTCATCTCCAGGCAATCAGAAATAGATATGGTTACAAACGAACGGGATTTTCAGTTAAAAAGAGCACTATAGCACAGAGGCCTAAATTCTCCTTTTTATGAGCTTAGTTTTGCGAATTGCTAACAGAGGCACACTGAAGATAGGGTATTTTGCCTGATTGGTATCCTTTTTTTTATAAAGACAGTTGTAATATTAGTTTTTTAATTCCCTGATCTTTATGTTTCTGAAAGAAGTTCTCGGCCCCTCGTCCTGAAGTAAAATATGACCACTCTTAAATTCACCCCAGCCTTTTATTCCGGCGTATTTACTTTTTTGAAGCAGCTGAAAATACTTATCACTGTTCTTTTCAATACTAACAGTTTTTTTTGCGTTGAGCCAGTGTTCAATATGGTTTCCGTCAACAATTATTCTGCATTCATTCCACTCTCCCATGGGTTTGACCTTAGCATTTGCCGGAGCTCTGACCAGATCATATAAAGACCCGCAGGTCCTGTAATAATCGGGTTTGTCATAAGGCCAGTTTTCGTTATCAAGAATTGCATACTCGAGACCGAGGCCATGTTTGCCTGATGCTTTAAGTGATTCATCGACAAAATATTTAATTCCGCTGTTTGCCATTTCCATAATTTTGAATTCACATTTTAATTCAAAACTCTGATATTTACGTTCGGTGATAATATCACCTCCTTTAATGGAATCTGGCATCTCATTGCCCCGGCATATAAGTTCACCTGACTCAATGATCCAGCCCTGACAGGGGAAACTTTCCTGATAAATTCCCCTCCAGCCGTCAAATGTTTTTCCGTCCCAAAGCAAGGTCCAACCCTCCCTTTCCTCCTTTTCTGACAAAGTATTTGGAGAACTTGAGGAATTATTGCCTTTGTAAGAAAAACATGAGATAAAGGGAAGTGCTAAATTCAAAATTACGGCTGCTAAAATTAATCTTATTCCTTTGTTATTCATCCGTAAATATATTTGATTTTAATGGTCAGAAGGAACTCACATGCTTGAAAATTATTTCATCCACTTTTAATTATTTAACCCATTTGGGGTTTATCTATAGATTAATTTTTTAAACTTTAGGGTCCCAACCTTTTTCATATTCACGGCCCCAAAGTTTCTCAGCTTCCTTATCACCAATAATGTGACCATTTGCCGGGTCTATTTTAAGATCACGACCGACACGCCAGGAAATATTAGATAATAGCATTGATATAGTGCTCTTATATCCTAATTCAACATCACAATTTGGACGGCGGTTATTTTTAATTGCATCTAAAAAGTCAGCAACATGTAAAGTGTCCATCCCTAAGTTAGGACTTTCGAGATTTCGTCCCTGATCAACTGCAGTTTCTCCTGATGTAGTTTTTATTTCATTTAAAAGTTTCCCGCTGAGATCATATACTTTGTAACTGTCACCACCAGTATCAAGACTACCATTCTCACCGTAAAAAATTATTCCACGATCCTGACCCTCTATACTTCTGCCGTTTGAGCTTCTGCTTTCCCACATTAGCATAATCTTACCGGGGAATTCCATTGTTACGATTTGGGTATCCTGAGCCTCCCAATCATCTTTAAAATGATATCTGCCTCCAATTGAAGTTATATGTATCGGATAATCCACGCCAAGTCCCCAGCGGGCAACATCAACTTCGTGTGTTCCATTATTCAGTGCTTCGCCGGTTCCCCAACGCCAGAACCAATGCCAGTTATAGTGAACGAATCCTTCCTGATAGGGTACCCTTGGAGCCGGGCCCTGCCAGAGATCCCAGTCAAGCCAGGAAGGTGCCGGACCAGCAGGTTTCAGGAAGAGATCTTTTCTAGTATTTGTGTACCATGTTTTTGCCATATATACTCTGCCAATTATTCCTTTATGCAGTTGTTCAATTCCCTGGGTAAGAACTGGTGCCGACCGCCTCTGGGCTCCCATCTGGACAACGCGGTTATATTTACGGGCAGCTTCTACTGCAAGTTCTCCTTCTCTTGGATTATGACAAAGTGGTTTTTCAACATAAACATGCTTGCCTGCCTTACAACCCATTATTGTAAGGGGAGCATGCCAATGGTCGGGTGTGGCTATGTAAATAGCATCTATTGACTTATCATCGAGAACCTTACGAAGATCCTTTTCTGTTTTTGGGGTATATCCAGGGGCAACGTTTAAAATTGTTTTAAGCGCTTTTGCTACGGCTCTTTCGTCGACATCGCAGATGGATGCAACCTCAGCATTTTTTTGACTTGCAAATGTCCTCCCCATTCCATTACCACGGCTGTTTACGCCTATCGTGGCGACACGGATTCTCTCGTTAGCTCCGGATATCATATTGTAACTACGGGCAGTGAATGGGAATGCTTTATCCCCAATTGTAAGTACTGCTGCTCCGGCAGCTACTTTTTTAATGAAATCACGTCTTTTTTCCATTATTTTTTATTTTTTAATTCTCTGATTTTAATATTTCTGAATGATACGAGGCCACCATGCTCCTGAAGTAGAATATTACCTTTTTCCACCATTCCGAATGCAGGGACTGTCTTACTGAATTTACTCTTTGCCACTCCCTCGGTAAATGCTTTATCTCCCCGTGTGTATGAAAGTATTTTCTTACCATTTAGCCAGTGCTCAACATTGTAACCTTTTGATAATATCCGGATTTTATTCCATTGACCGGGAGGATTTATTATTTTCTTTGATTCATCAGGCGAAAGAACATCATAAAGAGAGCCGCAAAGGTGATTTTTTAATTTATTATCTTCAGCGAGAACATCATCGAGGATTTGAAACTCTAAACCCAAATTACCTCCGATATCATATTTTGTAAAGAAATATTTTACACCACTATTGCATCCCGATTCAATTTTATAATCGAGTTTTAAATCAAAATCAGAATATTGATTAAGTGTTATTATATCTCCTCCTTTGCTTCCTTTTACTGTACTTAATTCTCCATTAGTTAATTCCCAGCCTTTTCCCTGAATCGGTTGACCTTTTAAGTTTGTCCACCCTTCCAGATCGTTTCCGTTAAATAGTAAAACCCAACCCTTCTTCATCTCTTTTCGGGTCAGTGTATTTGGGATTTGTGAGAACGTAACAGTGGCCAGTAAGATTATTATTAATAGGCAAAATAGTTTTTTCATTTCTATTAAATTTTTAATACCAAAGGAGGCTGATTTTTAAGCAGCCTCCCTGTTAATATTTCTTATAGTTGTGTATAACCCTTGTTTTGAATGATTTTACCCGGATTAGATTGCATAACTGTCATAGGTATTGGATAAACCAGCATTTTATCATCCCATGTAAAATCAGGATAACCATCTGCTTGTTGTTCTGCTATCATTATATCTTTTGCACGGCCTGTACGAATTAAATCGAACCAACGATGATTTTCGAACGCAAGTTCAATTCGTCTTTCGTTTTCTATTGCATATAAAAAGGTATGATCATCTACAAAATCAGAAAGCTGATAATTCTTTAAAAGATCTGTTGGTGGGGTTATTTCCGGATCTCCTGGTGTATTGCGTGCGCGTTCTCTTATTTTATTAAGATAAATAACTGCAACATCCTTATTTTGGTTTGTCCTTACAAGTGCTTCTGAATAGAGAAGATAAATATCACCTAATCTTAATTCAATCCAATTATTTCCGTTATCGTTCCCACTTGTAGAAACATCATAATATTTGCAAACATATCTATCATTCTGCCATGCTCCGGTTGACATACTTGTATAACCGTCGCGCATGGAAACATATTTCCTGGGATCCCCTGATTCATAGGCTGCAGACATATCCCCTGTGGGAGAATTTGCACCGCCTTTATCGCCTATGAGGACTACTTCCTTATCTGAAAAACGTGGAGCAAAGGTATTATTCCACGGACTTCCGGTTGCACCACCTGCTGTACCTTTTTTATATTGAATTTCAAACAGAGATTCTGAAGAATTCTTTTTCGTTACATCAAAAAGATCCTTATAACTTGGAACTAAAGAATATTTAGGATTATTAATCACCTCTTTAAATTCTTGTATGGCAAGATTATAATATTCCGTACCCTTATTTAAAGGATAACCGGCCATAGTCATATAAACTTTACCCAATAATCCGGTTGCACCTCCTTTTGTAGCTCGGCCCAGATCTGACTGAGAATAGCTTTCCGGAAGATTCTCTTTTGCATATTTAAGATCTTCAACAATTAAATTATAATTGTCCTGCAATGATGACCTAAACAACTGATATGATTCTTTTGGTGTAATTTCAGTTTCAACTTTAATAACTCCTGATAATTGGCCGTTAAGATCAATTCCTCCGAAAATTCTGTTTAGCCAGAAATACATAAGAGCTCTGATAAATTTAGCTTCTGCCTTATATTGGTTGCGTAAAGTCTCATTATCGAAATACGCTGCATCTATTCTGCCAATAACAATATTCGCTCGTAGTATCGAATTATAGCAGTTATTCCAGCAGCTTGTGGAATAACCATTTTCACTTAACAAGGGACTGGCAAATTCATCAATACCTTTTTCATTGGCAGGATTACCGGCAAGCCAGGAATAGCCGGTATTGTCTGACCTTATTTCACCTAAGATGTAAGCCTGAGAGTTATAAAATGAACGTAAGCTTGAATAAGCAGAAAGTACGGCCTGATTCATATCTGTCTGAGTCTTATAAAATCCTGATGAATTTAGATTTGATGGCGGATTAAGGTTAATAAAATCTTCACTGCATGATACATTGAAAATTATTCCGATTACTAACAATAATAATATTTTTTTCATACTTAAGTTTTTAATAATTTGTTTTCACGTTGGTTTTACCAGCTAAAATGTAACATTAAATCCTAAAATTACTGATCTGGCAGCCGGATATCCTGTATAATCACCTCCACGTGTTAAACCATCACCCTCGCTGCTTGTTTCAGGATCATAGCCAGGATTTTTAGTTAACGTAAATAAATTCTGACTTGTAATATAAACCCGTAATCCTTTCATATTTATCGTTTGAATAGTCTTATCATCAAATTGATATGATAATGAGGCGTTTCTTAAACGCAAATATGAACCATCTGTTACCCAAAGAGAAGATGGGTCTCTTGACCAGCCTGTAGGAGTACGTGTTGCTCTGAAAATCTTTCCATTTCCAGGTTCCTCAGCGGAGCGCCAACGGTCAAGTACTTCAATCATACCATTGCGGTCACCGTGGTAAACAGCAATCATTCGTTTGTAAATGCTGAATATTTTTGCTCCATAGGATGCAGTAAACTGGAGTGCCAGATTGAAATTTTTGTAAGATAAATTATTATTAAATCCAGCCGTAAAAACTGGATGGTTGTTGCCTAAAATGGTTTTATCGTTAGCATCCAGAACTTTATCTTTATTTACATCAATATAACGTCCGTCTCCGACTTTATCATTTGAAAGGTGTGGATTACTTTCTAATTCCTGCACTGACATATAAACTCCATCATATACATAACCATAAAAACAAGCAATAGGTTTTCCAACCATGGTAATGAAAGCATTGGCAGCATTAGGAGCACTTGCAAATATTGGCTGTCCTCCCGGACCAAGTTCCAGTACTTTATTTTTGTTAAAGCTTATATTAAAATCACTTGACCATTGAAATTTATTTACGAGATTCTTGGTTGATAATAGTAACTCCATTCCTCTATTTTGTACTTTACCCACGTTTTGCATTTGTGTGGAATATCCGGTAATCGTTGGAACAGGTACATTTAAGAGCAGTTCCAATGATTTACTAGAATAAATATCTGCTTCAAAATGTACTCTGTTTTTAAATAAACCCAGGTCAAGACCAATATTAATTTGTCTTGTTTTTTCCCATCCAAGATTATCGTTTGGCATAGTACCTGGATTCACAGTATTTTTCAAAGCATCACCCGTAGGGTAATAACCTATATTTAATAAACCTATTCCTGAGTAGTTTCCGATCCTGTTATTTCCTGATATTCCATAGCTGGCTCGTAATTTTAAATCATTAATTAAATCAATATTTTGCATAAACGATTCCTGTTTTATCCTCCAGCCTACAGATAAAGAAGGAAATGAACCCCACTTATTGTTAGCGCCGAACCTTGAGGAGCCATCACTTCGGAATGCTGCTGTGACTAAGTACTTATTATCAAATGCATAATTAATACGTCCCAGGTATGATATCATTGAATACTCTGATTCCGTATTTGAAAGATTATACATGGTTCCGGCATTTAAGGTCTGGATGTTATCATTGGGAAATCCTCGTGACTCACCATACAGGTAAATATTAGAATGCTTCTGGGTTGTGTATCCAGCCAACATTTGAAAATTATGCTTTTCGGCCAAGATTTTTCGATAGTTTAAAGTTTGCTCTATAACCCAGTCAATATCCGTAATTTGTGTATTGCTACCCTGAGCAACTCGTGGAGCTCTGGAGGCATCCATATCAACATAGGAGGGAAGGAAATATTTACTATTGTTACCCTGCATCCCACCATTGATGCTTATCTTATAATCTAAGTCTTCCAAAATCTTTAATTCTGCAAATAAGATTCCCATCCAGCCATTCCGCTTTCGGTTAGTGGTAATTTGTTTTGCCATGCCAATCGGGCTTGCAACATCCCCGGCGAATATTTCATAATTCCGGACCATAGAGCCATAAGTACCATCTTCGTTGTATACTGGAAAAATTGGTGGAAGTTGTAAGGCAATCTGAATCGGTGAATATTTACCGGAAACCTGTTCGTTACTGGATGTAAAAAATGAGTTCATGTTAAGGCCAACTTTAAGCCTTTTTCCTATCTGACTTGTTACATTTGAATTGATATTAATTTTGTTATAATCTGTATTGATTACAATACCATCCTGCTTGAGATAGCTTGTAGAAAACAAATATTGTGTTCTTTCACTGCCTCCTGACAGTGTAAGTTCATAATTTTGAATAGGTGCATTTCTGAAAAGTAATTTTTGCCAATCATTATCAGGCATTTTTGCTACAGAAGCCGGATCTTGAAAATTGTATATGTAACCATCTGTACCATCCGGAATTAAATATTGGGTTGCTGCATTCGGGTATAATTTCCTCCTACTATTTGGATCATTTATTGTATGTGGTGATTTATCAGGATCAGCTGAAATAATGGACGCATCTAACCAAGCTTGATTTCGTCCATCAATAAAGTATTCTACAAATTGATCTCTGTTCATCATTTTGAAGTACTTTCCAGGTTGCTGAAAACCTGAATATATATTGAAATTCAATGAAGTATTGCCTCTGCCTTGTTTTGTTGTAATTACAACAACACCGTTTGCACCTCTCGAACCATAAATTGAAGTTGATGAAGCATCTTTTAATATTTCTATTCTGTCAATATTTGATGTGTTTAATAATCTGAATGCACCTGCTTCCATTGGATATCCGTCAACAACGTACAGAGGTTCGCTTGATTGTGTTATAGAACCGGTACCTCTGACTCTTATTGATAATCCTTCAACCCCGGGTGCTCCTGAAATTTGTTGTATTTGAACTCCTGCCACTTGGCCCACCATTGCTTCAACTCCTGAAACAAGAGGTCTGTCTTTTATATTGCCTGCTGACATGCTGGCCACAGATCCTGTGATATTACTTCTTTTTTGAGTACCATAACCAATAACCACCACCTCATCAAGTCCTGTAACCTCACTTACCAGATTTACATCAACAGTTGATCTCCCGTTTAAAGCAACTTCCTGACTTACATATCCGATAAAAGAAAACCTTATTGTTGCATTTCTGTCTGGTACTGTAATTGAATACGTTCCTGATGCATCAGTTATTGCTCCAAGAGAGGTGCCAATAACCAGGATGTTAACACCCGGCATTGACTCTCCTGTCTGACTGTCAGTTACTTTTCCGGTTACAGTCTGTTGTTGAAGATTAACATTTTTATCTGTTTCTTTTGTTAAAAAATCCGGAGCCAGAATTATTTTTCGGTCAATTATGGTATACTCTACATCTGTTCCGGCAAATAGATTATCGAGTATCGTATTGATCGGTTGATCATTTACATCAATATTAACTTTTCGTTCTGTGTCGAGAAGCTTTTCATTATAAAGGAAGTAAAATTCACTCTCTACTTCAATATTTTCAAGAACCTTTATCAGTTCTGTATTTGAAAAGTCCAATGAAAGCTTTGTTTTCTGCGAATAGGAATCAACTGCATATGCTTGCAGGATACCTAAAATCATAAGAAAAGCAGCAATACGCATGATTTGAAAGGTTTTTTTCAGAGAGGGGTAGAAAAACTCCCTGAAGGTTTCTTCATTTTTCATAAATTTGTAAGGTTTTAAGTTAAAAAATGTCGTTAAGATGTTTTTTGGGAAATCGTTGGCGCGATTTCCTTTTTTTTCTCTTTTTTCAGGGACTGTGGATGGGTTTCATAGATAATAGTTTAAGGGTTATACAGATCAATTCTTTTTATATATGGTTACCTCCTCTTTGGTAAAGGTTCCATCCGGTAATGATTTTCGTTTTGAAATCTTAAACCGGATTGGGGAGGTCATCGATAGGAATTTCAGGACATCTTCAAGCGGATCATCCTGAAAGGTTGCCCTGAATGAGTACTTTTCAAGCTCTTTGTCTGCAATTTGGATATTTACATTGTACCATCGCTCAATTCTTCTTGCCACTTCTGCCATCGGATCTCCCCTGAAAACAAGCTTCCCTTCTGTCCAGGCATTGTATTTTGCCGGATCCACTACCGTTTTATCGGTTCTGCCTTCATGACATACCAGCCTTTCCGATGGCAAAAGGATCATGTTTTCATTGGAAATATTGTTGTGATATTCAACTTTGCCAGAACTAAGCACCATTTCGATATAATTTTCAGCAGGATATGCACTGATATTAAAGCTTGTTCCAAGAACTTTCACAACTGAACTGCCGGCAGTTATTTCAAAAGGATGCTTTTCATCATGACTGACCTCAAACCAGGCTTCTCCTTCAAGATTAACTTTTCGGTCAGAAGTGAAAGGAACGGAATAATCAAGACGTGATCCGCTGTTAAGCATTCCCCTGGTCCCGTCCGGGAGACTGAAAGAAACACGCGATCCCATCGGTGCAAAAATACGGGCTGAAACACGCTCCCCTTCAATTATCTGTTGTTTGTAAGCCAGATAACTATAAATGAGTCCTCCCGCGACCAACAGCGGGATAAGCAGAATCGCGGCGACTTTCATATAAATACGAAGGAGCTTATGTACAGGCTTCAACGGTTTCTGAGTTTCATTCTTTCTGATTAAATGATGGATACGGTCAAGTATGGGAGCCAGATCAACTCCGGCAGGTACTTCATTACTTAATAGTGAATTCCAGTCCTTTTCAAGACAATTACGTAAATAAAGGTTTTTTTCTCCTTCAGAAAGCAGGGATTCAATAATCTCTCTTTCTTTCTCATCTGCTACACCTTTAATATAGCGGTCGATTTTTTCAAAATCGTAGTGCATCAAATTCTATGTAGTTTCAATGTTATATCCATAACTAAGGTAAATCTCATATGGGAAATGCTTTTTTTTGAAAGATCAGTCCGAAAGAAGTCCGAAGTTGAGGAGCGAAGCGACGAAATCCCGCAAAAGCGGATTCGGAAGTCGAGGAAGGTAGTAACCGACCGATCAGCTGTAACTGTGTCCGACATTTTCAATTAGCGGACGGCATTCCCGTCCTGTGGAGTTTAATGGTCCGTGAGGTTTTACACTGATATCCACACCTTTGTAAGCTGTATAATTACAACATCCTAATATGATTTTTAAATTATCATCTTTTCTGTGAAACGCCTTCGGGTTATTTTTTGATTTTTCATGCTGTATGGATTTTACGTTTAACAGGATCGTAAATAGCTTTTCGCCCAGTTTTATGAGATACTGCGGCCATAAGAACAGCTACGGCATGCTGATACCCGGCTTCAATCGGAGCATGAGGTGTTCCTCCCGACCGTATACATTGCAACCAGTCAAGAAAATGATCCGGCCTGTCAACCGGGTTAACGGGATTTTCCCCTTTGATGCTTCCATCTCTAAGCGGTGAACCTTTGTCGCTGTAAACGGGTGAATTTCAGTTTGTGACATTCAGCATTCCCTTATCACCGTAAAAGTTCCGGACACTTCCCATTCCATGTCCCAGATTATTTGAACTGCTTACCATAAATCCTTCCGGATAGAGCCATGTTGCCTGTACACAATCCGGAAGTGTGAACTGATGTTCATCCGTCCAGGTAAAAATTCCCCCAGATATACACAGGATTCAGGGAACTCAGCTCCGGTAATATAATGTACCATGTCGATGAAGTGAGAACCGAAACCTGAAATTGGTCCATGGCTGAAATCGGCATAACCATACCATCCCGAATAAAGATCTGAGTTAAAAGGTCTCATCGGCCGGTCAGACAGAAATTCTTTCCAGTCTACATCCTGCTGTTTAACCTCTTTCAGGTACCTGTACCAGTATGGCTGTTCACTGTTGCGGCACTCTTCAACCCGCGATAATTTGCCCAGTTTGCCTGAGCGAAACAGTTCCCGGGCTCCTGTTATTCCCGGAAGACTGCGTAATTGTGTGCCAACCTGAACAACTGTTCCGGCTGCCTTAACTGCATCCACTGCCCTGATAAGCTTGTCCATCTCCATTGCAAGTGGTTTTTCAATCACTATTGTCCGATTAAACTTTTAGATTTACAATTTATCTGCATAAACAACTGATTATCAATAGGCATATTTTCAATTTTTAAACCGACCCCCTATATATTAAGTGATAATTGTAGACCCGGCGG